>WNGG01016871.1_pt1 | contig 11510 bp, 10 predicted proteins | sample 5400661 | NCBI WGS metagenome assembly WNGG01 (sample SAMN13153372, study PRJNA577476) | soil metagenome | isolation source: 100 cm soil or saprolite under Garry oak tree replicate 1 | place: USA:California | collected 2016-06-15 | reverse complement strand
CCGCCGGACTTGCCTTGCCTCTTCCATCGTTTTATCTTGCACCAGTTCCGTGAGCAGCGAGCCACAGGCCATTGCCGCAACGCATCCCTTGGCGCGAAAGCGAATCTCGCTGATCCGGCCGTCGGTGACTCTGAGTGTCAGCTTAAGAACGTCGCCGCAGGCGGGATTCTCGATCTGAACGGATGCATCCGGGTCAGCTATATCACCGGCATTGCGTGGGTTTTGAAAGAGATCGAGGAGTTGAGGAGAATACATCGAGGCAATTGTAACGTGGGTGCTTGTGGGTGCCGTCGGGCAGTTGTGTGGCGTGCGTTTGCTTCAGTTCACAACCTGAGACGTAGCAAGCTACTTCTCTACACATTTCTGACAATCAAACAAGAGTAGAGACACTGCTTGCAACGTCTCTGTGGATTGGGTGGTGTGCTAATTCCATAAACCACAAAGGACACGAAGTTACACGAAGGGGCACATTTTACGGTTTTCCTTCGTATTCCGTCGTGTCCTTCGTGGTGAAATTTGGACGCTGCCGCTAAGAGCAGACCTCCTGGCCGAATCCTTGTACCATTAGGTTTCCGATGCCCGCCGACCACACTCCACGGCGCGTCGTCAGTCTCCAGCCGAGCGCAACCGTAATTCTTGCTGCCATCGGGAAGCTCGATCGGATTGTCGCCTGTACGAAATACTGCGTGGACGTGTGCCCCGAAGCCGCGACTGGCCCTCGGGCGATCATCGCGGATTCCTGGACGGCAAAGGCGGATGAGATCCGCGCTTCCCGACCTGATCTAGTGATTGCCGCCGTTCCCTATCAGGAAAAAGCAGTCGCCGAGATCCTAAAGTCCGGAGCGCGCTTCCTCGGAGTCGCCCCGAAGATTCTGGCCGACATCTACATCGATATTGCGACGATCGCCGGAGTAATGGGTGTTCCGGAGCGCGGCGAGCAAGTCATCGTCGAGATGCAGCATGAAATCGAAGCGGTTCGCGCTGGGGCCCAAAACACAAAGCGCCCACGCGTCTTTTGTGAAGAATGGGGAAAACCACTGATTGCTTCTCAGAAATGGGTCGCAGAATTGGTCGAAGCAGCGGGTGGCGAGTTCGTCGGCGAAGCAGCTTCGCAATGCGCAGCCCGGGAAGTGTTTGGCGAGGACCCCGACATCCTTATCGCGGCCTGGTGCGGCGCGGGCGATCGCGTGCCGCTGGAAAAGATCATCCGCGACCGCGACTGGAGCGAGATGCGCGCCGTCCAAGCTGGCCGCGTCTACTGTATTCGCGACGAACTTCTCAACACGCCCGCACCCACTCTGGTCCAGGGCTTGCGGGCGCTTGCGGCGGCTATCCATCCCGAGCGTTTTCCACAATCGGCGGGTCTAAGATGTATTGCAGGGGCACGCGGACAAGTGTGTGAGCATCATCCACGATGAGTTAGGATCTCTTTATGCCCTCCGCTCGCGTGAAGCAGGACAAAATCCGCGCAGTCAGAAAGGAACTAGAAGGCCTGGCCCTGAGTGCCACATCCGCCCACCAACTGATGTCGCAGATGGTCAAGCTGCTTCATGAGCGCATGCTCAAGTACAACTGGGTTGGCTTCTACATGCTGGAGAAATCATCCCCGGCACAGGACCGTATGCTGGTGCTAGGTCCGTTCCAGGGTGCGATGACGCCACACACGCGCATTCCGCTTAACCAGGGCATTTGCGGGGCGGCAGCTTCGACCGGCAAGACAATCATCGTGGATGATGTCACTAGTGACCCCCGCTATCTCGCCTGCTCCGTCGAAACCAAGTCAGAGATCGTCGTGCCAGTGTTCGCCCGCAATGAAGTCGTCGGCGAACTCGACATCGATAGTCACTTTCTTGCTGCTTTCAACCATGAAGACCGCGAACTCGTCGAATATTGTGCCGGGCTGGTTGGAAAGCATCTCGAAAAGATGGTCGCATGAGCGTCGAAAAAGACGGATGCACTCGCCTGAGATTGGGCGTCTGTGGCCGATTCGTCCCTGAGTTAGCGGACATTCAACAGGGCGGGATATCTTTGCTGATCAATAAACACGAGTTCGACGAGCACCAACGGGAGCTCTTGTGCAGTGGCGGCCTTGCCGTCCTTGTTTTCACCTCTACAACTTATGTCGCCCCCGGCCGCACAGCTATTTATGCCGGAGCATCCTCTCAAGAATGAAGCTCGTTGTCGCAGCGCTGATCGTCAGAGACGGAAACATCCTGGTCTGCCAGCGCACCCGCCATCAGAGCATGCCGCTGAAATGGGAGTTCCCGGGTGGCAAGATCGAAGAGGGCGAGCAACCGCGCGACGCTTTGCGCCGGGAGCTGGAAGAGGAGTTGGGCATCCAGGCCAGTGTCGGCGAGGAGGTCGCCCGGATCCGTCACGATTACCGCCGCGGCGGCACTGTCGAACTACGATTCTTCGTGGTTGAAGAGTTCCTTGGCGAAATTGAAAACCGTATCTTCCGTGATGTTCGCTGGGCCAAACGGGCGGACTTGTCTTGCTATGACTTCCTGGATGCCGACCTAGAACTGGTGAAAGATTTGGCAGCGGGAAAGATCGTCTGACTTTTCGGTGCAAGTCGATTCCTGCGACCCTCACGCACGGCCGGGAGACTTCGTTTGTCTCTGCGCTCTACTCGCGCCAGATGGCTCTGAGCTTCCGGGGTGATGTAAGTTCGATTGTGTAAAAGGCGAGAGGGTGTAAGTTGGCTTTGGCCTCCAAGCGAAAGCCGTTCCTAAGAAGGAGCCTTACACCCGATGGCGAAAGTAACACCGATCAGCGAACACTTCCAACATTTCCTGGCGGATCTCAAGGAGACGTTTTGGGGCGATGTGTACGGGCAGACGAGACTGGCCTGGCAGCGCTTTTTGCAACTGGAATCGGAGCGGCAGCGCGACCGTTTCGCGGGCTGGGGATGGTATGAACGGGGAGCCAGGAAGCGCCGGCAGTACCGCAATGGCTACTACGAGCGGGATTTCGTGACCCGGTTCGGCACCCTCCGGCTGCGTATCGCGCGCACCCGGGGGAAGAGTTTTCTGCCGTGCGGACTGCAGCGTTTTCAGCGGTGCGCGGAAGAGGTTTCGATGTTAATCCGAGAGGCCTTTCTGCGCGGCATCAGCACGCGGCAGGTGGGGCGAGTGGTGGCCGTGCTGAGCGGCGAAGGGGTGAGTGCGCAGACGGTCTCGAAACTGACGCGCGATCTGGATCAGGCGGTGGGTGAGTTTCATCAGGCGCGCTTGAGCGATGATTATGCCTATCTGTTCTTAGACGGGGTGAGTCTGCGGATTCGGCGATCGGCGGGGCGCAAGCGGGTGCAGATGCTGGTGGCCTATGGAGTGCGCCGTGACGGCACTCGTCACCTGCTGGCATTTCTGCGCAGCCAGGGGGAGAGCCAGGCGGACTGGGAGGCCTTGCTCCAGGATCTGTACCGGCGTGGGCTGGAGGGCAAGCAGCTGGGCTTGATCGTCACCGACGGCTGTCCCGGTTTGGCGGCGGCGATTCAGATCGTCTATCCACGGGCGCGTCATCAGCGCTGCTGGGTGCACAAAATGCGCAATATTTTAGAGAAGGTGCGCAAGTGCGACCACGACGAAGCGAAGAGTGGCGCTCAGGCTATCTATTTGGCGGAGAGCCGGGCCCGGGCCGAAGCCGCCTTCCGCGCTTTCCGGGCGCGTTGGCGGCGGCAGTACGCGGCCATGGTGCGCCGGCTGGAACGCGATCTGCCGGAACTGCTCTCCTTTTTTGCTTTTCCCCGACACTTGTGGCGCAAATTACGCACTACGAATGTGATGACGTCGCACCCGGCCGATGGTTTGCTTTGTGAACGTCGAGAGCGTGGACCGCATCATCTACTCCATCTTCCAGCGATTCAATCTGGAATGGAAAACCCGCACCCTCTCAGTATTTACACAGGCAGCTTGACATCACCTCCGCCAACTGAGAAGTTGAAAGCGGGCTGTCCCGTTGATACCATCCTCGCAGATGGTCGAAGACCGGTTCCGCCACCACTTCGGTGATCATCTGGGCAAAGCCGAAGTGGCCATCTATTCCATCCTTGCCGTGTTGCTTTCCATCACGGCCCTCGCGGCGATCGCGAGCGCTGGCAAACTGCTATGGGATGGCATCAGTCACTGGACGATTGCGAATGAGACGTTCCGTGTGTTGGACCAACTACTGGTCGTATTGATGCTCGTGGAGATCCTACACACTGTTCGCATCTCCATTCGCTCGCACATCCTGGTTACCGAGCCATTCCTGGTCGTAGGGCTGATTGCCTCAATTCGCCGTATCCTCGTGATTACCCTGGAAGCAGCCACTCTAACAAAAGAGGGAACGTGGTCGACCCAGGGCGCAAGTATTTTTCGCGCTTCCATGGTTGAGCTTGGCTTGCTCGGGCTGTTGGTTCTGATCTTGGTATTTTCCATTACGCTCTTGCGTCGCTACGCTCCCGCCCCGAAGGAACTCATGGAACTCTGAAGCCGGAACGACGGTCGCTGCGGAAGAGGCGGTTCCCAACAAGAAGAAGCGAATGCCACCAGCTTTGCACCGGCAGCGTCCCGGTTGGTAAGTCCGTCGGCTGCCATTTAGAATGAAATTCTGATGAGCCGCGATCTCAGTTTTGGCAACTACGTCGTGGTTGAACACGGACAGAAGAAGGTCAAGGAATTGACTTTCGGCAATCCCACGCCCGAAGGAGTCGTGCTGACCACACTCGACAACGCCATCAACTGGATGCGCAAGAACTCAATCTGGCCAATGACGTTTGGCCTGGCTTGCTGCGCAATCGAGATGATGTCCATGGGCGCCTCGCGATTCGACATTGCCCGTTTCGGGGCCGAGGTGTTCCGTCCCTCGCCGCGGCAGTCTGACTTGATGATCATCGCAGGCCGTGTCGCGCAGAAAATGGCTCCTGTGATTCGCCAGCTGTGGGAGCAGATGCCGGAGCCTAAGTGGGTGATCTCGATGGGCGCTTGCGCCACCTCGGGCGGGGTGTTCAACAATTATGCGCTGGTGCAGAGTGTGAACCAGGTCATCCCAGTGGATGTTTACGTTCCCGGATGCCCGCCTAGACCGGAGCAGTTGATTTACGCCATCACGTTGTTGCAAGACAAGATTCAGAAGGAACGTGGCAGCTTGAAACGAGCCCTGAACCTTTCGTCAGGCGAGCCGACTCCAAAATCCCCGACGTTGTAATTGATCGTTTTTACGGCAGCTTGAAATCGATCGTGATCTCGGTCTGCATGCGCACCGGTTTACCATTCAGCCGGTACGGACGATAGCGCCACTGCCGAACTGCATCGACGGCAGCGCGAGCCAGGATCGGCTGCCCGCGAACCACCTTCAAATCCTGTACCGTCCCATTTTCAGTGATCACCGCTTGCAGGAGGACCGGGCCTTCCAATCGCATCGCGCGCGCTTGACTGGGATAAGATGGCTTCACCCGGTATTCCACCGTGCCTTCAGAGATACCCTGTGAAACCGGCATGGCGGGTTGCGGCAATCTGGGCGGCACGGAAAGTACATTCGCGAGGGCACTCGAATTCGCCGGTGCGCTGCTCAGGAGATGGCCGGACACAACCAGCGCGTTCTCACCGGGGGAAGCCTGATCTGCTAGTTGTGACGCTCCCGGAGTAGCTGCCGTGCCGGGCGGAAAACCGTGGGAGGCACCGGCCGGCTCTACTGTCCGGCGCACTACGTCCTCAGCGACTTCGCCTGGCTGCGTTTTGCGCCCGGACTCCGACCTTTTTTCCGACGTGGCCGTGGTCGGTTTCGGACGAACTTCAGCCGGGCCGGTATCAGCACCAGGCTTCCAAACCAGAGCCACCTCAGAAGACGGGGACACATCAGAACCCGGTGCCACACTCTCGGGAGCCTTCGCGACAGCCTCGGCATTCGCGGCTGACAAATTACTTATTTTTCCATGGACCCTTAGAAAAAACCCGGTGAGAGCCGCGAGAATGACAATGCCAAGGACGGCAACACCTACCAACGACGGGTGCTGGCGTCGATCACCAATGCGACTAAGCAGGCTGACCAGCGCGTGTCTAGCCTGGATGGCGGCCTGCAACGTGAAGCGAATCGCTGACGAGAGAATCGCTGCTGCCCGCACTTCCTCTTCCGGCAATAGCGGGTGCTTTTCGGCCTCAGCAAACCGCGCCCGAGCTGACATAACCAATTCTGCCAACTGCCGTAACAAATCGAGGTGTCGATCGGGGAACGAATGCGGACGGGCAGAGAAGACCTCGATAATGCCCACAGTTCCACGCTTTCCGCAGAGTGGCGCTGCGGCAAGCGAGCGCAGACCAAGCCGCCGGCAGACTTCCGCATCCACACGCAGGTCCTTATTGATGTCATCGCAGCTTAGAGCGCGGCCGGTGCGCAGGCATTCCCCGGAAATGCCGGAATCCGCATCCAGTTTTGTGCCCAGGTCCGGAGCCGTCTCACCGGCTCTCGCCTGGCAAATAATTAAGTCATGCCGGCGCATGGCGATCGCTGCTCCATTGGCCCCGGTCAGCGAGTGTGCCGCCTCGGCAATGTACTGCAGCAGCGTGTCCATTTCCACGTCACCGGCCGCAACCGCAGTTCGCAAAACGCCGATGACCTGCTCGGGATCCTGATTCTCGGAAGTCGGGTGATCCGATTTTCCAATGTCGGGACTCTGGTGCGGCCGCGGCAATGGTCCCGGTGGTCCAGGTCTGCGCCCGGAAAAAAGCACCGATGGATTTGGCCCTGCAGGCGCAGGTGTGGAAGACAATGGTACTGATGTATGCGCCATTTTGGTAACTCCCTGGTAACACGACTATATCTTCAGAGTCGGTGTTTCATCCTTAGAATGGAAGGTGACATTACTCCCGAGTTTGATTCAAGTGACCGTGGTTGTCAATGTAGTCCTTTAAGAATGAATAACCAGGAGTACTAGACGCCCTCAGGTGTACACCGCAGGAGGCAATCGGACTTTTCACCTAGTCCGTGTAGAATCGCCCGCCATGAACCCTCTTGAAATCTCGTCGCAACAGTTCCGCCGGATGGCAGAAATAGTTACTCAAATAGCAATTAAATATGTGGATACGCTCAACACGCGTCCCATTTTTCCAGAATGTACTGGCGCCGCCACGGAGAAACTCTTCCGCACTGATTTGGCGGAAGAGGGACTGGGCGAAGGCGCGCTGACGAGTTTGGAAACCGTCGTACGCCACTGCCGAGCTCAGAATGGGCGCTTCTTCGGCTACGTGCTGGGCTCGGGGGACCCCGTCAGCGCAGTGGCCGACCTGCTGGCCAGCGTGCTCAATCAGAACGTCACGGCCTGGCGTTCTGCTCCGGCCGCGGTCACCATCGAACGAACCGTCGTGGGATGGCTCGCGAAAGCGATTGGATGCGAGGGGTTCAACGGCAACCTCACCGGCGGAGGCTCGTCCGCCAACCTTATGGGGCTGGCCATGGCTCGCGAGGCGAGGACCCCCGCCAACGAGGAAGGGATTCACGGTGCACCCGAGGGAGTGGTTTACGCCTCTGAAGAAGTGCATATGTCGATCCCCAAAGCCGTGGCGCTGCTGGGAATTGGGCGCAATCATCTGCACCTGGTCGCCATCGACAACTCCTTCCGTATGATTCCCGCAGAGCTCGACCGCGCCATTCACCGCGACAGGGATGCAGGACGGATTCCGATTGCGGTCGTGGCTTCTGCAGGAACCGTAAATACGGGCGCTGTTGATCCTCTGCCAGATATCGCCGACATCTCTCGTGCATGTGGCGCATGGCTGCATGTGGACGGGGCTTACGGAGCCTTGGCGGCGATCGCCGCTCGGGAAAAGTTTGCTGGTCTCGAACTCGCGGACTCAATCTCGCTTGATCCGCATAAGTGGCTTTATCAGCCCCTAGATTGTGGCTGCCTGCTCTTTCGCGATGCGACCGCCGCCCACGCCGCCTTCGCCCACAGCGGAACGTATGCCAAGGCGCTCAGTAATGATCCGGTGGAGGGTTTTGCATTCTTTGAAGAATCACTCGAACTTTCGCGCCGCTTCCGAGCACTGAAGTTGTGGATATCTATGCGTTATCACGGTCTCGCAGCCTTTCGCGCAGCCATCAAGAACGACCTGGAGCACGCCCGGCGGCTAGCGGAGGCAATCAAGAAACAGCCTGAACTGGAGCTCCTGGCTCCGGCGGAACTGAGCGCCGTCTGCTTTCGCTATCGCGGAACCGGCGGGTACTCGGAAAAGGAATTGGACGACCTCAATGTCGGGGTATTGCAGCGTGTGGTCGGGCGTGGTCACGTGTATCTTTCCAACTCATCGCTGCGCGGGAAATTCTGTTTGCGTGCCTGCATCGTCAATCACCGCACGACGGAGGCGGATGTAGACAGCGTTGTGCCAGAAATTCTAGCCGCAGCAAAATGTCAACTTATTTTGTTTGACACGAATGGTGACAGGGTATAGGCTTTTGCTTGAACGGCGCGAACCGGACCGGAGGGCACGCTCTCGGAACGCACAGCGCAAAGCATCGCATGGTTACTCTCTAAAGATGGGCCAGGCCTCACTCTTCGGAATGGGACTTGGCCCTTCTTTTCTCGCCGGAGTGCGCGTGTAATCCAAAGACACGGCCAGCCTACCCGATATCGGCCCCGACCAGAAACAGACGGGATGTGGCTGCTTGCACGGTTTACTTACCGGTCTGGCCGCGGGGGTTCCAATCGCCGTTTGCTTCCGTTATCGCGGAACCGATGGGTACTCGGAACCCGCCGGTCATAGGGAATTCAGTCCCATTAGACCCAGGCCCTGAAACAACATTTCTTGGCCCCCAGAGTCCTATCGCCAGGGTTGCGGGATGTAGCCGGTTTACCTCTCGCCCGAACTCAGGTCTATAATTAGCTGCATACCGGCCCCGGAGTGGCTTCATGAAGGCTCGCCGCATTTTGGCTCTCATTCTTTCCTTACTTCTTGTCGCAGTTCAGGCGATGGCCGCTGATGCGAAGCCTTCCTCCGTAAAACCATCAGCGCACATGTCGAAGGAAACGCGGATGCAGATCATTCGCGCATTTAATGCGGAGTTGGTCTATATCCGCACACCGTTTCCCATGGGAAAAGTAGGACTGAAACTAAGGAATGGAGCTGTCTCGCCCAGCGGAGCGGAACTCCAGCAGTTAATCGCGATGTGGGGCCCTGCTGCCAAACCTGGCGACCAGGCACGCATCAGCGATATCGTCATCAAGAATGACCTCATTCATTTTGAGATCAATGGCGGCCCGATCAAGAAGCAAAAATGGTATCAGCGCATCCAGATTGCGGGCGCGGGCGGCTCAACACCGGTTGCACCCACTGACTCCAATGCCAATTCACGTGGCTCTTTCGTCGATCTCTATTTCGATCATTATGTCCCCGAACTCACCGGCCCTGAACTCAAGGATCTGCTCCGGCCAGTGTTCGATTTCAATGCGAAATCCGCGGTCGAGGCTTATCTCGACACGGTTCCTCCCAAGGTGAAAGATGCGATCAAGAACCACAAGGTGCTGGTCGGCATGAACCGGGAGATGGTGATCTATGCCAAGGGACGGCCGGCCAAGAAAGTCCGGGAGAAGAATGGCGAGGCCGAATACGAAGACTGGATCTATGGCGATCCACCACAGGACGTAGACTTTGTCCGCATGGTAGGCGACGAGGTGGTGCGGGTGGAAACCATGAAGGTGAATGGTGAGAAGATTGTCCGCAACGAGAAAGAAGTGAACCTGCCTTCTCAGCCTACTGTCGCCAAGCAGGAAGAGCCTGGCTCCCGGCCGGCAAATGCTCCGAGCCTGAAGCGGCCAGGGGAGGATCTCCCGGATGCGGCCCCGACGAGCGTCACCATGCCCTCCGGCGGTAAAGTGCCGCCTCCAATGGCTCCTGCGCCACCACCAGGCAAAAACCCGAGCCCGGTTCCGAACTAGCGCACATGTGGGCCCGTGCCTTTGACCAGGGCCTGGACCGGTCGAACACACCCCCGACAATTGCACAGTGACATAGCTGAAGACGTCGTTGCAAATTGATGGGCTCGAAACCTCTCCCCGACTTGGCTCCCGCGCACGTCCGCTTTACACTGGAATTGTGAAGATCGCGTTGGGTCAGATCAATCCCACCATTGGGGATTTCGCAGGTAACGCCGCCAAGATCATCGATTTTTCGCGACGCGCGCAGGCGGCGGCCGCAGGTCTGATTTTATTTCCTGAACTCTCCGTGTGTCTACCCGCCCCGAGATCTGGTAGAGCGGCCATCATTCGTCGCCCGTAATCGCGAGACCGCGGAACGCATTGCCGCCGAGACCCGTGGCATTGCCGTGATCTGTGGCTTAGTCACGCCGGCCCGCGCCGAGACTGGCAAGTCCGTGATGAACTCCGCCGCGCTGCTCAAAGAGGGCGCGATAGCTTTCGTGCAATCGAAAATGCTACTGCCCAGCTACGACGTCTTCGACGAGATGCGCAATTTCGCTCCCGCGAGCAGCCAAGAATTATTTAACTCTTGCGGCAAGCAGATGGCTCTTACCATCTGTGAGGACGCCTGGAACGACAAACATTTCTGGAACAAGCGTCTTTACCGCTTCGATCCGGTTGAGGCGCTGATCGGCGCCGGGGGCAACTTCGTTCTCAATATTTCCGCCTCACCCTTCTGGGTGGGCAAACGTGAATTCCGCCGTGAAATGCTGGCCACCATCGCTCGCAATTACAAGGTCCCGGTTGTTATGGTGAACCAGGTCGGTGGCAACGACAGCCTGGTTTTTGATGGTTCAAGCCTCGTCATTGGGCCCGACGGAGCTGTCATTGCCCAAGCAAAGTCATTTGAAGAGGACCTGATCTGCTTCGACCCAAACCAACTCGCTGGTGATATCCACGAGCAGATTGCCGGAGAAGAAGCTAGCGCCTACGCCGCTCTGGTGCTCGGCACCCGAGACTACGTGCGCAAGTGTGGCTTCCGCCAAGTAATCGTTGGTTTGAGCGGTGGAATTGATTCGGCGCTCACCGCTGTGATCGCAGCCGATGCCGTTGGTCCGGAGAATGTCATTGGCGTGGGCATGCCAGGGCCATATTCCTCGAAAGGCTCGGTCGCTGACGCACGCACGCTCGCCGAGAATCTCGGTATCCGCTTCGAAGTGATCGTTATTTCCGATATCTTCGACGCATACAAGAAGGCATTGCAGGAGGTGTTCGCCGGTCTGAAAGAGGACGTGACGGAAGAGAACATCCAGTCGCGCACCCGTGGAACGCTGCTCATGGCGCTCTCCAATAAGTTTGGCGCTATCGTTCTGTCAACGGGTAACAAAAGCGAACTGGGCGTCGGCTACTGCACGCTCTATGGCGACATGGTCGGCGGGCTAGCCGTTATCTCCGACGTGCCGAAAACCATGGTGTACCGCCTGAGCCGATATGTGAACTCGCAACGCTCTGTGATCCCAGCGGCAACTATGGAGAAGCCGCCATCAGCCGAATTGCGCCCTGACCAAAAGGACAGCGATATACTGCCGCCGTATGAAATACTTGACGTAATTCTCGA
>WNGG01008212.1_pt1 | contig 11510 bp, 9 predicted proteins | sample 5400661 | NCBI WGS metagenome assembly WNGG01 (sample SAMN13153372, study PRJNA577476) | soil metagenome | isolation source: 100 cm soil or saprolite under Garry oak tree replicate 1 | place: USA:California | collected 2016-06-15 | reverse complement strand
GGACAACACAGGCAGAATACTTTTTCAGGATATCATCCAGGCGGAACGAAAGGATGGCCGGCGCATTGTTTTCGAAAGCGACTTTGCAATCGCATTTCTTCCATATTTCGCGCGCTACGCATACGAGGTCTTTGTAGCGCCGAAGAAGACCCACGCGAGCATCGCTAGCTTAAATGATATTGAGACCACCGAGTTCGCCGTAGCGCTCAAGGATCTTCTCGTGAAGTTTGACAATCTGTGGCAAATGCCGTTTCCGTATGTGATGACGCTCCACCAGGCGCCGACCGATGGCGGGGATTATCGCGGCTTTCATTTTCACATCGAGTTTCATCCGCCGCTTCGCCAGCCGAACCTGTTGAAATATCTGGCGGGACCCGAAATCGGCGGGGGGAACTTCCTGAGCGACACCGCTCCGGAAGAAAAAGCGGCTGAACTGCGCGCGCAATCAGATATTCATTACAAGCAGACGAAAACGCAAAGCATTGTAACAGCGAACTAAACGCTCTAACTCATTACCAGTGGATCGCTGATCGGTTTCCAAGAGAAACGGTAGGATGCCGACCCTGCTCCCAACATGCCGACCAGTTAGCTCTATTTGGGAAGAAGGTCATAGACCGATTGCGAAGATTTAATACATGGAGGCCAACCCATGACGACTACCAAGAGTCTCGCGAGAATTGCTGCTTGCCCTTTCCGCAACAAGATCGAAACAGGCTACGAACAACGTAAGCGCCTGCCGAAGTTGATGATCATCGGGATTGCAGCCACGCTGGCGCTCGCCGCGCAGCCGGTTTTCGGACAGCTACGCATTGTAGGAAGGATCTCCGGAACAGTTGAGGACCAAGCCGGCGCGGTGATACCGAAGGCCAAAGTTGTCTTGAAGGATTCGAAGACTGGTATTATCAGGGAGGCCGCTTCGAGTAGCGAGGGGACGTTCCTCTTCCCGGATTTGGCGACCGGGCAATATGAGGTGACGGTGACAGCGCAAGGGTTTCAGACAGCGGTCCTCTCCGACATTGCAGTTTCCACAAACCAAACGACCGACGTGAAGGTCATCCTGTCAGTTGGTCAGATGACCGAAATGGTTCAAGTCACGGGCGACGTCGAGGCGCGTCTGGAAACCTCGTCTCAGTTGGTCGCAAGCACTCTCGCGACGAAGACGATCACCGAGCTGCCGGTCGCCAACCGCAGCAACGTTCTTGCTCTGGCAAGGCTTGCACCTGGCGCAGCTCCGGCCACCGGCGGCAGCACGAGGTATAACAACCTGGCCGGCGGCGCGGTCAATGTCACCGTCGACGGCATCAATGATGCCTCGAATGGTTTCAAGAGCGGCGGGACAGTGTTCTTCATGACCGTGCCGGTGCGGTTGGGCGCGGTTGACGAGTTGACCGTCGAGACTACCGGCCTCAGCGCCGATTCAGGGGCGCAAAGCGGGGCGAACATAAAGTTCACCACCAGGCGCGGCGGCAACCACTATCACGGCAGCGCTTTCTGGGAGCCTCAAAGCGAGAGGTTCAACGCCAACACATGGTCGCGGAATGCACAGGGATTGACGCGGGTATTCAATCGCACTCAAAACTACGGCGGAAACTTCGGCGGGCCGCTTATTCCGTACGGCTCGTTCAAGAAGAAGATGTTCTTCTTCGTAAACTTCGAGCGCGCTTATTCCCCGCTATTCACGGCGCGCTCGCTAAGTATCTTCACGGATGCGGCGCTGCGGGGCGACTTCACATATGTGGTGAGCGGCACTACAAACCAGTTGAGGACAGCGAACGTATTGCAGCTAGCGGCGGCAAAGGGGCTTCCGATCAAGCTCGATCCAGTCATTCAATCGATCCTCGCTGTAAACAGTCAGGTTCCGAAGTCTGCGTCAAAGATTGCGGGTACGGATCTAAACCGCGATGTCTACACCTGGAACGCCGAAAACAACAACTATGCGTATTTTCCGACTACGCGGTTCGACTACTGGGTAACGCCGAAACAGCAGGTTACCTTTACCTGGAACTACAGGCATAACTGGCAGGCGGGCGAGAGGCGGTTGCCGGTACCCGACATTAACCGTACCAATCCATTCCGACTGGGATACTTCGTATGGTCCGCCGCTTTGCAGACAACGTTCTCGCCTCGCATGTTCAACGAGCTGCGATACGGCGTGCAGCACAGCGGCGACACCAACGCTCGCGCGGAATATGGATCCTACTATCAGTTCAACAACACCCCGCTACGCATTGGCGCTGGTTTGCCCTTCAGCGTCGCAGAGACGGCCGCCGCGCCCGGCCCTCGGGTCCCGTTCATCGATCAGCAAAACGTGACCGGCCGCCATTTCATCACCACGATGTACGACACTCTAACGTTGAGCCGAGGCGAGCACGCATTCATGTTTGGCGGCAGCTATCGCAAGACCGTTTGGAATGACAGCGCGGAGGTATTCGCTGTTCCAACTTACGGGACCGGGACACCTGCGAACGATCCGCTGAATGCAACTTCTGCCTTCACTGCAACTACTCTGCCCGGGATCAACAGCACTGAGTTGGGCAACCCGCTGGCTCTCTACAACACCTTGGTCGGCAGAGTCTCGCAGGCAAACTTCACCCGAGTCGTCAACCCCGAGACTTTAAAGTATGACGGCTTCATCAACTTCACCTGGACCAGATCACTGATGGGTGGGTTCTACGCGCAGGACCGCTGGCGCATTAAGCCGACGCTGACCCTGAACTACGGATTGCGCTGGGAGATTCAAGGGCCGATGAAGGACGGAAAGGGACTGACGGCGGTGCCCGACGTGGCGAGTCTCTTTGGTCCTTCGAAGCGGCTGTTTACTCCGGGAGAGCTGAGCGGAAACAATAACCCTACCGTCGAAGTTGGCAAGGTACCCTACAAAACTGATTGGCTCAATTTTGCTCCAAACCTCGGCGTCGCCTGGAACCCTTCGAAAACCGAGGGTCTGCTTGGCAAACTCCTCGGCGGTTCCAGCACGGTCATTCGCGCTTCGTGGGCGATGATCTATTATGACGAAGGCACGCAGTTCTTTGCGGCCAATCTGGGTCCTAATGCAGGCAAGCAGATTAACGCGACCCCGCTGGTCCCCGGCCAGCCGGGACAGACCAACCTGCCGGCGTTTTACACGTTGTCGGACATCGTGGCCAATCCGCTGACCGCATCCTCGTTTGCATTCACCACGACCGACTACAAGAAAGTCATCAACCAGGCGGACCAGACCTTCGCGCGGACGATCAACGGATTTGATCCTACATTGCGCGCGCCTTACACCGAGAATTGGACGGTTGGCATCCAACGCCAATTTGGAAGGAACATGCTGCTCGAGGTCCGATACGTAGGCAATCAATCGCACCTCTCCTGGCGAACGAGCAATTTGAATGAGGTGAACATCTTTGAAAATGGGTTCCTCGATGAATTCAAGAACGCCCAGAAGAACCTGGCAATCAACCTCGCCGCTGGTGTAAATAGCTTCCAGAATTTGAATCGTCCCGGTCAGGCAGCGCTGCCGATCTTTGACGCGGCGTTCGGCGCTCGCGGAGGCGTGACGGCGATAGCAGCCGGCTCGGGGTACGCTTCCACTGGTTTTATCACCAATCTACAAACCGGCGCTGCCGGCGCGTTGGCCAACTCTCTGGCGACGAACCAGAACTACGTTTGCCGCATGTTCGGCAACACCTTCAGCCCGTGTGTGAGGATCGATCCGCGCTACAACGCGCCGGGCCTGTATCCGATCAACTTTTTCCTGCTGAATCCCTTCGTTGCCGGCCGCATGAACTACATCGACGACACCGGTTGGCATAACTACAACGGACTGCAGATCGAGTTCCATCAGCGTTTCTCGCGCGGGTTGCAGTGGACGACTAATTACACCTGGAGCAAGAGCCTGACCAATCTTGCGGCGGACAACCAGAATCAGAGCCTCGACTTCACAACTCTGCGTAACATCGCCCTTGATCGCAGGCCGTCTCCGTTTGACATCCGTCACGTCATCCAGTCGTATGGGACGTATGACCTGCCTGTGGGGCACGGGCGCCGATGGCTCTCGTCGACCAACCGCGTGCTGGACGGCGCAATCGGAGGCTGGACCGTGGGTTCGGTTTTTGTGTTCCAGACAGGAGTGCCCATCCAATTGACTGGCGGATTCCAGACTGTCAACAACACAAACAACCCCGCCGCAAATGGTATCCGGCTCGCTCCGGGGGTGACGCTTGACATGATTCAGCACCTGTTCGACGCGTCGCGCACGCGGCTGGTTGGCAGGGCAGGCACTACGGATCTTCAAAGGCTGGCCGTTGATCCGAGCTTGATCGGTCCCGACGGCCGGGCGAATCCAGCTTTCTTACTTCCTAACACAACGCCCGGCGAGTTTGGTCAGTTGCTGTTCCTCCGCGACCGGAATACGTTCCGATGGGACGTCTCAATGACCAAGAGTTTCTCGATCAAGGAGCGGGTCAGGCTGCAGCTATTCTCGGCTTTCAACAACGTGCTGAATCATCCGAGGTGGGGATTCCCGGATGCGAACGTCTTCAGCACCACATTCGGCATTGTCAATGGTCCTGATCCTGGGTATACGCCTCGCTCTATTAACTTGCGTGCTACGTTGACCTTCTAGAGTGGCGGTCGTTGCAGTTCCCAGGGCTCGTACGACATTCCCATCGGACTCTTGTCTCGGGTGGTGGTTCTGGCGTATAACACCAAACGGGATTATCAAGATGGCAAGTTCGTCCTTGTTCCAGATCCAGCGAGTGGCCAGATGAAATAAGACAAACAGCACTCTGCCCCACGGAGTGTCGTGTTAGCACCACGGTTAAACCGAAATCCCGAAGAGCTGCTTGAAGCTGTGTTGCCGGACATCTCTCAAGCTGTTGGTGCAGCGTGCTGCCACTACGGTGTGGACCAAGATGAAATCGACGATTTCTATCAGGAAATAGTCCTGTTCCTTATCGAGGATGACTCTCGCCGTTTGCGCTCATTTCAAAAGAAGTCTTCGCCGAAAACATGGTTAACGGCAATCGCGCTTCACCACATAAGCAATCATGTGAGCCGGCAGAGAAAGGCGATCAGCCTGGATGAGATATCAGATGATCTTCTGGTGTGCAATCCATCACAAGAGAGCGAACTCATCACCGGGGAACTGGAAAGCGAATTGCGCGAGGCCGTCAGACAACTGACTGCGCGCGAGCGTCAACTTTTTCGTTTGCTGTGTCGAGATGATCTGAACTCGTCGGAGATCGCAACGAGAATGGCGATCAAAGCAGATTCAGTTCGGCGCCGGAAGCACGCTCTCATCAAGAAGCTGCGACAAAGAGTCAACTCGCCTGGCCGCCGATCACGTCGAGGAGCGAAAAAAATTCATCGCTCTGCAAAAAGTTGATCCACATTTCGCTTCCAGATGTGTCTAATATAGTGGAAGCAGAAATAATTTGAAGATCACTTTAAAAAGGTGATCATTATCTTGCCTCGACATCTGTCTAATATATTGGACGCAAGAAAATCTGAGGTTCTGAGAGGACTCGAATAGCGTTATGGGAGCGTGCCTCCGTATCAATCCGATTCAAGTACGCTAAGAAAACACTAGACTGTCGAAGGTGGGTGGAGCCCTACCTTGACGGATTCTAATCTTTAGCAGTTGACCGAAGAATTACTGGAGGATTAGTTGATCATGGGTACGTCAAGACGGGAGTTCTTCGCAAGGTTATTCGCGTTACTTGGTGGAGTGGCCATCTGGCGCAGTCCGGGCACGGCCGCCGGGAAGAACATCTCTTCAAGGAAGCCGCTTGTTTCACTGTTGTCCACCTACTACCCGCAGCCGACCTATCTACCCAAAGATTTTGGGTCCATGTCCGTATACACCGACCTCCCTGACGGGTTTGAAGGTGGACCTACGGAGGTTGCATTGTTCTACAGGAACCGTTCGCATCCCCATCCCTTTCAGTACCCCTTGACCGTCTACATGGCGGTGTCACCGAAGCGAGAGTTTATGGGCACGTGGACGCGCGCTGGGGGCGATCGCCACGAAGAATCTGCCCAATTGGAATTCGAGGGCAGAAGCGGCGTAACTGCTAAATATTACGACGGAATGTGGAGGCACTCTCCGGGTGCCTCGAGCCCTGGATGGGATATAACTGATGCTCATTCGGTCGTTTTCCAATGGAAGGAATTAACGGTAGGCGTACGGGGATTCAGATCCGCTGGCGTCTCCCGCGAAGAACTTCTACGCGTTGCTGCTTCACTGAGGTAGTGCACCAGTGCCGCCTGACTACCACATGATAGGAATGATTGGCGTTTCCGTGCGTCTCGCCGTAGGGATTACGCTAGCCCTAGCTGGGATCCTTAAGTGCGCGAAGCGTCCAGATTTGGCGCCAATCGCACGCTCTCTTGGTGTCCCTCTGGGTAGTTGGTTCTCGTCTGTTGTACCCCTACTGGCAGCTGTTGAGATCATTCTTGGCGGGTGGCTCATTGTGGGCGGCTGGTCACAAATAGCGCTTGCCGCCACATTAGTGCTTTTGACGACCTTTACTATTGTTCTTATTACGACGTCGAGAAGGGGCTATCGGGGTGCGTGCGCCTGCTTTGGTGCTCTGGACAGTCATCAAGTGGGTGCTACGCAGCACCTAAGGAACGGGGTGCTTTTGCTCGGGACAACCTTTGTGCTGGTCGAGGGTCTGAATTTTGAGTGGGTCAACGCTGCGGTTTGGGAGGTGCCTAAAATCACTATACCGACCACTTTCGCGATGCTCATTGTCGCCTCGATACTGTATAGGATGAGTTCCGAAATAGAGGCGTTTCTTCGCAGGTAAAGATTGGCTGAGGTAAGTGGTGGCAGGGAGCTGCAATGGGGAATTTGTTCCTTCTGGTAACTTACATCGCTCTTTGGATTATCGTGTCGTTTCTATTGGCGGCCGTCTTCTTCCTTTACCGCTACATCGGCACACAGTTAATGGGTGGCCGCGAGGGTCAATTCCGGCAAGGCCCAGAGCTGGATAGCAAAGTACCATTGCTACGCCTCACCGCTTTGGGAGGGGAACAATTCTATTTGGGAGGTCCGAGCGCTCGGCCCCGATTGGTTTTTCTGGCCACGACAGAGTGCAAGCCTTGCCAGAGCCTAAAAGGCGCTTTTTCTACGTTTGCTAGAAAATACGGGGACTCCTTAGATGTGGCATTAGTGTGCAGGGGAAGCAGGGAGGCAGTAGGCGAATTTGCCCACGACCTTCCACAGAACGTCGTGATCATAGCGGACCCCCGTTGGGATCTTGGGACAAAGATTCGGGTTCATAGCACACCCTTTGTTTTTATCACCGACACGGCTGGCGTGGTTCGAGGGAAGGGGAATCCAAGGGATGAGATCGCCTTCGAATGGTTCCTCGAACAGTTGCGAGATGTGCCGAGAACCGTCCAGGATGTTGCTTACCAATCGGCTTAACTCTTTCTAACTTAGGAGGCTTAAGATGTTCAGCAGTTTGCAGGTCAGTTGTATGGAAGGGGCGGTCTTCCTCACAAACCCGTTTCGACACCGCGCACTCAGCGCCCTCTCTCGTGTAGGGTTCGCCGCAATAGTAGGCTTGGCAACTAAGTTTAGGCCGCTACCAAGTTCGGCGCTGCAGTACGCGTGTTGCACTGGTATTGGTGGGAGTGGCAACTGTACGACATACCCAGTAACCTACCCCTGCAGTGGAGCCGACTGTGGAAATTCATGCAGACCTCAAGGGGGCTACTGTCCCTCAGGAGCCTATTGCTGGACGGGCTCAGTGGACTGCGTCTGTGACGGAACCTGCTGTGATTGCTTATGTTACTCAAATCAGGATGGTATGCCGCTCTGGTGTTACTGCTATGCCGCGTGAACCTCAACCAGATCGCCAGCATGGGAGAGGCACTCTGGTCGCTCAGCTTACGATCGCGGTTGGCGTGGCCGCCGCCTGCTTTGTAGAGCACGGCAATAGCAAGATTCACTTCGCGATCGCTGCTTCACTTGCGGCAGTCGCTGGGATGTCGACGATGACGTCGCCTTGAGGGCGCAATTCGATCTTCGTGATCTCCGTGCCGGTCGGGCGCGGACGTAAGGCTGAAATCCGAAGGCTTCTGACATTCTTGTTGTCGGTCGTCGCAAGTGCTTCAACGGTGGGCGCGTTGGCTGGCTTCGGTGGCAGGTCAATAATGGCGAGGGAGCGGGCAACTGACCTTTTCATGCCCATGGCGCTAGCGGGCATCTGCCTGCTATACGGAACGGCCGAACTTAAGGGAACCAAGTGGTGGGTTCCGAGTCGAAAATGGATAATACCCCAACGGTGGGCGCTCTTCGGTAATCTAAGATTCACAATCGTATTTGGGCTGCTTCTCGGTGCAGGCTTCTTCACCGTACTGCCATTCGTTGGGTACCATGTCCTTGTAATCAGCTGCTTCCTACATGCCGATCCGGTTTGGGCCGGCAGTCTAATGGCGGTGTTTGGGTTGGCGAGAGCATTGCCAGTGTTGATCACTCCAGTTGCCTACAGCCGAGTTTTCGGCGTTTACGATTCTAGGGCTGCATATCAAGCGAATAGCTGGCTGACTAGAATGGACTACACTCTGTCGAGGGCGCGAGCAATTGTGCTGTTCGCCTTCGCGGCGTCCTTGATGGCCACCTGCCTTTCCTCAACCTCTCCATAACAATGACCGAGAGTGTCTTTCCAATTACTTGTAGAAACTTGTAGAAGTGCGGCCAATCCGCAGTTCTCCTCCCTAACGCGACACGTGGTGAGTTCGGGCAGTCGTTGTTCCTGCGCGACAGGGATACCTTTCAGTGGGACGTTTCGATGACCAAGACTTTCCCGATAAGGGAAGAAAGTCAGGCTTCAGCTATTCTCGGCCTTCAACAGCGTGCTGAATCACCCGAGGTGGGGCTTCCCCGATGCGAACGTCTTCAGCACAACGTTTGGCGTCGTGGGCGCTCCGACCGGAAGCCGAAGTATTAATTTGCGCGCGACGCTTAGCTTCTAACTCACGCTGAGCTGAGTTATGAACCTAAGGATGTGCTTTTCCCTCACCCTCCCGAGCCAAAGCTCAGGAGGGTGAGTTTTTATAAGAGGCTCGCCGCAGTCGGTTTGCAACTCCCCGCTTCACTCGATTGAGGCCATCTTGTTGAATGACGGCTTCAGAGCTGGGTAGAGCTCACTGTATTGCTCGTGCATTAAGCGGTAGAGTTGTTCGCGCCCGCGATCCGGCGATACTCGATCTACGACCCTTATCACCTCAGCGCAAGCTGTATCGACATCTCGCCAAGTCCCGACCGCTACGCCGGCGAGAATCGCCGCCCCATATGCCGCGCCTTCCGTTGTATTCACAGTTACCAGTTCCGATCCGAGCACGTCAGCCAGGATCTGCCGCCAGAGCTTGCTCTTCGCGCCGCCTCCGGAGACGCGGACCTGTTCAATGCGTCCAAGTCCCGCGCCCCGAATCAACGAAAAACCGTCCTTCAACCCAAATGCGACGCCTTCCAAAACTGACCGGGTAAGGTAACCGCGGTTGTGACGCAGCGTCAGCCCGACCCATGCGCCACGCGCAAGAGGATCAGCATACGGCGTGCGCTCACCGGAGAGATAAGGAAGGAAGATCAAGCCCTCACACCCCGCGGGAGCTTCGGCGGCTTCTGACATCAATTCATCGAAGCTCACCTGCGGCGCGAGAGAGTCTCTGTACCATTGCAAGCTCCCGGCGGCGCTGAGCATGACCCCCATGAGATGCCAGCGGTTTGGAAGCGCGTGACAAAAGGCGTGCAGCCTGCCTTCCGGTTCAATCAGGCACGAATCGGTTGAGGCAAACACAACGCCCGAGGTCCCGAGCGTGAGCCCAACGATGCCGGGCCGGACCGCCCCTACTCCAACTGCTTGCGCGGCCTGGTCTCCGCCTCCGGCAACGACGGGTGTGCCCGCTCGCAAACCGGTTTCTTCGGCAGCCGCCGGCGTTACTTCGCCGGTGATCTCCGGCCCCTCGAATGTCGGCGGCAGCCATTCTGCGGGAATGCCCAAAGTTGCGAGAACCTCTGAAGACCAGTTTCGGGTTGCTAGATCGAACAGCATTGTGCCCGACCCGTCAGCCTTGTCCATCGCCAGCTTGGCGGTGAGCTTGAATCTGATGTAGTCCTTGGGCAGCAACACGTGACGCGCGCGAGCGAAGATCTCAGGCTCGTGATTCTTGACCCACAGAATTTTCGGCGCGGTGAACCCGGTCAGCGCTTCGTTACCGGTGATCTTGATGAGACGTTTTCTGCCGACCAGCGCGCGAATCTCGTCGCACTCCTCGCCGCAACGTTGATCATTCCAAAGGATTGCCGGCCTGAGAACGTGCTTCTCCTCGTCGAGAAGCACGAGGCCGTGCATCTGTCCGGTCAAGCCGATCGCCGACACTTGTTCGCCGGAAACTTTCGCTTGAGCCAGCGCTTGACTAATGCTGGCTGCGACGCCTCGCCACCAATCTTCCGGCTGCTGCTCGGACCACAGAGGTCGAGGCGTTGATGGTGAGAGTAGCGTCGTCGCACTGCTGACCACGTCACCGTCGCGGTTGATGAGTAGCGCCTTGGCGCCGGTAGTCGAAATATCGATTCCCAGAAATAGGCTCATCGAACTAATCCACCAAATACCTGTTCAGCTTTGCAGCAGACGGTATTTGCTTACGTCAGGAAAGTCAAGAAGTGGAACGGCGACCGAATTGTCTTAACTTCTTCGTCGAAAGAATCTATGTTTTATCGCGGAAGAGAGAGAAAGTATGCGAGCGTGGCCGGTCGGAGTCAGACCTAAATCGCGAACTCGGGTTCCATCGCGAGCTGCGCCTTTCGCAACTCGAATCGTGCGCGCCCCAGGTTGCCGCCGTTGTTCAGCGCAAGCAGAAGAAAGTACTCAGAAGTAATCGGCCTGAAGAGAAAGCTCATCGCGTCGGTTGCGAAAACCATCTCGCTCATCTCGCCCAACTCGGTGTCGGACGCAGTTTTCATGCTGCGACGAACGAGCGTGGTTAACTCGGTGGCAACCGCGTCAATGTCCACCAGCGGGCTCAAGTCGTGGACGTGACGCTCGATGGGTATCCCGTCGATTCCCAGGATGACGACGGCGGCGCACCCTTCGATGCGATTAGCCATGCCGGTGAGCGTCTCTGTGAAACCCATATCTTGATTGAGGATTAGGATTGCTGATTGCGGAATTGCGCTCGTTTCGCGATCCCGCAATCCGCATCCATTCTAGTGGCCGCTTTTGCCGCCTTTACCGCCCGCGGTTGCCGTCGCAGCCTTGTTGTCCGACGCGCCGGACGTTGGCGCTACGGCGCGCTGCGTCTCATTCGGATTAGGCATGCCTTCGACTGAACTGCGCTGTGGGGCTCGCGGGCCGAGCGTCCCATCGTTTCTGACGATGCGCGGCGTGAGGAAGAACAGAATCTCATCGGTGTCTCGGCGCGTGCTTCGATGTTTGAACATCTCTCCCATCAGCGGTATTCGGGAAAGGCCGGGGGTTCGGTTGATCGAGTGGCCCTCCGTGTCGATG
>WNGG01008211.1_pt1 | contig 11510 bp, 10 predicted proteins | sample 5400661 | NCBI WGS metagenome assembly WNGG01 (sample SAMN13153372, study PRJNA577476) | soil metagenome | isolation source: 100 cm soil or saprolite under Garry oak tree replicate 1 | place: USA:California | collected 2016-06-15 | reverse complement strand
CCGGCCTGGTCGCGACAAATCTCCATCTGCCGGCGCAAACCAACGCTCCCGCCAAATCGGTGGATGAGCGCATCGAAACCTTGGAAAAGGAACTCCAAGACCTGAAGCAACAACGCGAACAAGATCGGCAAGCCGCGGAGAAGTTGAAGCGGCAGCGCGAAGCCGACCAACAAGCCACACAAAAGAAGGCCGAGGAAACTCAACTACAAATCCAAACGCTCAGTCAACAGCTTCAACAGGAAAAGGAAACAACCGAAAAGTTGACGAAGCAAACGCCGACCGTCACGGCTGGGCCAGGAGGGTTCATCTTCAAATCGGCGGACGAAGAATTCGCTTTGAGACTGCACGGTCTGATCCAGGTGGACGGGCGGTTTTATCTGGACGACAAGGCGGATGCGGCCAAGGACACGTTCCTGTTGCGCAAAATCCGGCCGATCATTGACGGCACCGTGTACAAGGACTTCGATTTCCGGTTTATGCCGGATTTCGGGGGCGGCTCGGCGGTGATTCAGGATTCCTACGTCAATTGGGCGCACTGGCCGGAGTTGAAGCTGCGCATCGGCAAATTCAAATCGCCGATGGGCCTGGAGGCGCTGCAAGAGGATGCGGCGACGGAATTCGCGGAACGCGCGCTGCCGTTCGACCTGCTCCCGTTCCGCGACGTGGGCGTGCAACTCAGCGGCGATCTCTGGGGCGGCGTCGTGACCTATGCGGCTGGCGTCTTCAACGGCGTGCTTGACGGTTCCAGCGGCGACCTCGACAACGGCGACGACAAGGATTACGAGGGCCGCATCTTCGCCCACCCATTCAGGAAGACAGACATCGGTCCGCTGAAAGGTTTCGGCTTCGGCATCGCGGGGGCCATCGGCGACCAGTTCGGCGGGACAAGCGCCCTGAACTTGCCCACGTACAAAACCATGGGCCAACAGACATTCTTCAGTTACATCACCAGCACCAACGCCCCCGGGGCGGTGTTCTCGAACGGACGGCGCACTCGCTGGTCGCCACAGGCGTATTACTATTGGGGGCCGGTCGGGTTGTTGGGCGAGTACGCGGTTTCGGAGCAAGAGGTGCAACGCGGCGTGGGCGGGAGCACCGCGCGGCTGCGCCACGACGCCTGGCAGGTGGCCGGCTCGGTGGTCCTCACGGGCGAGCAGGCGTCCTACAAAGGCGTGACGCCGAAACTTCCCTTCTTCGTCAACGGCGGCTGGGGCGCGCTCGAACTGGTGGGCCGCTTTTCGCAGCTCAGCATTGACAGCGATGCGTTTCCAACTTTCGCCAGCCCGGCCACTTCGGCGCGACGCGCCTACGAATGGTCCGTCGGCTTCAACTGGTATCTCAACAAGAACATCAAGTTCGTGTTTGATTACGACCAGACGGACTTCGACGGCGGCGCGGCCGGCGGCGGCGATCGGCCCACGGAGAAAGTTCTGTTTGGACGCGCGCAGGTCGCGTTTTAGAGCAATCGCGTCGGGCACCGACAGCGATCCCGAAGGGATCGTAATAATCCAGCCCAGGGTTGCGAGGAACGAGCTACCCCTGCGCTTGCCCCGGAAAACCGACATGGCGCATGGGTCACGCATCTTTTGATTTGGCGGCTCGCCCAAGCGTTATGATTTGGACCATATCGTAAAAACGGGCGTAACCTCTCCACATACTCTCAAATCCAGGAACGCCGTCACACTTGCGATCGAGGTATCCGCCCAGTTTAGCGATGGTGATCATGGCTTCACCGAGTGAGCCTTTGTTCGGCCCGCTTTTTTTTTAGCCAGCAGTCCCAGCACTTCGCACTCGACGGGGTTAAAAAGCAGGTCGCAGGGCAGTTCGGGAACTTCTCGCCCCAAGAGGGCCAACAACATGATCCGCCAGGCAATCACCGCGTCGATGGCGATGGCCCGCAGCAACACCTGGGCGCTGTGATTTTGATGTTCCAGAACCTTGCATCCACTCTTCAACACTCGATGCCATTCCTCGATCCGCCAGCGCCGGCAATACCAGCGGATGCACTTGAGGGCTTGCTTGAGCGAGCGCACCTCCACCGTCGTCAAGAGCAGCCACTCCAGCGCCTGGGCACCCGGGGGAGGATGCTTCTCCAGCAAATACACAGCCCAGAGTTTGATCGGTTGAAGGTGGCGCGTCTGCGCCGTATTGGGCGCGCTGAGCGTTACCTCTTTAAATCGAACTTCGACCCGCGCCTCGCGCGCCTGTAACCCCGGCCGGCCCGGAGCCGAAGGTGTGGAGAGGTGTTCACGTTGGCGAGGCACGGAGAGTGAAACCCGCTTGGCCAAGGGAGCGGCGGCTAACTCGGCGAAGAGCTTCTGGTCAGTTCCTTCCAGGCAGCGATCGGTTTTGGCCCGAACCAACAGTTCGGCCTTTCTGCCCGCCGCAGAGCGGCGGAAGTGAAACAGCTCAAACATATCCCCTTCCCGATCAGTTATATTAACGACTCGGGTATTGGGAATAAGCGCAGCGATCCGCAGGGCCTCCTCAAAACCCTCCAGCCAGCGATAGGAGTCCTTCTGCTCAATTGGCCGCCGAGGGTCTTTGCCCTTGGCCGATTCCGGAGCGCAGCCTTGCAGTTGCACGATTCCCAGGGGCAGCCCGCTCTGGCTCAGGGCCAAAGAACTGTGCAAGCGCAGTCCCCGGCTTTTGGCGCCGGTCTGGTTGGTTCCAATCTGGCCCAACCCCTGGCATTGGCTGCGCGTGGAGTAGTTCAAATCAGTGGAGTCCTGAACGATCAGCGCTGTGCGCTCCCGGCTCATCCGGCGGAGGGTTCTGGCGCGATGGCTTTCCAGGAGGCTGTCCAGATCCAGTTGGGAGCGCGCATTGTTGAGGAAACGATAATAGCCTTTGAGGGCGTGGCGGTGGCCACCGGCGGCTTGGGCGTAGGACCCATTGGGTTGGGCCGCTTGGTCGCAGACAATCTTGACCAACCGGCGGGTCAGGCGCTCATCTCCCAGTTCACAGTCCCCAAATTCGTGCTCCGCCCAGCCCGGGCCATCCAAGCCACTCTGGACGCTCAAGGCGCTCGCGGTGGGTGGCTTGACCCCGACTCGATCCTGCAAATCCTTGACCAGTACATAGAGATAGACGTCCTTGATGCTCTTGCAGGCGTTGTTCAGCCCGTTGCGTCCGCGGCCTTTGGTTTGGCCCACCCGGATCCAGTTGGCGGCTTTGTAGCAAGAACCCTCATAGGTCGGGGTTTCCACAAAGCTTTCCAACAACCAGGGACGCAGGCCATAGCGACGCTCGAAATCCTCACCCACTTGTCGGGCGCACAGCCCCAGGGCATGGGAAGCCAAATTGTCGCAACGCACCTGCGGACGAATCAGAAACCGGTTCATGTTGAGTACCCGCTCCAGATATTGGCTCCGCTGAGAGGGGTTCCATCCGATCCAATCATCCCGCCCCTCCAAATACAGAGCGGCACTGCCAAAGCCCAGGGCTCCAAGCCAGCCGTGGTCCGAGCCCAGCAAATAACGCAACTGCCTGCCGACCAGCCGGCAGTCCTTCAAAGGATGCTCGCGCAGCATCAGTTCATTCCAAATCCGCAGAGGCTCTTCACCAACCACCTCGATCAGGCGCAGTCCGCGCACCTCCGCCAGCAACTCAGGAACCTCTGTGGGAGCCGGCACCGGATGGTTCAGGCGCGTGGGATGCCAGGCCTCCCCACGTTGCGAGCGCGGCTCGGGTAGCCGCCACAAGCCCTCATCCGCTAACTCCCGCAGGGCCTTGCTGGTGGTGGCCATCTGCCAGTCCCCCTTGGAATCCCTCAATTCCAGACGACGACAGAGCTCTTTGGCTAAACCATTGCGGCTGGGTGCAGGATCGGCCTTGAGTAGCGTGATCACCAGTTGCGTGTTTTCGGGGGTTGCGAGTTTCTGCTTAATGGACGATGTAGATTGCATCGTCCAGGTGTTACAGGGTTGAAGGAGGTTTGTCCCGCTCTTTTTTCCGGGGCAAGCGCAGAGCTACCCTGGGTTCATCGTCCCAAAATGTTGCTCAACCCGCAAAGGGTTCAATCAAGTTCGCGTCTCGCGCACTTGCCGCCATCACAGAACCCGAGCCGGAATTCTGGTTCACACTTCTGTCCACTTGCGTGGCCAGCCAGCGTTTCCGCAGGGGCTTGAGGGCGAATATTGCCAGCAACGCCGCCAGCCAGTCGAACGCGACCGCGATGGCGAACACGCCGAACCAGCCGATTTTCGGCAGCACAAACTGCGCGGAAAACGGCGTCGGAAACTCGCGCACCACCGACAGCACCAGTCCGTACACGATGAACGCCCCGGTCAGAACATACAAGGCCCTGCGCAGGGTCTTGGTGAACGACAGTCGCAGCACCATCGGGCCGAAGAACACCGTGAAGAACGCGACAAGCCCGCCGATCAGCAACAGGATGTCCGCGCGAAAGTCGAACGCCTTGCCGGCGGCCAGCGCCGAGCCAATCGGCACGAACACCGACGAGGTCCCCTTGGCGGTGTAAAGCAAGCCGTAGTTGGTAGTCGCAAATTTTTTCCCGAACAAATCGCCGCAGGTGGCCGGGAACAAACTGTACACTTCGCCCCAGCCGAAAAAGACCAGCCCCGAAAGAATGACAAAGTACAGCGGCTGGTGCGCGAAGGAGACCAAAGCCAGAATCGCCAGACCTTCCAGACTGAAGGCCAGGCACATCGTATTCTCCCGGCCCAGATGATCGGAAACCCAGCCGAAAAACGGTCGCGTCAGACCATTGAGAATTCGATCCAACGAGAGCGCAAACGGCAACGCCGCCAAGGTCAGCCCGAGCAGGTTGACTGGAATCTCTGCCACCTTGTAATCCCGGGCCATCGGCGCCAATTGCGCGACCGCCATCAATCCCCCGGTCACCGCCAGCGTGAACATCACATAAAGCAGCCAAAACGGGCCTGAGCCCAGCATTTCGGTCGGCATCGAATCTTTGCTGGCTTGAGCCACGACTCGCGCCGCGGTGACGGGCGTCTCCCCGGCCCTGGGCGCGCGCAACAGCAGGCCGCAAATTACGACGACCGCTCCCTGGAGAAAACCCCAGGTGTGGAAAGCGGATTGATAGCCGGTGTGCGCGATTTGATTCGAGATCGGGATGATGGTCAGCGCCGAACCGGCGCCGAAGCCCATCGCGGTCAGACCCGCCGCCAACCCGCGTTTGTCGGGAAACCATTTCAGCGCGCTGCCGCTCGCGGTCCCGTAAACGATGCCGGCGCCGATGCCGCCCACGATGCCGCCGAGGTAAAGCATTGGCAGCGACTCGGCGATCGAATTCAAGTACCACGCCAACCCGGCCAGGATGCCGCCGGCGATGACGATGAGTTTCGGCCCGAACCGGTCCACGAGATAAGCTTCGAGAAACACCGGCCAGGTTTCGAAGAGGACAAAAAGCGTGAAGGCAATTTGAATCGTCGCAACCTCGGCATTGAAACGCTTGGCCAGCGGGTTGACGAACAACGTCCAGCCGTATTGAAGGTTGGCGACTGCGACCATCCCCAGGATGCCGAGGATCAGCATAAACCACCGCGTCGCGTTCCTGACCTCGCCTTGCGCCTGGGTCACGGCAGCCGGCTCGTGGCCGATTCCGTGAAGTAACTGAATCCACTTGGCACTTCTCATAAAAGCGCTCCTTTCTACCGACCAATCTGTTTTTGGCACGTTCAACAACCGCTGAGTCGTTGAACGGTTCGATGTCAAACAACTCTTCCCGGAGCGCGGACACCCTCGCCCGCGCTCCGGCGCAACACCTCTTCGCGGCGCGTTCTAATTTTTGAACCCGCCTTTGAGCGGCGCGACGCCCGGGATTTCCCATTCATCCCACATTTGATTCACCATCTTTTGCACGTATTCGACATCTTCATCCGTCATGTGCGCAAAGCGGCCCTGTCGGCTGAGGAATTCGCGCACCGGCAGGCGGTTCTTGCGCGCGTCGTGCGTGTAGTGAACCTGACCCTCGATCACTTCGTAGAGCGGATACAGCCCCGACTTGATTCCATACTCGCCGATCTCGTGCGAATAACGCGGGTGATAATCCCAGCCTTTCGGACACGGATCGTAGGTGTGGATAAAGGTCGGCCCGCCCACCGTCAGCGCCTTGCGAGTTTTGTTCAAAAAGTCCAGAGGCGGATACGTCGCGCACGCCGTGGCGACATATTTGCACGTCGGATGGCCGACGGCCAACATGCCCGCCACGTTCTTCTTCCAGCGCCGGTGCATGATGCGGAATTTTTTTCCGGGCGGCGTGAACGTGGTTTGCGCCCCGTACGTGGTCAGGCCGGTGGACTGGATGTCCGTGTTCGCGGCCGATTCGTTGTCGTACATGATGATGAGCAAATCGAGATCGGTTTGCAGCGCGCGGGAAATTCCGCCGATGCCCATGTCGCCGCCGCCGAGGTCGCCGCAAAACGCGATGGAGTTGATCTTCTCCTGCTTGATCTTACCCTTGCGCATGAGCGCGCGCAGACCGGCGGCCATGCCCACGGCGGACGAACCGCCCGCGCCGAGTTGCGTGTGCATCCACGGCACGATCCACGGCGTGGTCATGTACGAGGTGTTGGCGACATACATGCAGCCCGTCGAGCCGGTCACGACGGTACGCGGCCCGGCGGCTTTGATGAAGCCGCGCATCACCGTCGCGGACTCACAGCCCTGGCACGTGCGATGGCCCGACGTGTAAAATTCCTCCAGCGGAATGTTGTGAACGCCTTTGATCTTATCGTAAACGAGTGTTTCTTGTGCTGGCATAATTCAATCCTTTCTCATTCGCGCAGTCCGATCCAAGTAACCTGTCCGTTCATCTCCGTGCGGCCCACGGATTCCTGGGTGAGCGTGAACATCTTCTCGCAGTCGGCGATGGAAATGTCGCGACCGCCAAGGCCGGTAATATAATTCGTGACGACGGGCCGCTTCTCCACCGGATACAGGAGCGACCGAATCTCGTGCAGCAGGATGCCGCCGTCGTCCACCGAGCCGTGCGCGAAATCGCGGTCAATGACCCCGACGGCGTGAAAGCGCTTGAGGCTCTCGCGCAACTCGTGCGTCGGGAACGGGCGAAACCAGCGCAGAGTGATATAGCCGACTTTCTGGCCCTTCGCCCGCAACCGCCGCGCCGCCGTGCGCCCCGCGGCGGAAACCTGACCGAGGCCGATCAAAACCACTTTCGCATCGTCCGTCATGAACTCCTCGAAATACGGCGTAGTGTATCGCGCGCCGAAGACGCCGTTGAATTCCTCGTATGCCTCTTTGATCACGCCACGCGCGCGCTTCGCCGCTTCCCAATTCTGCCGGCGCAGCTCCATCACCCAATCTTCGTTGACCTGCGGCGCGACTGAGATCGGATTGTCCGGATGCATCCGGCGCTCCGCCAAATCGTACGGCGGCAAAAATTGTTTCACCGCTGACTTCGACGGAATTTTCACCATGTGCTGCGAGTGCGTCAGGAACGCGCCGTCCATCGCGACCGCGCAGGGCATCCGCACGCGCTTGTCTTCGGCGATCCGGTAGGCGAGTAGGATGTGCTCCAACGCTTCCTGCGGCGTCGTCACCCACACCAGCAGCCAGCCCATGTCGCGCAACGCCATCGCGTCGTTGTGCTCGACGCCGAACGCGCCCGGATCGTCGAGCGCGCGGTTGCCGACCAGAAACACCGGCGGCAATCGGTCCGATGCCGTCACGACCAGCGCTTCAAAGCCGTACATCCACCCCGTGCCGCTGCTGCCCGCAAAGGCGCGCGCGTTCACCGACGACGCGTGTTTCACGATCTCGAATTGCGAGTGCTCGCTGTCGGCGACGATATATTCCGCGTCGAGTTCTCCGTCGGCGATAATCTTCGAAATCGCATCCATGACTTCGGTGTAGGGACGAATCGGATACGCGGCGATCACGTCCACGTCCGCCAGCCGCACCGCTTGGGCGACGGCCTGACAGCCGTTCAACAACTCCTCGCGCTCATACGCGGGCGACTTGACCTGTTTCTGTTTCTCTCTCTCTTCCTCTTTCGGTTCTGCAACTCCGGTGCTCATATTCGTTTCCTCCATCAAGCCCCTTTGGCGTGCGGTTCACGCTCGCGCATCGGCACGCGCTTGCCGGTGACGTGCTCCAGGCCAGTGCCCGTGATGAACGGATGAATGTACCGGCCACGGCTTTTCTTTTCTTCCGCCCATTCGACGTACCGCTTCTTGTCCTTCTCGTACGCCTTCCACGGGCTGTGTTCGTTCTCAAATTGCAACTCGTCCACCATCACGATGCACTCGTCCACCGGGCAGATTTGCGCGCACTTGCCGCAGCCGACGCAATACTCGTAAGCAACGTCGTAATGCCCCTCCTTCGTCTGGTCGAAACATTCGTCGGGACATTCGAGCCAGCACAGCGTGCATTTGGTGCAGAGATCGAAACGCACGACGGGCCGCTGCGTCTTGGTCGTGCCGCGCTTGAACTGCTCGTTGCGCGACTGGCCGAGCGGGCCGAGCTGAAACTCGCGTTTGACCGCCGGCACGACGATGCCTTCGCCGAAGTCCTGCCACCGCGGCAGCACGGGCAGTTCGTGTTTCCACTCAACCCCCTGATTCGCCTTGATGGTCTTGGTCGTCTTGCGGACTTCCTCGTACGCATCGCGCGCCGCCTGGGCGCGCTCGGGCTGTTTCGGAGATTTCGCGTTGAGGTAAGCTTCAACCGCTTCGATCCCGATCACGTCCGGATCCACGCCCGCAATCGCGCCCAGCGCGCGTTCATGCGTGAAATCGTCCTTGTTGACCCACAAGCCGGCGAGACTGGCCTCGCCCTCGATGATCCCGAGCCGCCAGTCATACGGCTTTTTCGGAACGAAGCGCAGCAAGTCCGCATGATCGCGCTTCGACACCACGACCATCGCGCCGCCCTCGATCACCTTCTCGTTGATCGCGCGCACGCCGTGCCAACCCCACGGCTCGACGCCTTTACACATCGTGTCATCGAGCACCACCGAGACATCCGCCTTGTCAATGTCCAGCTTCGCGCCCGCTTCCGCTTCGAGTTCTTCCTCGGCCAGATCGTGAGTGACGAACGCAAAATACTTGCACGGAATCCCGTTCCGCTCCGGCGAGTCGCTATATCGCCCATTGGACATGCCGACCCGGCCCATCTTCGAAGCGATGATGACAACGTCGCTGCCAATTTTCTTCGCCAGATTTTTCTGAAAAATCCCGCGATAATTTATTTCTACTGTTTTGATCATGGAGCACCTCTTAGCTGGAACTATGTAGTTGGATGATTGTTAAAAGCACTGGCAGCGCCCGGAACACGGAGCGGAGCGCGGCGTTCACGCCGCTTCAGCGTCCGAACTGAAGAGCGGCTCTGATTTGAATTCGACGCGCCCGACCGGTTGGACGGTGAAGCGGCGTGAACGCCGCGCTCCGCCACAGCGGCGACTGCATCCTTCATTCTTAGTGATGTTGGGCCCCCGAATTCCGAGATGTCTTTCCCCATCAATTCCCGGTCAACGGATTTGACATGTTCCGCCATCGCCCGCCGCGCCTCTTCGGGCGAGTGCGCTTCGATTGATTTCAGGATGCGTTTATGAAACAGGACGGAATTCTTTGCCCGCTCGCCGCTCTGGAGAACGGCATCGCGGCTGGGCGAGAAGATTTCGGTGAGCACTTGCGCCAGTCGAATGATCGCGCGGTTGTGCGTGGCCTCGGCAATGGCCGAATGGAATCGCATGTCTGATGCGCCGCCATCTTCGCCACGCTGCATGTTCTCCTCCTGCTCCTTCAAAATGGATTTTAGTTTGGCGATATCCTTCGGCGTTGCCCGACGCGCCGCGAGCGCGGCCATCGAAGGATCAAGCAACCGGCGCGCCTCGAAGATGTCGTGGAGAGCGAACTGCGTCACCGCCTGCGCCAGGCTCGCGGCCTTGCCCTCGGCAATAAAAGTGCCTGCGCCATGACGGCTGACGATAAGCGATTGAAGCTGCATAACTCTCAAAGCCTCGCGAATGGTCGCGCGGCTGACACGCATTCGTCCTGCCAGTTCCCGCTCGGGTGGGAGTCGGTCGCCTGGCTTCAATTTTCCCTCCCGCAAATACGCCGCCAGCCGCACCATTACATCTTCATGCAGCGCGCGCCTTTTTACTTTTCCCAGTGCATCAGGCATGGCGCCGCGACTCCGAGCCGAATCGTTTTTTGATCTGCCGTCCAGAACCCAAATTGGTCTGGAATTCAGACCACTTGACAATAGACCATCCGTCCGTGAATTTGTCAAATTTATTCTAATTCGCTTTCAAGATGAGACTAACTATCCAGGGCCAAGCCGTAATGCGACGGACCCGATTGGCATCTGCGGCCAAAGTGCTCATGCCACCTTTCAAGCGTTCGACGACTAACGCCATCTGATCGAGAACCGAATTGGGAAACGCTTTTTCCCGCACTTCATCCCAGATGTGTTCTTGGGGGTTGAGTTCCGGCGAATAACCCGGCAGGCGAATTAAGCGCACATTCTCCGGCACGATCAGATCCTTGGCTCTGTGCGAGCTGGCGCCATCCACCACCACGACAATGAACTCCTGCGGATGCGCTTGACTAACCTGCGACAAAAAACGCGGCCATCTGAGTCGTGTTCATTTTCTGGCTCAAGCTCCAGTCCAAATCGCCATGCAAGGGGCTGACGCCGCCGTAAACGTAAGTGAATTCGCGCTCGTAGCCGTTGAACACCACCGGGCGCAACGGAGCTGGAGCCCAACAACGTCGGATGCGGGCCATGCGGCCGAAACGGGCCTCGTCCTGAAACATCAGCCGAATCGGGCGCTCGCGCACGGCCTCCGCCGTCAGCACGGTCGCCAACTCCTCGGGGAGCGTTTTTTTTTCCATTCCTCCTGGACGGCTGACTCGGCTTTGGGATGTCGAGTATCGGGGGCAACTTTGCGCCAGCGGTGGCGATCCAGCAGGCGATACACTACCGAGGGCTTTACCCGGCGCCCAAGCTTTTCCTGTAGTGCCACCTGTAGCGGCGTCACGACGACCAACTGGCCTTGCTCGGCCTTGGGTTTCCAGCCAGCCAGAAAGGCCTGCTCCTCTTCCAGTTTCATCAGCGCCCGCCGCCGCCCTCCCCAACGCCGTGGTGTGGGTTGATCGCTCGCCTTGCGGCGCCGAAACCTTGTCTGGAGCCGAGCCACGGTTGCCCGTCCAACGCCAATCACCTTGGCGGCCGCCTTCAAGGTCATTTGCGCCAAACCAGGCAACAGAACCGCCTGCGCCATCCGCAATTCCTGTATGTCGTCCGTTTGAGAGGCCAGCAGTTGGGCCTGCTTCACCAAATCTAAGTCTATTTTTCTGGGTCTTGCCATGACCCAAACATAGCGCAATTAGTCTCATCTTGAAAGCGAAATAGAATAAGCTAAAAGGCAAATTGGCCCTTGCACACGCCTGCGAGACGCGAGCGCTCCCAAGGCTCCCCCGCGGTGTAACCCACAGTATTATCAATTCGGCGGCATTTATTACTTGCCCATCATGCAGGGCGGCGTGACGGTTTACGCG
>WNGG01008210.1_pt1 | contig 11512 bp, 9 predicted proteins | sample 5400661 | NCBI WGS metagenome assembly WNGG01 (sample SAMN13153372, study PRJNA577476) | soil metagenome | isolation source: 100 cm soil or saprolite under Garry oak tree replicate 1 | place: USA:California | collected 2016-06-15 | reverse complement strand
AGCATAGAGGGTCGCGCCCGTGTCGGCGTCCAGCAGGTAGGCGGATGTTGCAGAGACTGGTGGTGGAGGATGGTCTGTGTCTTGCGGGATGATGACCAGTTCGTGTGGATCTCCCGAGTGTTGTATTCCCGGTGGAAGCTTGGTGGGAAGGTTGTTGTTGGTGATCCCAGTGTTCTGTGTCTGCGGGATGTGAGCGGCGTTGAAGATGACTGCTCCTACAACTACGACAACGAGGAGCAATCCGCAGAGGATGAGGACCGGTTGGCTGGCACGGAAATACACGTGCTGATCCCGCTGCGCTCGTTTGGAAAGATCACGTTGGGTGTGACGAGCCGGCGGAGGTGGCGCATACACAGGTGTGGCCCGTTTCTTTGCCGCCATAATTGGGTCTGGATGTTGTTTCTGGATGCGAACAACCTCTCGTTGTTGTTGTTCTATACTTTCCTGGTCTTTTGTAATCGATTCAGGAAACTGATAGGGTGCGCGTGAGGCACGTCTGATCTTTGGAATCTCAGGGCGATCGTCGTCTGTGTAATCCATTGGAGGGTGCCGGTAGGTCCGGTAGGTTACTGCCTGGCGCTTGCGCCGCGGAGGTTGATATTCGGGCTGTTCATCTTCTCGTGGCGGCGTTTTGGGCACTTTCTCCTCCTCCTTTTTTTAGCGCAAGAGCTTTCTCTGTTGCATATAGTGTAGCATAGTGGGTACTTCCTGTCGAGGAAGTTGGAGATATGTGACCATGATATGCCTTGCACTGTATTACTTTTGCCCTTGACTACAAACAGCGCGCGTGCTACTCTGCTATCATTATAAAAACCTCATCGTTGCTTAGAGTGAGGAGCCTCCAACATGCATTTGAGAGCTGCGGTTATTCAACTTAACTCGCGGAATAACCCCGCTGAGAACCTGGCTACAGTAGAGCATTTCTTAGACCGTGCCGCCACTATGGGCGCGCAGTTCGTAAGCCTCCCAGAATTCTGGATATATCTCGGTCCATACTCGGGTTTTGATGAAGCCGCCCAAACGATCCCCGGCCCTGCCATTGCTCGGTTGCAAGAGAAGGCGCGCCAGCACAAGATGATTGTCCACGGCGGCAGCATTGTCGAGCGTTCCTCCACGATACCTGGAAAATTTTATAATACCAGCGTTCTCATCAATCGCGATGGTGAGATAATCGCGCAGTATCGGAAAATCCACCTCTTCGATGTTGACCTTGCCAATGGGGAGAAGCACTACGAATCTGAACGTATTGTGCCGGGTGACCGGGTTGTCACCGCTGAAGTTGATGGTATCACTTTCGGCTTAACGGTCTGCTATGATCTGCGTTTCCCCGAACTCTACCGCTCGCTGGCACTGCGGGGTGCACAGATACTGATGGTTCCGGCCGGTTTTACGCTGCACACCGGTCGCGATCATTGGGAAGTCTTGTTGCGCGCGCGCGCAATCGAGAATCTATGTTATGTCATTGCCCCCGCGCAGGTTGGGCAATATCCTCCCAACAGGCAGTGTTTTGGGCGTTCAATGGTTATTGATCCCTGGGGACTTGTGCTTGCACAGGCACAGGATATGCCAACAGTCATTATGACAGAGATTGACCTTGAGCAGATTGATAGGGCACGAGCACAGATACCTTGTCTGGGACACCGTAAACCGCAAGTGTACGAATTATAGACACGCGCTAATGAAGGGGAGCAATGATGAAGTTTAGTTCAGAAAGGTATGTATGTTAATGGACATTGCTGAAATCAAACGCCTGATTGACGAGGGCAAAATCGAGTATGTCAAAATTGGAGCATCTGACATCGAGGGAGTTTTTCGTGGAAAGCGCGTTGCCGCGAAACATTTCCTCAATGCGTTAGATGACGGATTTCCCCAGTGTGACGTACTCTTTGGCTGGGATATCGCGGAGAATGTTCTACCCAACCTCAAGGTGAGTAACTGGGAGCGTGGCTTTGCGGATATCGTCATGAAACCCGATCTCTCCACGTTTGCCATGGTGCCCTGGGAGGAAAAAATTGCCTCCTGCATTTGTGACTTGTGGACAGAACATGGCGAACCTGTCACCGTTTCGCCTCGTTACGTGATGAGTCAAGTGATGGAACGCGCTCGTTCCATGGGCTTTGAAGCGATGGCAGCTTCGGAGTTGGAGTTCCGTTTCTTCCGTGAAAGTATGTTTTCACTGCGCGAAAAGGACTTTGGCCCGAACCTGACTCCACTGAACCCTGGTTTGAACTGCTACGCCATCAGCCAGGCCAGTGCCGACGACCAGGTACTGGGGCGTATCGCCAGTATGATGCGCGACCACGGAGTTGAGATGGAGGGATACAATCGTGAGCACGGCCCGGGCATGTACGAGATGAACATTCACTATGCAAACGTCCTCTCTGCCTGTGACTATACCATGCTTTTCAAGACGGGCGTCAAAGAAATCTGCCACCAGATGGGCCTCACTGCCAGCTTTATGGCGAAGTGGAACGACCAGGAAGATGGCAGCAGCGGGCATGCCCATATGAGCCTCTGGGATCGCAATAAGGAGCACAACCTCTTCTGGGATGAAGGGGCTGAAGGGTATATGTCTGTAACGATGCGCCATTTCCTCGCGGGCGTGCTGGACAAATTGACTGAATTTATGGTTCTCTATGCTCCCGTCATCAATTCCTATAAGCGCTATATTGAGGGCACATGGGCGCCTTTGAATACCACCTGGGGTATGGATAATCGAACCTGCTCTATCCGTATCATCAACAATGGACGACGTCCTATTCGTATTGAGAACCGTGTACCAGGGGCAGATGCCAACTTCTACCTGGTCTTCGCCGCAACGCTGGCAAGTGGCTTATTTGGCATCGAACACAAATTAGAACCGCCTGCAAGGCTCGATGGTAACGCCTATGACGAGGCCACCGTGGCAAAGGCGCTGGAAAGAGGTCATATCCGGTCGCTGGCACGCAACCTGACGGACGCAACCGACCTGCTCGAAAAGAGTGAGACTGCCAGAGAGTACCTGGGCAATGATTTCGTTGAGCACTTTGTAGCAACCCGGCGCTGGGAAATCAAAGAGTACGAAAAGGCGGTCACGAACTGGGACCGCCGTCGTTACCTGGAATTGATCTAAGCGGGCTTTTCTGCTTTCACTTCCTCGATCCAGCCGCGCGCTTCTTTGAAATTCAGTCCCTGTTGTGTCGCCTCCTCAGCCGCCAGGTAAGGGAGGAGGTGTCCCACCAGGGGCTGTCTTGCTTTGTAGCGGCGCAGGTTGTCCTGTGCTCGTTCAACCATCATGCGTAGGCCGACCAGGGGATTGCCGATCACTTCCTGTAGATTTCGCAAGATTTGTTCACCACGTGCTTTTTCTTCGGGCTTCTGGAGTTGATGGCCAAGGTACCATCCCAGGTCGAACAGGTCATGCTCGTTGAAAAGTCCCAGGTGCTCAGCCCAGAGCAACAGGCGCAGTCCCTGGACTTTGGTCTCATCTAGCGTGGCAACATTCATCTCGACGTCGTTGCGCATCCCGCGATTGTTGAGATTCCCTGAACCAACTGTCGCCCACACATCGTCGATAATCGCTACTTTTGCGTGGACATAAATGGGACGATAGTGTTCTCCGTCTTCCAGAGTTGTGGAGGATGCAAGACAGAAAGCCTGTAATCGTCCCTCCTTGACTGCTTCGGGAGCTTCTTGCTTCAAGCGTGCCAGGGCAGCATCGGTAAAGGCCCTGCCAGCATTTGGATGGTCGGGAAGGACGATGGCGACTGTCGCACCCTGTCGTAGTGCTTCACCTATTTTCTGCGCGTTGGTTTCCATTTCGGGGTTATCAAAACCTAAAAAAGCAACGTCCAGGCCACCAAAGGCGCGCAGCCAGAAATACTGGTTCTCCAGGTAGATGAAATGTTGCGCGTTACCAAGGGCTTTTGCATACAGTTGGGCAATACCTTGAATACCTTCATCCGGCGGAAAACTATAGGTCTCGCGGGGAATGGTACGCGCTACCTGCACCAGGCTGTCACTCTCCAGCGGGGGGGCCGGCGGATGTTCCGGTACAAGCTGGTTCGCGTCTAATTGTTTTTTGTGAACGACGTCATTCCAACGTTGGCGAAAATTCAACTCGACATCTCCAGCCGTGGGACCTTCTATGAGCGTGTGCGCGTCATGCCAGGGGTGTGGGCTGGTTCCCTCAGGGGTGCGGCGCAGCGGCGAGGAGAACTGGTGCGCCTGCGTATCCCAGCGGTCGAAATCTCCTTCCGCATCGATCCATGGATCAACACCTCCAACGAAAGCGTGGGTGCCATCCACAATCGAGATTTTCTGATGGAGCGACTCTGCCGGGTGTTGTAGGACAAGAGCGCTATCGTCGAGGTGACAGTTGACGCCAGTCTCCTTGAGTAGCTTGTTTGCTTCCTTTGGGTAGGTACGAGTGAAAACATTCGGGTTATCCCAGATAAGCACCTTGACTTCGACCCCTTTGCTCACGGCATAGCCCAAAACATTTTTGAGTGAAAGGATCTGTGTGCACCAGAAGGTGATATCTGCCTCCTGCAGACCGTCAGCGCGAAGTTTGGCTACCAGTTGTTCTTGTTCGGAGCTACCGTCGGGTCCTGCCCGGTGGTCGCTGCCACGCACAAGTTCAATTTCGGACTTGATGCCCCAGCTGGCAAGGTAAATATGGTGACGTGCTTTGAGATAGTGCCGGCACATAGAGAGCATCGTCATGCGTCCGTCGACAAAAAAGGTGACTCGAGAATTGCTCTGGACAGGTGTATCACCTTCAGCCCACCAATCTTTCGCCAACTGTTCAACGGGAATGGGCATGGATGTATTCCTCCTGCATAAAGATGTTTAGTATCTACTATTATCCAACTGATTGTAACATTGCACTTTGGCCTGTTCAAGCGCGGCCTTACGGTTTTCCTTGTCAGTGAGGGGTGTGATGGAGGCCGATAAATCGGCGGTGGGCGCGATAAATCGGCCCCTACGGCTCGTTCGCGTGCAGATATGTGATTGTCCATTTCTCAGAAGTGTGGAGAATCTCAAGCGCGGCCTTTTACAGGTAACTGTAATTATGGGATATAATGAAGTCCGAGACTTGTTATGTTATCAACGGAGGAGCATGATGAGCATCCAGACGATCAATCCAACCAGCGGTGAGGTGCTGGAAACATTTGAACCATATAACCGGGAACAGATCAATGAGGCCCTGGACGATGTCCGCCAGGGGTTCCTATTTTGGCGTACGAACACATTTGCTGAACGGGCGAAACACCTGCATAGCGTGGCGAGCCATTTACGGGAGCGTAAGAAGGCGTTGGCGCGTATTGCTGTTCTTGAAATGGGCAAAACCATTACAGAAGCCGAGGCAGAGGTTGAAAAATGTGCCTGGAACTGCGATTTTTACGCTTACAATGCCGGGCGCTTCCTCGCAGATGAAAAAGTTGCCACCAATGCAACAGAAAGCTATGTCGCCTTCCGTCCCCTGGGTGTTATTTTAGCGATTATGCCCTGGAACTTTCCTTACTGGCAAGTATTTCGTTTTGCGGCTCCAGCACTGATGGCGGGGAATACCACTATCCTCAAACACGCTTCGAACGTCTCGCGTGTCGCCCTGGAAATCGAGCGTATCTTTCAAGAAGCTGGATTGCCCAAAGGCATCTTCAGGACCGTCCTTGTACCGGGTTCTGAGACAGGAAAACTTATCGCTGATCCCAGGGTAGCAGCAGTAACGCTCACCGGCAGCGAGCTCGCGGGTGTTGAAGTAGCATCCGCCAGCGGGCACGCCTTAAAGAAAACTGTCCTGGAACTGGGAGGTTCAGATGCCTTCATCGTTTTGGAGGATGCCGACCTCGATGAGGCTGCACAGGTAGCTGTGACGGCCCGCTTCCAGAATAACGGTCAGAGCTGTATTGCCGCCAAGCGTTTTATCGTTGTAGAGTCTGTTGCAGAGGCTTTTGAGCAGAAATTTGTTGCGAACACCGCGAAGCTAAAAGTTGGGGACCCATTAGAGTATGACACGAGGGTCGGCCCGCTGGCTCGTAAAGACCTGTGTGAAGCGCTCGATCAACAGGTGCAACGATCGATCCAGCAAGGCGCCAGGGTCTTGATCGGTGGCAAGATGCGTGCAGGGAAAGGCAATTTCTATGAGCCTACTATCCTGACCAATGTGACCCCGGAGATGCCGGTCTTTAGCGAAGAGACGTTTGGACCCGCTGCCGCAGTTATTCGCGCTCGTGACGTGGAGCATGCGATTGAACTGGCAAACGATACCCAATTTGGCCTGGGCAGCAACCTCTGGACACGTAACATCGAGCTAGCCCGTAAGCTGGCTGCACGCATCGAGGCTGGCGGCGTATTCATTAATGGTATGATGGCAAGCGATCCCCACCTCCCCTTCGGGGGTGTGAAGAGCAGCGGCTATGGACGTGAGCTTTCTTCCTTCGGCATCCAGGAATTCGTCAATATCCAGACCGTCTGGATTGGCCCCAAGATATAGGATGGGTCTACTTGTAAGCCAGGCAGAAAAGGGCCTCAAAAGAGGGTGTTCGATGGACACGTAATTTCCTGCGTCTTGCTCAGCGCACGCTGAGCACACACCAGAGGAGGGAAGCCGATGCATCCTTTCATCCGCCGGATCATTGTGCTGGGGACGCCTCTCGTCATAGCGATCCTCAATCTCTTCCACCCGTCGAGTCTGGCGATTCGCCCCAACCTTGACTGGTGGATCACACTGCACATCCTCAATCTGCCACTCTTCGCACTTCTGGGCCTGGCCGCCATTCTCTTGCTCGATGGCGAGCGCAGTATCATCGCGACCTGCAGCCGGGTGCTCCTGGTCATCTTCGCGGTCCTCTATCCTGCGTTCGACGCGCTGGTCGGTATCGGTTCCGGGATGATGATCCGCTTTGCAACAACGCTGCCTGCGAGCCAACAGGTTCCGATCTTCCTGGCGACCAGGGAGTTCTTCCGCTTTGGCACTCCTGCCATTACCATCGCCATCGTGGGGTCGATGGCCTGGCTGCTCGGGATACTGGCGGCCGCCGTCGCGCTGGCTCGCCCGGTCTGGTCGCGCTGGCTCGTCATCAGCCTCGCAGGAGTCGTCATCCTCCTGCGGCTGCTGTTGCTGGCTGACATTGCCCTCTCGATTGCCACCATCTGGATAGTGATAACTACCGTGGTCCTGGTCCTGATCTGCGTCGCTCTGGCGGTGGTCGCCAGGCCGCACCCGGCAGTGGGTCTGCTCGCTGCGTCGGCGTTCTTCTTCTCCATCGATCACGGGGCTCCGGTCGGCCCACTGGGCATGGTACTGTTCCTGCTGGCAGCGGCGCAGCTCGAATTCTTGCGCCAGCGGCAAGCGGCAGGAGCGCCGTCACTTGCAGACGAGAGCACCGCATGAGGTCACGCGCCTCGTAGCAGGAGAGGAGTGCATTTGAGGGATTGGCACCACCGAGAGGTGGTGTCAGCTTCTCAGTGGGAGGGTAATCTGACAGAAAAATCGTGTGCGAAAGAGAGACGGTTCGTTTGTTGCATAGTGGACGCTCCCCCCTGGCAGCCTGGCTGTACCCCATTTTCTTGCTCCGTTTCCTCCGCATATATTTGCCCAGGTGGCGAATGCATCTGCCAAATCACAGCAACTTGCCCGTAATCTTCCTCTATTAAATATTAGATCGTTCATTACTCTATGCCTTGCACCCGTTTGATAAATGAAAGTACGTTGCGTCTTTAATTGTGTAACACTATTCCAAATGGAAGCATGGCAGCTTCTACCCTTTCTACCGGGAAGGAACAACCTATGCCTGAGGAACTTGGCCTTGTTATTGATAAAGCGAGTCGATGTGTCTGGGTCGATGGCAAATTGAGACCAGGGAGATTAACACAGAAAGAATGTACACTAGTGCTTTATCTGGCCTCGCGCAAAGGAGAAACTTGTTCGCGAGAAGAGACTGTTCGGGCCGTCTATCTGAGTACCTACCAGGCAGAGATCGATGATGACCGTTTGGACGCAGTGGTGGGGCGCGCTCGTAGGAAGATCGAGGATAATCCGCGTTCTCCACGATTTCTGATAACCGTTAATCGCCATGGCCACAGGTTGCGAGGCTTTCATGGTTGAAGGAATGTAACCACAAATCGAGTTTCGCTGTGCTTTCTTAACTGAAATGTAACCTCAGTCTGCGTAGAGACATGGTATGTTTATGGCGTTATTCGTGTTCTAACCCAATATTTTGAACCAGAGGAAGGGCCTGGTGTATCAAGCTTGCGGCCGCGTCAAAAGAGAAGAGGCTGGTGTTGATCAGCAAGTGATACAGGACAGGCTCATGCCCATCGTTTCCATAATTGTAGCGCAAGTACATATCATGCTCATAATCGCGCTGTTCGATCAAGTCCGTTGCCTGTTTGCGATCAAGCTGGTAGTGTTTCATGACATTCTCAATGCGCTGGTCAAGGTGAGCAAAGATATAGATGTGCAGAGTACGCGGTGCATTACGCAGCAGAAACTGCGAACCGCGCCCGATGATGACCACGTTGCCTTCCGTTGCCAGTTCCAACACCACCCTCTGCGTCAGGTAAAGATAGGCCTCCTCTGTTGAGCGCGCTGCCGATTTATCCTGCCCGTAAAGCGTACTATAATTGACCACAAACGGGTTGCTCAACTGCATTGCCTCGAGGATATGTCCAACGGTGCTCGATGTTTGTTCGTCTTGATGCGCTGCCAGTTCTACATTCACACCCAGACGCCGCGCGACCTTATCGATAATTTCGTGATCAACGTAGTTGAGTTCGCTCTTTTGGGACAGGATGTGCCCAATCTCGGAGCCCCCACTGCCAAACTTGCGAGAAATCGTCACGACCACTTTACCCGCAGGTGGGATCCCTGAAGGCATTGGCTCGCTTGCCCAGGTTGTCTCGGGGAGTAGCCGCGTTGTCGACTTTTCTGCGCTGGGCTGGGATTTCTGTCGACTTCGCCCTCGGAATAGTTGCACCATCTAAATCCTTGTGATGTTGGGAACATGTGAGTTATCTCTTATACCATGGTACAACGTGGCACTATGCGGGTGCAAGCCAATTTTAGATGAGGTGATTGCTATAGCAGGCCGCCCAGGAATAGAGAGCAGTTGACATATCCTGTCAGGATGGTACTAAATAACTGTGTATGTTTGACTGTAAGGGGACTTCATGCAAACTCTCAACCTGCACCAGCTTGCAACATTTCAGGTCGTAGCCAAACACTGTAGTTATGTTCGTGCAGCTGAAGAGTTGCATTTCAGCCAACCCGCCGTCTCCGCCCAGATACGTCAGCTTGAAGAGGCTCTAGGCGTGAAGTTATTTGAGCAAATTGGTCGCAAGACCTACCTTACTGAGGCCGGGGAACAACTCCATATTTACAGCCTGAAGATTTTTTCCGTCATCGACGAAACGCTGGAAACGATGGAAAAACTGCGTAGTCCAGATTTTGGACGCCTCCGTGTGGGAGCTGATACAACGGTAGGCACATATGTCATTCCTGGGCTGTTGGGGAAATTCCACCAGAGCTATCCTGAAGTCGAAATATCGCTCGACGTGGTGAATCGCGCCGCCCTGGTCGAAAGGATCATGAGTAACCAGATTGACATAGCTATTGTTGGCAGAGTTCCAGACGACATTCCCGTTGTCATTGAACCGTTCTTACCCAACGAGCTTGTGATCGTCGCCACACCTTTTCATCGACTCGCAGGACGCGTAAATATGCCCATACAAGAACTGGAGAAGGAACATTTTCTTCTCCGTGAAGAAGGCTCTGGCACTCGTGCTGCTCTCGAAAACGCGTTTCATGAGGCAGAAGTTCCGCTGCATGTGAGTATGCATATGGGCAATAATAGTGCTATAAAGCGGGGTGTAGCGGCTGGCCTCGGTATCGCGCTCATCTCTCGTGTTGCCCTCGATATGGAACTGGATGCCAATCGCCTGGTGATACTCGATGTGGAAGGTTTCCCTATCATGCGTCAATGGCGCATTGTCCATCTTAAGGACAAACATCTTTCCGCTACGGCTCTGACCTTCAAAGCATTCTTACTGGAACACGCGGACCGCCGCCTACGCAGAAAAGAGCAATAGTCTAGAAGACAAGGAGATACACATGCAATTTGGTCGTTGCTACGAAGAATTTGAGGTCGGCGCGCAAGAGAGCAGAGGGGAAAGAGCTATGACGGGAACAGGCCAAAACGTCCATAGTAGGGGCGATCCCTTGTGGTCGCCCTCTAAGATGCGCCTGAGACGCTAAGATGCGCCTGAGACGCTCTGAATTGTCAACACCCGCCAGTAACGAGCGCATGATTGAGAAGGCTGCCGCCAGCAGCGCCGACCTGGTGTTTCTCGATATGGAAGATTCCGTTGCTCCCAATGAGAAGGTCGGAGTGAGGGCAAAGGTCATCCATGCGCTCAAAACACTGGATTGGGGGAAGAAAACACGGGCTGTGCGCGTCAACGATCTGGAAACTGAGTACGCCTACCAGGATATCATCACTATCGTTGAAGAGGCTGGCGAGTATTTTGACATAATCATAGTCCCCAAAGTAAAGTCGGCAAGGGATGTCTGGTGGGTCGATGTATTGCTCACGCAAATAGAGAAGCGCCTGAAACGAACGCGGCGCACCGGTATCGAAGTGCTCATTGAAGAAGTGGAGGCTATGATAAACGTGGAGGAGATAGCGCGTTCAAGCTCGCGTTTGGAGGCGCTCATTTTTGGTCCGGCTGACTATAGCGCATCGCAAGGTATGGACAACAGGATTGTTGAAGGGAATTTTGATGCCTATCCAGGCGATCCCTGGCACTACGCGCGAAACAAGATCGCCATCGCCGCCCGTGCCGCGGGCATCGATGCCATAGATGGCGCCTTTCCAGATTACAAAAACCTCGACGGCTATCGCAGGGAGTGTACGCGTTCAAAGACGCTGGGCTTTGTGGGGAAATGGGCCATTCACCCGGGCCAGATCGACGTCGCCAACCAGGTCTACGCACCATCACAAGAAGAGGTCAATTACGCTCGCAAGCTGGATGCGCTGTACAGGGAGGCGCAGGAGAAAGGGTTGGGCGCGGTCGTGTTTGAAGGAAGGATGATCGACATGGCGCTTGTGAGGAACGCAAGGAATGTTATAGAGAAGGCGGAGATGATTGGGGAGTGAGCCGCTTTTCTCATGCAGCAGGGCCTATGGTAATCGTTACAATTGCCATAGGCCCTGCTGCGTAAACCTTCCATTAAAACGGTATATTGCTTTCATCTCTCCTGAATGGAGGGATGGATTGCAAATTTAGTGCCCATTCGCCGCGGTATTTGCACGTTTGAGCAGTGCGTGGCCATTCGCAGTGAGTTGCTGTAGATGCTGGTTGCTAAAGAGCGAAGCATTATTGTGGCCCCCGCCAAACTCTGCAGCCTCCAGTACAGCGATAATCTGTCCTGCCAGGGCATCCCGCGCGACGTTCAAAGACCGCAACAGGTTTTCCAGGCTTGTGTAGGTACTGTCATTGGGCGCATTACTCTCCAATGCTTTCGTAG
>WNGG01008702.1_pt1 | contig 11517 bp, 10 predicted proteins | sample 5400661 | NCBI WGS metagenome assembly WNGG01 (sample SAMN13153372, study PRJNA577476) | soil metagenome | isolation source: 100 cm soil or saprolite under Garry oak tree replicate 1 | place: USA:California | collected 2016-06-15 | reverse complement strand
TAGCGATGGACGGTAGCGCGGATCGGCGGAAACCGCGTGCACGACGCAATCGGTGGCGGAGCGAATGAGCGGCCGCAAGGTCGTGAACTTCTGTTGCGGCGACAGGCGGGCAGCGGCTTTCGCCTCGGCATTGGGCGAAAGGTCGGCCGATTCGAAGGCGACGTTGACGACAAGCGAAAGCCCCAGCACGGCGGCTGCAATCATTTCCCTTCTCCCGATCCCCCGGCGATTCGACTTTCTGTCGTTGTATCCGCCAAACGGGACGCTTGCACCCCTAAATATAAACAATCGGTTGATCGTGGCGATGGTGTGGACTTATGGTCACAGCGGTATCGGGTTCTTGCGCACTCTCTCATGTTCCAGCAAATGGCCGCGCAGGGCGTCGAGAAAGCGGGCGCCGTAGCGCTCGAGCTTGGCGGTGCCGATACCATGGATGCGCGCGAGATCGCGCAGCGTCGCCGGCTTCGCCCGCGCCATCTCGATCAGCGTGCGGTCGGGGAATATCACGTAGGCCGGCACGTTCTCCGCCCGGGCGAGGTGCAGCCGCAGGGCCTTGAGCGCCTCGAACAGGCGCGCATCCCCGTCTGCGAGCGCGGTCTGCGGCGGCTGCCCGAAGACTGCGGCGACTTTCTTGCGCGCCTCGCGCTTGCTGGTCGGGCGCAAGTCGCCGGCGCGCAACTCGATCCGTTCCGTGCCCTTGAGCACGCGCCGGCCGATGTCCGTCACGGTCCAGCGGCCGTATCCGGCGATGTCGAGCGAGATCACGCCGAGGGCGTAGAGCTGGCGAACGACCGACCGCCACTCCTGCTTGGTCCGATCGCCGCCGACCCCGAAGGTCGGCAGCGCATCGTGACGGAACTTGCGAACCGCCTCGGTGCCGTCGCCCACCAGGATGTTGACCAGGTGCTCGGCGCCGAAGCGCTCGCCGGTGCGCACGATCGCGGAGAGCACCTTCTGGGCGTCGATGGTGCCGTCGCGCAGCTCGACGCCGCCGATGCACAGGTCGCAGTTGCCGCACGGCTCGGCCGCCTCGGCGAAATAGGCGAGCAGCGTCTGGCGCCGGCAGCGCGGCGCCTCGCACAGCGCGATCAGGGCGTTGAGCCGCTGCCGCTCGATGCGCTTCTGCTCGTCGGAGGCTTCGCTCTCCTCGATCTGCATCCGCCGCACGCGGATGTCCTCGAAGCCGTGCAGGGTGAGCGTGTCGGCCGGCAGGCCGTCGCGACCGGCGCGGCCGATCTCCTGGTAATAGCTCTCGATGTTCTTCGGCAGGTCGGCGTGGCAGACGAAGCGCACGTCCGGCTTGTCGATCCCCATCCCGAACGCGATGGTGGCGACGACGATGACGCCGTCCTCCTTCTGGAAGGCGTCCTGCACCGTGTGCCGGGCGGCTCCCTGCATGCCGGCGTGATATGCGAGCGCGTTGAAGCCGTCCGCGCGCAGCGCCTGCGCCCACTCCTCGGTCTTGCGCCGGGAGCCGCAATAGATGATGCCGCTCTCGCCGCGGTGCAGGTCGAGCAGCTGCATGATCTGCCGGCGCGACGAGAATTTCGGCTGCATCACCAGCCTGATGTTCGGCCGGTCGAACCCGCGCACGAAGATTTTCGCCGCGCGGCGAAATAGCTTGCGCTCGATGTCGGAACGGGTCGCCGCGTCGGCGGTCGCGGTGAGGGCGATGGTCTGGACGCCGCCGAGCGCCTGCTGCACGTCGCCCAGCATGAGGTATTCCGGGCGAAAGTCATGGCCCCACTGGGAGATGCAATGCGCCTCGTCGACGGCGAGCAGGCGCACGCCGGCACCGCGCAGAAGATCGACCGTGTCGGGCTTCGCCAGCCGCTCGGGGGCGAGATAGAGCAGCCGCAGCCGCCCGTCGCGCAGCAGGTGATGCACGCGCCGGTTCTCGGCCGCATCGTTGGCCGAATTGAAGCTCCCGGCCGCGACGCCGTAGCCCGAGAGCTGCGCCACCTGATCGCGCATCAGCGCGATCAGCGGCGACGCGACGACCGTGAGGCCCCCGTTCATGGCGGCGGGCAGCTGGTAGCACAGGGACTTGCCGCTTCCGGTCGGCATCACCGCGAGCACGTCGTCGCCTGCCAGCACGGCACCGATGATGTCCGCCTGGCCGGGCCGGAAATCCGCGAAACCGAAGGTCTGCCGCAGAGCTGCGCGGGCCGATTCCATGACGCGTCAATGTGGACCGGAGGGCAGCGAGAAGGGAAGGGCGCTCATCCTTGCGCTTGCGCGGAAGGCAGGGGCGGGCCCTTACGCTGCGCCTCGGCCCGCAGGTTCCACACGATGCCGGCGAGAATGAGCCCGGCCCCGGCGAACACCAGCGCGTCGAGCGGCTCGGCATAGAGCAGCCAGCCGACCAGCGCGATGAACGGCACGCGGAGGAAATCGAGCGGGATCACGACGGAGGCGTCGCCGTGGCGGAAGGCATTGGTGAGGCAGAAGTGCGTCGACAGCCCGGCCACGCCGATGCCGAGCAGGGGCGGAACCATCCATCCCTCGAGCTTGAGGACGAACAGCGGATCGCTGCCGGCCAGGTTCATCGGCAGTTGCATGAGGCTCATCCAGAACAGGATGGCGAAGGTGGATTCGGTCGTGATCAGCTTCTTGGTGGCGATGGCGACGAGGGCGAAGGCCAGGGCCGTTGCAAGCGCGATGAGCGCGGCCGGCTGGAAGCTTCCCAGGCCCGGTCGAACGATGACCAGCACGCCGACGAAGCAAAGCGCCACGGCGCCGACCCGGCTGGTCGTCATCCGCTCGCCGAGCAGCAGCACGGCAAACACCGCCACCCAGGCCGGCATGGTGAACTCGAGCGCGAACAGGGTCGCGAGCGGCAGCAGCGTGACCGCCACCGTCCAGCCGATCTGGGAGGCGAAGTGCAGGACGCCGCGCACGAAATGCAGCCTGATGCGGCGCAGCGACAGATCCCGCCGCAGCTCGGGACGGGCGCAAAGCAGGGCCAGCAGGCACGCCAAGCCGAAGGCGCTGCGCACCGCCATCATCTCGAACGCGTTCAGCACGGGTGCCACCGCGCGGACGGACACAGCGACGACCGTGAAGGAGAGCAGGGTTCCGGCCATCCACAGCGACAGCCAGGCAACGTCCGAACCTCGGAAGGCGGCTTTGGCGGCCGGCGCAATACTCGCTGCGCTGCCCGCGTCGCTGACGGTCGTCGTCAAAGCCATCGCGTTGCAGCCTGCTTCAGCCGCGGGAACATGGCGATCGCCCGCCGCGGCCGGTTGAATCCGCTCCCCGTCATGACCTGGGGCGTCTCTGTTTGCGGCGGCGCCGCGCCACAACTGCATATTGGCCACGCTGCCGGTGTGGATCGACATTAGGTACCACAACCGTAGTGCGAAAGTCACGCCATTCTCGTTCGCCGAACCGATCGAGGCTGGGGACAACCTCGAATCCATCCAGGGCGTCGCCGTAGACGCTGCGGTGGACCGGCTGGACCTGCAGGAACGGAAACTCCGCATCGAACTCGACCGGCGCGTGGGTGCGCGTCAGCCGCACGTTGGTGAACAGCGGGCCGAACCAGCGATCGGTTTCCACGATGCCCTCGTAATGTTCGTAGCCTTGGCTGCGCGCCAGGTTGGCGGGTGCGCGCACCAGCAGGCTCCAGCCCGGCGCCGTGCGCGCGATCAGCCCGGTCCAGATTTGCACCACGCCGGGCTCCTTGAAGGCGGCCAGGAACGGCGGGGAAAAGCCCTTCAGCTCGGGCGGGGCGACGCCGTCGAAGTAGTCGGCAAAATTGGGAAACTGCGCAACTTTGAGCGGGAACCAGGCATCGGCGCCCTGGTAGGTCCAGATGATGTCGGACCCGCCATCCCAGATCAGGCTGAAGCCGGTCGGGGGGAAGACATACCAGCCGAACGCCGACGCCGAGGTCAGCGCCTCGCAGTAACGGAACGCGCGGGTCGGCATGGTGCCGGCCGCCGACCGGTCGGCGCGCTGCGGCAATCGGCATGAGGGGACGAGGCGAAAGAAGGTGGTGCGGGGTAGGGAGTCATGGCTCCCCTCCCTTGTGCTCCCCTCGCTCTCGAAAACTAATGCGCTAGGCTCCGCGTCCATCGTGCCCTCCAAATGAATGCTATCCATAGAATTCTACTCGTGGTCAGGGCAGGTCATCCTGCCCTGACCACGCCCTCATGGGTTCGCGGTCAGAGTTTCGGGCTAAAGCCGCCCACGCTCACCCTGCCGCTATCGCGAACATTGGCCGGGACCGCACGGACCGGAGGAAGCTTCGGACTGAAGCCACCCACCCTGACCTTGCCTGCATCCTCCGTGCTCTTGTCTGCCTGACGGATCGTATAAGCAGAACTCGTCTTCTTCCCTTCACCCTGCATTACTGCCTCCAGCTTTATCGCGCCTCGATTGGCGGCGATGATTCATCATAAGCAGCGGCGGGATGTCGGAACGTCAAAGCTCCGTCCATTTGAATACAAATCTTGTCCGCAACTCTCGCTTGAAGATTGATGACGAGGGCAACGCACCCGGTATGCGAAAATGGCCCTTCACTAATTTCGAAGTATCCGATAGGTTGTGCAACGAGATGAAGCAAGGGTCCGGGCTCTTTAATGAAGACGATGCATCTCCCTGCCGAGATCCGCGTCTGATGCCGAAGGGGGCCAGATGTCGGAGCTGACAACTAACGCCCGACACGACGCACGGGGCCGTCCCGAGCGGGACAAGGTCATTCCTCTCGATCGTGGGAGGGCGCCCGAGTTCGCGAGCGCTTCCGCCACCCGGCCCCTCGTGAGAATTCATCTGCTCGGATCGATGCGGGCCACCACCTATTTGGGCGACGACGTTCTGCCGCGGGGACGAAAGGCGCGGGCCGTTCTCGGCTACTTGTGCCTCGCGTCCGGCGAACGGATCCCGCGGGCGCGACTCGCATCCTTGCTCTGGGATAGAGTGCCCGACGGGCAGGCGCGCAAGAGCCTCCGTCAGTCCCTGCGCGAGGTGATGTGCGGCATGGGACAGTTGGCCCCGGAACTGATTGCGGCCAACCGCGAGACTGTTTGGCTCAATCCGCATTTGTGTTGGATCGACGCGGTCGCGCTGCTGTCGCCGCAGGCGAGCGCGCCGAATTCTCTGCGCAGCGAGTTAGCCGCCCTCTGCACCGGCGAGCTTCTCGAGGAACTCGAGGGCGCGAGCGCATCGTTTGATCAGTGGTTGCTCGGCGAACGGACGCGGTTTGCCCAGCAGTTCAGCACGCTGCTCGAGGCCGAGCTTACGCAGGTTTTGCAATCGGGGCACGACCCGGCCAAACGGGTCAACATCGCCCGTCGGCTGATCGCCTTCGATCCGACGCACGAGGGCGCGTCTCGCGCGTTGATGCGCGCGCTCAGCGACATGGGCGAGCGCGCTCAGGCCGTGCGCGAATACGGGAGATGCCGCGAGACCTTGAGAAAGACGCTCGATGTGGAGCCGTCGAAGGAAACGCAGGCTCTCCATAAGGCCATCCGGTCATTTTCGGCTCGCGACGATCGCACTAAGGACGCCTCCGCAGTCGTTGTCTCGCCGCGAGACGACGTGAAATCCACACCAAGCAAGACGACCTCCAAGCGCTTACGGGTGGGCGTGCTTCCATTCCTGGCAACGCGCTCGCCGCGGGAAGAGGGCTTGGCATTTTCCCTCAGTCAGGAAATTGCCGCCGCACTCGCGCGATTTCGCTGGTTCGACGTCATTGCGCCCGTATCCCTGTCGCGCGGCCCCTTCGAACCCCTGGTGACGGATGACGTGCTCAAGCGCAAGCAGCTGGATTATGTGCTCGACGGTGCTATTTCGGGTGGAGGCGAGCAATTTCAGATCAGCGTTCGACTGCTCGATCTCGACCAGGACGCTCGGCCGGTCTGGAGTGACCGCTTCAAAATTAGCATTGGGGCCTTGCACAATCTGGATGAATTCGTCACGGCTCGGATTGTCGGCCAAATAGATCCGATAATTCTCTTCATCGAAGGGCAGCCGAGGCGGTGCAAGAAATATGGGGCTACCGGCCTGCTGCTCCTGGCGATGCCCTTGATCTACAGCATGGATCGGAGAAAATACGAAGAAGCAGGCGAACTTCTGAAGCGAGCCCTCGTAATTGACCCTGACAACGCAATGGCTGCGGCCTGGGCCGCCTACTGGCAGGTATTTTATGCGGGACAGGGGTGGACGCAAAATGTCGAGCAGGCCTTTACAATTGCACAAGAGCACGCTCTCAGGGCGATTAGAATCGATCCGGACAATGCGGAGGCTTTAGGCATCTATGCCCATATTTGTGCATTTCTCAACAAGGATTTTGATTCTGCGCTGTACTATTACGAAAGAGCATTGCGCCTGAATCCCAGTTTAGCTTTTGTTTGGGCCACGAGCGCGGCGACATACTGCTACATCGGGGAGCCCGATATCGCTCTGCAGCGGTTGGAGCGTTACCGAGAGTTAGCGCCGTTCGATCCGTATTTTTGTTTTTATGAAAGCATCTACACGATAGCATACACATTCAAGGCGGATTACGAGAAGGCCGTTACGGTCGGACGCCGCGCCGTAACGAGCAACCCGCAATACAGCAATGGCTATAAGCCGCTCATCGCTTCATTGGGCCATCTGGGACGGGCCGTTGAGGCCAAACCGTACATCGGCAAACTCCTGTCGCTCGAGCCGAATTTCACGGTCGAACGGTTTGGACAAACGTATCCGTTCAAGCAGGCGAGCGACCGTGACCGCTATATGACGGGACTGCGCCTCGCCGGGGTTCCTGAGCGGTAATGCGAGTGCCCCGGGATTGGAGGATTCACATTTCCGGACGCGAGCGATGAAACTGGCCTTAAACCGGCGCCGTCGATCCAAATCGGCGAATGGCGCGAAACGCCGGTCGATGTCGGTCCAACGCATACGGTTTCGTATGGGGGTGTTGCCATTCTTGGGCGGAGATGCTGCGGACGACGAGGATTTGTCGCTGTCTATCAGTCAGGGCGCCGCCGCGGAACTCGCGCGGGTCCGCTGGCTCGATGTGATCCCGCCCGGGGCGTTGATGCAGCGACCCGCTCCCGTGGGCGCCAGCGACGCGACCCAATCCCACGATTTGGACTATATCGTCGATGGCGCGGTGTCATGCGATGGCAAGCGCCTGCAGGTGAGCGTCCGACTCGTCGATCTTACGGAATACGCCCGAACGCTATGGAGTGAGCGCTTCGTGCTCCCGGTCGGCGAGTTGCGCGAGGCAAACGAGTTGATCGCCTCGCGCATTCTGGGAGCGATCGATCCTGTTGTGCTGTTCTTCGACGGTCAACCGAAACGTCGAAAACGCGACGGGGCAACCGGCCTTCTTCTCCGGGCGATTCCTTTGATCTACAGCATGGAGCGCCAGAAACACGAAAAAGCAGGTCTCTTGATCAATCAAGCGCTGGAAGCAGAGCCCGACAATCCGACAGCAGCAGCATGGGCGGCTTTTTGGCAGGTGCTCTACTTTGGTCAGGGCTGGACGCAAGACCTCGCCACCGCATCCGGAATAGCACAGGAGCATTCCCGCAGAGCAATGAGCCTGAGCCAGGATGACCCCGAGACACTCATTATCTGCGGCCATGTCAGCTCTTTTCTCAGCAGGGATTACGACAAAGCGCTCTACTATTTCGACCGTGCGCAGCGACTTGGTTCCAGTCTCCCGTTTACGTGGGCGTGGAGCGCGCTGACATATTGTTATGTGGGCAAGCCGAGCGTTGCGCTGGAGCGACTGAAGCACTGTAGCCATTTGGCACCAATCGATTGTTGCTTCTCCTGGTCGCAGAACATTCATGCGGTAACGTATACGTTCGCGGGCGACTATGAAAAGTCTGTTGCACTCAGCCGCCGCGTTACCCAACGCAACCCCAATTTTACCAACGGCTACAAGCCGTTGGTCGCCTCGCTCGGCCATCTCGGTCGCCGTGACGAGGCGAGGCCGTATGTGGAGAAACTGCTGGCGCTCGAGCCGGGCTTCACGGTCGAACGCTTCGGGCAGGTCTATCCGATCAAATACGAGAGCGACCGCGAGCGCTACATGACGGGCCTGCGCCTCGCCGGGGTTCCCGAGCGGTAGAGCCTATTGTTGGAGCATGATCTTTTCCGAAAACCGGTACCCACTTTTCGGGATCATGCTGTAGCCGCGCCTCACGCCGCTCCGATCAGCGCCGCCGTCTCGGCGAACAGCTCGTCGACGGTGAGGCGGCGCGGGATCATGCGCTGCTGCACCGAATAGTCGATGATCATCTCGAGCGCTGGCCGGCTCGCCTCGATGCCGAACGGCGCGGGATCGACGCCGGCGGGCGCGGGCGCCGCTTCTTTGGCGGCGCGCAGCAGGCGATAGACCTCGGCGACGGCCTGCGGGCTCGAGCGGGCGAGCGCGGCCTTGACGGCGACGAGGTGGTTGACCGGCGCCGCCCGGTATTTGCGGTGCCAGGCCTGGGCGGCGGCGTCCGGCGCCGGAATGACGCTCTCGAGCCGCGGGTCGGCTGGCAGCCCGGCGCCGTAGATCGCCGCGTCGATCTCGCCGGCGAGCAGCATCGCCGTCATGTCGTGGCCGGCGGGCGCGCGCTCGACCTCGGGGGGATCCGTGTATTCCGCCACGTGCGCGTCCTCGAACGTGACCCAGCGCACGCGCGCGACGTCGAGCCCGTAGTCGTTCGCCAGGATGCCGCGCAGCCACACGCCCGTCGTCTGGCTGTAGGCGCGCACGCCGACGCGGCGGCCGGCGAGCTCGTGCGGCGCGAGCGCGCCGCGCGCGGAATTGTACAGCATGCAGCCGTGCTGGAAGCGCGCGAGCATGACCGCCGGCAGCAGCACCAGCGGCTTGCCGTACGCCTTCGCCTGCAGAAAGGTCACGATCGCCATTTCGCAGACGTCGAATTGCTGCTCGCGCACCATCGGCTTGAACGCCAGGTTGGTGGGCTTGACCTCGACGAAGTCGAGCGCGACCGCGGCGGACGCAATCTCGCCGCGCTTGAGCGCAAGCGTGTGCGGATAGTTGCCGAGCACCGTGCGCAGGGCGATCGGCCGGGCGTGTGACGTCATGGAAGGGCGCCGCTTCTCGCGCAAATCCCTCCCCCGCTTGCGGGGGGAGGGCAGGGCGGGGGCCTATCCTCCCCTTCGGGGAGGGATCAGCTCAAAGCACCGGATTCCACGCCGCCGGAACGACGCGATAGCCGGAACCATCCTTCTCCAGATGACCGAGGCCGGGGAACGGATAGTGGAAGCCCTGGATCGGCAGTTTCTCGGCGACGATCATGTCGTAGACCTTGCGCCGGGTCTCTTCGGCCTTGACCGGATCCTGATCGAAGAACGCGTGCCAGCCCGGATGGCGGGCGAACAGGGCCGGATGGTTGGTCACGTCCGACTGGACATAGACCTTCGCCGAACCCGAAGCGATCACGTAGGAGGTGTGGCCGGGCGTGTGGCCGATGGTGGCGACGGCGGTAATGCCGGGCGCGACCTCCTTGTCCCACGCGTACTGCGTCACCTTGCGGCCGAGCGCGTCGAACACCCGGCGATTGTTCTTGAACAGGTCTTCCATGCGTCCCTTGGGGGCGCGGCTCATCTCGCCGTCGTCCATCCAGAATTTCCATTCGCTCGCCGGCGCCATGATCTCGGCATTGGGGAAGGCCGGCTTGCTGTCGGCGGTCAGGAGGCCGTTCACGTGGTCGCCGTGGAAATGCGAGATGACGACGATGTCGACGCCGCCCGGGTCGATGCCGGCGGCGCGCAGGTTGGCGAGGAAATGCCCGGTTTGCCCCTTCGTGTCGGCGAAGGATTTCTCGCCGTTGCCGGTATCGATGACCACGAGCTTCGAGCCGGTATTCACGACGATCGGCGCAAAGTGGATCGTCATCGTGTCGCGCGGCATGTAGGCGGCTTCGAGCGCCTGGTTCACCTCGTCCTTCTTCGCGTTGAGGACGAAGCTGTCGGCGAGCGGGAACGTGCGCGCGCCGTCGGTCGCGACGGTGACCTCGTGCGTGCCGACCTTGTAGCGATAGACGCCGGGCGCCTGCTTGCCGGCCGCGGGGGCCGCGGCGCGGGCGGGCGAGCGAGCGAGCGGGCCGAGCACGGCCGCGGCGGCGGCGCCGGCGAACAGGGAACGGCGGGTCAGATCGGTCATTGCGTAGTCCTCCCGTGTAGGCCTTTGGTTGGGAATGTCAGTCGGAGAATAGCGCAACCGGGCGCGCGGAGTCATCGCCGCGCGCCGGCCGTGTCGCTTCGAGGCCGCGTCACCCGAGGCCGGTTGCTTTCCCGCCGGCAGAGGTGCGGGATCCTACTTCGCCGCCGCCTTGATCTTGTCCAACGTGAACAGGTAATCGGTGTCCGCGTGCGGCTTGTGGCAGGTGAAGCAGGTCTCCAGGTTCGCCTTGTCGTTCACCTTCTTGTCGGCGGTGAACACCTGGTATTCCCATTCGCCGTTGCGCTTGGTGTCGGGATATTCGGCGCCCCAGCCGGTGCGCTTCTCCATCACCACGTAGCCGTTGAGGTCGGGAGTCTTGACGAAATGGCCGTCCGGGCCCTTGACCGGATTGCCATCGGGACCGAGCTGCGCCTTGTAGCGGACGGCGGTGATGACGGTGCCGCTGGGAAGCGGCTGGCCCTTCTTGGCGGCATCGACCGCCGCAGCCGTGATGTAGTACTCGCGGAACTCCTTGAGATCGGCGCGGTCGATCACGACGTACATCGCGCCTTTCGCATAATTCTCCGGAAACGCGACTTTGTCGCCGCCGGCGCGTGCCTGCAGCGCGACGACCGAGACGGCGGCGCTCCCGAGCAGAACGGCGAGCGCGGCGGATTTGCGGCTGATCATGGCAATCCCCTCCCTGGATCGGACGATGCCTTCGGCATCGCCCGGATGGTAATCTGCGCTTGTCGCGCGTCAATGTAACAAGACGGTGATGGCCGCGGACTGCCTCTCCCCGCGTGCGGGGAGAGGGTCGGGGTGAGGGGGCGTCTGAGGAACTGCGCTTTGCGTCGAAGCCCCCTCACCCGACGGCCTTCGGCCGTCGACCCCGGATCAAGTCCGGGGCAGGCTCTCTCCCCGCAAGCGGGGAGAGGTGAAGGGCGCCGAGCCGATGCATCGGATTGCGTGTCACTCCAGCGGAGCGACCGGCGGGAAGTCGATCGGCCCGGCGGGCGGGGCGGCGGCCGGGGTCGGCTGGGCCGGCGGCTTGGCGCGCGGCAGCGGAGCCGCGGCGGAATAATTCCGCCTCACGTTCGGAATCCCGCGCGGCGGCCGCGGCGCAAACTCATCGAACAGATGCAGGCCCGCGCTGCTGCGCAGCGGCGCGCCGAACGCCTGCACGCATCCGAGCCCGGCGAGAACGGCGCACAATGCAACAACGATCCTCATGAGCCGCCTCCGTGGCCGCGCCCCCGAACCCATCTGCAGGGAGATGTCGAGTCGGCCGGGACAGCCTGCGTCGCGATTGGGGCGGGGCATGGGCAGCAAAGCGGCGGACTTAGCGCATGTTCCGGCGAAGTGGATACCGGTTCGCCGATAAGAACATGCGC
>WNGG01015636.1_pt1 | contig 11518 bp, 10 predicted proteins | sample 5400661 | NCBI WGS metagenome assembly WNGG01 (sample SAMN13153372, study PRJNA577476) | soil metagenome | isolation source: 100 cm soil or saprolite under Garry oak tree replicate 1 | place: USA:California | collected 2016-06-15 | reverse complement strand
CTGATCACCCGGGCAGGCCGGCTGACCCGCATCGGGGGTCGTAACGTCCTCCGTCTCGCACAGAACCCGGCGACCGAGGCCCTCTACACCCGCATTCAACATGCGCTCACGGCGTGAGTTATTTTCGGATTGGGGCTAGAAGTCGTGTCGGAATGCCGTAGTGCTGCATCAGAAAGTACCGCTCCCAGTCCGAGCGGGGTTGTGTCCCGAGCACGAGTTGTGGCGCACGGCGTTTGAACTCGGAGCGGATTTCGTCCTCGTCTATCACGCGATAACGATAGCGACGCGGCCTGAGTGGATCGGAGGCGTGATCCTGGCCCCGAAACCAAGAACCTTCCCACTCATCGGACAGCCTGCTGACGATGTTTGCGAATCGAGAGAACTTCGAGGCTGTCTCCCGGATGATCGACACGTCACCGCCCTCTCCCCACGCGATATCTCGCAGGGTTTGGAGCGGGAGTCTAGCACGTCGTTACGGCAGGCCGAGCACGCGGTGACTCTCCAGCACGCGCTCTCGACGGCTTGTTAGCACAGAAGGAGCATGGCCCCATGCAACAAGATGGGCATGGCCCCGCGACTGCTCCTGGACTCCCACAGGCGCGCACAGAGGCTTCCCCACACACGGGACCCGGGGGGACCCATGCAACTGTTTCCTGGAGGGACCCACACGACGGATTGGCTTGCTGCGACCGGGCGGGGCTCCATACCACGAGATCGTGCAGGGACCCACACAACACAATACGCGCGCGCGGAGTAATGCCCGGCCCCGCCCCTACGTCACGCGAGGGGGGGCCTCATTCGACGAGATGGCGCGGCGGCGATCATCGAAGCTGGAGGACATGCCGGCTGGCTGCGACCCTCGCGGCGGGACCGGCCCCGCTTCCGTTGGCAGAGTAGGCCGCAAGTACCCAGCCCTGGCCCCTCCGCACGAGTTGGTGCCGGGGCCTGCCTATTCACACGTCAGATTTCACTTGCAACGCGAACCGGTCTCGCCGATGCTGACGAGCACAAATCGAGCACAGCGGCGGGCTTGGCGCGGCAGTAAAGGTGGTCGGGGTGAGAGGATTTGAACCTCCGGCCCCCTGCTCCCAAAGCAGGTGCGCTACCGGGCTGCGCCACACCCCGAGCCGTAGACCCTGAGTATACCGGCTCGAGGCCTCAGGGCCGCGTGTGGCCGAGCACGATGATCCCCATCCCGACCAGCGACACGGCGACGCCGGCCACATCCCATCCGTCGGGGCGCTGACCCTCGACGGCGGCCAGCCACGCGACCGCGGTCGCGACGTAGACGGCGCCGTAGGCCGCGTACGTCCGCGCCGCCGGTCCCGGATGAAGCGTCAGGAGCCAGGCGAACAGCGCGAGGCTCGCCGCGCCCGGGAGAAGCAGCCAGCCGGAGCGTCCCTGGCGCAGCCACAAGTAGCTCGTGTAGCAGCCGAGGATCTCCGCCAGCGCGGTGACGACGAACAAGCCGGTCGTCCACGCGAGATGTCCTGTCATCGCTCGCCCTCCAGGAGCGCCCGCGCCGCGCGCAACGCCGCTCCACGGTGACTCACGCGGTGCTTCGCGTCGTCCGTGAGCTCACCGAACGTGCGCTCGAGCGGCGCGTAGAAGAAGATCGGATCGTAGCCGAAGCCGCCGGTGCCGCGCGGCGCCTCGGCGATCGTGCCCTCGGCCACGCCCTCGACGACGCGCTCGCGCCCCCCCGGCTCGACGATGGCGACGACGCAGCGGAATCGCGCTGTCCGGCGCTCGTCGGGCACGCCGCGCATCCGCTCCAGCACCCGAGCCACACGCCCGGCGTCGTCGAGACCCGGGCCGCCGAAGCGCGCCGACCGCAATCCCGGCTCGCCGCCGAGAGCGTCGATCTCGATCCCCGAGTCGTCGCCCAGCGTGATGCGCCCGGTCAGACGCGCGCCGGCGCGCGCCTTCAGGAGCGCGTTCTCGCGGTACGTCGTCCCCGTCTCCTCGGGAAGCGCGGCGCCCGGGTAGTCGGCGAGCGCGCGCACGTCGAACGGCAGGCCGGCGAGGAGCTGCGCCAGCTCGCGCGCCTTGGCGCGGTTCAGCGTGGCGACGACGAGGATCGGCCGGCGGCGCCGCAGCGCCAGGAGCGAGACGCCCTGAACGACGACCGCCACGGCGGACGCGGCGGCGAAGGCCACGGCAATCCCGGCCCGCTCGAGCAGCACGGCGAGGACGAAGAAGAACGCGACGAACGAGAAGAGGCCGAGAAGAACGCCCCGCAGAACGCCGATAGCCGGCGCCTTCCCCTGGAGCGAATGGGCGAAGATCGTGAGCGTCGCCGCGTAAACCGGGAACGGCGCCAGGAGCCCGGTGAGGTACGCGCCGAGCGCCGGCGCGACTTCCGTCAGGATCACGACGAAGACGGTCGCCACGACCATCCGGGCGGGAAGGTCCCAGCGCGGAAGCGTGACGGCCGGCGTCGGCGCGCGTGTGGATACTCCGGGCATGAGACACAGCGCGGCGCCCAGCACGGCCAGGACCGACAGGAAGAGGGACAGCGTCGGCGGCGCGACGCTTTGCAGCACCACCGTCGAGCCCGCGAACGCGACCGAGGCGGCGACCACGCTCGGGATCCAGCCGACGTACCGCGCGAGCCAGGCATAGACGAGACAGAACAGCGCCTGCGAGATGCCGCCGGCCATGATGCCGACGGCGGTCGTGGCGGCGAACGCCGACCCGTGGGAGAGCGCGAGGAAGAACGCGATCGGCGCCGAGGTGAACGGCAGCCCGACGAGCCAGCCCCCGATCGCCGGCCCCCAGCGTCGGCCGGCGAGGCTCGCCGTCCCGACGAGGAACGGCGTCAACACGAGCTTGAGGACCAGACTGTCCAGGGGAGCCTAGAGGGAGAAGGCGCGCTCGACGCGCGCGCCGAGCGCGCGACGCTGCAGCGCGATCAGTCGGCGGATGCCGGACTCGGCGAGCCCCAGCAGCGCGTCCAGCCGCGCGCGGCTGAACGGGATCTGCTCGGCGGTCCCCTGCACCTCGACGAACTCGCCCGCGCCCGTCATGACGACGTTCATGTCCACTTCGGCGGTCGAGTCCTCGGCATAGTTGAGGTCGAGCACGGCCTGGCCGCCGACGATGCCGACGCTGACGGCCGCCACGCAGTCGCGCACCACCTTGCCGAGATCGAGGCCCGGGATCCGCGCGAGCGCGTCGGCGACGGCGACGAAGCCGCCGGTGATCGCCGCCGTACGCGTGCCGCCGTCGGCCTGGATGACGTCGCAGTCCACCCACACGGTACGCTCGCCCATCTTCCCGCGGTCGATCACCGCTCGGAGCGAGCGGCCGACCAGGCGCTGGATCTCCTGCGAGCGGCCGGACGGTCCCCGATTCTCGCGGGGCGTCCGGGTGTTGGTCGAGCGCGGGAGCATCGCATACTCCGCCGTCACCCAGCCGAGCCCCTGGCCCTTCATGAAGGGCGGCACCTTGTCTTCGAGGCGACCTCGTCGCGGTAGCGCGACTCCTTCAGCCTCCGCTCCTCCTTGGGATTCGTCACGAAGCCGATCTCGATGAGGATGGCGGGCATGGCCGCGCCGCCGAGCACGTAGAACCCCGCCTGCTTGACGCCGCGGTTCGGCATGCGTAGCGCCTGGGTCATCGAGTCCTGCACGACCTCGGCCAGGCGCGAGGACTCGAGCTGGAACTCCGACTGCGCGAGATCCCAGAGGATCTGCTTGACCGTGTCCATACGGCTGACGGCCCGCGCGCCGCCGCCCGCGGGCTTCTCGAGCTGCACGACCGAGTTCTCGAGGGCCGCGACCTGCCGGGCCTCGTTGTCCGTCGCCTCGGACGAGAGGAAGTACGTCTCCACACCGCTCGACCATACCTCGCGGTGCGCGTTGGCGTGGATCGAGACGAAGAGGTCGGCGCGCTCCCGGTTGGCGAAGGACGTCCGGTCGCGGAGCGTCACGAAGTAGTCGCCGTCCCGGGAGAACAGCACCTTCACGGCAAGCCGGGCACGCACCAGGTTTGCCACGCGACGCGTGACGTCGAGCACGAGATCCTTCTCCATCAGGCCGCCGGGCCCGACGGCGCCGGAATCGTGACCACCATGGCCCGCGTCGAGCACGATGGTCCGGAGCGGCGTGAGCGTCCCCCCCTTCGGCGTCGGCTCCACGGGCCGCATGAAGTCGAGGACAAGACGCGGCGGGTCGGCGAGCGTCGAGGCGCGCACCTCGCCGGGAGCGCCTTCGAACCTCACCTTGAGGAGTGCGTCCTGGCCGGCGCGCTCGAGCCGGGCCTCATCGATGAAGCCGTCGTTGATCTCGTGGATCGCCGGGTCACCGCTCAGCGCCAGCAGGCGGACGCGCGTCTCCTTGCCACCGTTCGAATCCACGCGGTGGACGATCGGGCCCGACGCCTCGAACACGATGCGCGTGAACGACGGATACGAGCGGAAGCGCAGCTCCTCGAGCGCCACGGGCTCGGGCTTGAGGTCGGGCGGCAGCACGGGCTTGCGCTCGGTCTTGTCGGGCGGCGCCGGCGCAGCGCTCGGCGCGCTCGCGGTGAGCTTCGGCATCACGGCCTGCTCGAAAACCTGGGGGACGAGCCACACGCCCTTCCGGACCCTTACCGGTGAGTCGAGCATGATCGGCGCGCCGTTGACGAGCACGCGCTGCCAGTTGCGCGTGAAGGTGACGACGATGGTCGGCGTGCGGAGGTAGGCGTTCGCGGCGTCCGCCGGCGCCTCGAGCCGGCCGCGCACCGCCTCGGCGACCTTGGTCAGCTCGATATAGCTGCGGCCCTCGTGGGTGACCGTCGGCAGTCCCGCCCATGCGGTGCCGGCGAGCAGGACGAGGGCGACCACGAGCAGGCGTCTCATGAGCACCGCCCATTCTAGCAACCGCCGCCGAGGCCCGGAAAAAGAGAGGGCGCGGCTCAGGGGGAGCCGCGCCCTCGTGGCGCACCGGATCGGGTCCGGCTACTTGGTCTTCTGGGACGCCACGGGCTTCTGCGCCAGGGCCGGCAGGTCGTCGAGCGCGTGCTCGGTCTGCGTGATGATCTCGCCCGCCGTGGAGCGGTCGCGGAGGACCCAGTGGTGCCTGGCCGTCACGCGCACGCGGGTCGTGCGCGTCGTCAGCCCGTCGAGCTCGATGTCGATCGTGCGATCGCCGGCCTGGCCGACGATCCGACGACCACCGTCAATGGCCTCGTCCGTGCTCACGACCACGTCCATGCTCCGCAGCGCCGCGAGCGTGGCCGCCCGAACTCGAGCCGCAGGCTCCGTGAAGGTCCGATAGGCGATGCCGTCGAGCGTGTAGTTCGTGCCCGTTCCGGCGCTCACGCCGGCGCCGACACCTAACAAGGTCAGGGCTACGGCCGCGCAGCCCTGGCAAAGCACTGCTGCCATCACCACCAACGCGACTCCCCAGTCACGCGTCTTCATGTAGTCCTCCCGCCCAAGTGGAGCTTCGTGTGTGACAAAGCACCCCCTGTGCCAAGGCCTTCTGACGGCCGCTCGGCCTCAAAGGGCGAGGAGTTACGAGACGCGCGGGCTGTTTCTGGAATGCACGGGAGCTGTCAGCGGGAGAACGCTGGACGTCAGCCAGACAGGACAGTAGGATTCCGGCCATGCGCAGGGCGATCACCCTCTTCGCGGTCGCCGCCGTCGCACTGCTCAGCGCATGCGCGGCGGCGACGAGGGGCGGGCTCGAACGAATCGAACGGATCGTGATCATCTACGCGGAGAACCGCAGCTTCGACCATCTCTACGGGCTCTTCCCCGGCGCCGAGGGCATCGCGGAGGCCACGCCCGAGCAGAAGACCCAGCTCGATCACGACGGTAAGCCGCTACGGCACCTGCCCCCCGTCTTCGAACACGGCAAGCCCGATCCGAGATTCCCGCAGGCGCTGCCCAACGGCCCGTTCCGGATCGACGCGCCGCCCGCCGGTCGGCGCATGGACGAGGTGTTGCCGAGCCCGATCCACGCGTACTACCACAACATCGAGCAGATCAACGGCGGCAGGAACAACATGTTCGTCGCCATGTCGAACATCGGCGGCTGGACGATGGGCTACTTCGACGGCTCGAGGATGAGGCTATGGAACTGGGCGCAGGAGTACACGCTCGCCGACCACTTCTTCATGGCGGCCTTCGGCGGCTCGTACATCAATCACCAGTGGCTGATCTGCGCCTGCACGCCCGCGCACGCCGATGCGCCGGCGAATCTGCGTCCGCAGCTCGAGGCGGACGGACGCCTGAAGAAACGCCCGACGTCACCGAGGTCGGTGCTACAGGGGCCCGTTGAGGTCTACGACGGGCGCGTCACGCCCGACGGCTACACGGTGAATACGGCGCAGCCGCCATACCAGCCGAGCGGGGTCGCACCCGCCGAGGGCGGGAGTCTCGACCTCGCCGATCCCTCCAAGCACCCGGCGCCGCCGCTGAGACTGAAGACGATCGGCGACACCCTCAGCGCCAAGGGTGTTTCGTGGGCCTGGTACGCCGGGGCGTGGAACGAGGCGACGGCCGACGGCCGGCGCAACCCGAAGGACAAGCGCGCGGTGATCTACAACCGCGACACGGGCAGTCCGATCTTCCAGCCCCACCATCATCCATTCAACTACTACGCGCGCTTCGCGCCGGGGACCGCCGACCGGGCGCGGCACCTCAAAGATCTCTCCGATCTCCTTGTCGACATCGAGAAGGGCGCGCTCCCCCAGGTGACGTTCTACAAACCGACCGGGCGTCTCAACCAGCACCCGAGCTACACCGACCTCGCGAGCGGCGACGAGCACATCGCCGATCTGCTCGAGCGCCTGAGGAAAAGCCCCCAGTGGAGCGGGCTGGCGGTGATCGTCACCTACGACGAGAACGGTGGATACTGGGATCACGTGCCGCCGCCGTCGGGACCGGGGTGGGGCGACCGCTGGGGCCCGGGCACGAGGATCCCTACGATCATCGTCTCGCCGTTCGCCAAGCGGGGCTTCGTCGACAAGACGCCCTATGACACGACCTCGATCATCAAGTTCATCACGAAGCGCTTCGATCTCGAGCCGCTGCCCGGCGTGCGCGCGCGCGCGGGCGACCTCGGCAACGCGTTCGACTTCGCGGGCGCGGGCGCGCTCGCGAGATAGGAATGGTGGAGGCGGTGGGAATCGAACCCACGTCCGGAAACCCTCAGCCGCAGGCGTCTACGTCGATAGCCGGTTGATCTTACCGCTCTCTCGTCCTTCGGCCCTCCAGCCGGCAGGAGGACCGCGGGACCAGCCTCATTTTTCTCGCCCTTCCCCTGAGGCCAAGTTCGGGGCCAGCCACCAGAATATGATGCCGGTTCCCAGGCCCTGATGGCTCGACCTGGCCGACACTGGCGGGTGTTAAGCCGCCAGGGCTAGCTGGTTGTCGGCAGCTATACCGTTCTCGCTATTTAACGAGGGGCGAGAAACCTCGAGACGCAGCCTGGACCTCACTGATCCCCGTCGAAACCTGTCGCCCCCCTGTTCATCGAACCATTTCACCGCTCGCCTCGGCCGTCGAACGGCCTGCGGCTCGCACTACCATTCACGGCGGCTGGCGCGGGCCGCCTTGTCCATCTCGCGCTGCACCTCGCGCTCGCGGATCGCCGAGCGCTTGTCGTGCATCTTGCGCCCGCGCGCGAGGCCCAGCTCGAGCTTCGCGCGCCCGCCCTTGAAGTATAGACGCAGCGGGACGATGGTCAAACCTCGCTCGGAGACCCTGGACGAGAGGCGGTTGATCTCCCGGCGCTTGAGCAGAAGCTTCCGGTCGCGATCCGGATCGTGGTTGGCGTCGGTGCCGTGGCTGTAGGGCGGGATATGGCAGCCGACGAGCCACGCCTCGTCGTTGCGCATCGTCGCGTAGGCGTCCTTGAACTGCACCTGCGACTGGCGCAGCGACTTCACCTCGGTGCCGCGCAACACGAGCCCCGCCTCGAGCGTCTCGAGGATCTCGTATTCGTGCCGCGCGCGCCGGTTCGTGGCGATCGTCCGATCGCCGGCGGCGCCGTCCTCTTGACTCGCCATGCTCGGACGGTATCATGTACGACGCCGCACGGGCCGAAGTGGCGGAATTGGCAGACGCGCATGATTCAGGGTCATGTGCCCGCAAGGGTGTGGGGGTTCGAGTCCCCCCTTCGGCACCAACAACCGTAACGGTTTAGCGAGCGCCCTCCTCGGTCGCGCCGTCGGTAAGAAAGCCGTGTGCTGAGCTTGTGCTATCGGCGCGCCCTCACGCCCGCAACGACGATCACCGACCGTCCCGGCGATGCAGCATGTGTCGTCGCCTATGGGTAGTAGGTCAGTTCGATTCTCCGTAGGAATCGAGTAGGCCGACAGACGATAATGAACGAGCCGTGGCATAGGATACAAAACCGCGGCCCGGCTGGAGAGCCTCTCCGTCTTCGACAAACCGGACGCCGAGTTAGGCCGTTCTGGTCGTTGCCGAAACACGGACTTCAGCGTTCAGCCGAAGCGGAGACGGCGTCGCAGAAGCGTCGTTCCGATCAGTCCACCGACGAAGAACATCAAGGTCGTGGGCTCGGGCACAGTCACGCGGTTGGAGTCCACCGTGATGGCGCCCGCGGCAACCTCGCCGTTGTCGCCTACTTCGCCGATGTAGAGGAACAGCCCTATTGGGCTCGTGGCGGACGTGAGGTTGAAGGAGATGCGTCCGTTGTCACCCATGCTGATGAATCCGTCGGCGCCGGGAATTGCCGTCGTCGAGTTGCCATCGAACAGCGCGAGCCTGGCGACCGTGTCATCCAGCGTGTTGCCGAGCGGCCCGGTGCCGAAGAGCTTTGGGTCGGCGGGCGGGCGCTGACTCCCGGGAATGAAGATCGTTCCACTACTGAAATCGAAGACCGCAAGGCCCGGCGCCGCCGCCGCACATGCGGCGTCCGCACAGATGGCGGTCGAGAGCTTGACAGCGTCGAGGTCGAAGCCGCTGAACTGGCCGGTCGCTCCTCCGAGACCACCGCTGTTGTCCTGAATCGTTATCGACAGGATCGATGAGATCCCGAGTGTGGACAGGTCGGCCTGGAACACCGCTGTTGCGGCGGGAGACCCTCCGGTGACTCCCGTGAGCTTCGTGAAGGTCACGACGTCCGCCTGCGCGTGAGGCGCCAGGCTGACAATCACCAGCGCGACACTGAGCGTGACTAGCGCGATCCGTTCCATCGAGGCACCTCCTTCGAGATCTCACGCAAGCTATGTTCCAGGATCGAGAAACTCTGTGTTCAGGAGGACTTGACGCGGTCAGCTTCGGTGGGACCAATCGAGAGTGTCAAACAATTCGACATGTGTGCCCGGTTCCGAGGTGTCGGCGTTTTCGGGTTGTCAGGTCGCGGGTGATGGTGCTCGGCTTAATGGGTACCTGTCGCGTGCGCCGCTCACCGGCTTCACGAGCCTCTGATCTGCTCCCCAATTCGCTAGACAGATGGGGGTGTGAGTTCGCTGCGTGCCGACATCATCGCTCGGTAGTCGGCCGGGCTCCGCGTGCCGAGCGCCGAGTGGGGCGCCTGGCGGTTGTAATCCTCGATCCACCCGCCGAGGGCGAGCCCGGTCTCCGCATCGCGCAGCTCGTGGACGTTCACGTAGTCGCGTTTGAAGGTGTGCACGAAGCCCTCTGCGAGCCCGTTGCTCTCCGGGCTGTACACCGGCGTCGTGATCGGCACCAGCCCCAGCTCGTGCGTGTAGAACACCGAGGCCGTGGCCGTGGCCCGCGGGCCGTCGTCCGAGAGCCACTGGATTGCGGGCGGGGTCGTCGTCACCGTCTCCCCGAAGCGCGCCCAGAGCGCCTTGTCCATGAGGGTCCGGATATCCCCGCCGTTCAGCGGGCGGTGCGACGGGGTCCACGCGAAGACCTCGCGATCATGACAATCGATCGCTAAGGCGACCGAGAGGACTTTCCCGCTCCAGCACGGGATCAGGAAAATGTCCGAGCACCAGCGCTGGTTCGACGCCGGCTGCTGCACCTGACCGAGATGCGGCCGGCCTTGGCGGCGGTGGATCCGCGGCGGCAGCATCAGGGCGTGCATGCGCATGAGCCGCCGAATGCGCTTGCGGTTGTAGCCGGCGCGGAAGGTGCGGTTCACCATCGCCCACGCCCGGCGATAGCCGTAGGTGGCGCGGCTCTTCGTCACCGCGCGGATCTGCTGGAGCACGGGTCTCGTCGTCGAGCCGCCGATAGAAGCCCGCCGACCGGGCGTGCGCCGGGTAGTACACCGTCTGCCGCGCCATCCGCAGCGTCCGGCAGATCACCGCCACGGGATGCTGGGTCACCGTCCGGACCCTTTGCGCAACCACGGACTCTTTTTTACGACCTCCTGCGCAGCCTGCAAGATCTCGATCTCCATCTGCTTCTTGCCGAGCAGCCGCTCGAGCTCGCGAATCCGCTGATGGGCCTCCCGCAAGGCACTCACCGGAACCACGTCCTCGTTGGTCGCCACGGCCGCGGTGACGCCGGCCTCCAAGCGCCGCTTCCACTGCCGCACCACGCTGGGTGGATGTCTAGCTCGCGCGACAGGGTCTTCTCGCCCTTCACGAGCTGCTGCACGACCCCGCGTTTGAACTCCACCGTGAAGACGCGTCGGCCGTCCGACTTCCGCGGAAACTCGCCCATGAGGCCCTCCCGTCCTGCCGTCGCAGGATAGCCCCATCGGTGTCTAGTTCAATTGGGGAGCAGATCATCCCATGTGCTGCTCGGGCCGGGGGACGGCGCGACCGAGGTCCTCAGTCGAGAGAATCATCCCAGAATGAGACGGCCTAAGTGCCTTCGAAGAAAGATCTGCGCCCCAAGTGCGCGATCTCGCGACGCCGCGTGCTCCGATTCATGGTCATGTGCCCGCAAGGGTGTGGGGGTTCGAGTCCCCCCTTCGGCACCAACAAGAATCAGCTTCTTGCCGCGATATTTCTCCGGAGCACGACCTCACGAACGCGCCCCTGTGCCCCGGTGGTGCTGATCGATCTCAACACTATTTGCACGGCTTCGAGGGCGGGCTTATGAGGGTGAATGCCAGAAGCGAGTCCGACGGCGTTTCGTGGCAAAGCCCACAAGAGCATGGAGTGCGGTTACCGGGCAAGATGCGTGAGTCGTAGCCGCTTTGCGGAGGCAGCCCTGCATTCAGGGAACTGCCCGGCAGACTGCTCACATCCTCGAGCGTGGCGTTCGGGTCGGGCTTCACCTTCTCGCCGCTGTGCTTGGCGCTTGACTGGAGGCCTCCCAACGCCCTGACAACATCGGCGGGGGAGAGCGGCCGCACCTGCCCGAGGACGGCGCCCGTGATCGTGATGCCCTGGTTCGGGCTGAGCTGGATAAAGGCGCCGCCCAGGGGGCTGACGAAGGCCGAGCCGACAAGCATGTAGACGTGCGTCACGGCGGCCGCCGGCGGGCCGCCCAGCTGGGCCGAGCGCCTCTCTACCTCGACAACGAGGATGGTGCCGCGCACGCTCGCGATCGCGTTTGGGGTGCGGATCTCGTGGACCTCGTTCGGCAGCATGTTCTGGCGGAGCACGCTGTAGGCGACCTTGCCGTTGTCCA
>WNGG01008201.1_pt1 | contig 11519 bp, 8 predicted proteins | sample 5400661 | NCBI WGS metagenome assembly WNGG01 (sample SAMN13153372, study PRJNA577476) | soil metagenome | isolation source: 100 cm soil or saprolite under Garry oak tree replicate 1 | place: USA:California | collected 2016-06-15 | reverse complement strand
CCTTGGCGCTGGCAGGCTCCACGCGCACCCAGGGCTCCTCTTCCAGGGCCAGAACCGATGCGCCGGCCGACTCGGCAGCCTGCTTGATGCCGGTCGCGGCGAGGTTGGCCGCGGAAGGGAACCGGATGATGCCCGAACTGTCGGCGACGGTGACCCCTTGGGCGCCAGCCTCCCGCACAAGTCGCACCACGGCTGCCACCACTTTCGGGTTGGTAGTGGAGGGCGGAGGGCGGTCGTTGACGACGTTTGGTTTGACCAGGACCCGCTTGCCGCGGAGATCCAGCCGGCCGATGCCTCCGATCAGATTGAGCCCGGCTTGCAGCATGGCTTGCGGATCTTCTCCGCGCACGATGGCGACCAGGGCTTTTCCGTCCCTCAAAAAGGGATTAGGGGGCAACGGCTTTGCAGGGACCAGAGCCCCATCTGGTTCAAACAGCAGCGTATTGAGTATTGACCGCGGAGCGAAGGCCAAGGCTGGCAGGAAGGTCAGCCCCCCAGCGAGCCGTCCGAGCATATCGCGACGCGTGAACAAATCGTCAGCTCCTCTGACAACGAGGCATGGTAGGAAAACGCGGAGAATCTTGCAATCCCTTGACTCGTCTTAGTAGAGTGAATCCAGCAAGAGGTGGGCTGATGCGGACGCGTCTAGTCAGTCTCGTTCTCATGATCGTCTGTGTGGTGGGGATTACATCCGCCAGTCATGTCGCGGCTGGATCCTTGCCGCTTGAACCCGATGTAACCACCCGGGTCGATGAATTGTACGATAGTGAGTCGAGGCTTTATCTGTTTCTGTATTCCTTGAAAGGGGACGGCACGGTGGATTACGTCGCCGGCCGCTTCGTGCGCGATCAGGCCCGCAGCGAGTATGGCAATCCGGTGTACGATACCGAACGGTTTCCGATTTTCTACTGGTGGAACCATGCTCTGTGGGCAGACCGCGAGCAGGACGGCGTGAACGGGAACGAGGTGGTGTACCAGGAGAATGTCGACTTCGATCGAAAGCGGTACAAGCCTTGCATGTTCAATGGCCAGGTGTGCTAGCGACATGTGATGGGCCTCTCACCGATAGATCCTTCCTAAGTTGCTTGCCCTCCTGGGCCCCTCTCTTTCTCTTGCACGACGGCGAGTCTTCGCCGATAATAGCGACCGATTGGGCCGCGCCCCAGACGGTCTAGAGTGTCAAGCCGCCGTATGAACAACACTCTGAAGAATGTGATGGGTCTGGCTATCGGGTTGGTTCTACTGGGGACGTTGCTCACGCCGGTCTGGGCCTTCGAATTTTCTGCCGAGCGGATCGCTAAGTACCAAGGAAAGGTGGTCAGTGCCCATGTCAATGCCAGGGACGATCGCTGGCGGCTGGAATATGCCGAACCTCAGTCCGGGGCGATGGCTGCCATCGTGCGCATGGACAAGCAGGTGGTCTGGCTCATTCTATCGAAACGGCGCATGTTCCTCGAAGCGCAGATTGCACCGGAACACTTGCTGCTGGTCAGCGAGAAAATGGACGGGGAGGTTGCTCGAGAACTCATCGGCACGGAAGAGGTACATGGATTTCCAACCGAACTCTTCGAGGTCACCGTCATCGTCAATGGGGAAGCAAAGCAATATTTCCAATGGGTGACCCAAACGCATCGGTTTCCCATCAAGACCATCAGCAAACGCGGTGACTGGTCGGTTGAATATCGCAACGTGGTCTTCACGAAGCAGTCCAGTCTGTTCTTTGAACCCCCTCGCGGGTACGCCCAAGCCGGGCAGTAAAGCGCACCCCTAAAATTTTTAAAAACATGGAGAGAGAAGCATGAGGAAACGAGCGGCGCGTTCGGTCTGCGGGTTGATGTTAGGGGTCGCCTTATCGTTGACAGAGACCAATTTGTCCGCCGCCTATGAATCAGTGCCCGTCCCAAACGGCGGGACGGTTCAGGGGAAGGTGATGTTCAAGGGTACGCCCCCTCCTCCCAAGGTGTTCGAGCTCTGGCGGTTTCCGGATAAGGATTTCTGCGGCGCCATTTCGGCTCAGAAAGGGAAGCGTCTTTTCCACGAGGTGATTGCTGGCCAGGCAGGGGGGCTCAAAGACGTGGTGGTGATCATTGAAGGAGTGCAAAAAGGTAAGCCGTTCAACTTCACATCAGCTCACATGGAAGCCAACGTGTGTCAGTTTCTGCCGTACGTGTCTGTTGTCAGCGACAAGCGGCAGATTACGATCGCAAACCGGGATCCCGTGGCGCACGACCTTCAAGGCTATGCCTATGATCTAAGCGGAGTCGACATCGTCCTGCATAGGCCTTCGCTGAACATGCAAGGCACTACAGACGTGGTCAATCTCACGAAGGGCCGGAAGATTTTCACGATGCAGTGCGGGCGGCACCCATACATGCAGAGCTGGGGCTACGCCATTGACAACCCGTACTACGCTGTGACCAACCTGGAGGGCACGTTCACCATCCCGCAGCTCCCTCCGGGCAAGTACAAGGTCAAAGCCTGGCACCCTATTCTGGGCTCGCAGGAACGCGAGGTCACCGTCACGTCCAACGGGATGGCCACGCTGGAGTTCACGTTCGAATACCATTAATGTCAGGTGTATGCTGATTTCCTTGAAGTTCCTGCGGACTCTCTGCGTCTTCGGGTTTCTTGCGTTGCTGAGTGCTGGTCTGGGGTGGGCGACCGAACCGATGGCGACCTCACCGGGGCGGGTCGAAGTGACCCTGGCCAACGAGTATCGGAAAGACGTGGAGGGCATAAAGAAGGAGTTCGAGCAAGCGGGACTGGGCAACGTGCATGTTCAATTCCTGCGCAAGGGGCAGCCCCCGCCCAATGTCGGAATGGGACGAGAGGTGTCTGCCGAGCGGGCGCGCGCGGCCATCCGCCTCGCTCTCAAATACAACCGCGCCGTCAAGATTCTATTACCGGCGTACCTCTTTCCGCCACACTTCATCACCATTGCCTCCTCGAACTTCGACGATACGGTAGAGTTTCCGATCGACGAAGAGGCCTTGCGCCAGTTACAGGCCCCAACGCTCACCACGGAGCAGTTTCACGAGCTGTATCGCCGGCTGACGACGCCCCCCATCTCCTTGAAAGACATGCAGGAGCACGTCAAGGCGATGGTAAAGGATGCCGAGGACATGGTCGCCCACGGAGGTATGGGAGACGCCACAGCGATCGTCCATCACTGCCATGAGGTCGTCAAGCATGCCGAGGCGATCCTCAAGTCGCTACCGCCTGCGGACACCCATGGCAAGGCCGCCACACCTCATCTTCAGGAAGCCATCCGTCAGTGCCAACGTGTGGCGACCTTGGGGGATAAAGTCGATCCCGGCGTTACGCTCAACCCCGCCACCAAGGCGCGCACGGCCGTCCGGGAGGCCGCCAAACACCTCTCGTCCCTCAAGCCATGATGGGATGTACTGAAATTCTTACTTCGCCTTCTCTTTCGGATCGGTTTGGGGGATAGGCTGGAACGGGCTGACGGCGTTCTGGTCCCGTCCTGGCTGGTAGGTCTGCAGCACACCGGCCAGGAGAGGCATCAAGGCGGACCGGCTAGGTGCCGGGAACTTGATCCGGACGCCACGTCCCTCGTTGCGTCCGAGTGAGAGGATGTGCAGTTCGATCATCTCGGTCTTGCTCTCGTCCTGGTACGAGAAGCTGAGCTGTTTGGCCGGAAAGCTGCCCAGAGTGACTGTGCGGTCCTCCTGCCATTTCAGCGCGATGTTCTTTTGCCCGTAATACTCTCCCAGGATCCGGCGGTGGGCGGACGCGAACTCGTCGAGCGTCTGGCGGCCGTCCGGGCTGGTGCCTTCGACGAGGTTGAGGAACCCCGTAAAGGCAATCTGACTTTGGGGCACTGGTGGCATGATAGTCACGCCGACCCCATCCGGGAGCGGCTCACCGAGGCGCCAGTCTGGAGGGAACCGCACGGTGAAGCCGAACCGGGCATTCGTGTAAACCTTCCAGCTAGCAGGCGCGCTTGTAACTCGTTCTTTGGCCTGAGCAGCATTGCCACTCACCCACGGCCAAAGCATGGCAATCGCCACCAGACATCGTACCGTCAACATGAACACCTTCAAGACGGATAAGTACTCGTTTTTCTGAACACTTATCATATCCGAACCTTTCCTGTATTGTGATATCGATTGCACGCTTGCGGTTGAGTTCTCCTTTGCTTTAGGCTAGGGGTTTGGGAGGCGCTGGCTGCCTTCCAACTTTCCCGTTTTTGGTACTTGACAGGCGTTTGAAGTATGGGCTAAAAAAGTGCTGGTTCGTGCCGTCTCCGTAACAAAAAGGGATGCTTGTCCCCCGCTCACCAGGAGTGGTTTCAACAATAACCCAGAAGTCTCTTCGATGCATTCCGCTGTTTCACCATAGGTCTAATCGTTGCCCCGGTGCGTCGATAGCCCGTCGTTGGGGGCGAGTTTGATTTCAGGAGGCCAGTCCATGAAGACGTCAGACTTCCAGCATTGCTTTCTTCCACCATTCTTCACCGCGCTCACTCTAGCGGCCCTGCTCATCCTGCCTACTCTCGTTCAAGCCGCAGAAGCTGATGTGCACAGCGGTCATGCGATTGCTGCGTCGCAGGGGAACGTTGTGCATCAGCCTGCCGGGCCGATGCTGCAGGAAAAGATGGCCCGGGCTGTCGAGCAGATCGAGCGACAGGTGAACAGCAAGGGGCCGTTTGTGGGAGCATCCGGTCATGCGATGCAGCAGGGCGTGTTGCTGGTGGCAGAAGATCCGGATAAGATCAAGGTGAACCAGGGCTCGCGTTGCCCGGCGAATGCCCCGGTCCGCGCATTTGACATCACGGCGATCAATATCGAGATCACGCTCAACCGATTTCTCGACTTCTTCCCTGGTTACACGTACGTGCTGACCGAGAACCTGGAGGCGATCCGTGCGGAGGAAGCGAAGAACAAAGCAGCTCGTGAGATTGAGGACGATGCCGAGGCGGCAACCAAGTCTGCTGTTTCGAACGGTCTCCAAGGCGATCTGATTCAGCCGCTGGCGATTCGCGCCAACCAGGGTGACTGCCTCCGGATCACGCTCCGGAACAACATCGATGGCGAGCCGACCAATATGATCGTCAATGGCTCCCAGGTGCTGGTGCGCAGCACGGGCAAGCCGGCGACCGCCAATAATCCCGATGCTCTAGTTGCTCCGGGCAAGGTCGGGGAATTCGAGTGGTACATCAGGCCTGACACGCAAGAAGGCGGACATGCGTTCCACAGCCTAGCGACGCGTGAGCAGTATAACCTGGGCATGTTGGGCGCGCTCATCGTCGAGCCCCGCGGCTCTCGCCATCTCAGCCCCTTCACGAGCGAGGAAATGAAGAGCGGTTGGCAAGCAATGATTGATATGCCCAACTCCCCCGATTTTCGTGAGTTCGTGATCTTCTACCATGAAGCAGGCGATGAGACCTTCAGGCTCCTGAACCGCAAGGGCGAGATGCTACCGCAGCGCGACCCCCATACCGACACGTACCGTCCGGCCGCGCGGTTGCTCAACATGCGGAGCGAGCCGCATGGGACCCGCTTGGAGTTGCAGCACCATCTGATCGGGTTCTCGGACGAATCGCAGGGGTACGGGTCTTATACGTTCGGTGATCCAGCGACGACGGTGCCGCGGTCGTATTTGGGCGATCCGGCCAAGTTCAGGATGGTCGGCGGATCAGAAATCGTCCACTCGCACCACCTCCACGGAGGTTCGATCCGGTGGGCCCGCCAGCCGGAGACCAGCCTGCTCGATTTTTCATTGAGCAAGAACGGACCCATCAAGTTCCCCAATATCCGGGACACGTCCGATCGCCTCGATGTGCAGTCCATCGGTCCCTCCGAGATCTTTGACGAAGTTATCGAAGGGGGCTCGGGCGGTCTGCAGCGGCTGGCCGGCGAGTTCCTGTTCCACTGCCATATTCCGCAGCATTATGTCACGGGCATGTGGGGCTTCTGGCGTGTGTACAACACTATTCAGACGGCCGGTTCCCAGACCGATGTCATGCGTCCGTTGATGGAGCTACCGGACCGGAAGGGCTTGATGAAACCGGCGGTCACCTCGGACAAGCTGGTGGGGACGACCGTTGATTGGTTTGGAGGCAAGAAGTACGAGATCACCAAGGACAAGACCGATTGGAAGGCCAACCCGGTCAAGGTCTCGATCAAGGACTGGGTGGAATACATGGTGCCGCCGCAGGGCTTGCCAGGCAAGACTGAGGATCAGGTCAAACAGGCGCAGGCTCACGATGCGACGGTGGTCAACTGGAAGTGGGAAGGGACTCTGGCGCTGAACGAGCCGGAGACGCCTCATCGGTGGGTAGATTACATTTCGCCTATGCCGCTGAAGCGGCCGCCGATCACGTTTGATCCACAGACCGGCAAGCTGGCGTTCCCGTGGCTTCGCCCGCACCTAGGGAAGCGCCCACCGTTTGCGCCGAACCATGGTGGCGCGCCTTGGCTCGAGCCGTTCCATGTGAGAGAGGATGGCGCCAAGAGCACAGAGCCGGCCAAACCGGGCGAGCAGGGGCCGTGGAGCCTCTGCCCGTCGGATTCACCGCGCAAGTTCTATACGATCCATGCCATCACGTTGCCGATTACCTTGAAGAAGGCAACGCCCAAGGCCCCGGCGATCGTAGATCCGATTGGCATGATCTTTGTCCTGCACGAGGAGGAAGCAGAGGTCCGGAAGACTCCAGCGAGGCAGGTGCCGTTGGTCTTGCGGGCCAACGTCTATGACTGCATCGACATCATTTATAAGAATGAGATTCCGGACGACCAGCGGACCGACTGGTCCCTCAAGGTCAACCTGCACCCGCACTTCTATCAGTTCGACACGAGTGCGTCGGACGGTGTGATCAGCGGGTTCTCCTATGAGCAGGCGCTGCGCGCTTTCACGATGCTGAAGGACCCCGCGCCGGACAAAGGCATGCCGTTGCCGGCGAACACGGTCCTGACGGCTGATGTCAAAGCAGGCGCCCGGAGCATCACGGTGGCGGACGCCTCCAAGTATCACCCGAATATCGAGTTAGGCGTGGGGATGGACGATCCCAAGTACTTCGAGGTGGCGCGCATCAAGAAGATCGAGGGCAAGACCATCCACTTCGACGCGCCGCTCAAGTACAACCACAAGAAGAATGACATCGCCAGCGTCGAGTTCACGCGGCAGCGCCTGTACGTGGACGCCGATTCCGGCACAGTGTTCTGGCACGACCATGTGTTCGGCACGGATACGTGGGGCCACGGGCTCTTCTCCGCGTTCATCACCGAGCCGCCGCGGTCGACCTATCATGACCCGGTGACCGGCAAGGAGATTCGCAGCGGTCCCATCGCGGACATCCATACGCTGGAGCCGATCTCGCGCGATATCCGAGGCAGTTTCCGTGAGGTCATGATGCACATCATGGACAGCAACGCCCGCACGGCCGAGTTGATTACCGCGGATAACCCGCAGGCAAAGATGAACCCGGTGTCAGTGGATGGGCCGCCGTCGCACAAGTTCCCGGATCGTATCAACAAGTCTCCGATGTGGTTCCTGAACGGGGGTGAGGCGACGACCGGAAGCGGGTTCAGCATGAGGGTGGAACCGCTCAGCGTGCGGTTGATGAACAATCCGGATCCGTCCAAGCTCTTCATGTCAGATATCCACGGCGATCCGGGGACGCCGCTGCTGAGAGCATACCTGGGCGATCCTATTATGGTCCGCGCGTTGGTCGGGTCATCGAACGAGGCACACACGTGGCACGTGACCGGCCACTGGTTCCCGATGGAACGCTACGGGACCATGGCCATGCCGCGCAGCACAATCCACCTGGCAATCGCTGAACGCTATGACCCGGCGATTCCGGCTGCCGGCGGCCCGCAGAAGATGGCGGGCGACTATCTCTATTACAGCGGCCGCGCCTCACACTTCTCGGAAGGCAGTTGGGGCGTCATCCGGGTCTACGATGAGCTTCAGAAGGACCTGAAGCCTTTACCTGGCCGCGGACAGATTCAGAAATCCGCTCTGTCGGTGTGTCCGGAAGGTGCGCCGGTCAAGACCTTCAACGTCATGGCGATCGACCAAAACCTTCGCTACAACGAGGCCGCGCCCGGTGTGATGGAAGTAGACCTGGAACGCAAGATGGTGTTCGGCAACGAGCGCGGCAAGATATACGTGCTCGAAGGTGACAAGGGGCGGGTCAAGGCTGGTGAGCTGAAGCCGAGCCCACTCACGCTCCATGTCAATGTGGGCGATTGCGTCAAGATCAATCTGAAGAACGAGATGGCCAAAGAACGGGCCGGGCTGCACGTGGACATGATGGCGTTCAACCCGAAGGACTCGTTCGGCGCCAATGTGGGTAACAATCCGGGCGATCAGACGATCGGCCCTGGCCAGAGCCGTACCTACACGTATTACGCGCATCCGGAGTACGGAGAGCTGGCTGCGATCATTCAGGACTGGGGCAACGTGATTGAAAACCCGCGCAACGGTCTGTTCGGTTCGATCATCGTAGGACCAAGGGGATCCACGTACCGCGATCCGGTCACCGGAGAGGACATCTCGCTGAAGAGCAGCTGGCGCGTCGATGTGGTCGTGGATCGGTCCATTCCTGAAAATGAGCATAGGCAGAACTACCGGGACTTCTCGCTGATGTTCCAGGACGAGGACAACCAGCTGGGGGTGAGCTTCATGCCGTACATCCAGCAGAATGCGGGTATCTCGGCCGTCAACTACCGGTCTGAGCCGACTGCGTACCGCATTGAGAAAGGGTGTACGGTGGCTGAGGTGTTCAGTTGCGTGAAGGCTGGGGCTGTGCCTGCGACTCCAATGCTGATGGCGCATGTCGGAGACCCGGTGGCGATCCATGTCCTGGGCGTGTTCAGCGAACAGGTTCAGCTCTTCACGGTGGACGGCCATGAATGGCCACACGAGCCGTACATGAAAGGCGCGGACCTGGTGAGTACCATGGAGTTCGGCGGCTCGGAGGTGATCAATGCCTACCTGCACGGCGGTGCGGGAGGCCCGAACAAGGTGGTCGGGGATTACCTCTGGAAGAACCAGCGTCCGGCTTACATGAACGCCGGGCAGTGGGGACTGTTCAAGGTCTTGCCGGCTGGTGACCGGCAGATCCTGCCGCTGGCCCCGCAGACGCCAGAAACGCGCACGGCAGATGCCGAATCGCCTGCTGAAGCGACCCTGGCCTCGGATCCTGCTCGGTAAGCGAAAGGGGTGGCTGAACAGGTCTGTGGGCGCAGACCAAACGGGGAAGAGGGTAAAGGCGGGGGAGCGGGAGGCTCCCCCGCGGCGTTTTCGTGGTTGCCAGACGGGCACGTAGTAGGCTAACCTTGATATCGATCAGTGTCTTGTATATAGACAGTGCTCTTTTCGCAACAGGTTTTTCAAGAGCGGCGAGCAGACGTTTTGCCAAGGAACCCCAAATTCAAGTAAGGAGGATTGTGTCATGAAGAAGGTAGGTGTGATGTCGGCGATCGCTATAGGCGCGATCGCGCTCCTGGCTGCCCCGATGACGTCGTGGGCGGGCGGGACAGTTGAAGGGAAGGTGTCGTTCTCGGGGAAGCCCCCGGCGCCGAAGGAGTTCCTCTTCTCGAAGTTCCCCAATCCAAAGTTCTGCGTCAAAAACGAGAACAAAGATGCCAAGGGCGAGAAGCGGCTTCTCCGTGAGGTGCAGGTGGGGAAGGATGGGAGCCTGAAGAACGCGGTCGTGGCCGTGATGGGCATCAACGACGAGAAGTTCCAGGCGGAATTCAAGGGCGAGGACATCATTGCCAAGCTGTGCGAGTTTCTCCCGTATACCGGTGTGGTGGTCGCGAATCAGTCGTCCTTTCGGGTGATGAATACGGATGCGGACCCGGATGATCCCAAGTCGGTCAAAGGGGTGCTGCACAACCCGCATTCGTTTGAGGTTTTGGCGCCCAGTTCCACCACGATTTTCAATATCGGTTTGCCGGAGAAGGACAAGGGACTGGACAAGCCGATCAAGCTTCGGAAGGCCGACAAGGGATCGGTCTTCAAGCTGATCTGCGACCAGCACGAATTCATGCAGTTCTGGGCCCTTCCCATCACCAGCCCGCACTATGCCGTGGTGGGCGAAGATGGGAAGTTCGAGATCAAGGATGTGCCGGCCGGCAAGTACAAGCTCGTGGCGTGGCACCCGGTGCTGAACAAGGGCAAGCCGATCGAGCAGGAAATTGAAGTCAAGGATGGCGCATCGGCGTCCGCGAAGTTCGAGTTCAAGCCCTAATCGCTGAGGACAGGTTAAGTCAAGTGGAGGCGGCGGAATCGCCATTCCGCCGCCTCTTTTTTGCCTGTCGCTTGGTCTGTCTGCGCCTTGCCTTCCCCGCAATGGATGACTTAGAATCGATTCTCGATCTGACGAGGAGAAGAATGCTGCGTGGCTCGGACGCTCTCACTTGCCGAAATCTTCCAACTTGGTTACTACTGGGAATGCAAGGTCCTGCTCACGGCGGTCAAGCTCGACGTCTTTGGCGCCCTGGCTGAAGGGGCTATGACTGCGGCTGACGTATCCCGCCGCCTACAGACCGACCGCAAGGCTACCGAAATCCTCCTGAACGCGCTCGCTTCGATCGGCCTCCTCCGGAAGACCGGCGAGCAGTTTCTGAACGCGCCGGAGACCCAGGAGTATCTCGTGAAGAGCAGCCCCAAGTATGCGGGGCATCTGCTACTCCTGCAGGAGGCCGAGTGGGACAACTGGGGTCGGCTCGAGTCGGTCGTTCGCACCGGGCGCTCTCCAGTGAAGGGGCACATGTTTCAGACGGATCCACAGTTAGCGGAAAACGTGTTGATGGTGCTCCATCATGTGGCCTTGCAGCATGCGCCGACGTTGGCCAAACAGATCGACCTCAGCCGCGCGCAGACCCTCTTGGATCTGGGGGGCGGTGCCGGGACTTACGCGATGGCGTTCTTCCGGGCCTATCCGGCTCTGACGGCTACCGTCTTTGACCTGCCGGAGACCCTGCGGACCACCGAACGTCTGATCAAGGAGGCCGGGCTTGAAGGGCGCATCTGCCTCCTCCCGGGTGATTTTAACCGAGACGACTTGGGTGGGCCGTACGATGCAGTGTTGATGTCTGACATCCTGCACTACCAGGATGCCGAAGCTAATGCCGCATTGGTGCGGAAAGCCCATCGGGCGCTGGCCCCTTCGGGCCGGCTCGTGATCAAGGACCGTTTTCTGGATGACGGGAAGACCAGCCCAGCCTGGACCGCCGTCTTTGCCGTACACATCCTCGTCAATACTGAAAAAGGACGGTGCTATACCATAGCTGAAGCCGTCCAATGGTTGAAAGACGCCGGGTTCACGTCGGTAAATGAACTCGAACATTCGACTTTAGTCCAGGGGGTCAAATGAAGGAACTTCTCAAAGGACCTGGTTTCCTGGGAACGGCAGCGACGTTGGGAGCGGACCTCAGCCAGGTCATGGCCATGTTGTTCACCGGATTGTTCATCATCGGATGGGTCCAGGCGAGAAAGAAGATGGGCAACGCGCACCACCGACTGGTCCTCGGTGGCATGGT
>WNGG01020297.1_pt1 | contig 11522 bp, 9 predicted proteins | sample 5400661 | NCBI WGS metagenome assembly WNGG01 (sample SAMN13153372, study PRJNA577476) | soil metagenome | isolation source: 100 cm soil or saprolite under Garry oak tree replicate 1 | place: USA:California | collected 2016-06-15 | reverse complement strand
TGTATCAACAAAAACCTCTATCTAAAGGAGAATATAACGATATAATGAGGACATTCATCTACTTCTTGTATATTTTTGTGAAAATACAATGGTACCTGCAAAATGGATATTCAACGACAGATTCTGTCCCACATACTCTGTTAAGCTACAAATGTAGATGAGTTGAAGCACTTTTTCTCAAGACTTACTACTTGAAAAGCATATTTATCTGCCATACTAAATGTTGCCGTTGAAGGGAATTTTTATGGAGAGTGAATTTTCTATCACACGATCATCGGGCGTGAGGCGTCCAGGGAAGAAAGTAGCCAGTCCCAGCACCGATAAGTCACGGCGAATAATGCTGCTGGCTGTACTCTTTCAAGTATCCTGGCCGAAACGCCTCACAAAGCAAGAGATTATCGATCAACTGCCCATGTTGTATGGGGATAATCCTAATCGCGCCCTTTATCGCGATATCGAGACACTCACCGATACTCTCGTCGATGATTTGCCCGAACCTGATGCTGAACACCTTGCTGATTGGTGCAACGCACAACAGCAGCGGAAACGCCTGGCGATCACCTACGAACGCCGGACATTCACCTTTGGCCTGGCGCAATCCATCTTCTCCATTGACATTAGCGAAGACGAAGCGCGTGCCTTTGTCGCACTTCAGGAGGGATTTTCGCCAGGGACACCCTATGCGGAGGCCGTGCAACACCTGTTGAAGCGTTGGGAGTGGCTCTTCACCGAAAAGAGCCATCAACTGGTGCGGCAAAAACGCAAACGTCATGCCCGGCCAGTCCTGCTGCCACTGTCACCGGTCGTCGACTATAGCCAGCATGGCGACACCATTCTGCTCCTGGACCAGGCTCTTGAGGAGGGTGCATACGTCTCGTTTGCCTACACACCTCTCGCGCAAAGTTGGGACGCGGAACCCATGTTGCACGAGTATACAGAACCCTACGAATTAGAATACCGCGAAGGGCACTGGTACTACACAGCCTATATCCTCGACCTTAACACCTTCATAGACTATCGCGTAGACCGTATTCGTCCAGGCTCCTTGCACAAGGAACATGACCGCTTCTATCCAGGGGGCCGTCAACGCCCAGGCGTCAAGATTCGTTACTGGCTCTCCCCGATGTTAGCTCGTCATAACAGCCTGAGCGCCCGTTTACGCGAACAACAGGTCACATTCTTAGAAGATGACCAGGGAGTCATAGTCGAGGGCTACGCGAAATCCGTCTGGTGGGCCAGGCGACTACTGCTGGGCTACGGCGAACAAGTGAAAGCCTTGGCTCCCCAGAAATTGGTGCAAATGATGTGTGAAACTGCCCAGGCCATGTATTCATTGTATGAAGAGGAAAAATAATGACACTGAAATTATCCATCCTCCCTGTCTACTCGGAGGTACATCCAGACTCCAAACATCAAATTGGCTCCGTACGTTTACTGAAGCATCAAGTTGAAACCTTGGCAGCTTTCAATGACCCCGATATAGACGTCATCTTTAACGTGGCTATGACGGGTGACGGCAAAAGCCTGGCAGCCTATCTGCCAGCATTTCAACAGCAGAAAAATATCATCGCTATGTATCCTACCAACGAATTAGTGCAGGATCAATACTATGCTCTTCCAAGGTACGAGCAGAACTTACAGATTCGCTTGCCTCGCTACGGCACTATGTACAGCGACAAAATCACGCAACTGATGCGGGAAAACGATAACAAGGTACGTCTTGAAGAGGTGCGCAAGCTCCTGGAGCGAAACGGCATTCTGTTAACCAACCCCGACCTCATTCACCTGATGATGAGCCATCAATATGGCTGGGATCACCAACGCAAGGAACTTCCCGTCACTATCGGCGCATATTTTGACTACTTCCTCTTTGACGAGTTCCATATCTTTGGCGTGCCCCAGGTTATCTCCGTCATGAACATGTTGGGCTACCTGAACGTCAATTACCACTATAAACCCGCTGACCGCAAGAAGTTCATATTTCTCTCTGCCACGCCCAGCAAGCTTATGAATGATCTGCTTGAGCGCGGTGGTTTGCGTTACAAAAAGATCGAAGGGAAATATCTTTCCACGGAGCAACAAGGATATAGCTGTATTTTGCAACCATGCGAACTAGAACTGCACGAAGTAAGCCAGGAAGCACCCACCGAGATGTGGGTATTGGAGCACCTGCAAGATATTCTTTCCTTCTTTAAACAGCACCCACAATCAAAGGCTGCTATTCTTGTCTACTCGGTAGCAACCGCTCGCCGCCTCTATGCCTGCTTGAAAGAATATTTTAAGCCGCATAATATCACCGTAGGTGAGAATACGGGTCTTACTCACCCTGATGAGCGCCGTGCTTCTTTTGAGAAACATATCCTGGTTGGTACCTCGACCGTTGATATTGGCGTTGATTTCCGTATCAATTACCTCATCTTTGAAGCCTACAACGCCGGCTCATTCTTGCAGCGTTTTGGTCGCCTGGGACGTCACGCTGGATACCCAATCTACCACGCCCATGCCCTATTGCCGCGTTTTGTATTGGAGCGACTGACACTTAAGCTGGATACACGAGGAGAGGTTGAGCGGGAAACCTTCAATAAAGCGATTAGAGAGGCTTTTCCTGTTGAAGCTGAATTTAAGAGCCATACACAGCTTTGGGGCGTGGTGCAGGCCGCACAAGTGTTAGCAGAGCTGCAGGGCCAGAGCAAGAAGGATGCCAACGAGGCCTTTACCAGCGCCCTATCAAGCCAATATGATCTCTTCTATGGCGCACAAACCCAACCTGTCATGTCTAAAGCGCTGAAAAAGTATTGGGCTATTCGTAATAAACAGCCCGAAATACTGGCTGAATTAAGCAGTTTCCGCGGTCTAAGTCCGCTTTCCTGCGGAGTATGGGACACCGATAACCATCTACAGACCTATGATCTCTTCTTCCTGCTCGCCAATACTGAGTTTGAAGTACTTTCTGCAGCGGAGTTCATGCAAGAAGTAATGCGGCAAGGACTGGAGGAACGAGACTATAAAGATCAGCTGCTTTACCTCAAAATTATCAAGTATGTACCGGAACGCCAGCAGTTGGTGCTGGGCCTGCCATTTGTGGTGGCAGACTATGCTGCCCGTCTGCATACTGTACAGGAGTCTCACCTGTATTCTCAGTGATATGGGCCGTAAAGAACTGAAGCAGCGGCTAAACTTGCCTACGATGTTTCCCATCCAGCGCCTGCAGGATAAAACAGGCGCTGAATATGCCGTTGCCTTTGGTCAGGAAGCCTTATTATTGGACTCACTACTCTCCTGGCGCAAGACCAAAGGCGACCAGGCAATGTTTCTCTAATCTAACTATTGAAAGGAGTGGAAGTGTTTTACCTGGATTTTCTCAAGCAAGCGGTTGATCCTGACGACTTTGTAACCCTCTCATTTATTGAGCATATGATTCCTGAGTTGATGGAACATTACGCGGTGAAATCAGCAAAGGGAGGTGATCATAGTCACAATTCCCGCTTAGACGAGCAGACAAAGCGCAAATTTGAGGAGAAAGATGATCAGAGTATGCTTAGCCACCAGCTCAACGGCATCTTTCCAACCCTGCGCCTGATACATCTGCTGGAAGCTGAGCGGCTCGTTAACGTGCCCTTTTCCGCCGTCGAGCGGCAGGTCTATATTCTCTCGTATCTCATGCATGATGTTGATAAGATAGTAGATATTCGCGGCGTAGAGACAAAAACTCGCGAGGACATTGAACACGCGAAAGACCTGGTCGCGGAACAATTGCGACTCTGTAACGCACAGGCGTTCTTTCCTGATTTTGCCAACTATCTAGAAGACATCGCCTACCTTGTCGTCAATACACAGCAGAAGTGGGGCACAAATCTGCATACCTTTCTCTGGCGTTTTCAGTTGCCTGAACGACGTATGTTACAGTTGCGCCGTCTCTGCACGTACTCTGACCATATTGCCTATCTTGTACCCTCTCCTGCGGCGATCCTGGCGGATGCCGAGACGGGAACACTCACCACCATTCTCTCCGAACTGAGTGACGACCAGCTCGTCTTTACCTATCACCAGCTTCGCGAGGTGCGTGGCCTGTTTACCAACGTCGTCAATAATGGCGTGATTCATCTCTATACTGAGGGACGAGACGGCATCTGGCCCTACCTCTTCTTCTCCGACGGCGTGATCTATATCAAACGCAAATCACTCCAGGTAGAAATTACCAATGAACAGATTGTGGAGACCGTGCAGGCTCAACTGCGCAACATGTGTGCCGGTACTATCAAAAGCCACGCGCCTGGTTTCAAGTTCAGTATCCAGGGTATCGCCAAACACCCAGGCTATTACTTTGAATTTTTATCGCTCGAAGACTATGCTGAACTACTGGCACGCTTTACCATTAAAGGGACAGGCCGGGATATTTCAGCTTTACCGCTAGAAAAAATACGTCAAATGCAGGCCAACGGCGAAATAGCCGCTGACCTTGTTACCGATGTTACACCTGATATCCGCGTCGGTATGCTGGCCCGTTTCTTCTCGGTAATCTTTGTCTCTGTACTGGGTATGCTTGATAAGAGCCAGGAAGCTTTGCGCGAGCAGGCAGAGAAGGCTGTTGTAGAGCGCCTGGGCCTCACACCCTATTGGGTACAGTCTCAGACTATTCCAAATAAAGGAGGTGTTGAATATCGCTGGTTCTGGTTGGGAGCCTGCTATCTGCGTGACCATCCAGGTATTGATGCCTATGATGGTGAAGGAAATTTGTTTGCTGTTTTCAACTCGGCCCTCCAGCTTGTTATTAACCTCGCGGGTAGCGAACTGCGCAAACAAATGCCTCTCAAGTATCTGAATCATTTGAAGCGCTACCTCGATAGTATCGTCGAAGTGCCTTTGGCGATGCGTGCGGCAGGAGGATTACCTGATTTTCAGGCTGAACTGGAACGCTATTCAGGAGCAAAAAGCAAAGGCCGTAAGCTTATCTGCACACTATGCAACAGCGCCTATCCCACCGAGGAACATTCAGATAACGCGGTCCTCTTCCAACCCTGGGTGTATAAGAACAAGCTCTCGCTCAACGCCGGGAAGAATGCCGGTGGTATCTGTGCCATCTGTGCCCTTGAACTGATGCTGCGCCAGATACTCCTCAAGGGCCAGTTACGTCTCACCGGGAGTAAGTTTGAAGCCCTCAAGACCAAATACCTGGCCGTCTATCCCAATGTTTTCTCTACCGCCGAGACAGGAGCAATGGTACAAGGGATACTCGACCAGTTGCAGGACGTCAATTTCTTCACCATCCGTCGTCAACTGGACCGCCAGGATATCACCGTTCACGACCTGCTGCACCTGGATGTCTTCATGGCACCACAAAAGTTCAAAACACCGCAGGAACCCGCTTACTACGACGATGAGCGCGATGATGAAAGTGAATCAAGTGAAGATGAGGAACAGGAAGAGCAGGAAGAGCAGGAAGAACAGGAGGAGATCCAAACCACACCGGTCGAAGTCAATGATCGTCGCTACATTAAATATGTACAAGATAGCTATCCCGGTCTGTGCTTCTTCGGCATGAAAGCTGGCAGCGATGACAACGACACATCATCCTGGGCCATGCCCGCATTTCTGGCTCTCGCTCTGCCACTCGTGACGAATACCAAAGTGGTCATTTCGGAGATGTCACTTCCGCTTTTCTCTTCGGGACACGATTTTCGTGAAACCGTCATCTTCGATGCTCCTCATCCCTACCTTGATCGCTTGCTTAAAGAGAAGCGTGTCCGCGTCAACGAGATCATGCATAAGCTGCGCGTTCTCACGAGCATCTATCAGGTCAACATAGACACTTATGCGAAGCAGGGCAAGCCTGAATGGAAACACCTGAGCGCAATCGCGCGCGATCTGGAGACCGACCCCCTGTATCTATTCAGTTATCTGAAGAAACAACAGCGTGGAGAGTCGTTATACGCCAATGATGTGGAACACTACCTGCACATCTATGAAACAATATTGGAGGAAAATTTGGGTAATATTCAACGTTGTGTAGACCGTTACGTGGTCTTTTACCGTGGTGGCTACCAGTCACACTCGATCCTAAAACCTGTCGATATCGTCGCCAGAGCCATTATCAACAGCCCTTTGAACATTGAAAAGGATGATTTGCTCTGGCAGATACAGGGCGAACTGAAGAACTGGCTCGACCGCGTGCGCAGTCACCAGGCAAAAGGCTATGCCATGTTCTGGGGCAAAGACATTGATACTAAAGAAGCCCCAGCTATTGAGGCTTTTGTCAAAGGCTTCTATGATGAGGTCTTCATGGACTACTGCCAGGGAGAACGCGGCATCTTACGTAGCCGCATCAACCATTTCAAGGATGGCTGCGAAGCCTATTATACCAACCTGCGCACCGCACAGCGCATCCAGGAACAAGAACAGAACATGGAACCAGAACCCGTCGCCTAAATCACTGAAAAAATGAAGGAGTGAATCAATCATGTTTTTGAACAGCTTAACGTCTCTTAATGTCTTTCAACAGGACATCCCCAAATTGCCAATGGGCAAATACGCCCATATCATCACCTTGCGTGAGACAAACTCGTTTGCCCTCTTCCAGACCGACGGAGAACTGAACATCAGCCGGGTCAGCCTGGGACGTAAGGAACAGACCCCGAGTACGCGCATTGTTCTCTTCAAGCGCAAGCAATCGACCCCAGAGCGCTTAACAGGCCGCGAGATTCTCCGCCGCTATGGCCTGGTCGAGAACTGCAAATACAATACAGCAGAATTTTGCAAACGCTGCCCGGATTGTATCTACTACGGCTTTGCCATTGGTGACTCTGGCTCAGAGCGCTCCAAAGTACTCGTCGATTCGGCCTTCTCGCTGACAGGCTACGACATGTCTCACCAGCAGTTTACCTTTAACGCGCCCTCAGAAAACGGCACCATGAGCGAAGACGGCAAGATGAAAACCTCCCTTGGCGAGCAGGACTACGTACTGCCACAGGTCTACTTCCCCTCCGTTGTTACTATCAAAGATCCAACTGAGGCCGAATTTATCTATGTGCTCAACAATGTTCTGCGTACAAAGCGCTATGGTGCACAGAATACGCGTACGGGAACAGTGGAAAATCACGTTACTGCTATCGTCTTCTCCGACGGTGAAATTTTCTCAAACCTGCAATTGACCCAGGCGATCTACGATATCCTTCCACCGGAACATCGCGCCAAAACGCCGATGCCGCAAGCAGCCGTAATTGAAGCAATGGAAACTGCCGTGCAAACACTACTGAGCGAAGATGGCCTGGTGGCCCAACTCTACTCGGGAGAGCGGCTCAACGCATTGCTCCATGAAATACTGCAAATCACCAGCGATGAGGCCAGTTTAACGGCAGTGTTACAACAGGCAAATGCCGAAGCGAATCGCTACGCGCAGGTTCATGGGGTCGGCGCAAAAGAGGCAAAGGCCAAGAAGTAGGAGCAAACCATGTTCATCACGGTCTGTCACCTCACCCTGCATGATTTTCTCTTTTATGCCTCACGCGAAATGGGGCGTCTCTACGAAACAGAGAAATACCTGCATAATTACGGGTTGACCTATGCACTTGGCATGGCGAAATCTCCCTATGCAAATCTGGCGCAGGTACCACGCTATCAAGAGGACCTGGATGGTATGAATCAGCAAGGGGTGTATGTAACACCTGCTCACCCCTTGCGCTATTCCTTCTCGTTCAGCACCTTCAAAATGGCCAATGAGAATCACTATAGCTTTATGCCGCAAGTCAGTACCAATCGGGTGGTATTTGGAAGGTCAAAAGAACTTGCTCCTGAGAGTACCTTTGAATTTTATGTCCTCAGCGAAAAAGCGATAGCTCTACCACGCTGGATTCGCCTGGGGAAATGGATGGCGAAGGCACACGTCGAAGTCAGGGGACATGGAATAGCTCAAGCTAAAAAGGGAACGTTCCGTGCAGATGGCGCTCTTAATCCGCTCGACCTCACCGTCATGCCCGAAAACTGCAACATAGTTGCTATGGCCCCAGCAAGTCTTATCACCAACGTTTCCTGTACTGGTAGCTACTATGAGCTTACTTATGATGCTGGTGGATATTCACGTATCATTCGTTTGCCAATGGAGATGAGTTATCAGCCTGAACGCAATCGGCGTTTGTTCGCTTAAATACCAGTGAACCAGGGCGACCACAAGTGGACCAGGGCGACCACAAGTGGACCAGGGCGACCACAAGGGTTCGCCCCTACTATGCCACGGCGCGGTGGACCAGGGCGACCACAAGGGTTCGCCCAATAGGCGTCAAGTTAAGGAACTCCAAATGGGATCGATGGCCGCGTCTCGCGCCGCTCCCAGGGCGGGGCAAGCCCCGCCCCTACTATACACGGCTGGGCGTTCCGTTCGTGTATAGTAGGGACGACCCTTGCGGTCGCCCTGGAAACTCAACAATAGGAAAGGTAAGAACGACTTGATGGATACACCGTCTACACCCTCATCTCCGGCCAAGCTCTACGCGCTCCATCTCAAACTGCGCCCCATAGAGCGCGGCACCCTGATGCCCTTTACTGGCGAGTTAGTTCATGCCGCCTGGCTAGATTGGATCAGGGCCGCGGCGCCTGATGTAGCAAATATGCTCCACGACGGGAACAAACGGCGGCTTTTTACCTGCTCAAGCCTGCAATTTCCCCTTCCCGTAGTGAGGATACGTGACGCGGAACGAGGGAATGTACATCTCCCTGTAGACCCTGAAAAGACCTACACCGTGCGTATTACCCTGCTGCCTGGCGACCTATTCCCATTGTTTTACCACTCCCTCATGCACTTCAACATGTCCACCCTGGGAGCAAAGCAACATCCCTTTATGCAGATTGGAAAGCAGCAATTTTTACTTGAAGAGGTCATCGCCGATACCGATGATGGTTCTGGCTGGACCGGATTTACCTCGTTTGCCTCTCTGGTGGAGAAGGCAAGAACCCTCAAATTGGGTGCTATCGAGTCGTTGAAATTGGAATTTGCCTCGCTGACCACGTTTAACAGGAGCTCCGCTAAAAATAAAGCGTATGGCAATCATTACGCACGTTTTCCATTGCCCCAGTACGTCTTTCCTGGCCTGGCGAAACGATGGCAAGAGCTGGCTCCTCCCGAACTGGCTGCCCTGATACAGCAGGAGCTCATCGAGCAATATATCCAGGATGATGGGGTGGTGATCGAGGATTATGATCTAAAGACGCATTGGGTCAGCTTTGTCAACCACCCACAGCGCGGCTTTGTCGGAACATGTAAGTATCACTTACGCGGCCCCGATGACGCGCCAACTCCAGAGGCACCACTGGCAGTACGCCAACAGTTGCTCCTGCTCTCCCAACTGGCCTTTTACACCGGTATCGGCTATAAACCATCGATGGGTATGGGACAGGTGCGTCCTTTGTAAACAGAGAGGGGTTTGCCATGCTGGATGAACCTGGTGGAGATGCGCTCTCCATTTCTTACTTGAATGCGCTGGAGTATTGCCCACGCCGCTTTTACTACGAGTGTGCGTTAAGCGAATTTCTAGACAATGCTCACGTCGTCGAGGGAACAATGCGCCACGAGAGAAGTGATAGTGGGCGTACTACTACCGAAGAAGGCGTAACCACCATGCGCCGCGTGTGGGTCTGGTCGGATCGCCTGAAGTTGAGCGGCTTCGCAGATGTGGTGGAAGAGTCCGAGGGAGCGTTGCTGCCCGTCGAATACAAGAAAGGGAAAATGGGAGAGTGGCTCAACGATCATGTACAACTCTGTTCACAGGCATTGTGCCTGGAGGAGATGCTCAACTGTAGCATTCCGCTTGGCTACATCTTCTATTTCGGCTCCGCACGGCGCGAAGAGGTACTTTTCACACCAGAGCTGCGTATGCATACAGAAGAAACCATTCGGTTAGCTTTTACGCTTTTGCTATAAGGTGTGTTCATGCCTAGTTGTGAAAGGATAAGCATAAAATGGCAACCCTGTATCTCAGTGAGCAACAGTCGATAGTCAAGAAGCGCGACGGGTATCTCATCGTACAATATCCTGGAGCGGACAAGCGCAAAGTCGAAGTCCCTCTTATCAAAGTTTCACAGGTGGTGGTGTCGGGTGATGTGACATTGACCACGCCTGCCGTGCATACCCTGTTGGAGGCAGGTATTGAGATCTGCTATCTTTCCATGTATGGACATTTTCGCGGGCGACTTTCTCCGCCGGTGGCGAAAAATGCCTTGTTGCGTCGTGAGCAATACCGGGCTTATGCAGATCCGCAGCGCGCACTAAAAGTGGCCCAGGCGTGTGTGAAGGGGAAATTGGAGAACATGCGTACGCTGCTCTTGCGTTCTAATCGGCAGTTGCAGGATAGTGAAGTGACAGTTGCCACTGTGGCGATTCAGCAGATGATTCGTGAGGTGCCTCGTGCCACGACGGTTGGTTCGCTGCTGGGATTTGAGGGAAATGGTTCCGCGGCCTACTTTAAAGTATTCGGGAAATTAGTGCGCGGCTCAATGACCTTTACACATCGCCGCAGGCGTCCACCAACCGACCCGGTGAATGCCATGTTGAGCCTGGGCTACACCCTTTTATTGCACCAGGTATCTGCTGCCATCCAGATTGTTGGCTTTGACCCATACGCGGGCTTTCTACATCAGCCGCGCTACGGTCGTCCCGCCCTGGCATTAGATCTGATGGAGGAGTTTCGCCCGATCATAGCGGATTCGGTCGTACTGAATATCATCAATCATCGTATTCTGACTGAGCAGGATTTCCAGGAAGAGCTCGGGGTGGTCCATTTGAAAGCGGAGGCACGCAAGAAATTCTACGCTAAGTTCGAGGAGCGTCTCCAGGAGGAATTGCAGCATCCCTATTTCGAGTACCGCACGAGCTACAGGCAGTGCATAGAATTACAGGCGCGGCTCTTAGGGAAATGGCTCACGGGTGAAATCCCAACGTATCTCCCGCTGGGTGTGCGCTAGCAATGAGCGACCAGCAGCGGCGTGGCGACGAAAGCATGCTCTATGTAGTGAGCTACGATATACCCGATGATCGACGCCGGACGCGGGTGCATAGCGCCTTGACCGGCTTCGGAACATGGGTACAGTACAGTGTTTTCGAATGTTTTCTCGACCGCAAGCAGCGCATATTGCTGCAATCTCGCCTGCTACAAGAGATTCACCAGCGAAAGGATACGGTACGAATCTACGGCTTATGCGGTACGTGTACATCCAAGGTCGAGGTATTAGGACAGGGAGACATACCCCGCGAGGATGATATCTATCTGTTATAGCTACTGGCTTTTAGCGAGGCACACTGTGGTGGTAATGCCAAGCACGATGCCTCGTTCAAGAAGACAAATGGCCTATCGAGCTTCAAAAGCTCTTGTAATTAACAGAACCATCATGTATGCTGTCTAACAGATATTGCTGAAGTATCTTTTATGAGCGTTTCCAACCTCTGCCTCGCAAACAATAGCATAAAACGGCTTCCAGAGCCATGCGAGGCCCATAGCTGTCGCCAGGGGCCTGGCATCTCGGTTGAGATTGAAACT
>WNGG01008198.1_pt1 | contig 11526 bp, 5 predicted proteins | sample 5400661 | NCBI WGS metagenome assembly WNGG01 (sample SAMN13153372, study PRJNA577476) | soil metagenome | isolation source: 100 cm soil or saprolite under Garry oak tree replicate 1 | place: USA:California | collected 2016-06-15 | reverse complement strand
GGAGATGCGTGCGGCGCTCGGGTACGCCTACGCCCGGGCGGGACAGCAGCGCGACGCGAACGCGGCGCTCGCGGAGCTGCTCGAGCTTCGCAAGCAGCGCTACGTATCGGCTTCGCTGCTCGCCCAGGTCCACGTCGGCCTGGGCGACCGCGAGCGTGCCGTCGCACTGCTGGAGGAAGCACATCGTGAGCGCGCCGCCGACCTGGCGTGGCTCAAGGTACGCCCGGTCTTCGACCCCGTGCGCGGGGAAGCCCGCGTCCAGGCCCTGCTCAGGGCGATGAACCTGGCCGGCTAGACGCTGGGGCGGGGGCCGGTACCCCGCTTGGCGCGCTGATGCCGCCAGCCGGCGCGCCGACCAGCTTGCGCCATCCGTGGAGGAGCGCGACGCAGAGTCGCAACACCACTACCGGCACCAACCCGAGGGCGAGCCACATCCGCAGCAACAGCCTTGAGTAGTGCGGGATCGGACGCACGGGGCAGCGCACCGGCTTCTCCAGGTGCGTCAAGATGTCGGCGGCGGTGACGAGCGCGGATTCGATCGCGCTCTCCATGGTCGTCAGGTCGGCCTTCGAGCGGCAGTAGTCCCCCGCCACGTAGAGGTTCGCGAGCCGCGTCTTGCTATTGGGCCGATACGTCCACGATCCCACCGTGTTCAGAAATAGCGGCTCCTGGACGTGGGGCTGGACGGACGTGAGCTGGTCGTCCACGTCCCCAGGAGCGAACCGCAGGTACGCCCGCAGCTCTCGCATCAGTTCGCGGCCGGCTTCCTTGGGCGTGAGGTGGCGGAGCGGCTCGAAGTTCGATGAGATGACGCTCAGCACCGTGCGGTCCGGGTAGTCGGGCCAGCTCTGCGACAGGTCGATGAACGACAGCTCATAGCGGGACTGGTAGAGCATGACGTGCTCGCGGGGCAGGCCGCGCAATTTGCGTCGGAAATAGACATGCATCGCAGCCATCGGCACGCTCTCGAGGTTCGCGTAGTCGGCCAGGCGCTTTTCGTCCGGCGGGTACTGCCGCTCCGGGCGGTCCTCCTCCGCCTCCACGATCTCGTAGTCCACGAACTGGAACGTGACCTCCTGCGGTGTGGCCAGGACAACCAGGTCTTCCTCGCCCACGTCCACGCGCTCCCCTCCGGCCAGCTCGAGCCCGGCGACTCGTGTGTTCCCTGGCTCGCCCATCACGTGCAGCCTGCGAATCTCGCTGTTGAGCCGGATCCTGGAGCCGCCACCTTGCAAGGACCGTACGAGCGGATCGATGAAGCCGGCTTGCAGGTTCGTGACGAGGATCGACTGCATCGGGTTCGGCTTGCGGAGGTAGCTCGCCAGCACGTTCGACGCCGTCATCGCCGAGATCGTGTAGGTCGGGATGGCGGACGCCTGGAGCACGAACCCCTGGTGTGCGAGGGCGACTTCATCGGTTATGTAGAACCGCTTCCGGAGGAACCCGTTGAAGCTCACGCGGTCGAGGAAACTGTTCGGGTGAAACGTCGTGCTGGCGACGTCGAGCGCAGCGTAGAACCCCAGCACCGCGACCCACCACGGGACCAGGCCCGACGTGAGGTTGCGCCACGCGTTCCGGAAGCAGGGGGCGTAGAGGGTGCAGTACCCGTCGCCGCCCCGCTTGAGGAAATGGACCCGGTCGAGGTGGATGAGAGACCGCTCGCAGCCTAGCTCGTACAGCAGGTGCCGCGTGTTTACGTACCACGCCGGGAAGATGTGGTAGCCGTGGTCCTCCCAGCACTGCGGATTGATCCGGTTCCCATGGGCGCCGGCCTTGCCGCCCAACCGATCGCTGGCTTCCAGCAGCAAAACGGGCACGCCGGCAAGGCGCATCTCGCGCGCGACCACGAGGCCCGCTAGGCCACCTCCGACCACTACGACGCGCGGCTTAGGCATCGGACGCTCCCAGGTCCAAGAGTTCGAACGGCATGGTGCCGGGCTGGATCCCCAAATCGGCGAAGATCGCCGCGGCGCGTTCTGCATCGGCATGGGCCGCGCGTCCCGGCACCGGCACGCGCGCGCGCGCCAGGTGTGCGAGGGCCGCGTCGTGCAGCATCCCCAGTTGCTCCGCGTGCACGATGGCGCGCCGCCACGCCCGGTGCGCGCCATGCACGTCGCCCGCGAGCGCGCGGTAATGCCCGTGCATAAGCCACGCGGGCGGACGGCCGATGGGGAATAGCCGCGCGAACCGCGCGAGCCGGCGGCAGGCCGCGCGCGCCGCGTGGCGCACGCTGCGGGCCTCGCCGCCCTCGCGCCGCGCGCCCGCCCACGCGTCGAGCGACACCGCGGCGATCCCCTCGAGGCTGCGCAGCGTGTAGAAGGACGGGGGCACGAGGCCACGCGCGTGACGGGTCGCCCGCACCGCGGCCTCGAGCGCCGCGTCGCGCTCACCTTCGTGCAGGCGCGCCCGGGCCAGCATCCCGCTGCCGAGCACCGCTTCGCTGCGCTGCTCGTTGCGCTCGACCAGTACCTCGAGCTCGGCGAGCCGGGTCCGGTTGATGGCTCCGGACGCGATGTCGGCCACCACGAGCCCCGCAGTCGCGAGCAGGAGCACCTCCAACTCCTCATCCGGTTCTGCGGCGGCGTGCGCGCGACGCAGCAGCTCACAGGCGCGAGCGTACCAGCCGCGGTGCAGCAACATGTATGCGTGCTGGGCGAGGCTAAGCCCCAGCCGGTAGCGATCGCCCAGTCCTTCGAACAGCTCCGTGCTGCTGGTGAGCAGGGCCTCCAGCCGATCCCACTCCCCGGTGCCGCTATAGTACGCCCCGCACGTCAGCTGGCTGAAGGCGCGGGCGGACAGGTCGCGAGTGCGCGCCGCTGCGGCGAGCGCGGCGCCGCAGTAGAACCGCGCCGCCCAGTGCAGCCCCATCGTCCCCGTGGCCACGGCGGCGGTCGCATACGCGCGCGCGAGCTGTCCGTCCACGCCCGCCGCTTCGGCGAGGTTGAGCGTTTGCGCCGTCGTGTGCAACAGCAGCGGCACGTCGTTGGAGAAGTACGCGATCTCGGAGAGCTCGTGGTGCAGGTCGGCGGCCTGGACGAGGACCGCGCGTCGGTCGTCGCTCGCGGCGCGGTCCGTGCCCGGCGCGAAGCGCCGCAGCGCTTGGCGCAGCACCTGTCCCAGGGCGCCCAGCATGAGACCCGCGCCCGTGGCGGGGACGGGGCGCCCCAGTAGCGCCAGCGAGCGCTGCAGGTGCCGCCGGCTCCCGACATTGTCGGCGAGCTGGAGGTGCGCGCGGCCGAGCCACCAATGCCAACGGGCCTCGCGCAGTGCGCCGCGGCCTGAACCCTCCCGCGACGCCAGCGCCAGCGCCGTTTCCAGAGAGCGGATCGCTTCGCGGTTGGCGTAGCCGGCCAGCGCCTGCTCCGCCGCGCGCTCCAGGTAGCCGATCGCCTTACCCGCATCCTCGGCCCGCGTCCAGTGGTGCGCCAGCAGCGGAAGGTGGGGTGCCAGGTCGCCGGCGTGGTGCTGCTCGTACCAGGTCGCGACCGCGCGGTGCAGCTGGCGTCGCTGGGCAAAGGTGAGCAGGTCGTACGCGACCTCCTGCGTGATCGGGTGGTCAAAGCGGTACACCGGCTGCGAACCCGGCACCTCGATGGCCACGAGGCCCGCCGCGCCGAGCTGGTCGAGGTGCGCCGGCAACGCGTCGCGCTGCTCTGCGAGGGGAAACACATCCAGGAGAACGCGCCTCGAAAACACCCGCCCGATGGCGCTGGCCACCTTCAGCGACAGCTGCTGGGGAGGCGCCAGCCGATCGATGCGGCCTGCGACCACGCCCTGCACCGTCCCGGGTATCGGGAGCGCCTCCAGGTCGCCGGCGTGCGACGCGAGCCGGCAGGTCTCGCCCTCGATCACGAGATAGCCCGCGTCCCGCAACGCGAAGGTCAGCTGCTCGCTGAAGAACGGATTGCCTTCCGCCTTGGCCTGCACGAACGCCGAGGCCACCGCCGGAAGCGACGTCACCCCGAGGCGCCGGGAGACGAGCTCGTGCACGTCATCTCCCGACAGGGGAGACAGTTGAAGACGCTCGAAGTCCGGCGAGCGGACCAAACGGTCGTACTCGAGGGGCACGGGATCGTCGAGCGGCCGCGTGGCCACGACCAGGAGGAGCCGCGGCACGCCGCGCGCGACCGCCGCGGCGAGCGCCCACGACGCTGAGTCGCACCAATGGCCGTCGTCGAGGACGATGAGCGCGGGTGCGACGCTCGTCGCGTGTCGCAGCACCTCAACCAGCAGCTCGCGCGTCGCCTTCGCGCGGCCTGCCGCTGTCATGTGCGTCGTGATCTCGGTCTCGGGCAGGCCCAGCGCCACGATAGCATTGAGCAAGGGAGCCCTGGCAAGTTGTTCGGGGCGGTGCGCCAGGGCCGCGCGCACGGCTGCAACGACCGCCGGGCTGCCGCCGAACAGGCTCAGGAGCACGCCCCGCCACACGAAGTAGGGCGTGAATCGCTCTACCGCCTCCGCCACGCCGAGCGCGCCGCGGAGTCGCAACGCTCGCGCCCGCTCGAGCGCATACTGGAGGAGCAGCGACTTCCCGATCCCTGCGTCTCCCTCGACGAGGAGGACGCCCCTCCCCCCAAGCGCGACCGCCTCGATGCGCGCGCCGATTCGCTTACGCTCGGCGAGCCGGCCAACGATGATCGTCGCGCCCCCCTCCTGCGGCCGAATGGCCTGGGGCCGGAAGGCCAGTACCGGCTCGCTCCTCCCCTTGACGACAAGCGGCGCTATTGGCTGGAAGGTCAGCCGGGCTGCGGCGGCCTGAGCGGTCGGCTCGTCGCAGATCACGTCGCGCGACGCCGCCTGCATCAGCCGCGCTGCCCGGTTCATCACGTCGCCGGTGATGGCGTATTCGCGCCGTCGCACGCTGCCGCGTTCGCCACAGAACGCCCGCCCCGTCGCAACGCCCATCCGGGCGGGGATCCCCGCGACGGCGAGGGCCGCCTGCAGCTCGATCGCCGCGTGAGCGGCCCGCGCCGCATCGTCCTCGTGGGCCGCCTCCGGCGTGCCCCACGCGGCCACGAGCGTCAGACCGGTCACGTCCTCGACCAGCTGATGGACGGAGCCCCCGAAGCGCCCGACCACGCTCCGCACCGTCCGCATAAGGAGACCCGCGCGCTCCAGGGCATTAGGCACCTCTCCCGTCAGTCCAGCCACGCCTGCGAACAGCACGCTGACCTCCCGGAACTCGGCCAGCCAGCCGCCGCTCTGTTCGTCGATCCGGGCCAGCACCGGCACTGGCATGAAGGCGCGGGGGGGAGCGGTAACGGCGATCGCCGGCGACGCAGCGGCAGCGTCCGGCGCCGACACCGCGGCGCGGAGCAGCCGTACGGCACCGCCCTCGAGAGGCTGCCCGGCGCAGGCGCCGGCCAGAAGCGGCCACACAGACGCCGCCGCCGCTACCTCGTCGGGGCCTGTGCAGGACGCCGCGCGTCCGGCCTCGCGGAGCGGAGCACCGAGCACCACGAAATCCCACGACGTTCCCTCGCCTACGGTCGCGGTCCACAACCAACCGCCGCCCACCCCCACCCGCGCGCGCAGCCGGACACCCTCGACGCTCTCGCGGCGCGCCAAGCGCTGCTGGATCGCGAGGGCGCAGGCGGCGGCGCGCCGCACCGCCACCCCGAGATCCGCCTCCCTCTCCGCGGGCCAGAGCGCGAGCGTGGCGTCGCCCGCAAACCAGAGCGCCTCGCCTCCGTACGCGTGGATGTCGTCGAGCAGCTCGGCAAAGAAACCGTTCAGGAGCTCGCTGAGCAGCTCCGCCCCAACGGGGCCGCGTTCGGCGAGCCGCTCGGTGAGCGGCGTGAAGCCCGTGATATCGGCGATCAGGACAGCGGCGGGCACCCGCGACGCCTCACTGGCGAGGCGTCCCCTGCTCGCGGCGAGCCGCCGCATCAGCAAGGCGGGAACGTAGGTGACGAGGTACTCGGCGGTGGTGCTCGACACGACGCACGCTCGAGGCGTAGACTGGAGGCGTACAATAGTAGCGCGCCGCTGGAGCGGCAGCGAGGCATCATGGTGGGATCCCGTCGGAACGTCGCAATCCTGGGTGGCGGCATGGGCGCACTTGCCGCCGCCTGGGAAGTGACGCGCCAGCCTGATTGGCGCGAGCGGTTCGAGATCACCGTCTACCAGCTGGGCTGGCGGCTCGGCGGCAAAGGGGCTAGCAGCCGGAACCCCGACCGCGGCGAGCGCATAGAGGAGCACGGGCTGCACGTCTGGTTCGGCTGCTACCGCAACGCCTGCCGGCTGCTGCGCGAGGCGTACGCGGAGCTCGGGCGGCCCGACGACCATCCCCTCGCCACAGTGGAGCGCGCTTTCCGGCCTCAAGACCGCACGCCCATGGGCGAGTTCGTCGGCGACGAGTGGCGGTTCTGGCCCGTGACCTACCCTAGATCCGCGGGCGAGCCCGGCACGGGTGACGAAGCCACGGCATGGCAGAACATTGTCAACCTGGTGCGCCACGCCGACCGCCTGTTCGACGACTGGTGTCAGCGCGCCGGTGTCGCGCCGCCGGCCCCTGGCCGCTGGGCCTCCCTCCTCCGACCGCATCACCCCGCCGCGGGTCGGATCGAAGGCGGTTACCTGCGACAATGCCGCCGCCTGGCGGAGGCCGAGGCGGCGAATCCGGACCGCCCCTACAGGGGCGGCTTGGGGAAGGTCGTGGACGCGGCGCACACCTGGCGTCACCGGCAAGCACTGCTGTGGCGTCTGCAGCGCTTCCGGCGCTGGGGGGGGGCCCGTGCCCGTGAGGAGACCGACGACGAGCGCCGGCGCCTCTGGATCGGCATCGACCTCGCCGTCACCGCCGCGCTCGGCTTCCTCGTGGACGGCGTGCTGTTCTGCGGCACGGACGCCCTGGACGACGAGGACCTGCGAGACTGGCTCGCGCGCCACGGCGCCTCGCCGGACACGATCTGGTCCGGTGCCGTTCGGGCCCTCTACGACCTGTGCTTCGCGTACGAGAACGGCGAGGCCGGCACGGGACGCCCCGATGATCCGGGGCGCCCGCGGTTCGCCGCCGGAGCGGCCCTGGAGGTGGCGCTGCGCATCGCGCTCACCTACTCGGGCTCCGTGTGCTACGAGATGCGGGCCGGCATGGGCGAGGTGGTGTTCGCGCCGCTCTATCTGGCACTCCGGAAGCGCGGCGTGCGGTTCGAGTTCTTCCACCGCGTCCAGAGACTGGAGCTGTCGCCCGACGGGCGGTCGGTGGCCGCGATCCGCGTGGCACGTCAGGTCCGGTTGCTTGGCGACGAGTACCATCCGCTCCGGGTGGTGAAGGGCGTGGAGTGTTGGCGGCACGAGCCGGACCCGGCGCAGATCGTGGACGGCGAGCGCCTCCGCGGCGTGGACCTCGAGTCGCCGTGGAGCGGCTGGCTGGACGTGGAGGAGCGCGTGCTGCGCGCCGGTAGCGATTTCGACGACGTGGTCCTCGGCATCTCGATTGCGGCGCTACCCGACATCTGTGGCGAGCTGGCACAGCGGGACCGGCGCTGGCGCCGCATGTTCGAGCACGTCAGGACTGTGCAGACGCAGTCGGTGCAGCTATGGCTGACGGCAGATCTGGCGGCGCTTGGCTGGCGGCGCGGCCCGGTACCAGTGAACGCGCTGCCCGAGCCCCTCGACGTGTGGAGCGACATGAGTCACCAGCTGGCGCGCGAGGCGTGGCCGGAGGGTGGTCCCCGCAGCATCCAGTTCCTGTGCGGGCCGCTGCCCGGCGACTGGGCCTCCTGTCCGACGGCCGACCGGACGGTACCGCAGCGCGCTCAAGCCGGTGTCAAGCGCGTGGCGATCCGCTGGCTCGAAGACCAGGGCGGATGGGTCTGGCCCGCCTTCGCGTGGGAGCTACTGCACGATGCGGTCGGGCGCTCCGGGCCAGACCGCCTGGACGCCCAGGTGTTACGCGCGAACATCAACCCGAGCGAGCGCTACGTGCTGTCGGTGCCCGGCAGCACGCGCCGCCGGCTGCGGCCGGACGCGTCTGGCTGCGACAACCTGTTTCTCGCCGGCGACTGGACGTACACGCCCTACAACGCAGGATGCATCGAAGCGGCTGCGCGCTCCGGGATCACCGCCGCCGGTGCCGTGGCGCGCCGCGGCGGTCCGGCCCCGTCCGCGTTCGCATCCTTTGTCGGCCTCGTGGTTCGGGCGGCGCGCAGGTTGCTGTGTCTACCGTTCTGGTTGCTGCGTCTGGTGCACCGGGGGATCTGGGCATTGCGACGTCGACTGCGAGGGTAGACGTTGCCGCGGTCGGCGGTCCCAGCTCGCTCCGACCCTGCCGCCGACCGATATGTGGATGCTCGCGGAGCGAGTGATTCGCACCGTTCGCCAAATCACTCACACGCGGTGCGACTGAGAGCTCAGCTGGATGCAGCGCTTCGTGATCCACCCGCTCGGCGACGGCTCTCGAGCCACACCACAACGTCCTGGACCTGGTACCGAGCCGTCTTCTGGCCGAGATCGATCGACGGGATGCCCAATCTCTGTACCTGACGGCGCTCGATCTTGAGCCAGTCTGCTACTTCGGTGGTTGTGGGCACCGCGTCCCGCGGTAGCTCGCCGAATGTGGCGGTTGCCAACCGTCCCGATTGGTGTTCCACGGTATCCTCCGTGCGGACGAGGGGGTGCATGGGTGCTTGATTGCGACTTATGGGGGCAGCCTTCTTCGGACACAACCCCATCACCGCGCTGCGGACTGCGAGTCCAGTGCGCGCGTCTAACCCTGCCTCGTGAATGGCGCTACGAAGCGTTTTGCTTAGGCGTGTGCCTTCGCCCCTCTGTTCGCGGCCTACAGAGGGAGCAGGAAACGCCGGCGGGCCGCCGGGAGGGGGGCCCGCCAAGACTCGGGCCGCCCGGGCGCTGAAACTGCGAGGCCACCGTCCCCCTGGTCGGCGTTTGAGCCTTTGTACAGCTTCAAGCTACGGTATGACGGACAGATGCAGGAAGCCCCTGAGCAATCCCGTCGCCCGAAGGACCGACCGGGGCAGCGGTCTGACCCCGACGATGCCTTCGGCCAGAACTCCCGCCGCCGACCAGGCCCCCGGCGCTCGGCAGACGGACGACGACCACGGTCGGCTGTGCGGTGGCTTATGGAACGCTTTGCTTGTTTCGCTCTGGGGCTACGGCCAGCCCACGTCGAACTTGCGGCGGGCGCGGGCGACGGCCCGGCGGGTGCGCTCCGAGCGGAACCCGGTCCGGCGCCCCGTCGTACTTCCCGTCCCCCCAACGTGCTAGAGCCTTCATTTTCACTCGTGCGTCCTGTACACGATCGCGGCCCAGCAGGTCGTGGTAGCGTCCTTCATAGCAAGGAGTCGATCCATGGATCGTGTGAAACCCGTAGCGTGCATGCTCCTCCTCGCCGCCGCCTCGGCCGGCCTTCCACCTGCCAATGGCAGCAAGGGTCGGATGGTGATCTACGGGGCACGGGTCCCGGTGAGCAACGCTACCGGCGCGGATTCCTTCTCGATCGAGCTCGAACCGATTCTTTTCCCAATCCTCTCTTTGGAGAATAAGTACCGCGTCATCCGGATCAGCGTCAAGAACCAGAGTTCGGCCCCCCTCAAGCTCTCGGTGACAAAGGACACGATCCAGGTGCTCGTCGGATCCCGACTGGTGAGGGGGCGGCTCAGCGTCTCCGATTCAGAAGCGGCCTGGTGGAACGGACTCAGCCTTGACATGCGAAAAGCGCTAGTCTATCCGGACCAGGCCCCCATCAGGACCGGCGAAGAAGACAACGTGTTCGCGTTCTTCCCGGTCGCCGAAGTGTCTGCCGTGCCGGAGGAGGTCCTGTTCAAGGTGGCAAGCCTGTCGGTCAACCCGATTCGCATCAGAAGGCGCAACGTGGCGGCGGCAAGATAGGTAGGGAGCGCACGGGACCAATGCTTCTAGATCTGTGGAACATCATCCGGGACTATTTCAAAAACAGGTGGCCGTCCGTCCAGTGGCTCTTTACGCTGGGGTCGTTGTATTTCACTGCAAGCATACTCGGTTACGAATACCTGCGGTGGGAGTACGGCCTGGCGAGCGAAATCCGGCTCTACCTTCGGAGCTACCTCTTCAGAGGAATCACAGTTATCACCCTGACCCTCGCCATCATCGGGCTATTGTTCTCGGTGGTTGACCGCGTGTCGGATCCCGCCAAGCGAGGGAACTGGTCCGCCGCCATGCGCAAGCATGGGCACACCATAGGCCGGCGTGCGGCTCTCCTAGGGCTGGTGCTCTGTGTGGCGGTGCCGGCGATGATCTCACTGGTGCCGCACCGCGCCAAAGACATCAGCATCCTGTTTCTGGATGATCCGGGGACCGACTTCGACCAATCCGCGTTGGTCTACCTGATCTATGCGTTGAATCAGAGGCAGCGTCAGTGGTACTTCCACGTCGAGTTCGACGTATTCAATAAGAACGCCTTGACGACGGAAGAGCAGCACGAGTGCGAGGGTGACCTGGCCGCTCTCTGCTACGCGGAGAAAACCGCGGCCGGGAGGCCCCTGATCGCTATCACCACGCAGCCCCTCGTGAATGCCCATTTCTGGCAGAACCGCGGGGGTACATCTGTAATTACCACCGCGGACTGGAAGCCGTACGCGCCGCCGAGCATGTACGAGTATCTCATCTACCTATTGCTAGTGCAAAGCATAGCCGTGCACTTGAACACCCAGTGCTCAGGCCTTCCGGCCACCGCCTTTCGGGAGAGTCGAACCGCGTTTGGAGATGCGCTCGCGTTCGACCCGAGGCGCTACGCGATGAAGGCGGAAGTGCTGGCGGCACACCTTCTCCCGTGGCAGAAGGAACTACTCTTGAACTGTTTCGGGGCAGACTACCTCAACGCGGCGTCCACCCTCCTTTCGATGGAGTGGCTCCGGTCGGATACCGTCGCCAAGACTCTGGAAAGAGACTTTGGCGTTCGCATAGACGCAGGACCACCGCAGCGGTAGGACCGCGAACTGACGAATTCCGGTTGCAGCCCCGCGGAGGGCCGCAACGCCAAGATCGACGGTCGCCCAGGGCTCTTTGACAACAGCTTCACCCAATCGCATTGTTCGCGTCGGGCCCGGCGCGGATCCCTGCAGTGAGCTGAGGCGTGTGTCGACACGGCCTTCGGCAGAACACCTGATCGCGACCGGGCCCACCTCACCCCGCGCCCTGCGACCAACACGCGTTTCCCACCGGGACACCACCAGCTTGTCCGACAACTCAGGAGGGCACACCTCAAATGGATCGGTATAGGCTACTCTCTGCAAGCGTTTTGCAAGCGTTTCGCCGGACCTGAGCGGACATAGATGCCAGACCGACAGGGCGCCGATGCTCGTCGGGACGCCACTTCCGGTCAATTTGTCTGTTTTCGGTGCCCTGGGGCCGGCGCTCTGGATCAGGAGAGTCCTGGTTCGAGCCCAGGAGGGGCAACTGACCGTGATCGCGCGCGTCTCACGATGCTTCCATGTGACGCAGAGGCGATACCTCAACGGATGCGAACGCGATCTGGCTCGACTATCCAAAGATGGCCGGGGAGCTGCTCGCGGTCGGCAAGCCGAA
>WNGG01008197.1_pt1 | contig 11526 bp, 13 predicted proteins | sample 5400661 | NCBI WGS metagenome assembly WNGG01 (sample SAMN13153372, study PRJNA577476) | soil metagenome | isolation source: 100 cm soil or saprolite under Garry oak tree replicate 1 | place: USA:California | collected 2016-06-15 | reverse complement strand
TGATCGGAGGAAATAATGGCAGCCAATTCGACACCCGAGCCAAGACAGCGCCCCCTGCCCGATGAGAAGCTGGTAAGAGTGTTCGACACGGAACAGGAATCAGAAGCCCTGATCGTGCGTGGGTTGCTGGAATCTTCCGGCATCGACTCTGATATAACCTCGCTGGACGCTCAGCAGGATATCCTCCCCGGGGTAGGTGGAACGGTCATCCTGGTGCGTGAGGCAGACGCCGCGAAAGCACGACGATTGATCGAGGAATACCGGCAATCATCTTCGAATGACGACACCGCCGAAGTGGATATCAGCGAAGATATCAGTGAACCACCAGAGCGCTGACGCCTTTTCCATCCAGATAGAAAGTCACGGCTCCGTTCAAGTCGGTGCGATATGTCGCTACCTTAGACTGCTCCAATCGATTGAGTACTTCCATTCGCGGATGGCCGTAAACATTCCGCACTCCAGAAGAGATGACCGCGAAGTGTGGACGAACCGCAGCCAACAGTTCCGGTATGGTTGAAGTCGCGCTGCCGTGATGAGCGATCTTGAGCAGATCTGCCTGCGGCTGCTCTCGAGCAATGAGCTGTTCTTCCCGCTTTTCCGCGTCCCCTTCGAGAAGCGCGGATGTCTGTCCGAAACTGGTCTTCATCACCAGAGAATCGTCGTTCCTCCCCAGAGTGCTGCCGCCGAAATTGGACGCTGGCGCCAGTATGCTGACGGTACTGCCGCCAAGTTCGATATTGTCCCCCGCTTTCCGGTGGATAACCACGACGCCCAGCCTCTTCGCATCCTCTAACAGTTTTTGCAATTCGGGAGAACGCGATTCCACACCTAACCACAATTCGCGGGGATGAAAGTTTGCCAGTACGGCTGCCATTCCCCCCATATGATCGGAGTGCGCGTGCGTGATCGCCACCGCATCCAGCCGATGAATGCCGCGCGACCACAAATAGGGTGACACCACGTCTTCACCGATATCGAAGTCCGAATGCATCCACTGAGGCAGTCCTCCCGCATCCACCAGCAGTGTCTTTCCCTGCGGTGAAACCAGCAGGATAGAATCGCCTCGCCCCACATCAATTGCTGTCATTTCCAGCACGCCACTCCGAAACTCCGGATGTGGTGGAACGGTACACATCCAAACAGCGCTTACCATCACAGAGACCAAACCGGCCGCGGCCAGCAGCAGACGCCTCCGCGCGAGCACCATGGCCAAGAGCAGCGCCCCCCAGGGCGACTAGAACAATGACAAGTTCGGGAGTAGGGACTCGAGTGTCGGCCACGCGCCAGCCGCCGAACTCCTACACGGTACCGCTGATCGCCCGCAATGCGACAGCAGCAGCAATCAGTGCGGGAGCTTTTGCCAGAGCAAGAGATACATAACCGGCTGCCACAGCCGCGATTGCTGCTGCCATCATTACGCCCGTGAGCGGCACCACCAGCATATTTGCCGGCAATCCCACCACGGTGGCGCGATGAAAGTAGTAAGCCATGGGCAGTGCAAGTCCCACCTGCATCACTCCCGAGATAATGAGAATCTCAAAGCCCGCAAATCCGATGCGAAGCATGCCCGCCATCGCAGGCAAAGGAAGGCGCACTCCAATGAAGTGTTCCAGGCGGCCCGCAACCATGCGCAGGTCGAGCCTGAACTGTGCCACCTTTGGAGACAAGGACAGGTCGTAGCGCGTCGAATCCAGATACATCAAACCGCGGTGGTAAGGTTGCGAAGTACGCTCGAGGATGGGTACGCCTACCGCCACGATCAACAGCACGCACAAAAAAGTCAGCTGAAAACTCGGCCCAAACAGAACTTGCGGATTCACGATCAGCAAGCCCAACCCCACCGCTCCAATCGCGTTGAGCATGGACTTCTCGCGACAGAGCAATCGTGCCCCTAGATACAGGACCAGCATCAGCGTGGCTCGCCAGATCGGAGCGCCTACGTCGGTTAGCAACGCATATGCGACCGCTAACACCACGGTGATCGCGCTTGCCACAAGGTCGCTCACCCGCAGCCGCCGCAATACCCAACATGTCACAAATGCCAGAATGCCCACATTCATGCCGGAAACCACCAGCACGTGATAAGTACCGGAGCGCTGGAAATCCACCCGCAGATCGCGGCTGATAAATGCATCTTCGCCAATGACCATGGCGTCTACTAGCCCGGCCTGGGCCGGACTCCACAACGAATGCACCTTCTCGATGATGCTGCGATGGACACGTGTACGCCAGAGTTCGGCCCGATTTCCGAAAACGCCTGTCAGCAATTCCACCCGCTCCGTTTTCACCGAACCCAGTGCCACGATTCCCTGATCCGCCAGATATTGCTGATGGTCAAACGCACCCAGGTTCCGAAAATTTCTTGGCGGATGAAGTTTGACCGGAAAACGCAAACGCTCTCCATAACGAAACATCCGTACAGGCTGATCGTGATCTTCGCTTCTCTTGCCGTATAAGCTGACCCGCAAACCGGAAACGACTTCAACCGCCTTGTCCAGGAACACAATCTTCTCGGTTTCAACATCCATCTGCTGTCGGACTTCCCTTTCGCCTTCTTCGACCAGCGTGCCCTCGCGGATAACGTGAGCTGTGACGTTAACCTCTCGTCCGTCGGCGAATTGAAGCACGCCTAAACTGCCGAGATTGCACGGCGGGCGCAGTTGTACCGCGAGCGCTCCACCTGCAAAAACCGAGCACAGACCTACCAACTTTGCAGCGCGCCCTCTCCCACGAAGCAAAAGTACGGCGAACAAAATGAATGACGCAGCGGAAACGATCCACCACATCGGCGGCCGCCACGTGTGCACGCCGGTGAAGATTCCTCCGCCAAGGGCCAACGCCACCCAGAGCAAAGGCTGACGCCCGCCTGCGCCTATCTGGTTCACGGTTGCTGCACGGATGAGTTGACTCGCGAATTCACATCGAGAACTAGCGGACGAGATGAAATACGCTTTCCAGATGGTAGGTTTGGGGGAAGAGATCTACCAGGTGTGCCTGCTCCACGCGATAGCCCGACTGCAACAGCGCCCTCAGGTCTCGCGCGAGCGTCGCCGGATCGCACGACACGTAGGTAATGCGTGGAGCCGCCAGCTTCACCAGATTTCGGATCACACCTTCGTTGAGCCCGGCCCTCGGCGGATCCACCACTACAAAATCGGGATGCAACTTGCCGCCTGCGTTTTCCAGATACTGCTCCACAGTCGCACGCACACCTTTTACGTTCGCAGCCGAATTGTATAGCAGGTCTGCATAAGAAGTCGGTGACGACTCCACCGCAATCACGCGCTCGAATTCCCGATTCAGAACCGCAGAAAACAATCCGACGCCGGCGTACAAATCCAATGCTGTGGTTCCCGAACGTCCTTCGGTCACGACTCTCACAAGCTCATCCGTGAGGTGACGGTTCACCTGAAAAAACGCCCCAGCGCTTACTCGATACGACCCGTACGCAGTGTTGTAAGTAATCTCTTTCGCGCCGGCCACAATCCACAACTCAGGCTGAAGTGTGTTCCTCGCGATGAAGACAACAGCCCCGGTAATTTCCGGCAGAGCTTGCCGCGCTTCTTGTGCCCACTGCTCTGCGGCGCCTTTCTCAATGCTCGGTGTGCAGTGAGCCTCGATCAAAAGTTCCGTGTCCTCAGCATTCGCAAATAGTGCAAGCTCGAGGATCCCCTCTGCCATTTTCCCTGCGCGCCCCTGCTCCCAAAACGCAGCCATGGTGCGATTAATCAATGGCGAACTGATGGGACATCCCTCAACCGGCAGCAACTCGTGGGATCCAAATTTGTAGTAACCCAAAGCAAACTGCGGCGACGTCTGAATCTTGAACCGTGTGCGATTGCGGTAATTCCACGGCGGCGAAGGAAGAACTACTAATTCGCTTTCTAACTCCAGCTTGGCAATGCGACGAAGACTCTCTTTCAGAATGGCAACTTTAATCTGGAGCTGATGCTCATAGCTGGCATGCTGGTAGTGACAACCACCGCACCTCTGAAAATACGGGCACCGCGGCTCGACTCGCCACTCCGAACCTCGGACGATCTTTTCCAATCGCGCCCGCGCAAAGCCCGGTTTCTGCTCGGTGAGCGACGCTTCCACCTGCTCGCCCTCGAGGACGAAGGGCGTGAACACAGTCTTCCCGCGCCCATGCTCATCGGCGGGCAATCGGGCCAGACCATCCCCGCCGTACACAAGTTTTTCAATGGTTAATAGCAAATCCCCTCGTTCATTGCATGCATACAGCTTCGCTTCTTAGGATAAAGGCAAACTGCCGCCGAATATTTGCTCCGACACGAATCGCGGTAGACTATTTCTCTTTGCAGGAGTTCATCATGATTCTTCGCATGTGGCATGGCTACACAGCCCCGCAAAACGCTGATGCTTACTATGCGATGCTGCAAGAGACCATCTTGCCCGGCCTCCACCGCGTTTCAGGATATCGCGGCGCCTACGTCGCCCGCCGCCATGTCGAAAACGAGGTCGAGTTCATGACGCTGACGTTGTGGGACTCCATGGCCGCCGTCCACGCCTTCAGCACTGATGGACGCGCCGTCATCCACAATGACGCAGCCCCCCTCCTCACCCACTTCGACGAATACTCGACTCATTACGATGGCACGTTTGTCCCTTAGGAAAATATTCCGAAGTAGTCAGCCACATTGTCGATTTCCCGCCCTGTCGTTCGACGTTATATTAGAGCAAGGATTCAGCCGGTCAGTTCCCCCGGCAATCCCGCTCCAAACCGCCATTAAGAGGAGACAAAACAATGCGATGTCTGGTAGTCGTCAAAGCCAACAAGGAATCCGAAGCCGGAGTCATGCCGAACCGGAAAATCCTCGAAGCCATGGGCAAGTTCAATGAAGAGCTGGTCAAAGCCGGTGTGATGCTCGCCGCCGAAGGACTCCACCCCAGCTCAAAGGGCAAGCGCGTCAAGTTTTCCGGCGGCAAGACGACCGTAACCGACGGCCCCTTCACCGAAACCAAAGAGCTGATCGCCGGCTTCTGGCTATGGCAGGTGCGATCCATAGACGAGGCCATAGAATGGCTCAAACGCAGTCCCTTCGGCGGTGGAGAAGAAATCGAAATCCGCCCCGTCTTCGAAGCCGACGACTTCGGCGCCGAACTCACCCCCGAACTCCGCCAGCAAGAACAACGCATCCGCCAGCAAATCGAAAAGAAGCCGAAAGCCTCGTAATCCCAGTCGCGGTGCGAGATATGAGATGGGAGAATATGAAACCACGAGGGTGCCCCCCTCCTAGTCGTTCCGCCCTTTGGAACGACTAGGAGGGGGGTTTTGACTCATCTCTCTTGAGAACCAAGCCCCGTCAAGCGGCGCCTTCGTCCTCGGACGCCCGCCCGCCACCAACCCCGCTTGTGATTTTTGCTGATCCTGAAGTGACCTATAATCTCATCAAAAACCTGTCTCATCGCCCCACTCTCTAGGTCTTTGGGCGTCAGCCATGCCGCTCTCGTACTCAATTCCAGCCCAGTCCTACCGGCCATCTACTCGCAGGCCGACGACGCTGACCATCGGTGACCTCGAAAATCGGATTAGTCAGACATAAGCTTGGGTCACCTCTGGGGCCCCTTCGTCATAATCCAATTTCGAGGACATACCCCAATGAAGAAGTTCAACCTCCTGTGTACTCTCACACTCTTGGCTACCACGATGGCTTTCGCTCAGAGCGGCACGCCAAGCTCCAAGGCTACAGCGGCCTACAATACAGCCGTTGGGTGCAGCATGACTGCGACAACCGGCACCTGGAATTGCGCGGACGTTTTCAGTGGCGCGGCGAAGCTCGTGACCGCGGACAATTATGTCGAGGTTATGGGCAGTACCGTAAAAGTCTCCAACAGTCAGTCGCTGTTTGCCTCTGCGTCGCTGGTGACTGGTCTGTATACGAACACCCTGGTCACGACGAAGCCCTCAAAAACATCAGGCGGCACGAACACTTCCACGGCGACAGCCACCGGCGGAGTGTATCTACGAGCTGTCCTTTTGGACGCTCCCAATGGCAATCCCGTTATGTATGGTTATCCCGCAGCGGCCTGCAATAGCGCAGTTCTGGGATGTTCTGGGACTGGAGCTGACTCCGGCGTCGTCCTGGATTCCCGCGTTCAGACACTCACTCAGTCGCTCAGCGATTGTGTGGTCAATGTGACCGTCAGCGGCATGGCCGGAACCGGGACGTGTGATTTTACGTCTACCATTCAGCTGATTCTGCAAACCACCAGTGCTCACGGCTACAATTTCATTTTCCCCAATGTTGGAGTGGGCACCTATTACTTATCCGTACAGGCTGCTGCCGACTCCGGCGCAGTGGTCAACACCGGCTTTGGATCCGCAGTTGGCGGAGCTGCCTACGGTCTGGGTTCAGTAACCATAGAAAGCGTCCGGATGGTTCACAGCTTCTCCTTCTAACTCCCCCACCAACTCCCATCCACCTGAACCGGGGCACCAGCCCCGGTTTTCTTCTTGATCCTCCTATATTCCGTACATTGGTATACGTACATGGCAGTATTGACAAATGTTCCACGTGGAACATATCTCCATTTTGCGCGTCTGCTGGCGCGACCTTAGTCCAAAAAAATATCCCGCCCCTGTCGATCTCGCCGCCCCTGGTTCGACGTGTAAGTAGGGGCAAGCAAAGCGCGGTTCAGGAGACGGATATGGCAAGCCAGCACAGACCATCTGAGGGCCTTAAATCAATCGTGGGAGGAGCCCTCGTCGGGCTCGGGCTTCATATTCTGTTTGGCAACCTGGATAGGGTCGCTGAGCAATTGCAGCATATGCTCGGCACTCCCGCGTGGGAGACGCTCGGGGTGCTGCCCTCGGCCGTCCTGGCGGCCTCGCAAGCGGTGCAAGCCTATGGTTTGGATCACCAGGGGTTTTTGCAGACCCTCCTCTGGATGTTGATATCATTCTGGCCGCTGCTTCTCGTCATCCTCGGAACGGTGTTGTTGCGGGATTTTTTCACAGAGAGAGCTAAAGCATTGCCGGCGCCTGACAAATTTTTACAAAATAAAAATATGGGATGTCGATTCCGCGCCTTCTCATTCGACGTCTAGATAGTAGTAGAGACAGAGTCCGAGCCCAGGTTCAGCCGGCCGCGAAACGGCCGGAAGCCAGGCTCCCAAACCAAAACTAATAAAGGAGATCTGAATATGCGATTCATGATGATAGTCAAGTCCGCCGAGAGGTCCGGCCCCCCACCCAAGCCGCTGATGGATGCCATGGCGAAGCTCAGCGAAGACGCGGCCAAAGCCGGCAACATGATTGGAAGCGGCGGACTCGGGCCAACCGCGCTGGGCGCCCGCGTCCGGCTTTCGGGAGGAAAGGTGACCGTGACCGACGGGCCTTTCACCGAAGCCAAGGAAGTCGTCGGTGGCTATGCCCAGTTTGAGTTCAAGACAAAGAAGGAGGCCGTCGACGCGGCGGTCCGCTTCATGGAACTTCACAAACAACACTGGCCCGGCTGGGAAGGCGAAACCGAAGTCCGCCAGATGTGGGGGCCCGAAGATTTCGCGAAGACCGCATAGAAAGGAGAGGGTGGAAGAGATACGGCTGCCCAGTTCAAGCTCCGCTTGGGCGGGGGTGTTCGACTGGTCGTCAACGGTCGTGCGAGAGCTGATAATCCTTTCGACTTCTCTCAGCGGCGAGCTCTTCCAACCGTGCGGTGACCCCAAGAAAATCCCCGCCCAAGCGGAGCTTGAACGGGGCACCCTCGGGAGTCGGGATGGGCGACTCACCTTGCTTTGACCGATTAAAGATGGTGTGATCGGTAGTTGTGACAGCTACCGACACCCATCGCGCCATCGACGCCGTCTGGAGGATCGAGTCGCCCAAACTCATCGCCGGGCTGGCGCGGATCGTACGCGATGTCGGTGTGGCCGAGGACCTGGCGCAGGACGCTCTCGTCGCCGCACTCGAACAGTGGCCGCAGTCCGGCGTCCCCGACAACCCAGGCGCTTGGCTGATGGCCGCGGCCAAGCATCGTGCCATCGATCACTTCCGCCGCAACACGCGGCTCGAGCGCAAGCACGAAGAGCTCGGTCGCGAGGGCGTCATTCAGAAGATTGGGGCACGCGAGGTCCGTGCCGGCGAGGACCAGATGAAAGACCTCGAAGCGGCTTTTGATGACGATGTTGGCGACGACCTGCTGCGCCTCATGTTCGTAGCGTGTCATCCCGTGCTCTCGACCGAGGCGCGGGTGGCGCTCACTCTCCGCTTGCTCGGAGGCCTGACCACCGACGAGATCGCGCGCGCCTTCCTCGTCCCCGAGCCGACTATCGCCCAGCGCATCGTCCGCGCCAAACGAACTCTCGCCGAGGCGTGCGTTCCCTTCGAAGTCCCCCGCGGCGACGAGCTTGCCGCTCGTCTTTCATCCGTGCTCGCGGTCATCTATCTCGTTTTCAATGAGGGCTACGCAGCGACCGCCGGTGACGACTGGATGCGGCCCTCCCTTTGTGAAGAAGCGCTCCGTCTCGGCCGTGTCCTGGCCGAGCTTGCGCCGCAGGAGCCCGAGGTCCACGGCCTGGTTGCGCTGATGGAGATCCAGGCGTCGCGCTCGCGGGCGCGCGTCGGCCCGTCCGGGGAGCCCATCCTGCTCAACGATCAGAACCGCGCCCACTGGGATCAACTCCTGATCCGGCGCGGACTCGCCGCGCTCGAGCGCGCAGAAAAGTTACGAGCAGAAAAGCTGGGTGGGAGAACGCGGCGCGCAGAAAATCTCGACTCAGAAAGTTCCAGCGTCGCGCAGGGTCCATACGCATTGCAAGCCGCGATCGCTGCTTGTCACGCACGAGCGCGTACTCCGCAGGAAACGGCCTGGCCGCGCATCGCCATGCTCTACGATTCGCTTGCCCAGCTCACACCGTCACCTGTTGTGGAATTGAATCGCGCCGTTGCCGTCGCGATGGCGTTCGGTCCAGCAGAGGGCCTGAAGCTCGTCGATGCGCTGACTTCTTCAGGCTCACTTGAAAACTATCACCTATTACCGAGCGTACGTGGCGACTTCCTGTTCAAGCTCGGTCGCTTCGACGAGGCCCGTGCTGAGTTCGAACGCGCCGCATCGCTCACCCGAAACGCACGTGAGCGCGAACTGCTTTTCGAGCGGGCAGCAGGGTGCTCGCGCAATTCGGCACCATCCTAGCCACGGATCGAAGGTCATCTCAGGCGGCCTTCTTGTGTCTCCGCTCATCAATCATGCCATGTAAATGTGCGACCGCGCGTTCAATGTCAAGGTGCTTGTATTGTCCTGCGCGGCTTTCCGCGGAAAGAATTGCACAGCGGTGGACCTTCTCGAAATCCCCGTAAGGAAATTTGTATCTTTTCTTGGTGTTTTCGTCTTCCTCGTCGTCGATTCCCAAATGCCATTTCGAATATTCGCCGAATCCGTGCTGTTCAATGAAATTGTTTTCTTCTTTGGCGGATGGCTGATGCTCGCTCCAAGCGTCCCGGTCGTCCATCACGACTTTTCCTCTGCGGATGAGTTTCTTGGCATGGTCGAACGCCTTCCTGTTCAGTTTGACTGCCATACTTACCTGCTTTCTTCATGGTAACCGGGACGCGCCATAGTCATGCAGCACGTTTCTCGCGCTCTGATTTTTGGCGCTGGGATTCCACCTGACGCGATTGCTTGCCTGTGGACTGACGTTTCAAGAACGCCGACAATCTCTCCTTCAATCTCGAAAATAGCGAAGACGTATCTTCATTCGTCTTGAGTTGTTTCTGCAGATTCGAGATTTCGTCCTTCAAAGCTTTGTACTCGGGGTCCTGTGTCGCGTAACCGAGCGCCATGGCCCGGTCCAGCTCATAGCGTGCCGTATCCAGAAGCTCTCGCGCCGAGTCCTTCTCGGTGTTGCGCTGGGCTTCCGCTTCGTTGATTGCCTCCCGCGCCAGGAGCAACGGCAAAGGTGTAACTCGATCAATGGCTACCAAAGTGCTAAGCGCCACCATCAGCACCATCCGCGCTTCGTCGTTCTTCTTCTCATCGAGCAGGCGCGCGGCCTCCGTCAAAGCAACAGGATAAGTTGCCAGCGGAAGATTGTAGGTGCGGACCCGGAGTTCACTCATCAGGCCATAGAGGAGCGCCCGCGCCGCGGGATAGTCGTCCAACAGGATCGCAGCGTCGACAGCATCAGCAATTTCGAGGATGGCATCGATATCCTCCGGCGCCGTGTTGAAGACCACGACCTCCTGGCTGACAGGTATAAGAGCGTTCTCGGGGTTGCGGGCGAGCAGAACATTGATCTTTCCCGACGCGCGCTCGATGGCCGAAAGAGCTTCGCTGATCGTATTCGCATTGATCGCATCGATTGCCCTCTGCGTTTCTTCAATGGCAGCGATGGCTTCCCTGTCTAGAGTTTTTTCCGCTTGTTGTCTTTCCTGCTGACGTAGTTTCTCGACTTCAGGCTGGGTTTGGGCGGTGAGAACTCTTGAGGCCTCGCGGGAGTTCTTTGAGGTATCTGCTGTTTCTGTCATAGAAATCCTTTGGCTGGTTGTGCCGTGGGACACAACCCTATGAAATGCCGCTGTTGTGCGGTTTCCTTACTGCGGAATGCTCTGGAGAGAGACTGCTGATCACAATTCCTCGTGAGTGTGAACCAAGGATCCCGTAATCGATGTAAGACTCGATCCAGCGGTGGGAGAATCCCGATCTACGACTTTAGCTCAGGTGGAGTTCGCAACTACACGGCAGTTTTTTCTTCGGCGGAAAGCAGTAGAAACCACTCTGACGCCGAAACTGACCTTTCCTACACATCCTGTTGGAATATCAACCGATGCTCATGAGGAATTGCTACTGGCTAAGTGCGCTTCTAGCATCCCGAGTAACGGCTAGTTTACTCACGCCACTGGCTATGTAGGGAATTTTTTCTACACGAGTGGCTGGAAAAGAAAGAAGGATGCAGGTGAAAAAGATCACGCATGTGTCTCAACGGCTCGCGCTAGCTTTAGTGTCGGTATTAGGACTCTTCTCAATGACGATCGACAGCCAGGCTCAAGACATTCATCAGTTCACGTTTCACGTTAGCGCAGGAGTGTCACCTTTGGTTGGAGATATCAGTAAACGCCTGGACAATGGGTGGCACATTACGGTGGGCGGTGGATACAAGTTCACGCCGCATTTCGATACCACGCTTGACTACACCTTCAACGGCTTTGGTGTAAGCAGGGGAGTCCTCAACGAAGCGCAAGTGCCCGACGGCGATGCGCACGTTTGGTCGATCACGGTGAATCCCAAGCTGCGGCTGAATCCCAGCGGCAAGGTGGACCCTTATATAGTGGGCGGCGTCGGATATTATCGCCGCACAGTTCACTTTACCAAGCCGGCCCTGGTGGATGTGTTCATCTTCGATCCATTTTTTTGGTGTGTTCTTCAACACTCTGGTCCCAGCGAATCAAGTAATCGGTGAAATCACGAATAGTGGAGCCGGGGGAAGTTTGGGTGCGGGGTTCGACATGGGAATTGGCAATACCGGCCTGAAATTCTTTTCTGAGGCACGGTATCACTACGCCGACACGGG
>WNGG01033901.1_pt1 | contig 11527 bp, 14 predicted proteins | sample 5400661 | NCBI WGS metagenome assembly WNGG01 (sample SAMN13153372, study PRJNA577476) | soil metagenome | isolation source: 100 cm soil or saprolite under Garry oak tree replicate 1 | place: USA:California | collected 2016-06-15 | reverse complement strand
CATCCGCGGGGTGAACCAGGCCCGGCCGATCGGTGGGGTCTTCCAGTTCGGCCAGAACGAGCCCTTCACCGCCGTGTACGGGCCGGACCTCACCGACTTCGGCAGCCGGATCTCCATCGGCGCCGGCGCCGCCACGAATACCCGCGGGAACCTGGGCGGATGGATCGTGGACTCCCAGGCGATCAAGCCGGACAATCGCATGCCGCCCATCCAGCTCTCCGGCCCTGATCTCCAAGCCCTGATCGCCTACCTCGAGAGCCTGAAGTAGGGGCAGCGGATGGCCGTCGCCAGTGCGGAGCGCATCACCCAGCGACTGGAGCACCTGTGGGAGGAGCCGCCTGGGCTGGGCTCATGGCTCGGCACCGTCGATCACAAGCGGATCGGGAAGCGCTACATCTACACCGCGTTCGCCTTCTTCACCGCCGGTGGGGTCGAAGCGATGCTCATCCGGGCCCAGCTGACCCGTCCCGACCAGACCTTGGTGTCCCCGCAAACGTTCAACGAGCTCTTCTCCATGCACGGCATCACGATGATCTTCCTCTTCGTGACCCCGATGCTGTTCGGCCTGATCGGGCGGGCCCCCGACAACGGCTGGTTCAACTACGTGCCGTTCTCCTCCAAGCAGTTCTCACCGGGGCTGAACGCCGACTACTACACGACCGGCCTGATCTTCCTGGGGATCTCCACCACCGCCGGGGCGGCGAACTTCATCGTGACCATCTTCAAGCTCCGGGCGCCGGGGATGTCGATCGTCCGATTGCCGCTGTTCTGCTGGGCCATCCTGGCCACGTCGTTCTCGGTGATCTTCGCCCTTCCGTCGCTCACTATGGCCAACGTCATGCTCGAGCTGGACCGCAAGCTCGGGCTGCACTTCTTCGATCCCGCCAAGGGCGGCAGTGCCATCCTGTGGCAGCACCTGTTCTGGATCTTCGGGCACCCCGACGTCTACATCATCTTCCTGCCGGCGGTGGGGATCGTGTCCTCCATCCTGCCGGTGTTCTCGGGGCGGCCGATCATCGCCTACATCTACCTGGCCCTGGCCACCATGGCTACCGGCGTCATCGGGTTCGGCGTGTGGGTCCACCACATGTTCGCCATCGGATTGCCCGACACCTCGATGGCCTTCTTCTCCGCGGCCAGCCTGTTGATCACGATCCCCACCGGGTTCCAGATCTTTGCCTGGCTGGCCACGATCATCGCGGGCAAGCCGGTGTTCAAGACGGCCTTCCTGTTCGTCCTGGGCTTCCTGTTCGTCTTCGTCATCGGCGGGGTCACCGGCGTGATGTTCGCTAGCGTGCCGTTCGACCAGCAGATCACCGACTCGTACTTCGTGGTGGCGCACTTCCACTACGTGCTGTTCGGGGGGGCCGTGTTCCCGATCTTCGGGGCGTTCTACTTCTGGTTCCCGAAGATGTGGGGCCGGCTCATGGACGAGCGGTTGGGGAAGGCGTCCTTCTGGCTGATCTTCCTCGGATTCAACCTGACGTTCTTCCCCATGCACATCCTGGGCCTGCTCGGCATGCCGCGGCGCATCTACACCTACCACGCCGGGCTCGGGTGGGATCCCTGGAACATGGCGTCCTCCATCGGGGCCTACGTCCTGGCCGCCGGCATCCTCGCCACGGTCGTCAACTTCTTCCTGACCTACGTCATGAAGCGGGGGGTCCCGGCGGGGCCGGACCCATGGCGCGGCGAGTCGCTGGAGTGGGCCACCAGCTCGCCCCCTCCGCCGTACAACTTCCGGGAGGTCCCCGTCGTGCGAAGCCGGGAGCCGGTGTGGGATCAGCCCGAGCTGCGCGACGAGGCCATCCGGGTCCAGGAGCTGACCCTGGCGGAGGAGCACGAGACCCTGGGCACCACCGTGGTGGACGCCGATCCCGAGGTCATCCTCCCGATGCCGGAAGAGTCCTACACCCCGGTGCTGACGGCGTTCGGGCTCGGCTTCCTGTTCGCCGGGATCCTGCTGAGCGTCTTGCCGCTGATCGTGGCCGGTGGGCTCGTGGCCATCGGGGGACTCCTCGGGTGGTTCCGGTGGGGTGAAGGAGGTGCTGTCGGCGGATGAGCGCCCTCGAGGAGCCGATCGGCGCCACGCGTCCCCGGGACCTGCCGACCTACCCCCACGCCGCCGAGCAGGGCCGGTCGCCGGCGTTCTGGGGAATGGTGATGCTGCTCCTCACCGAGGCCACGTTCTTCTTCATCCTGTTCCTGTCCTACGTCTACCTGCGGTTCCAGTCCGGCGCCACGTGGCCGCCGCCACCGCTCCCCAAGCCGAAGCTGTTCCTCATCTCGATCATGACCCCCATCCTCGTGCTCTCGAGCGTCCCCGCCCACCTCGCCGAGAGCGGGATTCGAAAGGGCAAGGTATGGCGGCTGCGGCTGGGCCTGATCATGACGATCGCCCAGGCGGGAACGTTCATCGGCCTCACCGTGGTGGAATGGACGGAGAAGATCCACGTCGAGCACCTGAAGCCGTGGACGAACGCCTACGGGTCGATCTTCTTCACCATCGTCGGTTTCCACGGCGTCCACGTCGCCGTGGGCGTATTGCTGCTGCTGTGGTTGCTCATCTACGCCTTCCGCGGCCGGTGGACCGAGTCGAACCACGTCCCGGTGCAGAACATCATCCTGTACTGGCACTTCGTCGACTTCGTTTGGCTGTTCATCATCACGTTGCTGTACTTCTCCCCGTACTGGTGGCCATGAGCACCGCGTCAGGATTGCTGCGAAGGGTCATGGACCCCGAGAGCCCCGGGTCCTTCCCCTTGTGGTTCGGGGTCCTCGGCCCGCCCCTGGCATGGGCGTCCCACCTGTTGCTGGGAGATGGGCTGTTCGAGCTCGGGTGCAGCCGCGGCTTCACCCACCGGGCCATCTACGGCTTGGACTTCCAGTTCTGGGCCCTGTTGGAGACCAGCCTGCTGCTGGGCATCGACGTCCTGGCCGGCGTGCTCGCCCTGTGGGCCTACCGTTCGCTGGTCCGATCCGAACCCCAGAACGCGACCCGCCACGGACGGGCCAAGGGGATGGCGGTGGCCGGGATGGCCTCGAGCTTCCTGTACGGCCTGCTGCTGATCTTCGGGCTGTTCCCCACGTTCTTCCTTCGGGCCTGCGGGGTCACGCCGTGACCCGTTCGGTGTGGGGAACATGGAACTGGGACCTCCTAACGCTCTCGATCCTTGCCATCGGAGCGGTGGCGTACCTTTTCGGGGTCCGGGCCCTGTGGGGCGGGGGGAGGCGAGGCCGGGGGGTGAGCCCGTGGCGGGCGGCGGCGTTCGTCGGTGGTCTGGTGGCCGTCGGGGGAGCGCTGATCTCGCCGCTGGACCACGCCAGCGAGGCGCTGCTGTCGGCCCACATGACGCAGCACGTGATCCTGATCGTGGTGGCGGCACTGCTGCTCGTCCTGGGTCGCCCAGGCTTGGTGCTGCTTTCGTCCCTGCCACCGAGCTGGCGAAGGCCGGCCCACCAGGTCCAGACCGGCCGGCCGGTCCGCGCTGCTACGAAGCTCCTCACCACGCCGGTGGTGGCGTGGTTCCTCCAGGTCGTCGTGCTGTGGGGTTGGCACGTCCCTCGCGCGTACCAGGCGGCCCTTAAGCACCCGCCGATCCACTGGCTCGAGCACGCCAGCTTCCTGGCCACGGCCATGCTGTTCTGGTGGGTGGCTCTGGAGCCCGGCTCCCACCGGCGATTGGCCCTGGGCGGAGACGTCTTCTACGTGTTGACCGCGTGGCTCCAGGGCGGGGCCCTGGGAGCACTCTTCGCGTTCGCCGCGACGCCCGTGTACCCGGCCTACGCGCTGCAGGCCGCGGCGATCGGGGCCAACGCCTTGCACGACCAGCAGGTCGCCGGGCTCATCATGTGGATCCCGGGGGGGCTGGTGTACCTCGGCGCCGCGTGCGTCCTGTTCGTCTCCTGGTTGAAACGGGAGGAGGAAGCCGGGCGCCTGGCCGACGCCGTGACCGCTCCTTCGGAGGCCCTGCGGGCATGAGCGCGGGTCGATGGCCCATCGCCCTCGCCCTGGCGCTGGCCGGCTTCCTCGGGGCGGGCGCGGTCGGCTGCTCCTCGACGCCGTCGATCGAGTCCCCGCCGATCGTCCCGGGCGGCAACCCATCCCTCGGGGCGGCCCTCATCGCCCACTACGGCTGCGGGTCGTGCCACATCATTCCCGGGATCCCCCGAGCCGACGGCCTGGTCGGCCCGCCGCTGATCCACTTCGGGCGCCGGCAGATCATCGCCGGCGAGATCCCGAACAACGCCGACAACCTCATCTCATGGATCGTGGACCCGCAGGCCATCGAACCGAAGACCGCCATGCCGAACCTCCACGTGACCCAGCAGCAGGCGCGAGACATCGCGGCCTACCTGCTCCAGCTCCAGTAGATGGACCGGCGCGATCGGTTCCTGCTGGCGGGCGCCATCGTGGCGGTGGCACTCGCGATGTTCGCCGTGGTCCGTCCCTCGCCGGGGGGCGCCCTGGCCCAGACCCCGACCCCGGCGGCCACTTCGCCCTTCCCGACCACCCCGGCCGGCCCGGGACGGTATCTCTACCTGCGCGACTGCGCCTGGTGCCATGGCAGCCAAGGTGAGGGGTCCAACTCGGGTCCGCCGCTGATCGGCGTGGGCGCGGCATCCGCCGACTTCATGCTGTCCACCGGCCGTATGCCGATACCGGCGCCCAAGCAACGACCCGTTCGGGCCCAGGTCCCCTACACCCGCGGCCAGGTCGAGCAACTCGTCTCGTACGTGGCCTCATTCGGATCGGGCCCGGCCATCCCTGCCGTGGATCCGTCCCGGGGGAGCCTCTCGCAGGGCGCCGACCTGTACCAGGCGAACTGCGCGGCCTGCCATAGCGCCACCGGGGCTGGGGGGGCCTTGACCAATGGCCTGACCGCTCCATCGTTGAGGCTGTCAACAACGGTGCAGGTGGCCGAAGCCATCCGGATCGGGGGAGCGGGACTTCGATCCGGCAACATGCCGAAGTTCGGGGTCGACGCCTTGAGCGACCAGCAGGTCGACTCCATCGTGCGGTACGTCCAGTACCTGCGAAGGCCGCAGGACCGGGGCGGGCTCAGCTTGGGACACTTCGGCCCCATCCCGGAGGGCGCGGCCACCTGGATGATCGGGCTCCTGGCGCTGATGCTGATCATCCGGTGGATCGGGACCTCGGACTAGGGATCATGAAGGCACCGAGCGGACGCAGGGTCGGAGCGGGGCTGGTGAACGTGGCCTTCCTCTGCTCGGCGGCGGCCTCGGTCGGGCTCATCGTGCTGTATCTGCTCGGGGGCCAGCCTCAGGCCGAGGGCGCGCTGCTGTTGGTGGCCCTGGGGGGCATCGGGATCGGGCTCATCGTGTGGGCCCACCGCTTCCTCCCCCAGGGCCCGTACGTGCAGGGCCGCGAGCCCCTGGCCTCCACCGAAGAGGAGCGCCGGGCCTTTGCGGAGTCGTTCGAACGCCGGGGTCGAATGGTGGGCCGCAGGAGCTTCCTCGGCATGCTCGGGCTGGCTCTGGGGGCGCTGGGCGCGGCGGCCCTGTTCCCCATCCGTTCGCTCGGCCCCAGCCCGGGGAAGTCCCTGTTCCGAACCAAGTGGCGCCGGGGAAGCCTGGTGGTCGGCTCCGACGGGTCCCCGGTCACGGTCCTGGACCTGCCGGTCGGCAGCGTCCTGACCGTGTTCCCCCAGGGCTTCGTGGACTCCGCGGACTCGGCCGGGAGACCTGGTCCCCCGAGGGCTACCTGGCCTACTCGAAGGTCTGCACCCACGCGGGCTGTCCGGTCGGGCTGTACGAGGCCAGGACCCAGCGGCTGTTTTGTCCGTGCCACCAGTCGGTGTTCAACGTGATCGACGGGGCGAAGCCGGTGGCCGGGCCGGCCGCGCGGCCCCTGCCGCAGCTTCCCCTGTTCGTCGACCAATCGGGATTCCTGCGATCGCAGAGCGACTTCACGGAACCGGTGGGCCCGGCCTTCTGGAACCTGGGGGAGCCGTGATCCTCAAGCGGGTGTCCCGATGGCTCGACGACCGGCTGGGAGCGTCCTCGTTCGCCCGGAGCGCCCTGAACAAGGTCTTTCCGGACCACTGGTCGTTCATGCTGGGCGAGATCGCCATGTACTGCTTCATCCTCCTGGTCCTCACCGGGACGTACCTGGCGTTCTTCTTCAGCACCAGCACACAGGAGGTCATCTATCGCGGGGCGTACGCGCCCCTTCGGGGGACCCAGGTCTCGGAGGCGTACGCGTCGGTCCTGCGGATCAGCTTCGAGGTCCGGGCCGGCATGGTCATGCGGCAGATGCATCACTGGGCGGCGAACGTGTTCATCGCCGCCATCGTGGCCCACATGATGCGGATCTTCTTCACCGGGGCTTTCCGGCGGCCCAGGGAGATCAACTGGATCATCGGGGTGACGCTGCTGTTGCTCGGCCTGTTCAACGGCTTCTCCGGATATTCGCTGCCGGACGATCTCCTTTCGGGCACCGGCCTTCGCATCGCCTACTCCATCGCGCTGTCCATCCCCTTCGTGGGGACGTGGCTGGCGTTCCTGGCCTTCGGGGGGGAGTTCCCCGCGGAGGACATCGTCCGCCGGCTGTTCATCTTCCATGTGTTCATCGTCCCGGCCCTGCTGGCGCTGTTGTTGTCCGCGCACCTGGCCGTGATCTGGCGCCAGAAGCACACCCAGTTCCCGGGCAAGGGCCGCACCGAGACGAACGTCGTTGGGTCCCAGCTGTGGCCGACGTATACGGCGAAGTCCGTGGGGCTGTTCTTCGCCATCGCCGCCGTCCTGGCGGCCATGGGTGGGCTGATCCAGATCAACCCGGTCTGGCTGTACGGCCCGTTCAAGCCGGCCGCGGTGAGCTCTCCGGCGCAGCCGGACTGGTACCTGGGCTGGCTGGAGGGAGCCCTGCGGATCTTCCCCAACTGGGAGTTCCGCGGGTTCGGGCACGCCGTGGCGAACCCGTTCTTCCCGGCCGTCCTGCTGCCGGGCGTCACGTTCCTGGCCCTGTACCTGTGGCCGTTCCTGGAAGCTCGATTCACCCACGACCACAGCGTCCACCATCTGCTGGACCGGCCCAGCGACCGTCCCGTCCGCACGGCCATCGGCGCTGGGGCGTTCGCCTTCTACGCGCTGCTGTTCTTCGCCGCGAGCAACGACGTGATGGCCCTGCTGTTCCGCGTCTCGGTCGGCGCCGTCACGTGGACCTTCCGGATCCTGGTGGTCACCGTGCCGTTCGCGGTGGCGTTCATCGTGTGGCGGCTGATGGCCGGGATCCGGGCCAGCGGCTCGGCCCGGTTCCTGGAGATGCCCCTCCGGGCGGTGGTGGTCGGACCGGGTGGCCCATGGAGGCGGGAGGAGGATGCGGCGAGGCTGGAGAAGGCTCGGGAGGAAGGGGAACGCGAGCCGCCGGTGACGGAGGAGCTTCAGACGGCCGAGCCCGAGGCAGAGACGTGACCGCCCAAGCCATCTTGGTGTGGCAACAGGCCGACGGGTTCTGGCGATGGCGGTATCGCGACGACGAGGGCGTCGACCTACTCAGCAACGACAGCCACCTGACCCGGGAGGAGGCGATCACGTCCGCGTCGGAGGCGTACCCGAGCGTTCGACTGGTCGAGCAAGACTCCGAATACGTCGGCCTCGGGCTGGCCAGGTCTGCCCGCCGGGCGGCCGTGGGGACCGCGGCCGTGGCCGGTGCGGCGGTGGTAACGATCCCCGTCGCGGTTGCCCTGGGCTGGCGCCGTCTCCGGCGAAGGCTAGGGTTACGCCGGCCGTCGTAGCGGCTGCAGACGGCTCCCCAAGCGGCGTCGACAAGGAGCAGACATGGACGAATGGGTGTGGCTGGACCGGTTTGCAGCGTCGCTGGGCGAGCGAGCCCCTGCCCGCGAGGAGATCGGGGCCATGCTTCGAATCTCCCGCGAGGTCGCCCACGGGGTCGAGCGAAAGCTCGCCCCCTTATCGACGTTCGTGGCCGGCATGCACATCGGCCGGCGGATCGCCGAGGGCGCCGATCGGGACCAAGCGCTCGGCGAGGTGGAGGAGGCGGTGAGCGCCCTGGTTCCGGAAGGCGCCGGCGAAAGCGGCGACGGCTCCTAGACGGCCCGGACGAAGAAGAACGAGATGGCCATGATGGCGTAGGCCCCGATCAGCTGGGCACCCTCCAGCCAGTTGGTGCGACCGTCCCGAGAGATCAGCGCCACGATCAGGGTCGCCAGCCCCACCGCGGCGATCTCGAAGGTGCTGAACACGAAGTCCATGGGATGGCCTGCGGCCAAGCTGATGAACACGAGGACCGGCGCCACGAACAGGGCGATCTGAACCGAGGAGCCGATGGCGATCTCCAGCGTCACGTCGAGCTTGTTGCGCACGGCGAACAGGACCGCAGAGCCATGTTCGGCCGCGTTGCCGATCACCGGCACGATGATCAGCCCGACGAAGAACTTCGACAGCCCGAGGCCGCGCAGGGCGGGGTCCAGCGCTGCCACCAGGACCTCGGACTCCACCGCGACGAAGGCGGTTGCCAAAAGGAGGACCACGGTGGCCTGACGCCCCGACCATCGCGGGACCTCGTTCGTGGCTGGCACGTGGAACAGGTGCTGGTGGGTGACCATCGTAAAGAGAAGCGCTCCCCCGTACAGCACGATGAGCACCCCGGCCACCACCCCGCTCACCACTTCCCGTTGGACGAACCCGTGCGTCCCACTGGTCTGCAAGAACAGCGCCGGCATGAGCAGCCCGGTCACGGCGAGCGCCAGTGAGGCGGCATGGACCCCCGCGGCCTGTTCATTGAATTCCTGCTCCTCGTGGCGGAGGCCGCCGACGAAGAACGACAGGCCGAGCACCAACAGGAGGTTCCCCAGGATCGAGCCGGTGAGCGAGGCCTTCACGATCTGGATGTCGCCGTCGAGGATCAGGAAGATGGCGATGATCAACTCGGTGACGTTGCCGAACGTCGCGTTGAGAAGACCGCCGACCCGAGGCCCGGCGTGCAGGGCAAGCTGTTCGGTGGCTCCGCCGAAGATCCCGGCCAGCGGGATGATCGCCGCCGCGGCGGACAGGAACGTGAGCACCTCGACGTGAGCGACGAACTTCGACAGCAGCGGGACCGGGACGAACACGAGGAGCCACTCGAGCCGGGGCCGCACCCAGTTCATCCGCGAAGCCTAGAGAACGGCCAGGGGCATGGCGACCAGTCCGGCCAGCCGGTCAGCGTGAAGCCGTTCCCCCGGCATGCGGTCGCGGAAGGGCTCCCGTCAGATGCGCCAAAGCGATGGCTTCTTCCAGCCAGGCAAGGCGGCGGGCGGGGGTGGCGTCCAGGCCCATCGTGAGCTCCCGGCGCCGGTTCGCCTCCCAGCTCGCGCCCCACTCGCCTGTCGTCGTGAGGTCGGTGCCGTCATCAGCCATTCCCCGGGGTCCGCCTTTCGAGGATCGCCTCAAGGGCTTCGATATCCGCCAGGTCTTGTGGACGTCCCGCTTTGCGCTTCATCGCGACCAGGTCGGGGATGGAAGCCACGCGAACAGTCGTCTCGGCAAGGTCGAGGAGCTCTGACCGCCGCCACAATTGCTTGAAGTCGATGACGTGCTCGACGAACAGGTCGACCAGCCGGAGGGGATCCCGTGGATCCCGCATGGAAAACACCTGCATGTTCTTCTCCGCGATCCATGCAGCCCGAACCTTCGGATCCGCGAAGCCGGACGGATCCACGGGCGCTATGGGGACGAGCCCCAGTTCGACCAGCGTGTCGATGGCCTTGGCCGCCTCACCGGGCTCGAGATCGACCGCCAAGTCCAAATCGGCCGTGAGTCTGGCGTAGCCGTGGAGGACGACGGCGACGCCTCCAACCACGACGTACCGGACGCCCGCCCGATTCAACGCCTCGAGGATGGGCTCGAACAACGACACGAAGGCAATATACGGGCGAGGGCGACGGTCCTGAGCGCTCTTACCCGCTGAGCTGCCGCAGCACGAACGGCAGGATCCCGCCGTGGCGGAAGTAGTCGGCCTCGGTCGGCGTGTCGATCCGGACCCGGACCCGAAACTCCTTCCCGTCGGCTTTCGCGGTGAGCTCGCCGGGGATCTCGTCTGCACCTTCGAGCCCCTCGATCTCGAAGGTCTCCTGCCCGGTCAGGCCCAACGACTCGGCCGATTCGCCGTCGGCGAATTGCAGGGGCAGCACGCCCATGCCGATGAGGTTCGACCGGTGGATGCGCTCGAAGCTCTCCGCGATGACGGCCCGAACGCCGAGCAACAGCGTGCCCTTCGCCGCCCAGTCGCGGGATGACCCGGACCCGTATTCCTTCCCGGCCAGGATCACCAGCGGCACTCCCTCCTCGGCGTACTTGGTGGCCGCATCGTAGATGGTCATCTGCTCGCCGTCGGGGAAGTGCGCGGTGAACCCGCCCTCGACATCGGGCACCAGCTTGTTGCGGATCCGGATGTTGGCGAAGGTCCCCCGGATCATGACCTCGTGGTTGCCGCGCCGGGATCCGTACGAGTTGAAGTCCCGGGGTTCCACGCCGTGCTCGATGAGCCATGCCGCTGGGGAGATGTGGTCCGTGGTGATGCTGTCGCCGACGAACGCGAGCACCCGCGCCCCCCGGACGTCCTGCAGCGGCGCCGGCTCGTGGCCCAGGCCCTCGAAGAACGGCGGGTTCCGCACGTACGTGGAGTCGGGGTCCCACTCGAAGCGCTCGCCGGTCGCGGCCCGGAGGCCCTTCCAGCTGTCGTCCCCCTCGAACACGTCCGCGTAGTTCCGCGCGAACATCTCCGGATCGATGGATTCCTCCACCGTTCGCTTCACGTCCTCGCTGGTGGGCCAGATGTCGCGGAGGTAGACCTCCGGGTCTGTTCCCAAGGGCTCGTTGTACAGGTCGATGTCCATGGTTCCGGCCAGGGCGTACGTGACCACCAGCGGGGGTGAGGTGAGGTAGTTCATCCGGCAGTCGGGATTGATCCGTCCCTCGAAGTTTCGGTTGCCGGACAGCACCGAGCACACGGACAGGTTGCCCTCGTCGATGGCGGCCGAGATCTCGGGGGCTAGAGGACCCGAGTTCCCGATGCAGGTGGTGCACCCATACCCCACCAGGTGGAAGCCGAGCTTCTCGAGGTACGGGATCAGCCCCGCCCGGTCGTAGTAGTCCATGACCACCTTCGATCCGGGGGCCAGCGAGGTCTTGACCCACGGCTTCGATCCCAACCCCCGATCCACGGCGTTCTTGGCCAGGAGCCCGGCGGCGATCATCACCGAGGGGTTCGACGTGTTCGTGCAGCTGGTGATGGCGGCGATCACCACGTGGCCGTGGTCCAGGGCGAACTCCGTTCCGTCCTCGAGCCGAACCGGGGCCGTATGGCTGTGCTCGTGGGGGGCAGCTTCCTCAGCCTCCGGCCCCGGCGTCGCCTCGGGTTCGTCCTCGCTTCCCCCCGACATGGCGGGAGGATCGCTGGCCGGGAAGGACAGGGCGGAGGCGACGTCCGGGTCGTCCGGGGCGCCTTCGGGAACGACCTCACCCCGGTCCTCCACCGGCCGGTGCTTGGCGCCGGGGAGGCCCA
>WNGG01008730.1_pt1 | contig 11527 bp, 7 predicted proteins | sample 5400661 | NCBI WGS metagenome assembly WNGG01 (sample SAMN13153372, study PRJNA577476) | soil metagenome | isolation source: 100 cm soil or saprolite under Garry oak tree replicate 1 | place: USA:California | collected 2016-06-15 | reverse complement strand
TTTATTTGCTCCATACGTTTTCCATATCCATTAAATACTCGGTAATCCGACGGGAAATTACCAGCGTAGCATTTATGGGGAGTCTATATAAAACTTTATAGTAAAGCTTTTATAACGAATTGTTTACTAAATATAACATATACATATTATCGTTATGATTGTTGAGTAATAACAATTTTACAAAGCATTTCTTTTTCTTTGTAATCTTATAATTTTTTTCAATTTGAGAAACTATGCCCATGCTAAATTCGTATAACATACTATACATGATATTTTTTCACTGTATTTTTCGTTGCGATTTCAACGCTATCTCCTTTTAGCCCAACGTGAATACGGTGAATATTCGTAAGCAATGCATTCATAAACATGAATAAACTGGTAAGAGGCTGGTTAAGGGTTGGCTCTGATGCCTGGTTTGCCTGGTTGAGGAATGAGCAGAACAAGTCATTCTCCTTCAGGAATCATTTGGAAACCTTTACTGCACGTCGTGAGCGACTACGCAATGGTTGGTACTGGTATGCCTACCGCAGAAATGAGGGGAAGCTCCGGAAAGTCTATCTTGGTAAAACTGAAGAGTTAACACTTGAACGCCTCTATGCGGTAGCTGCAATACTGAATAGCCAGGAAAATTCTGCGAATATCACAAGTACGCATGAGCCAGCAGAGGAAACTTCTCACATATATATGATTTCTACCGGTGAGAGAACTCATTTTCTCCAGGATCAGCATTCCTCTACAACATATCCGGCTCGACCTGAGCAAGCATCCAACAGTCTGCGAGCAGGCATCTGTAACCTCCCCATACAACCCACACCACTGATAGGACGTGAGCGGGAAGTAAAGGCTGCCTGTGCCCTCCTACGTCGCTCAGAGATACGCATCCTCACGCTCACCGGTCCCGGTGGCGTTGGTAAAACGCGCCTGGGCTTGCAGATAGCCACTGACATGAAGGATGATTTCACAAGCGGCGTATGCTTCATTCCACTCGCCTCCATCAGTGACGCCGACCTGGTCATACCGACTATTGCTCAGATGTTCGGACTGAGAGATGCAGGAGAGCAACCTCTCTCTGAGCGCCTGCAAGCGTATCTTTATGAAAAGCACATGTTGCTGCTGCTGGATAACTTTGAGCAGGTAGAGGCGGCAGCTGGATTGCTTTCAGAACTGGTAGCACTCTGTCCTGGCCTGAAATTTCTGGTGACGAGTCGCTCGGTACTACATGTTCGCGGTGAACATGAATTTCCAGTTCTGCCACTTGCCCTACCCGATAGCCGGCATCTTCCTGAAAAAGAAACCCTCGTGCAGAATCCTGCGATAGCGTTGTTTATCCAGCGTGCTCAGAGCATTAAACCTGATTTTCGTATCACGAACGCCAATGCACCTATCATAGCGGAGATTTGCACACGCCTGGACGGATTACCCCTGGCAATCGAACTGGCTGCTGCTCGCATCAAGCTGTTGCCGCCGCAGGCTCTGCTAGCACGACTCGAGAAACGGCTAAATGTGTTGACAGGCGGGATGTACGATGCTCCTGCCCGGCAGCAGACACTACGGAGTACCATTGCATGGAGCTATGATCTGCTGAATGCCCAGGAGCAGCGGCTTTTCCGTCGGCTCTCGGTCTTCGTAGGTGGCTGTAGGCTGGAAGCAGTGGAGGCCCTCTGCACTGCTTTCGGCGATATAACAGCACCCCTATTAGATGTGGTGACATCCCTACTGGACAAGAGCCTGCTCATGCAGGTCGAGCAAGAGGGCGACGAACCGCGCCTGATGCAACTGGAGACCATCCGTGAGTATGGTCTGGAAGTCCTTTCGGCAAGTGGAGAACTGGAAATCACCCGCCAGGCTCACGCTGAGTACTATCTGGCATTGGCAGAAGAGGCAGAGCGAGAGTTATCTGGTGCCAAACAAGGAGTATGGCTTGAACGGCTGGAGCAGAAGCATGATAATCTGAGGGCTGCCTTGTTCTGGTTGATGGAACGCAAGGCGATAGAAGCAGCCTTACGACTGGCAAGTGCTCTGAGAAGGTTCTGGTTTATTCGAGGCCATCTGAGCGAGGGACGTCAGTGGCTGGAGCAGGCTCTGGCAGAGAGCGAGGGAGTGGCAGCAGCAGTGCGAGCGAAAGCATTCAATACTGCAGGACTGCTCAGTAGCTTACAAGGTGACTTTGCACAGGCAGAGGTGCAGTGCCGCGAGAGCCTCGTCCTGTTCCGAGCTTTAGGAAACACCCGCTATACGGTGCATTCTCTCTGGATGCTGGGGCGGCTGGCCGCAGAAAGGAGCAACTTTGCGGAGGCACGTATGTTGGGAAAAGAGGCCCTCACCTTAGCTAAGGAAGCAAGCGACAAATGGAGTATTGCTCTTTCGCTCCACCACTTAGGGTCCACGGCCTTTTTGCAGGGGGAATACGATAGAGCCTGCTCCCTGCTGCAGGAAAGCCTGACACTCTTCAAAGAAACCAGGGACGTCTACTCCACCGCCGAAGTACTCTTTCGTCTAGCAGATGTATTCTTTTTCCAGGGCGATGATGCGAGAGCGCAGGTACTGCTCGAAGAGAGCCTCGCGCTTTCAAGAGAGGTGTGCCTCAAGTGGAACGTCGCCTGGTCGCGCAGCATGTTGGGGCAAATAGCTCTCCATCACGGTGATGCTGCCACAGGGCGTTCCTTGCTTGAGGAGAGTTTGGCCCTCCACAAAGAAGTTGGAGATTTGCAGGGCACTGCTAGATCATACTTCTTCCTCGCAAAAATGGCTGCTTCCGAGAATGATCACACAACGGCCCGTAAGCTTTATGAGGAGAGCCTCACAATCGCCAGGAAATTGGAAGATAAGTGGTCCATCGCTTTATATCTCGAAGGGTTGGGAGAGGTGGTCATAGACCAGGGAGAGCCAGCGTGGGCGGTACGGCTCTGGGGTGCGGCAGATACTTTGCGCAAAGCTATCGGAGCACCCATGCCACCTGTCGAACGTGCCCAGTATGAGAGCAGAGTATCAATTGCACGTACCCAACTCAGTGAGGCCACCTTTGCTCTGATATGGGCAGAAGGACAAAAGATGACGCCAGAGCAAGCCCTGGCTGCGCAAGGTCCCGCCATCACCTCGAAGCAAGTCGGCACGATCTCATCAGCGGAGACCACAGATACCTCATCATCTACTCTTCCAGCAGGACTCACGAAACGCGAAGCTGAAGTGCTGCGTTTGATAGCCCAGGGACTGACCAACGCCCAGATTGCCGATCAGCTGGTTATCAGTCCCGTCACCGTCAATTCTTATCTGCGTTCTATTTACAGCAAACTAGGTGTCTCCTCACGTACCGGGGCCATGCGCTATGCCATCGATCACAACCTCACCTGAATGCCTCATCATTTTTGAGTAGCTCATTGGCCCCTATTTCATATCTCCTACGAACCATCTGCTCAATTCTAACGGGTACCTCTTCATAAATGCTGGTACCAAATTACCTTGTTTTAGACGATGTGTTGGCATGCCACAAATGGTAAATTTTGAAGTGTAGAAATGAGCATGCAACTGCTCTTGGTGTATCAATAGATTGATAGGTAGAAACGTATGAATGTAATCGCGCCCATTATATGCTTTTTTTCTCTGGCACTCTTTGCACAATCCCTTTTTTCTTTGTATCTTATGCTCTACTCCTGGGAGCATCCCCAGCGGGTGCAGGCAAGTAAGGGTCCGAGTTCATTTTTGCCCCCGCACTTATCGTTTACGGTACTCCTACCTGCCCGGCACGAGGAAGCCGTGATTTACGAGACGATCAAACGGGTTTGGTCAGCCCACTACCCTTCCGAACTCCTGGAAGTCGTGGTGGTCTGTCACGCTGATGACATGGGCACCATTGCTGAGGCCGAGCGGGCTATTCAAGCTATTGGATCGCCGCAGGTGCGCGTAGAGACCTTTTCCACTCCTCCGATTAACAAACCCCACGGACTTAACGTTGGATTCCAACGCACTCGCAATGAGGTCGTCACGATTTTCGATGCAGAGGACGATATCCACCCGGATATCTTCAATGTTGTCAACACAGTAATGCTTCAGGAAGGTGTGGGTATCGTTCAGGCGGGAGTACAGTTGATGAACTTCCATGATCACTGGTTTTCCGTTCACAACTGCCTGGAATACTTTTTCTGGTTCAAGAGCCGCCTGCATTTCCACGCCAGGGTTGGCATGATACCTCTGGGAGGCAACACTGTCTTTATGCGCCGCAGTTTGATCGAGCGCGTAGGTGGCTGGGACGAACACTGCCTGACAGAGGACGCCGATATTGGCCTGCGTCTTAGCAGTCTGGGCGAACCCATTCGCGTCGTCTATGATGCAGAGCATGTGACACGTGAAGAGACGCCCGAGAGCATTGGTTCTTTCATTCGACAGCGCACACGCTGGCAGCAAGGTTTCTTGCAGGTGCTAGCTAAAGGTACCTGGAAAACGCTTCCACGCTTTCGCCAGCGACTTCTGGCTGTCTATACCTTGTCGTATCCTTTCTTCCAGGCATTCCTCATCCTGCTCTGGCCTCTGACCGTTGGTGCAGTTCTCCGGTTGAAGGTCTCCGTCCTGGTGGCAATGATCTCTTTCCTTCCACTCTATGCGCTTCTGTTCCAGTTTGTTGCCAGTGCCGTTGGCGCATTCATGTTCGCACGCGAATACAACCTCAAGGTTCCTTTTTTCAAACCAGTGAGCATGGCTCTTACCTTTCTGCCTTTCCACTGGCTACTGGGTATCGGGGCTGTGCGGGGAGTTTATCGTCAACTACGGAAGCAGAACAACTGGGAAAAGACGATACATCTAGGGGCGCATCGGCAATCTGAAGCAGGCTCATCCCTTATACTTGGTCATGAGCCACAGTTAGTGCCGCAATCTGCTATAGGAGCACTTGCGACTACATTTATCTCGAAACAAGCTCATGTTCTCCTTTCAAGGAAACATACTCGCCTCCAGCTGGTTGCCTTCTGGTCTACTTCGCTTAAACAAGCCACAGCAGGACTGAGAGCTATATCTATACCAAACCAAATGTGGAAATTGAGTGCGCTCGTCGCTGTCATATTGACACTTCTCATTAGTTTTGGTCTTGGGACGGGTATGCAACCTGCTCTGCTCGCCTCTGCTCCTCATTCAACAGCTCAAAGATCAATATCGCTATCTGAGGCCAGCTCTTCTGATTTAGGAGAGAGGATGAACTCTCTCTCTGTGCTTGAAACCTACTATGGCAGGATATACGACTTGACAACGAATACCACTACAGCTATGTCCCTAACTATGCTTAACGAAGGAAAGATCGTAGGCTACTTTGCAGGATGGCAGATATATCGCCCTTTCACAGGGCTCAAGGATGCAGAGAACCATATTGAGTTCACTGTTGTGGACCCAACCAGGCAGGTAACTCTCACTTTTGAAGGAGTAGTCCATTCAAATGGCGCACTCGCAGGAAGCTATTGCAGTCTGAACAAGGAAGGAAGATGCATGAACCAATTTGGCTATGGCCTTTGGAGTGCTACCCCTGCATTCATAGGAGGCGGAAAATGATCCAGAGAAAGGCATGGCAGCTACGAGCAGCGAATACTATTGCCGTCTCTCCACAACGGCGTGATACCCTTAAACTTACAACTCAAGCACTGGTTCTTTTGTTGGTTGAGCACTGGGAATGGTTCTTGATTGCCGCCATCTTGCTCACTGCTGCTCTGCTTCATGGTATCAACATGTTCCACTTTCCTTACTATGAGGATGACGAAGGGACCTATATGTCGCAGGCGTGGGCAATTATCAAGGAAGGACAGCTAGCTCCCTACACCTACTGGTACGATCATGCCCCCGCAGGCTGGATTCTAATCGCAATCTGGGGCATCTTGACCGGAGGTTTCCATACGTTTGGCTCAGCCATCGAGTCTGGACGCGTTCTCATGCTCCTTATGCAGGTGGGATCAACCTTCATGGTCTACCGCATCGCACGCGACATTTCGCAGAGCACGGCAGCCGCTGTGATTGCCTCCCTGCTGTCTGCAATTTCACCCTACGGCATCTACTTTCATCGTCGCGTCTTGCTCGATAATATTACCACCTTCTGGATGCTGTTCAGCATTCTGCTGTTGGTATCGGGACAACTTTCGCTCAAGCGAGTGTGGTTGAGTGCTATAGCACTTGGCATATCTATCCTTTCGAAAGAGCTAACGGTCTTCCTACTGCCTGCGCTGGCCGTTCTCGTATACGTGCGGGCCGACAGGTCGCATCGCTGGTTTGCAACTATTGGCTGGCTCACCCTAGTGAGTTCAATCGTCTCACTGTACGTGCTTATGGCAATATTGAAAGGGGAATTGTTTCCTACGGGAACGCTATTAGGAGGAACTGCTTCTCATGTCAGCTTGCTGGGCACGCTCCAATTCCAGGCGTCTCGTGGGAAAGATGGCGGCATCCTGGACTTCCACAGTGGTTTCTGGCACCTGGTAATGGTCTGGGCCCAGGATGATCCTATACTTGTAGGAGTGGGTAGCCTCTGCGCTATCCTATCACTCCTATTCAGTTTCAGTAAAACGCAGCGATTGGTTGGTATAATGGGAGCCATGACATTGTCGCTGTGGGCTTTCCTGGGACGGGGAGGCGAAATCATCGGCTTCTATTTGGTGCCATTACTGCCGTTGCTCGCGCTCAATGTGGGACTCGTGCTTGGGCTCGTCTTCAATCAGGTAAGAGACTGGCTCGGCGGCTCGTATCACCTGTTGCTTGCTCGCGCATTTGAAGGAACACTACTGTGCCTCTGTCTGTTTGGTATCTCAATAGGATACCGAACAAGTCCCGATCTGGGGTTTCAGAGCAACAACTTCCTGCTCTGGAATAGCTCACAGGCTAACGCCCAGCACGAGGCAGTCGCCTGGATCAAAGCATACCTGCCATCGAACAGTCGCATCATTATCGACCAGTATATGTGGACCGACTTGCACGATAACTACCCCGATAGTTATGCCTTCGCTCACTACTATTGGAAAGTGCAGGAAGACCCTGCGATTCGGGACAAAGTGTTTCACAACGATTGGCACAATATCGACTACGTGGTGACGACGCAACAAATGCTTTTGGATGCCAAACAGTCAGGTATGACTTTGGTAGAGGCGGCTATCGAGCACTCAACAGTGATCGCTCACTTTGATACAGGTGGTTGGTCTGTGGACGTTCGGATAGTCGACAAAGGAGGAAGTGGGGGGCATGCAGAGACACTATCGAGCTGTGGCGTCACGTCTGTTTCAGCAACAGGCCAGGATATATGGGTACCGGGCAGGTGCCCTACCCTATAGAGAGCATGCAGCGCAGTTATCATAACACTAGACAACATAGAGAGATATATACATGAGAAAGCAAATGGTGCAAGAAGGTCTGGCTCCTGTAGTTCCACATACCGAGCAACCCTTCGGTAGCATGCAAGAGGTGCAAAGTAAGCTACCGCTGAAGATAAAGAAGGCAGATATCTGGCAGTTTGTGCGCTTCTGCATTGTCGGATCACTCAACGCAATCATCGATTTCCTGGTGCTGAACGTGTTCCTCTGGAAATACCCCACGGGGGATACGTGGCGTGTACTCGGCTACAACTCAGTGGCGGTACTGCTGGCAGCCACCAACAGCTTCTTCTGGAATAAGTACTGGACCTTTCAGCAGCGTCGCCCCATCACGCATCAAGAAGTATTTCGCTTTGCCACTGTTGCAGGTGGCACTATCCTCATGAACGATCTCCTGATGTGGCTGCTCTCTGGGTTGTTTCCTGGAATCATACGCAGTACGCTGATTGGGGCTAATGCCCTCAAGCTCGCAGCGATCATCGGTACCATGTCCATCTCCTTCTTTGGCATGCGACTCTGGGTCTTCTTTCAGCGCAGATATACAGGTGCAAATACACGTTCAGTTGAGGTGAGAACGTTTGCAACCTTTGGACCGGCATCCATCACCTCTAAGAGTGATATCCCTACTATTCAGTTAAGGAGACAACCTGCTATGAAAACACTGATCATTATCCCTACTTATAATGAGGTAGAGAACCTTCCCTTGCTTCTCACAGAGATCTTCTCTTACGCTCCTCAAACCGATGTCCTCGTTGTTGACGATAATTCACCGGATGGCACAGGGGAACTCGCTGAAACGATACGGCAACAAGATTCACGACTTCATGTCCTGCATCGCCCCGGTAAACTCGGACTGGGTACAGCCTACATCGCTGGCTTTCACTACGCGCTTGCTCATGGCTACGATGCGGCCTTTGAGATGGATGCCGATTTCTCGCATGATCCCTGCCATCTTCCCGCTTTTCTCGCGGCCATTGAGCAGGCCGATGTCGTGATCGGCTCGCGCTATATCCCTGGAGGCAGCACGCCTGGCTGGTCGGCTTTACGCCGCCTGATCAGCGGTAGTGGCAACATCTTTGCCCGTTTCATGCTCGGTCTTCAGGTTCGTGATTGCACCGGTGGATTTCGTTGTTATCGTCGCAACGTCCTCGAGCATCTTGATCTAGATACTATTCAGTCACGGGGATATGCCTTTCAAGTTGAACTCACCTATCGAGCGGTGGAGCGAGGGTTCAAGGTCGTTGAAATCCCCATCACGTTTCTGGACCGACGTTTAGGTACCTCGAAGATGTCAGGCACTATCGTCATGGAGGCGTTCACCTACGTGCTACGCACGCGCTTTGGTAAACAAACGCCTGTACGTGTACCTGTAGCAGCGTAAGACATTGTCACAATCCAAACTCACAAAAAATAGAAGTGAGAGATAAGATGAACAGTCCATTTCTAATGGTATAATGTACGCGCCCAACTCGGACGGGAACTTCTACGCCTTCACACCCAATGGGCAGTAAAGACAGACATAGCTGGGGGAACAGGGCATGCGTCCTGCTCCTCCAGCCTCGATTACTGGCAAGGAACAGGAGCGTGTACTTATGAAGCAGGCAGGATATCTGCGGCGATTCGGTCTTTTGGTCCTTCTTTTCATCCTGGCTGCCCTTCCTCTGCTCCTACCCCTGCTCGCTCATCTAGAGGATTCCATGCTCAGTAGTGCCGATAGCGTGCCAGGAAATCTCATTACTCTCGACCCTTCCTCACAGGTAGGACCTGTGAACCCACTGGTTTGGGGGATTGGGGCACCTGGCAGAGAGATCTGGAATGGTGACGATCCGCTCGTCATACAGCGCATCCGCGAAGCTCACATTAAACTGATACGGATAGGAGCCATCCAATACTCGAATTATCATCTGGGCGGCTATACCTGTACAGCTCCAACACATTGTGATTTTTCAGATATGGATCAACTCCTCCATGCCATCTTTGCGGCTGGCGCGGAACCCCTGTTTACCGTAGCTGGTTATCCCGGTGGGTTTGCTCCACATGACTGGTCGAGCTATGCCATCTTTATGCAACAGGTGGTGGAACGCTATAACCGTGAGCTCGTTCTGGGGAACAAAGTGCGCTACTGGGAGATGTGGAACGAACCGCAGATTGAAGGCGACGGCACCATCCCGACCATGCAGGAGTACGCCGATTTCATCAACACAGTTGGGGGTGCCATGAAAGCTGTGGATCCAGATCTGAAGCTTGTCGCTCCGGCGGCTCCATTCGCGGACTTAAGCAGTAATGGATGGGTAAGCTACATAGCAAAGCAGACAAACGACTTGGTTGATGTACTTAGTTGGCACGACTATGGACGCTATGATGCAACAGATCAAGATCGGCTGGATCAGGAACAGCAGATGTACGAGGACAATGTGACCAAAGTGGAAACGGATGCAGCCTTCGTCAGTTCCACTGGCAAACACTACGGAGCAGCTATTACCGAATACAATATGGCCGGACAGTCGCTAGTGGATGGAGACGATAGCAAATTTCATAGCATCTATAATGCCGTCTTCATCGCCAATGCCATTATTTACGCCATGCGGGCAAAGGCAGAACTCTATACATTCTATCTTTTGGCACAGCTTGGCCCTAACCGACTGGGTGTGCTTGACTACAAGAATCACTGGACACCCTATATACCCTACTATACCTTCTTGTTGTTTGGCAACTATTCGGGAACGTCGCTCATTGGTAGTTCAGGTGATACAGACAGATTAACATATCTTGCCTCTCGCTCACAAGATGGTAATACACTCTATGTGATCGTTGTGAATAGCAATATGAGAGCTGCTCAACAAGTAACGCTCCAGATCAAGGATATGCCTTCTGGAAAGTACACGACCTCCCTGCTTGATAAGAATGGTTATGCAACAGCAGGAACACCCAGTAGCTATACAGAAGGGCGTATTACGTCGACCTTACCTGCACTCAGCGTTACCGCTTTTGATATTATGCTATGAATGTTGTCGTACCTTCAAGAAGCTGCAGCAGTCGGTATCTGTAACATCGTTTCATCCAATAAAAACGTATGGGTGCTTATGTTATAATGGTGCTAGTTTAGCATAGAAGAGCAGCATACCACACATGGAAGGCAGAGGCACGAGAGGGCCATGGCGGTCGAGCATCAACGAACCATGACGGTTGAAGAGTACTTTCAACTCGAAGAAAGTGATCCCGATACACGCTATGAATACATCGACGGCCATGTGTATGCTATAGCGGGCGGAACAGCCAACCATCATACCATCAAATCAAATATCCAAAGAATACTCTGGTGAACAGCCTGGGCGTGTCCTTTCCTCTCGCCGATGCCTATACAGACGTGGAATTTGAGGAACCTAGTGGCGGTCCGATGGGGGAAGAGGGTCGAGGCTAGTCTCTACCCTCTTGCCCTATTTCAAAAGTCTAGACAGGTTCTCTCCCTGCTCATAATCAATGCGCCCCGTATTGGTGAGGAACCGCAGGAAGCGTTTGAAGCTCGTCACCGGCTGCTTGCCCGGCTTTGCACTCAAGTAGGACTGGATATCATCAAAGGTGAGATCGAGCACTCCTCGCGGAGGGTCAGGTGCCATAAGTGTCGTGTGCGCGAAGTCCTCTATGGTTGAGGCATGCACCTCGACCATGTGCTCACTTAGACCAGTTTTACGTAGCTCCCGCCGAAAGGCCGTGAACACCTTGCGGTTGCGTGCAGTAATGTCGCTGTGCTGGTTAGCTCCGTGTGCTGCCTGATCTTCTGGCAATAAACTGGTGATGATGCCTTCGCGCTCCTGGATATTGCGATATTGCTCTTGCAGGCCCTGCCGATATCCTGAGCCAAATATCACATTGTAGGAGTTGAGCAGGCTATCATAAATGATGACATGCCCAAAGGGCAGTAAAACGGTTCGAGCATACACCGGCAGCGGGAGAGGAAGCGTTTCTTCAATGGTACTCACCAACCCGAGGACGCCATACGCATGAGCTGGCTCCGTCTCTGAGAGAAAGACGGTATATTTTTGCAAAGAGCGATAGATGAAAAATGATCCCGCGACACGATGCTGCCAACTGGCGACCAGTGCCAGATCGTCAGCAGACAATTGCGCCGGATTGTCGCTGATAAACTGTTCACGCAACGCATCATCGGCCCAAAGGGCGTTACGTAGCTGCACCGC
>WNGG01013376.1_pt1 | contig 11530 bp, 9 predicted proteins | sample 5400661 | NCBI WGS metagenome assembly WNGG01 (sample SAMN13153372, study PRJNA577476) | soil metagenome | isolation source: 100 cm soil or saprolite under Garry oak tree replicate 1 | place: USA:California | collected 2016-06-15 | reverse complement strand
GGCGACCGGTCGTGCTGTTCCACGGCGGCTGGGGCAAGATCGCGGCCGCGGCCTCGACGCAATACGCGATCGACCGCTGGCATCCGAGTCGGCTCGTGAACGTCGGCACCTGCGGTGGGTTTCGGGGTCGGATCGAGCGCGGAGAGGTCGTCCTGGTGGAGCGGACCGTCGTCTACGACATCGTCGAGCAGATGGGCGACGCGGCGGAGGCCATCGCCGCCTATACCACCGACCTCGATCTGTCCTGGACGGGGACGGACCTGCCCAAGGGGGTACGAAGGGGGCCGCTCGTCTCCGCCGATCGGGACCTCCTGCCCGCCGACATCCCTCGCCTGGAAAAGCAGTTCGGCGCCGTGGCCGGAGACTGGGAGTCGGGGGCCATCGCCTGGACCGCCCGCCGGAATGGCGTGCCGGTGCTGATCCTGCGCGGGGTCTCGGATCTCGTTGGAGAAGGGGGCAGCGAGACCTACGGCAACCTCGCCGCCTTCGAAGAGGGGTCCCGGGCCGTGATGAAGCGGCTGCTCGACGAGCTGCCCTTCTGGCTCGCGCGCTGGGACTCGGCCCCCGCCCCCTAGCCGGTCCGGGTCTTCCTTCCGTAGGCCAGCTCGGCCCCGCCGGAGATGATGTTGTCGACCCCGGTCGTGAACGTGGCCTCGGCGGCGAGGAACAGGCAGAGCTTCCCCGCCTCCTCGATCGTCCCCATGCGGCCGAGGACCTGGGCGGTGTCGCCGTCGGCGCGCGTCTTCGCGGGATCGGGAGAGGCGTCCACCGCCTCCTTCCACAGCGGAGTCCAGATGTTCCCCGGCGAGACCGAGTTCGCGCGCACGCCGTGGGCCGCCTCGTCCACCGCCAGGGCCTTGGTGAATGCGGTGATGGCACCCTTGGTGGCCACGTAGGTGGTGGCGTAGAGCTGGCCCATGCTCCCCACCAGGCTCGAGAGGTTGATGATGTTGCCCCGGGTCTTGCGCAGGTGGGGCAGCGCCGCCTGGCAGGCCACGAACATGCTCACCAGGTTCAGCTCCAGGAGGTCGCGGAACTCCTGGGCCGTGAACGCGTCGATCGGCTTGTGCGGCGGGTGCCAGCCCGCGTTGTTGATCAGGCAGTCGAGCCGGCCGTGGCGGGCCACCGCGCCCGCGACGAGGGCGCGGACCTCGGCCTCTTTCGAGACGTCGCAGCGCACGAACTCGGCGCGGCCGGGGCCCGTAGCGCTCACCTCCGCGGCGAGGGTATTGCCTTCGGTCTCCCCGCGCGAGCAGAAGACAACCTTGGCCCCGGCTTCGGCGAAGACGCGCACGCAGCCCGCGCCGATGCCGTGGCTGCCGCCGGTGACGATCGTGACCTTGTCGGCGTAGCGCATGACGCCCCGGCTCAGAGCTTCAAGCTCGACAGGTATTTCAGGCTCTGGGGGATCTGGCCCAGGGGGTCGGGGCTCTCGTCCTCGAGGTAATAGACGAGGGTGCCCGACTTCATGGAAGCCCGGAAGACGGCCGGCCAGTCGATCTGGCCCGTCCCCACCGGAACGTTCGTGTCCTCGGGGGCCCCGCTGGTCCCCGGGGGGAGGCTGAGCCCCCTCTTCATGTCCTTGACGTGGAGGAACGGGACCCGGCCCTTGTACTTCTCGATCAGCTTCGCGGGATCGGCCCCGCCCGCCTTCGCCCAGAACACGTCCACCTCGATGTGGACGAGGTCGTGATCCGTGCCCGCCATCAGGGTGTCGAAGAGAGTCCCTTCGCTCGACGGCACGAACTCGTACCCGTGGCAGTGGTAGGCGAACTTCATGCCCTCGTCACGGGCCGCCTTGCCGATCCGGTTGAAGGTCCCGGCCGCCTTCGCCGCGTCGTCGCTCGTGAAGGTCTTGCCGTGGGGGATCCAGGCGCAGACCACCCAGGACGCGCCCAGGGCCTTCGCTTCCTTGAGCCCCCCCGCCGGGTCGTCGCGCAGGCGCTCGAAGCCGATGTGGGAGGCCTGGCAACGAAGCCCCGCCTTGTCGAGGGCGGCCCGGTGCTCCGCGGCCGTCTGGCCCCAGAGCCCCGCCGTCTCCACCTCGCGGATGCCCATCGGCCGCACCTTGGCCAGGGTCCCCGGCACGTCCTTCTTGAGCTGCTCCCTCAGGCTGTAGAGCTGCAGGCCCACGGGGCCGTTGAGGCCGGTCTTCACCTCGGGAACGTCGGAGGCGACGGCCCGGCCGGGCCGGAGCGCGGCGGCCCCGACACCGGCCGCCATCGTGGTGAGGAAGTCACGGCGTGAAGTCATGAGTCACCTCGACGAAAGGAAAGGCGCTAGAGGTCGCCTGCCTTGACGCGCTCCGCCAGGTAGTCGGTAGCGCGCCAGGAGAGGGCGAGGATGGTGAGGGTGGGGTTCTTCTCGGAGGCGTTCGGGAAGGCGGAGCCATCCACCACGAACACGTTCTTCACCTCGTGCATCTGGTTGAAGGCGTTCAGGGCGGACCGCTTGGGGTCGGCGCCCATCCGGCAGCTGCCGTGCTCGTGAATGGCCGAGCCCGGCGGGTCCAGCTCGCCCCGCCGATAGCCGACCAGCTCGCCGCCCGCGGCTTTCACCAGCTCCTCGACGAAGTCGGCCATGTGCTCGGCCATCTTCCTCTCGTTGTCGCCGATGCGGTAGTCGATCCGGGCCAGCGGCACCCCGTAGCGGTCGGTCCGGCTCTCCTCCACCGTGATCCGGTTGTGGGCGTAGGGCAGCACTTCCCCGAACGGGTGGACCTCGAACCAGGACGGATGCTGCCGCTTGATCTCGCGCTTCAGGGAGGCCCCGAAGCCGGGGACCGCGTAAGCGCCCCGCGACGGCCCGCTCGCGCTCGAGCCCGTGTTCCAGAACTGCACCCCGAAGCCGCGCAGGTAGTCGCGCTTGTGCTCGGGCCGGTGGTTGAAGCGCGGCACGTAGATGTGCTCGCCGCCGATGCCACGGTCGTTGCGGGTCGCGGTGCCGTAGAGGACGGGCAGGGTGCCGCCCACGTTGATCCGGATCTGCTCGCAGAGGTAGCGGCCGACCACGTCGGAGCCGTTGCCGATCCCGTTCGGGTGTCGCGCGGATTTCGAGTTGAGGAGCAGGCGCGTGGAGTCCACGCAGCTCGCGCCGACCACCACGACCTTGCCCAGCACCTCGCGCTCGGCCCCCGTCTTCCGGTCGAAGTACTGGACGCCCCGGGCCAGGCCCCGGTCGTCCACCAGGATGCGCGCCGCCACCGCGTTCGAGCGGATCTCCAGCTTGCCTGTCTTCACCGCGAAGGGCAGCAGGTGGTCCGCCGAGTTGAAGAACGAGGCGGTGTCGCAGCCGCGGCCGCAGGCCCCGCAGTAGTGGCAGGCCGGGAAGCCGCGGGTGGGCCGGGTCATGTTGGCGCGCCGCCCCGCCACCGCCGGAGTGCCGATCTTCGCGGCCGCCTGCATGAGCAGGCGCTCGCCGCAGCGGGGCGGGGGCGCGGGCTGGAGGAAGCGGCTGCCGGGAAGGGAATCCGAGTCGTCGTCGCCGCCGCAGACTCCGATGAGCTGCTCGACCTGGTCGTAGTACGGGGCGATGTCCTTGTACGAGATCGGCCAGGGGATCTCCCAGCCGTCGCGCTCGGACGCCTTCAGGTCCATCTCCGAGTAGCGCAGGCTGACCCGGCCCCAGACGTTGGTCTTGCCCCCGTGGCCCCACACGCGGACGAGATCGAAGGGCCGGTCCCCGGGGGTGACGTAGGGCTGCTCCTTCGTGTCGAGGAAGAAGGCGGGCGGGTGCTCGCCCCGGGCGCGCCGCTCGCGTTCCTCCCAGGGCATGACGTGGGTCCAGAACTTCGCGCGGTCGAACTTGTCGCCGGCGTCGAGGAGCACCACCTCGACGCCCTGGCGGGTCAGGTTCCAGGCGGCCATGCCCCCGGAAGCGCCGCTGCCCACGACCACGACCGGGTAGACCTTCGGCGGCTCCAGGACCTGCATGGCGTGGCGTCAGGCGTGCTTGCCGGGGTGGGGACAGTCCGGGAAGCTCGTGAAGAACGACTGCCCCGTCCACCCGAGCTCCCGCATCCCGGGCTCCGACGAATAGTGCGCGCCCACGATCCAGCCCTTCAGGTGATCGAAGTGGTCGCGCAGGCCCACCTTCCCGGGCTCGGGCTTGGGCGCGGGCGCCCTTCCCCGCCGCGGCTCGGCGCCCGGCTCGAGGGTAGAGGCCGCGGTCAGGATCTCGACTTGTTGCGCCTCGGTGAGCTGCTTCCACGGCTGGGAGAAGCGCGCGCGGGCCTCGCCCTCGAAGGCGCCCAACGCGGTCAGGAAGCGGGTTTGGTTCTCGCGGGAGTCTACCGCCAGGAGCTGGTCGACGAAGCGGTCCGAGCCGCTCGCGACCGAGCCCGGAACGATCTGCTCGCACAGCGCGGACAGGGTGGCGAACTGGTGGGCGTCGAGGAACTCGGGCTTCCCGGCGGCGGCCTTGGCTTGGCTCTGCGCGCGGTCCACCTTGGCCGCGTCCGCCAGGTGCCGATGCACGGGGTGCGTCTCGGCGCCCAGCGGGAGGGCGATCCCCGCCCCCACTCCGCTCAGCAGCCCCTGGAGGACCGCGCGGCGGCCCACGCCGGAAGGCTGGTCCGGCGGTGCCACGCCTTCGGCCAATCCCTCGTGCTTGGCTGGCTCGTCGGCCGGGTGGTCCATCCGCCCTCCTTCGCGGTGCGAAGCGTAGCACAACGCTCGAGGTGGGCGTAAGATCCGGCGGTTCGGCCTCCGGTGGGCGCGATGAAGGCGCGGAGCAGACCGCGGTTCAGCGTTCCCCTCCCCCTACGGGGGAGGGTTAGGGTGGGGGGTCGATGAATAATAGGAGGATCCTTGACCTCATCCCGTAGAGCTTTGTCCGCCGCCGCGATCGTCGTGATCGGCTTGGGCACCGCCTCCCTTCGCAGCGCGGAGGACGCGCCCTGGACGAGCCGCGAGCTGGCCCAGAAGGTCCAGGTCGTTGCCGAGCCGAGCCATCCCTTCCGCTACAACCAGGGCACGGGGGCGTACGGCAACCCCACGATCAGCCTGCTGGAGCGGCGCCGCGCCTTCTTTCCGGGCGAGAGGGTCCGCATCGGCTTCCGCCTGCCGCGGGAGGCGAAGGTCGCGGGCCCGCTCGAGGCTCGAGCCGCCTTCTCCCTGCACGACCTCGACGGGGCCAAGGTGGGAGACGTGAGCGAGGTCTCCGTGCGCGCCTCCGCTTCCGAGGTCACAGGCACCCTTGGGTGGACGGTGCCGGAGGCGACGCAGGGATCGTACTTCCTGGCCGCCCGCTTCCTCGACGCGGACGGCAAGCCGCTCGCCACCCGGAGCGAGATCGTCTTCCTGACCCCGGAGTACCCGCGGCTGCTCGCCGAGGCGGAGCGAATGGTCATCGACATGGGGGCATTGTCTCCCCTCATGAAGGAGGTGAGCCTGCCTTCGGTGGAGATGCTGGTCGAGGACGCCAAGATGCGCTGGTACGACTTCGGCCGCGCCCCCCGCGACTGGGAGTACGTGAAGCGCCAGCTCACCACGGCTCGGGCCTACGCGCAGAAGCTGGCCGCCGGCGAGGACCCCTACCGCGACCAGACCGGCCTCCTCGTGAAGGCCTACCGATCGGCCCTGGACGACACCCTCCAGCCGTATGCCTTGTACGTGCCGAAGACCTACGACCCGAAGAAGGCCTACCCGCTGCTCGTCAGCCTGCACGGGGCGACCTCGAACCACCTCCTCAACCGCCGACGCGTCTTCGGCCTGGGCAACCGACCGGGCGAGTCGGACTACGAGGCGATCCGCAACGAGGACGTCCCCTTCCCGGATGTCGACTTCATCGTGCTCAGCCCCTACGGGCGCGGCGAGGTGGCCGGGTACAACGGCATCGCCGAGGCGGACGTGGTGCGGGCCATGGACGACGTCGAGCGCGCCTACAGCGTGGACCGCGACCGGGTGTACCTGACCGGCCTTTCGATGGGCGGGGGCGGTACCTGGCACTTTGGCCTGCGCTATCCCGACCGCTTCGCCGCCATCGCGCCCGTCTGCGCGGTGGGCGACTTGAGCCTGTTCCCGTTCTCGCAGGGGGCGAGCGCGGACGACCGGGCGCTCATGGACCTGACGGGGCCCACCGCCATCGCGGAGAACGCGTCGAACCAGCAGGTCTTCATCTTCCACGGCAACGAGGACCCCGCGGTGAACGTCGAGCACTCGCGCCGGATGGTGGCCCGCTACCGCGACCTCGGCTGGCTGGACAAGAGCGTCCATTACTTCGAGCTGCCCGGGGTGAACCACTTCGCCTGGGATTTCGCCTACCGCGAGGCCTCGCTCTTCGCGCGCCTCGCCCCCGTCCGCCGGAACCCCTTCCCGGACCACGTGGTCTACTCGACGTTCTCCCCGCGCTTCAACCAGGCCTACTGGCTGCGGATCGACCGCATCGACCACGGCCCCAAGCTGGCCCGCATCGAGGGCAGGCGCCGCGTACGGCTCTTCGAGATCACGGTCGACAACCTCTCCGCCTTCACGATCCTGCTCGACCCGGCCCTCGTCCCTCCGGGAATGCCGATCGAGGTCAAGGTCAACGGCGAGGCCGTGTGGCGCGGCGTCCCGCCGCCGGGCTCCCTGAGCCTGTCGAGGGGGCGGGCCGGGCGATGGCTGCAAAAGGCCTGGGTGGGACCCGCGGTCGGTCCGCCGGACCACCCCGAGGCGACCTTCCGCAGCGTGAGCCTCGCCCAGTCCGCGGCCCACGTCTACGTCTACGGCACCGCCGGCGATCCGGCGGCCACTGCGGCCGCCCGGCAGATGGCCGAGACCCTGGCGGACTGGGGCCCGAACGTGCGGGCGCGCTGGACGGTGCTGGCCGACACTGAGGTGACCCCCGAGATCATGGCCAGCCACAACCTCGTGCTCGTGGGCAACGCGGCGCTGAATCGGATCGTGGCCGGGATGGCGGACAAGCTGCCCATCCGTCAGGACGCGGCCGGCACGTACGCGGGCACCCAGCGCGTGGCGGGTCCGGAGGCGAGCTTCCGCCTCCATTTCGCGAACCCCCTGGCCGCGGGTCGCTACGTCCTCGTATACGGGGCGGGAAATGCCGCGGGGTTCCAGCGCTTCCAGCCTCCGGCGGCGGCGGGCGGGCGGCCGCCATCGGCGCTGGCGGACTATCTCGTGCTGGGTGAAGACGGCCAGACCGCCCTTGCCGGCTATTTCAAGGACGACTGGACGATTCCCGCCAATTAGCCCAGATACGGGATGGTCATCGGCCCCTCGGGCAGGACCGCGACCGGGGCGTCGGGCCCGATGCGCGCGAGCTCGCGGACCACCCCGGCGGTCACGTCCTCGAGGGGCTCGAGGTGCGCGCGCTCGACTTCCGCGGCGGGGATCTCGGAGAACAGGCCGACCCGCGCCTTCAGCCTGATCAGGGCGAGGAGCTGCGCCTCCCACTGGTCGTACATCGAGAAGCCGGGGGCGCAGATCGCGTCGAGCAGGGCCTTCGGCGAGTCGTGCTCGAAGAGCAGCTTCTTGAAGTTGCCGTGGGCGGGAAAGCCGTCGTTGCAGCGGGAGGCGGCGGCGATGTAGCCCCCCTCCGCCACCACCTGGGCCGCCGCCGACATGCCCTTCACCGTCTGGTAGAGGTTCTGGTCGAGGGGATAGCCGCTGTTGGTGGTGACCACGATCGGGAAGGGCCGCGGACAGGCCGCCATGGCGGTGGACTTCGAGAAGGCGCAGCCCGCCTCGTGGGCGGCGAGGGGCTCCCCGCAGAAGAACCGGGTGATCCGCCGGTCGCGGTTGAGGGTCACGTTGATGCAGAAATCGAGGGGCACCAGGGCGCCGTTGTGGCGGATCAGGGCCTGGGTCGGGTTGCCCTCGAGCAACCCCCAGGTGCTGCGCGGATCGCCGATCGTACGGGCGTCGTGGTAGCGCATGATCGAGGCGATGTCGGCCACCGCCGGGAAGATGCCCTTGTAGCCGCCGGAGAACCCGGCCATGAAGTGCGGCTCGATGAAGCCCAGGACGATCCGCCGGTCCGCTTCGACGTACTCTTGACTCATGAGCACGGGCTCGCCGTCGGGCGAGCGGCCCACCTTCACCAGCCCCTTCGGCTCGTGGGCCGTGTGGTTGACCACCCGGTAGCGCGCGAACACGTCCCGCCCGACCATCGCCGCCAGCTCCTCCGGGGTGTTGTCCCGGTGCGAGCCCGTCCCGTTGACGATCACGAAGCGTTCCGACGGCACGTGGCCCAGCTCGGCGAAGAGCCAGGGCAGCAGGCGCTCGGTCGGCAAGGGGCGCGTGATGTCGGGGATCACGAGCGCCACCCGGTCGTTGGCGCGCACGACCTCGCGCAGCGGCCGCGCGCCCAGAGGGCTCCGCACCGCCTCACGGAAAGCCGCCGCCTCGTCGGGCAGACCCTCGACGTAGCGTGGGGTCACGACGGTGACGTTCTGGGAAGGGATCTCGACCTCGAGCCCGTCCTGGCCGTACTGGAGGTGCGTCCTCACATCCTCATTCTACGGCCGGTTTCCGATCGCCGCGCCTCCGGACCCCGGGTATACTCCCTCACCGTCCCGACCATCACCCCGCGGCTTCCGGCCCTGGAGAACGAGAGAGCCTCGACCACTACTTCCTCGCCGGCAACGCCCTGCCCTGGTACGTCCTCGGGGTGTCGAACGCCTCCGCGATGTTCGACATCACGGGGACCATGTGGCTCGTCTACAACGTCTTCGTCTACGGGCTGAAGGGGATCTGGCTGCCCTGGCTCTGGCCGACCTTCAACCAGGTCTTCATGATGGTCTACCTCTCGGCCTGGATCCGCCGCTCCAACGCCCTCACGGGGGCGGAGTGGATCACGAGCCGCTTCGGCGAGGGGCGCGGGGCCGAGTTCTCCCGCGCCATCGTGGTGCTCTTCGCGGTGGTGAGCGTGGTCGGCTTCATCCCGCTCTACATGGTCGTGCGGGACATGAAGGGCCTCGGCATCTCGGCCCTGATCCTCCTGGTCACGAGCTGGGTCCTCAAGAAGACCTGGTACGACAAGCTCGAGATCTAGTCGCGGGATTCCCGGGCGACGACTCCAACCCCAAGGGCCGTCACGGCCCTCCACCTTCACATGGCTCGACGTGAAATCTGTGATCGGGGGGAACTTATCCAGCCATGCTCGGATCGCTGCCCGGCCTTGGCCAAGACCGAATTGGTGAAAATCTTGGTCACCTCGTTGATCTTGTTCACGTCCGCCTGCGACCGTCCCTTGCCGGTCTGCGATTCGGAAGGCTGCGACACCAACACGCACGTGCCGCGATGGCAACGACGTCCAGAATCCTCATGCTTGCCTCCGTTGTGATCCGCCGAAGAAGCCATCCCCCGGCTCTCGGAAGCCCACGCCTCCGCTACCCGCGCGACCGCCGAGAGGCGCCGTCAGCTTCGACGCGTTGTTGTGCGGCCGTCCCCGACTCGTCGCACGGGCACTTAGCGCTGAAGCGGCAGGCGCTTCAGATCGTCGCCACAGAGGCGGAAGCTGCCGTCCTTGGTTGATCCCGTGACGCAGGGAGGTTGTTGAGCCGTCACCGCGGAGATGGTCGGGTCAGCACTCTCCAGTTTGACCACGATCTGACCCACTCGAGGTGTGAGCTTCTTTGGCCGAAAGCCCGGTGAGTAAACGCCCAAGGGCCCCGTCCCCACGGAAACGCAGATCGTGAGAGACCCTGAGGCGTCTGTGACGCCGAGTAGAGCCTCCCTTGGCTCCCGACCGGACCATTTCCTTACTTCTGCACCCGGGACGAAAGCACCACTTGGGTCCTCGACCCGAAGACCCAACTCCTGGCTTGGAGGATGGCAGATGAGGGTCGCAATTGCGAGCAGTAGCCACATGATCACCTCCTGAGACCCGATGATGCCTCCCAAGGTCCGCACAACACCACCCGCGCCGCTCGTCGGCTTCAAGGCGGTTGTCAGGCGGCAACATGGTACTCGCTCTGAACCAAGCCGCTCGGATAGTGCCGCGTCGCTACGTGACGGAGCCGCGTGTCGCGCGGCAGGGTGCCGAAGAGAGGAATCCCGTCTCCAATGAGCACAGGCACGCGAGTGATCACGAGACGTTGAATGAGCCCCGCGCGCAGGAACCCTTGAATCGTGATCCCACCGTCGACGTAGAGGTGCTGGGCACCACGAGCCGCGAGTTGCGAAACGATCTCAGCCGGCGGCCCCGCCATCTGTTCAACAACGCCTCCACCGGTCGCGGACAAGTCGACGGGGCAACTACTCAGCACCACCACGCGCTTGTCGCCGTATGGCCAGGCCCCAAAGGTCAGAACCTTCTCGAAGGTCTTGCGACCTATCACAATGGCATCGACGCTTGCCATGAACTCGTTGTAGCCGTGGGGTTCGCCCCCGCCCTCAGGCAGCCAGTCGAGATCGCCGTTCGATCGCGCAATGAACCCGTCCACGCTGGTGCCGACAAAGACGGATACCGTCATCGTAGACTCCTCACCGGTGGCCGCCCAACCCCCGGATGCCCTGCGAGGGTCCTCCGTCGGGCGATGGGCCTTCGTCTCGTTCGTCTCGTTGTTGGAGGACGGCTTCCCGCTCACTTCCTTGCGACACTGTCCAGAACGGCCTTCGCAAGCGCGCGTCGAAGGTCGACCCAGAGGGACGCTCCGAACGCGAAGGGCCACAAGATCAGCCACATGAAGACGCTCTGGGGTTCGACCACCTGTCCGCGGTGGACGTCGTCGAAGACGCTGATTGCCGCGAGCACCAAGCATAGGCCGGTGGCGAAGATGGCGGCAACTCTTGCCGACCGAGGAAAGCGACTGAAGAGGAAGGTAACGACAGCTCCCGCGACGCCCACGATCCCACCGAGCAACAATGCGACCATTAGCGGAACAACCGAGGACCGCTCGGCGCTCGGTTCCGCTCCGCTGGTCAGGAGGAACCAGAACGCAATCGCGGCGGTTGGCGTAATCAGCGAGGCGGCGACCGCTGCCCGCATGAGACTGGTCTTCATTCCGCTTCCCCCTCAATGTCGGTCCAACACCGGATCAGCTACGGCGCCGTCAGCTTGATTCGGTTGTTCCGCCGCAGGGTCATTTGCCCGTTATTATAGCTTGAAGGACTCGAGCGAACGACGAAACTCCGCCTCGAGCCCGCCGAACGCAGAAGCCGGAGCCGTGTGAGTGACGAGCAGAACTCGTTCGGATGGAACCACAGCTAGCCACAAGAATCGTAGGCCTGCCAAAAATGGTCGGGTGACCGGCTTGCACAGCGTCATCTAGAGCCGGGGGACGAGCTCCTCCACGGGAGGGAACGATCGCGGGCCCGAGCGGCCGCTCGTCCTCCGGCGCGTGGATGAAGCGGAAGAGCTGCTGTATCTGGAGAACCGCGTTGTCCCCCGCGTCCAGGACCTCCACCGTGAATCCGCAACCCTCGGCCGTCGAGCGCAGATCGGTCGACTGCAGGGCCTGGTACTCCTGGCCCACGGTGAAGAACGACGCCACCAGCTTCCGGCGCAAGGGCCTTTCACCCGAGCTGGGACTCGGGCGGATGCGAGCGCCCGGCGAGGACCACGCGCGGCGGAACCGGCTCCCCGCTAC
>WNGG01008191.1_pt1 | contig 11532 bp, 11 predicted proteins | sample 5400661 | NCBI WGS metagenome assembly WNGG01 (sample SAMN13153372, study PRJNA577476) | soil metagenome | isolation source: 100 cm soil or saprolite under Garry oak tree replicate 1 | place: USA:California | collected 2016-06-15 | reverse complement strand
TGGCAGGGGCCCTGGGGTCACAAACGGCTGGCTCGGTGTTGCGCCCAGCGGCCTATTGTGGCACCGTGGGCTTGAAGCCGACCTTTGGCCGGATCAGTCGTTACGGCGTCTTCCCGCTGAGCTGGCGTCTGGACCACATCGGCGTGTTGACACGTACGGTGGAGGATGCGGCACTGCTGTTGCAGGTCCTGGCTGGCCACGACCCACACGACAGCAGCTCGGCGGCAGTCCCGGTGCCGGATTACCTGGCCGAGTTGGAGACGTGTACCGCACCGCGCCTGGGCGTCATGCGCGGCGTCTTCTTCGAACGGGCCGCACCGGAAGTGCGCCAGCGTATGGAAGAGGTGATTGCACACCTGCGCCAGGCCGGGGCGCAGATCTGTGACATACCCCAGCCGGAGAGTTTTGTCGTTGGGTATGCGGCACATCGCATCATTATGCGCGTCGAGGCCGCAGCGGTGCATGAAGACCTGTTCCAACAACACCGTGACAAGTATCGTCCGCACATCCGCAGCTTCATCGAGAGCGGCATGCTCATTCCCAGCGTGCAGTACGTGCGTGCCCAGCGCCTGCGGCGCCGCCTGCAGCGGGAGATGGAACCACACCTGGCGCAGGTGGACGCTGTGCTCACCCCGACCACGCCCACGCCAGCCCCGCACGGTTTGCATGCCACGGGTGATCCAGTGTTCCAGACGCCCTGGACATTTCTCGGCATTCCAGCATTGACACTCCCCTGCGATATGGCTGAGAATGGGTTGCCCCTGGGCCTGCAACTGGCGTCGGCACCCTTTACGGAAGCGCGCCTGTTAGCTGTAGCGCGCTGGTGCGAGCGGACCCTGGCGTTTACGGTGCGGCCGACGTTGGTCGAGGGGGCCTTAGCGTAGGTGATGGCTGATGGTTGATGATGCATAGCTTGGGAGGCAACATACATGGCTGACACAAACGATGCCGTAGAATTCTACTGGGACCCGGTATGTCCGTGGTGCTGGATCACGTCGCGCTGGATGGAAGACGTGGGCCGCCAAAAGACCATCGAGGTCGACTGGCGCTTTTTTAGTTTGAGAAAGATCAACGAAGGGCGTGACCTGCCGGAGCGCTTTCGCATCTCGCACCTCATGGGGCTGCGCGCCTTGCGCGTGGCTGCCGCAGTGCGTGAGCAGTATGGGCGGGAGGCGGTGGGCAAGCTCTACACGGCGATGGGCGCGCGCAAGCACCACGATCAGGCCGATATTGGCGCGGTGGCAGAACTGGAGTCGATCCTCCGCAGCTGCGGCCTGCCGACGACGTTGGCCACGGCGGCTGATGATGAGACGTGGGATAAGGTCATCGACGCTGACATGGCGCATGCTGTGGCCAAAGCCGGGAATAATGTCGGTGTCCCGCTGATCGTGCTCGATGGTGGGGCTGGTCCAGGATTTTTCGGTCCTGTGCTCAGTCCGGCGCCCACTGGTAAGGCCGCGGTAGAACTCTGGGATGCCATGGTGGCGGCTGGGTGTACCCCAGGGTTCTATGAATTTAAGCGCACTCGCACCACCGGACCGGTCTTCGGCGCACGTCCAGAAGTCTGAGTCGTTTCCGCCCCGGGGGATACAGGGCACTGTCTCTCGGCAGTACCCCTAAGTTACTGATAGAGGCTCCTTATGGGTGACTGTTTGATCGCTTGACGAGTTACGGCAGGGACTGGAGAGTCTCCTCGGGTGTCACAATGGCCTTGATAGCCTCCTCTGCCCTGCGCAGGCGTGGAGATGACCGTATGTACACTCGCATTCTGGTAGCCACAGGCGGTAGTCCATGGTCGGACGCAGCAGTGGCGTACGCCATTGCTCTCGCCACGCACATGCGTGCCGAGTTGTGTATTCTGACGGTACTGAACGTCTCCGGTGTGTATGCCACGCCAGATGTGATGACGTCCTCGGAGCTGTTGATGGAAAGTGTCGAGCAGCAAGGGCAGGATCTCCTCGCGCATGCGACGGCCCGTGCCACCGATGCCGGGGTGCCACACGTGGCGATTTTGAAGTGGGGCAATGTCACAGAGACGGTTTTGCAGACGGCAGCAGAGGAACAGTGTGACCTGATTGTACTGGGCTCGCGTGGCTTGTCGGGGTTCAAGCGGCTCATGCTCGGGAGTATCTCGAATGCTGTGACTGCCAAAGCCCAGTGCCCGGTCCTGGTCATCAAACAGCCTCCCCCTGCTGCTCTATCCTGGCGTCGTGTGCTCGTCGCCACCGGCGGTTCCCCCTGGTCGGACGCTGCCGTGGAGCACGCCTTAGAGCTGGCCCGTGCGCAGCAACTCATGGTGTGTTTATTGTACGTGGAGCAGCACCGGCCACGACGTACGGACAGCCTCTTTGGTCTGACTTCTGATGCCAAAAATGTCTTGGCCTTGGCTGAGGCGCGGGCTGCGGCTGCCGGTGTGCCCTATGAGGCCAAGCTGGCCCACGGTGATGTGACCACGATGATTCTCGACACGGCGACACAGCAGCAGTGCGATGTCATTGTCCTGGGATCGCGTGGTTTGACCGGCTTCAAGCGCCTCATGTTGGGCAGTATCTCGAATGCCGTTGCCGCCACCGCGCCGATGCCGGTACTGATCGTGAAGCGTTTTTTGATTACTTGAGGGCAGAGGCGCTCGAGCGGCTGACGGGGCACAGGGAATGTGCAGTGACTTGCGGTCTATTAGCTGGTCTCTCCTGCTTGGGCTTCTCCTCCCTGTGATGGGATTAGCCCAGCCGGTCATCCGGTATGAACTGCATGTTGTCTTGCAGCCGGACCAGCACGTCCTGCAGGTGACAGACAGTATTACCCTGCCGGCAATACCGTCCCCATTGCACGCCGAACCATGGCATTTTGCTCTGCATGCCGGCCTCTCACCCGTAGTGCTCACGCCTGGTGTGCAGCTTGTGCGCCAGCCACAGGAGGACACTGCAGGGTCACAGCCGCCGTTAGAGCACTACGCCGTGAAGCTTCCTGCCGGGATGCGGACGTTTATGCTGCGCTATCAAGGCAATGTCCATCATCCCTTGCCACAGCAATACCCAGAGGACGCCTGGAGCGTGTCCGACACTGCTGGCATGCTTGCCGTAGAGGGCGTCTATCTGAGTGCCGCCACGTACTGGTATCCGCGCTTCGGCGATGCGTTGCTGACCTTCACGCTCGATGTGCAGCTTCCGCTGGCCTGGGACGCCATCAGCCAGGGGGAGCGTACACGCCATGAGCGCGCCGACAACGTGACGTACGTACGTTGGGAATCGCCGGAAATCCAGGAGGACATGTACCTTGTTGGGGGGCCTTTCACTACTTATGGTCAGTCGGCTGGGGCTATGCAGGCCATGGTGTTCCTGCGCACACCGGATGCGCCGTTAGCGCAGCAATACCTGGACGCAACAGCGCAGTACCTGCAGATGTACCACACCCTGCTTGGACCGTATCCCTACAAAAAATTTGCCCTGGTGGAGAACGTCTGGGAGAGCGGTTACGGCATGCCGTCGTTTACCCTCCTCGGGTCGAAGGTCATGCGTTTGCCGTTCATTGTGTTTTCGTCCTATCCGCACGAGATCCTGCACAACTGGTGGGGCAACGGTGTATTTGTCGACGCCCAGCAGGGCAACTGGTCCGAAGGGTTAACCGCCTACCTGGCCGATCATCTCATGCAGGAGCAGCGCGGAAGCGCCACGGCATACCGACGGGCCACGCTGCAGAAATATACTGACTATGTGGCAACCCACAGCGAGATACCGCTCATCGCCTTTCGGGCCCGCCACAGTGCTGCCACTGCAGCCATCGGCTATGGCAAGGCGCTGATGTTTTTTCACATGCTGCGCCAACAGGTGGGCGATGCGGGTTTCATCCACGCCCTGCGGCTGTTTTACAGTGACAACCTCTTCCACCGTGCCGGGTTTGAGGCCCTGCAGCGCGCTTTTGCAAGCGCGACTGGCGACGACATGCACGAGGTCTTCCAGCAGTGGGTCACACGGCCTGGAGCGCCTGAGCTGCGCCTCAGCGCAGCCACAGTCCAGCCTGACGGGCAGGACTATCGTCTGACTGCGGTCATCGAACAGGCGCAACCAGGGCCAGCCTATCGCCTGCTGGTGCCCCTTGCCGTCTCTGTACAGGGGCAAGAACACGCCTGGCAGACCACCGTTGTGATGACACAGAAACGCCAGGACTTGACGCTGCACGTGCCAGCGCGTCCCTGGCGTGTAGACGTTGATCCGGAATTCGACGTCTTCCGCCGCCTGCACCCTGAGGAAGTGCCCCCAGCCCTGACCCAGATGCTAGGCGCCGACAAAGTTTTATGTGTGCTGCCGGCTGCCGCAGCCACCGAACTCAGCACAGGCTATCGTCAGCTGGCCCAGGCGTGGTCGCAGGCGTCGTCCCAGGCCCTGGAGATACGCTGGGACCGTGAGGTCGAGGCCCTGCCTGGCGACCGCGCTGTGTGGTTGTTCGGCTGGGAAAATCGCTTTCTCCCCGAGGTGGCGGCAGCCCTGACTCCGTACAGCGTCGCCCTCACCCAGGAGGGCGTGCGCCTCGAGGGCACCCCTTTGATACGCGACAGGCATGCCGTGGTGTTGGCGCTGCGTCACCCGACGAACTCCCAGCGGACTCTGGCCTGGGTTGCCACCCAGAACGTGTCTGCTCTGCCTGGGCTCGGCCGCAAGCTGCCGCATTACAGCACCTATAGCTTTGTGGGCTTCGCAGGCGATGAGCCGGTCAATGTCGTGAAAGGACAGTGGCCAGTGCTCGCTTCCCCCCTGTCGGTTCTCCTCACTCCTACGGTCGGCAGCCCACGCCAGGAGACACCAGCGCAGCTCGCACCACGGCGTGCCCTGACGGCCCTACCGTGAGCTGCGCATATTAGTACCCCCTGACGGTTCCCTCACGGCGTGGGTCTGCAGCACCCACATAGCCATGCGCGGTTTTGCGAATAACCGACAGCCCGCTGGTCATCTCGATGAGGGCGACTTTATGACCACGCGCCTCTAGCTGGGGCACTAAAGCTTCCAGATGGCGCCCTTGCTCCAATTCCGTTGCTCCATTGCGGCTGCCATAGTGCGGCAGGCTCACCGCCTGTTGTGGATCAAGGCGCCAGTCCAGCATGGCGACCAATGTTTGCGCGACGTAATTGATGATAGCGCTGCCGCCTGGTGAGCCAACCGCCATTGCGAACTTGCCGTGTTGATTGAACACCAGCGTTGGTGCCATAGCACTGCGCGGGCGTTTGCGTGCTTCAATGCGATTGGCGACCGGCTTGCCCTGCTCAGCAGGCGCAAACGCAAAGTCCGTGAGCTGGTTGTTGAGCAAGTACCCGTTGACCATGATACGGCTGCCAAAAGCCGCTTCGATGGAGGTCGTCATGGTTAGGGCGTGGCCCTGGGCATCCACGATGGTGATATGACTGGTGCTGGGCAACTCGAGTGCGTGGTCATTACCTAACGCTGTCGCTTTGGTACGGTACGGTTCCCCTGGCGGTGCCACACCGAGCGACTGCGTCAAGCTGATAAGTCGACTGCGCGCCGCGAGATACCGGCGGTCGAGCAGTCCAGCCACGGGGACATCCACAAAATCACTATCCGCGACGTATCGGGCGCGATCCGCATAGGCCAGGCGCCCAGCTTCTGCGACCAGGTGCACGCTGTCCACTGCTAGCGACTGATAGTGCTGAAGCTCGAAGTGCTCCAAGATCCCGAGCATTTGCAGGGTGGCGATGCCGCCAGCACTCGGAGGTGGCATGCCATACACGGTGTATCCACGATAGGTGCTTTGAAGAGGCTGGCGCTGCTTGGCCTCATAGGCCGCAAAGTCCGCAGCGGTGAGGTCACCCGGACGCGTCGGGTGCTGCCTGACGGCCTGTACCATGTCCGTAACGAGCTTGCCGCGGTAAAACGCCTCGGCACCCTGGGCAGCAATCAGCCGCAATACACCCGCGTAGTCAGGGTTATGTAAGCGCGTGCCAACGGCCTTGGGCGCACCATCCGCCTGATAAAAGTAGCTCCGCGCCGGCTCAGCTTGGCGCAAATACGGGTCGGAGGCCAGCAGCAGATGTAGGCGCGGCGAGATCTGGAAGCCCTCTTCAGCCATGCGAATGGCCGGCTGGAACAGCGTGGTCCATGGCAACTTGCCGTATTGCTTATGCGCCATGACGAGCATCTTGAGTACGCCCGGTACGCCCACCGAGCGCCCACCGACGACCGCATCGCGAAATGCCAGGGGCTTGCCATGTGCGTCAAGGAAACGCTCAGGTGTGGCCGCCGCTGGCGCTGTCTCACGGCCATCAAACGCCACCACTTGCGTCCCATCATACAGCAGGAGTAACGCCCCACCGCCAATGCCCGAGGACTGTGGCTCGGTCAAACCCAGCATCATTTGAGCGGCAATGGCCGCATCGACGGCCGAGCCGCCCTGTTGTAATATCTCATAGCCAGCATCGGTCGCGAGAGGATTAGCCGTCGCGATCATCGCTTGACTTGCCTGCACCACGGCTTTCTCAGTAAAGCCAGTGGCGCTTTCAGGCGCCATCTCGGGACTGTCTGGGACTGGTGGAACGTGCATGGTCTGTACTGAGCTTGTTGAAGGTAGCACACCGGTCAGGGGAAATGCGGTGCTCATGCAGCCGTATATCCCCATGACTAAAATGAGGCAGAGTAAGCATCCTATAATTGGCAGCCGCGTGCTCTTACCCTTTCTGATCCGGACCCGCGCTATCGATGCTGATCCGCAGGAGCACGCGGCGCTCGCGCTCCATGGCGTGCCGGTAGTCGGCCCAGTCGGGGTGCTCTCCGGCAATGCGGCGGTAGTAATCGATCAGGAGTTCCATCGCGTCCGGGAGCGATACCACTTCGGCAGTGCCGTCGATCTGTACCCAGGGGCCGAAGAAGCCGTCGTCGAACACGCACAGGGAGGCGCGCGGGTCGCGGCGCAGGTTGCGCGTTTTATAGGCGGTCTCGCGGCTACTGACGATGGCCCGGCCGACGTCATCGATGCCAACGGTCACGGGCGACAGTTGAGGCCGGCCGTCACGGCGCCGCGTGGCCAGCACCGCACGATGGCGGGTGGCGAGGAATTGTTGGGCTGTGGCACGATCCATGATCGACTCTCCTCTATGGCTTACAGCCGTGCTAAGAACTGCCGTATGGCCTCGTTCACCACCTCGGGCTGCTCCACATTCGCCCCGTGTCCAGCGTTTTGGACCACCACCGCGGTGGCCTTCAGATATGGCATAGAATGTCTCTTTGAAATGAAGTAGCTTCTATCAATAGATCACGAGAAAGAGATGTATGCATGGCTCATTGTAGAGCACTGAGATGTTTTGAGGCAAGCCGAGAGCATTGACACAGTAATCTTGCGCGCACTGTTGCAACGTTTGGCCCCCTCAGGGGACTATCTGTATAGCAAGCTTCACGGATCCTGCCCAGGAGGACAGAACCATGCAACGGGTACGTGCGCTCCTACGGACGTTTGGGATGGTGACCTTACTTGGGTGTCGCAAGTCTTGCTGTGCCACTCTCCGTACATGCGGGAGTCCATGTGTCCATGGGCATCGGGGTCCCCCTCCCTGTCCTGCCAGCCCCGCCGGTCGTAGTCGTCTCGCCACCCGTGGTCGTGGGGCCACCGGCCGTGATAATTCTCGCACCCCGCGGCAGGAGATACCATGGGTACCATCATAGATTCGGGAGACATCACCACCATTACCATCGCTAGCGATGATACGGCAAGAAATATCTGGTATGGTTCATACAGTTTATCTTCGCGGATATCAGCAACAGGAGGAGGCATGCGCGGGGATTCCCTGCATGTCCCATAGAACCCTAGTGGGAGGAGAAAAGACATGTCTGTGAGGTGGGTTGTACTGCTGCTGGGGATGGGCTTGCTCAGCGCCTGCGTCGTTGTGCCAACGGGGCCGAGTGTGCTGGTGCTGCCGGCGGCCGGCAAGCCTCTGGACCTCTTCCAGGCCGATGAGGTCGGGTGCCGACAGTATGCACAGTACCAGATCGGCGTGGCCCCGGAGCAGGCGGCGACCCAGAGTGCCGTCACGAGCGCCGCCGTTGGGACAGCAGTGGGCGCGGCTGCTGGTGCGGTGATTGGCGCTGGGGTGGGTAATCCTGGGGCCGGTGCGGCCATTGGTGCCGGGAGTGGCCTCGTCCTGGGGAGCGCGGGCGGCGCGCAGGCGAGCGCTGCCTCCGCGGCGACGCTGCAGTCACGGTATGACATGGCGTATATCCAATGTATGTACGCCAAGGGGAATCAGGTACCAGGCGTAGTCACGGCCCCAGTGCACAGATATGCTCTGCCGCCCCCGCCACCAGGGCCCCCTCCCTCACCGCCACCAGGGGTTTTTGCCCCGCCGTTACAAGAACTCCCGCAGCGCTGAGCCAGACCGACAGGTCATAGAATGGGCGGCGCCTGCGCACCACCAGCAGCACGTGCTGGTACAGTGCCTGCATTGGGGCAATTGGCCACGCATCCGCGTGGCCGACTGCCTCCCACCATCCTGGTGAGTACCTCAGAAGGCGTGTATGGCATCCCGCCCTATTGCGGGGTCGGGGCGACCGGTTGCCATCCGCCGGGGCACTGTTGCACATACGGGTAGTAGCCCTGCGGATTCTCGCAATAGTACCAGGAGGGCTGGACAGGGGACTGGGCAGGGGGAGGCTGGACAGATGTCTGTGGTGCGGGTTGGACATAGACCTGCGGGGGAGGCGTGACGACAACCGACGGGTAGCCATACGGCTCCCAGTACGGTCCCCAGTACGGAGCCCAGAACGGTCCAATGGGAAACACGATGGACGGCCGGAAGAACACATGCCCACCATGTCGGAAGCCACCGCCACCTCGGAAGCCACCGCCGCCACGCCACGCGTGCCCTGGCACCGCACTCGTCACGAGCAGCGCCACCAGTATGACGACTACCCTCAGCCACTTCTGCCTCATGCCCGTTGCCTTGTACTCGTTACACATCGCGATCACCTCTCTCGTATTACCGTGTTTTCGTCCTGTGAGACACCCCATCCCGCGACACGGCGAGATACGCAAGGGAGGATACCGGATCGCGTCGATTATGCCCCTTAACTACTCTCTCCGGGCGGGTACCCTGATCTTCCCTCACATTGTACACCCAATTTCCCTGGCCTTGCCACTACTGCTGCGCTACAACAGGCATAGCATGGCACACGTGCCGGACATGGGGCAACGTCGTGTTCTGCAGTGTATCTTCATAGGTGTCGCTGTCTTTCAAAGTTATAGCGCTGCGTAGCGCTGCACGGGATAGGGGGTGGCCACGGCAGCGCGACACGCCGCTGCGACATAGGGAGAGAGCTGCTCAGCCAGTGTCCAGGCGGTCTGGTTGTGGGTACGCAGGCGGTCGGCAACCTCCTGGGCCTGGGCGCGCAGGCGCGCTTCATTGACCGTGCGCACCTCCCCGTGTTCGAGCACAATGCGGCCGTCTACCAGGACGGTGTCAACATCGGCACCGGTTTCCGCATAGACGAGGGCATTCAGGGCATGGTTCAATGGTCGCAGGAACACGGAATCGCTGCGTAAGAGCACCAGATCAGCTTTGTAACCCGGCGCCACAGCCCCAAGCATGTCAGCCATGCCGAGGACGCGGGCACTACCCCGTGTGGCCAGCTCCCAGGCCGTCTGAGCACCGATCCAGCGTGCTGGCTCATGGGGAAAGCGCACTTTCCCGACCAGGGCAGCGAAGCGCATGGCCTCGAACAGGTTGAGATTATCTGAACTCATCGCGCCATCGGTGCCCAGGCCGACAGTGAGTCCCTGCTCCACCATCTCGCGCACTGGCGCGATACCACAGCCGAGCTTGAGGTTGCTGGCCGGATTGTGCGCTACGGCAGCGCCAGCATCGGCTAACCGGCGAATGTCGTCGTCGGTCAGCCAGACGCCATGCGCACCAACGAAGTGTGGTCCCAGGGCCCCAAGCGTAGCGAGACGGCCCACTAACGTCGTGCCCCAACGCTGCTGGCCAGCCACCGCCTGGACCTTGGACTCAGCCAGATGGGTATGCAGGCCAACGCCATACTCACGGGCGAGACGCACGCAACCAGCGAAAAATGCGTCGCTACACTGGCCAGGGATGGTGGGGGCGACGGCCGTACGCACGCGCCCGGCGGCCGCACCGTGCCAGCGCCGCACCGTGTCCGCAGCGATCTGCAACAGGCCCTCCGTCGGAGCTGCTTGTAATCCCTCGACTGTCCGCCGTAGGTCGGCTGGCAACAGCTCCAAGAGCCCTGGGACCGTGTGATAAAACACCAGATCCGCCATGGCGGGGGCGATCACGGCCCGTAGACCTACATCGGTATAGGCACGCACGATCGCCTCGACACCTTCGGAGGTCGGGGCTGGCACAGCCATGAACAGGTCATAGGCCGCGGTGCAGCCGTTCTTGAGCATCTCAATGGCTCCAATAGCCGCGGAGAGATACTGCTCTTCTGGCGTCCGGTTGCCATTAAGGGCTGGTCCGTGATTTAGCAGCTCTTCGAGCGCCCGGTTATCCCCCATCCCCTTCAACAAGTTGTTATGGGCATGCGTATGGGCATTCACCAGGCCAGGCAAGACGAGACACCCCGTGGCATCGAGACGGTGTGTGTAGGGCGGGGCCGCAAGGACGTTACCAACCGCGTTGATGCGGTCCGACTCGATGAGGATATCGGCGCGTTCAAGACCCGTGTACGAGCGGTTCAGCACATGTCCACCATGCACTAAGATTGCCATAAGATTTCCTCCGCCAGGACCCTTCCTGCCACAAGCGGCTGCCGTGGGCATCTTGGGGGGCATCCCGATGCCAGAACCTCCGCCCCTGCAGTATGCCACAGAACGCTCGGCGCGGGCACGATTTTTGGCCGTGTACCGCAGCCTGGCTCCCGGCGTTGCCTGCGGCACAGGCACAGGTTTGGTCTTGCCTTTCGCAGTCCCTTTTGATATGCGCTTGCTATCGTGTCCGCACGATCTAGGGCTGGACAGGTCCGACGTCATGCCTGCGGAGCATCATGAGACCTGGGGGGAGAGGTGGTTGGGGAAACAATCCCCGTAAAATCCCCCACAACGGGGTATCAGCGCGAAAAGCGGATAGGAAACGTTCATGAAGGCGTTGCCTTCACCCTGCCGCATGAAAACAGCCCGTGGGGGCATTTTCGTGGGAAATTCAAACGGCATTTTTGCGCCTGCCCCCCGCCAGCGGCTACCCCTCGCCTCGGCTCTTCCCACGCGCCCAGCACGGTAGCCCAGGCGGTGCGCCCCGGAGCCAGGCGCAGTGCGGTGCTGCACAGTCTGGACATGCAGCGCAGGATGGGATAGCGTAGGGCCATCAGGGGTGCCCTGGGGCGCAGGCCGCGGGAAGGGCGGCTGCGGGGGGGGGCAGCAGGTCCGGCTTGAGCGTGAGCTGGAGCAACTCCGGGCCCTGGTCATGGACTTCAGCATGAGGCCTTCAGCCATGGTTGAACGGGTGCGGCGATTAGAGCATGTCACCGAAGTGTTGCACGCCAATCGCTAGGGTAAGGCCTAATCGGGAGACAGCATTTT
>WNGG01021507.1_pt1 | contig 11533 bp, 9 predicted proteins | sample 5400661 | NCBI WGS metagenome assembly WNGG01 (sample SAMN13153372, study PRJNA577476) | soil metagenome | isolation source: 100 cm soil or saprolite under Garry oak tree replicate 1 | place: USA:California | collected 2016-06-15 | reverse complement strand
GACCTCTGGCCCCGATTTCTCGGAGTCACCAGCGCCCCAGGTTCACCGTCCTAATAATGGACTCTGGTATCCTTTGGGCGGGGTTATGATCCCTGGACCAAGCTAGACGACGGCCCCACGAAAAGGCGGGTCACTAGACCGTTAGCTAATCAAGGTTTGCCAAACAAAAAAGAGTTTCGCGGGGACGCTGCACATTTGCCACCTCTGCTTGGTAGTTTGTTAGCTTCCTAGGGTTTGAATTAGGTTACTGTTAGGTCTGGAGCAACGAAGACAGAAGCTCTCCCAGCTTTCGCCCTTGCCTCCGAGCCTCCTTCGCGAGTACTTTCTGCACTCCACTGGAGTACTGAAAGGCTCGCTTCGGTCTGTTCACGATGTTGGCCGGGAGCCCCCACTTCTCCGCCAACCGTCGCAGAATATACTTTCTCGTAACTCCATTTTTGGACATTTTGACCTTTAGGCCGACTGGCAGTTGTAAGGCAAAGTTGACCAAGGGGAGGAATGCGAAAGGGCATCGAAGTTCCAGCCCGAATGAGACGGCGACCTTGTCCCCTGGTTCAAAATCGCTCTCGGCAGCAGCAAGAACGCTGTTCCACATCGCTAGATCGACCGTGTCAGGTTCCTCTTTCAACGCGAGTTCCTCGAACTTTGCATACCCTCCAAAGAGCTCGTCGCTCAACTGGCCCGCGACTATCACAGGCACTCCGATTTCTCGGGTGCGTTGGCAGGCGAAGTAGAAAGGAACTGATATTCCAACAGTCACTGGGCTGTCACTTTCGACGGTCCGAACCACTGCAGGAACCACCTCCATTACCTCTCTTTCGGACAGGCGGCTGATGTTCGCGTGAAGCCCTATAGAATCAGCGGCCTGAGCCGCGTGTTCGAGCTCTGGTTGACCCTTGAGGCCCACAGTGATCAGTTCAGGTTCCAATCCAAGTCTCTTGCAAGCGGCCGCGACCAGCGCACTGTCGAGGCCCCCTGAGAAAGCCAACCCGGATTTCTCGGGAACCACCTTCCGTACAGCCTCCAAGAGTAGCCTTTCCAGTTGGCTTAGGGCCTCGCCTTCCGAAATCTCAAGGTTCTTGGGTTTCGTGAGCACGTCATTCGTCGACACTACGAGTCCTCGGCTCGATACTTCGATGACTTGTCCCGGAAGGACGGGTTTTGGATCATTGATTCCCACGTCCTTGAGAGCTATTTTCAGGCTGGCAAAGGCGTAGTTCCCCTGAACGTCTACCCCCCAGTAGAGCGGTTTTTGTCCCAGCGAGTCTCGAGCAGCGGTCAATTTTTTCCGGTCGAAAGCCAATAGAGCGAAAGCACCTGGAGTGTCAAGCAGCCGGCCGATTGAGTTGGTGTCAAACAATCGGGGGTCCATTGGGGCTTCTTCACCGAAGAAACTTCCGTCAAGAGCCAGAAAAGCCTCAGCACTCTTCTGAGAGTTCTTGGATAGTGACTCAGGGGAGTTGCATACTCCAATGACAACATTGCCGGTTTCCTCGGTCTTTTCGCCAGAGGTCTCAACAATGATTCCACGACTCTTCATCGAACCCAGCATAATGTTGACTCTGGATTCGGCATCATCCCAATTCTTACCGGTGAAGGCACAGATCCCTGTCAAGCCTGGGCGACCGCCAGTCTCTGACAACTTGTTTAATATGATACGATAACCTGGCCGTCGTTTTGGGATCCAAGGATGCCTATTCTTCCGATTGACACGGGGCGATATGGAAGCGCCGAGATTAGACGCATCTTCGACGAGGAAAACAAGCTCCAGAAGTGGTTGGACGTTGAAGCTGCAATCGCCCAAGCCCAGGCCTTGGTGGGCGACATTCCCAGGGTTGCAGCCGAAGAAATAGCTAGAAACGCCAACACTAGAGTTGTTACTCTCGCCAGGACCAAGGAAATAGAGAAAGAGACCCGCCACGATCTCATGTCAATGGTACTCGCCCTTTCCGAAGCCTGTTCGGGCGATGGGCGAAGATACGTTCACTACGGGCTCACCAGCTACGATATTGAAGACACGGCAACAGCTCTTCTCTTCAAAGAGGCCTTCGGCCTTATCGAAGAACAGCTGGGCCAGTTGGAAGACAATCTCAAACGAATGGTCCGCAAATACAGAGACCAACTAGTTGCTGCCAGGACCCACGGGCGCCACGCAGGGGTCATCACTTTCGGGCTGAAACTCGCAGTGTGGCTAGAGGAAACAAGGCGTCACCAACGAAGGTTGAAGCAGGTAAAAGAACGGGCGCAGGTGGGGAAGGTCCTCGGTATCGTCGGAAACGGAGCAGGTCTCGGAAAGAACGCCCTCAAGATCCAACAGATCGCACTAACTCGTCTCGGGCTCAAACCCGCGGGCCTGGTTACCCAGGTCGTACAGAGGGACGTTCACGCCGAGGTAATCTGCTTTCTAGCTCTCCTGGGCTGTAGCCTTGACAAGTTTGCTACGGAGATACGGAACCTCCAGAGAAGCGAGATTTCAGAGGTGATGGAGCCTTTCGAGAGGGAGAAGCAAGTGGGCAGTTCCGCTCTACCCTCAAAGCGGAATCCTGAGCTGAGCGAGCGAGTCTCAAGCCTCGCTAAGCTTACGAGGGGTCTCGTAGTCCCGGCCCTCGAGAATGTCTCCCTTTGGCATGAAAGGGACCTATCCAATTCTGCCAACGAGCGATTCATCTTTCCCATGTCTTTCATCCTAGTGGAGGAAATGCTTCGCCTGATGAACCGGGTCCTCAAGGGCCTCGAGGTTTTCCCCGAAAACATGAGGAAGAACCTTGAGGTGTCACAAGGACTACTCTTAGCGGAAAGAGTCGTCAACTCTCTAGTTGAGGCCGGTGTTCCAAGGCAGGAGGCTCATGACAAGGTCAGAAAAGTGTCGATGAGAGCGATCGACAACCGCATTCCTTTCTCGAAGGCTTTACAGGAAGACACGTTCGTATCGAAGAAGTTGAAGTCCAAGGATATTCGGGCCGCTCTTGACTACGAGTCATACCTGGGCTCAACCTATCAACTCATCGATCTGGCTCTGAGGAAGTGAATGCATATTGTCTGTGGGTTAGGTGCCCAGACTATGGCGCGGCGATTCTTTTCATGTATTTCTTCACGAGTTCATCAAACATTTTCTCCACGCGCTCGGGAGATGGGCCTTCAACTTCTACCTCATAATTCCCCTTCTTCACCCGAATCTTCCAATTACCGCTTTGACCAGTCATGGGGAAAGACAGAATTCGGCAGGGTATTAAGCAGTAACTGTTTCCCTAAACTAAAACGGCCTGGGGGGCTGAATCTGAACCTTGGGACGACAGACTGTCGTTTGCTCGAAAGGGGAATGTCAGCCTCGGGAACGGGAGGAGGCTTGTCGTCAGAGTCCGCCAAATCCATCCTCATCGGATTGCATAAGGAGCGGAGCTCCCTGACAGCTCCACGTTACACACCAAAGTCAGCACCGGATGCCCAAAAGTCTTATTTTTGCCGCCGTAGGCGGGTCTTTCCAGGCGCTAGAACATGAAGGAGGCTATGATGACTGTTGGTATGCTTTTGCTCTTTGCCGGTGCATTAGGAGCTGTAGCGGGCTCAACGTTGAATACCGGACCCACGGTTGCGAGTTCGAGTTGCACAGAGAACTTCTTCTTCGTCAAGCTCCAATGCCTGCAATACCTCCTCGTAGTTGAGGTAATTTTCACCGTGATAGCCTTCATCGGCGGTGCTCTGGTTATGCGGAATCGCTGACCTGAACAGGTTCTCCTTCCTCCAGGAATTCCCGAAGGTTATCTTTGACCTCTAGCCAATCACCAATTTGCTCGAACTTGGCCATGTCGTGTTCGAGCACGAACTGGATGAGTGGCAGGTAGAGACGAACTGCCCTCCTGGCTGAAACGTGGCTCTTGGACCCAATTGCGGCACCCAAAGCTCGCCTCTGTTCTCTTGCCCCGCGGGTCCGTGACATGGAGGCGATTCGCTGGGGGAACTTCATGGACACCCAGCCTCTCGGTGATGTCTTCTTGGCAATCGCTACCCCCGCAGTCATGAGTTCAAGGGCGTAGGATAGGAGATGCCAGGACTGGGTCTTTCTTATCCGTGCGTAGAACAGGTCAGCCTCAGCCAGAGCCTCCATCGCCTCGCTGAGCTCCGAAGGATTTGGTATCTGGTAGGGTGCGTTTTCCAGTATCCACTGGAACAACATTTCATGATCGATATCTGATAGGTTGGTCGCCCTTCGTGCAGCAGCGACTGTTTGACTGTTGAAGACTATTCGGAGTACTTCGAATATGGATTCTGTCCGGTCTCGCCAGGCGAGCCAGTTGACCTCATTTGTTCCTAGGGGCTTGCCTCGCCTAGTCAGGACTTGCAGGTCATTGAGTGTCGACCTTACGTCTCCATTATTCTTCTGAACAAGAATGCGTAGAGCCTCCTCGTCCGCAGTCAGGCCTTCCTTTGCCAAAACAGTCTTGAGAAGAGGAATCCCCTCCCTCAGTCCTAGTCTCTTCAGTTCTATTTGCAGGCAAGCCTCTCGTAGAGGCCTAACCTTAGGGTCCCACGGATCGTTAGCGGTCAGAATTATCGGAAACCTTGATTCTCTAATGATTTGCAGGATGGTGGTCATTGCCCCGTGGTCTTGCCTCAGATTTATTCCGTCCACCTCGTCCAGTAGAATCAGTCTTCCCTTTCCCCCAAGGGTCCCCTGTGTTGAAGCTAGCCCGGCCGTTCTCGAAAGTATCTCGCTGCTTCTCTGGTCGGAGGCGTTGATCTCCACTAGGTCCCAGCCCCTATCCCGAGCCACGACTTCAGAGACGACTGTCTTTCCCACGCCTGGGGGGCCGTACAGGAGTGCCGCAGGTTTTGACGGTCGCCCCTTAGACCAGGACTCCAGCCATTGAACCAGTTTGTCTATGGCTGGCTTGTTTCCCACTATTCCCTGGATGGTCTTGGGTCTATGCTTCACGGTCCAGGGTTCTGACATGGGCCTCCATACCTGCTCTCTGCGGAGACGCTTCTGCAGCCAGTTTGGCCAGGAGAGCGCTCAACTGGACCTCTTCGTCGCCTCCCTGCACGAGTCTAAAGTCCGTCTCTCCCAAAGCCTCGATAAGCCCGATGCGGCGTTTCTCTGTAACCGCTAGACGGAATATTTCCGAGTGTATCTGTCGCACAATCTCGGATCCGGAGATCCCGTACTTGACCAGAAGTGACCTCAGTTCTTCCCGTGCCTTGAGGAAATCACCCTTGAGAGCATGGTTTAGCATGGCCTGGACATCTGTCGGCTTTGCCCTACCCACAACCTGATAGATGGTCTCCTCGGAGATGGTTTTGGACATTGAAGAGGCGGCCTGAAGGGCGTTTATGCCCTTCCTCATGTCTCCCTCGGCAACCTCGACCACTGACTTGAGCCCCTCATGGGTCACCTTCAGGTTCTCCTGCTTTGCAATATGACTCAGATAGTCCACTACTCTCTCTTCAGGGAGTGGAGTGAACCTGAACAAGGCGCACCTGGACTGGATTGGCTCTATTATTCTCCCCGAATAATTACAGCAAAGGATGAACCTACAAGTGTCAGTGTACTTCTCCATCGTTCTACGCAGAGCGTGCTGGGCATCACCGGTCATGTTATCCGCTTCGTCCAGGACAAGAATCTTGAAGGGAACAGCACTCAGGGAAGCCATTCTGGCAAACTCCTTGACAGTCGTGCGAACAACGTCAATACCTCTCTCGTCGCTAGCATTCAACTCCATGAAAACGTCCTGGAAGCGGGTCCCGAACATGTCATGGGCGAGGCAGAGAGCAGCCGTCGTCTTTCCGGTCCCGGGGGGTCCGGCGAAAAGGCAGTGGGGCATCGTACCGCTCTTCACGAATTCTTTGAGCCGGCTAACGATTTCCTCCTGGTCTTGAATCTCGTCGAGAATCTTCGGCCTATATTTCTCCGTCCAGAGAGCAGCTTCCATTGGAGTCAGCTCCTCGCTAGAGTCGCTGCTTATAGAAATGAGTGTTTCACTCACCTCTCTCTGTCTAATTCGCCTAGGTAATTGGATGAGATTTCTGGTTGAACGGTTTTAATGCGGGTCCAGTTGGGATGCCGGACCCTGAGGCGAGTAACCTGGAAAAGGAACCTTCCATAGTGGCGACCATAGACATCGAGTTTGAAAACTCGCCTTCGAGAATCAACTTTCTAAAGGACTATCCCGAAACAAGGATTGGCGACAGGCTCCTTGGACCCTACCGGATGGGCCAGGAAATAGAGCTTCCACTATGGATAGCCCAGCACTTGGTAGAAATGGGATATGGCAAGTTCCGGGAAGACGAGCAGCTCTCACTAAACACACTCTCAACCACACACTACAAAGAGACCCTTCCAGCCTCCCGACAAATACCCAAACTTGCACGACCGTTCTACTTCCAAGTGAGACGCCTGCTTCGGGACCTGAAGAGGCAGGAGGCGAAGGATAGGGCTAAGGGTAGAGACTTCGACAAGGCTCTGGCCCTCGCTCGGGACATTGTCAGCATAAGAGTGAAGAAAATCGCCTCCCTTGGAGCATCCGGGGAACAGGCGACCGAGCTCACATCGAACCTAACAGCCGAAGAACACGCTCTCTACGAGAGGATTCGCAGAACGGTCGATTCTTGGAAGAAGGATATTCTGGGACGTGAATCTCCCAGTTGACCGCCCTTCTGAGAAACAGGACGGTCCGCCCGGAAGACGGTTTTCAAGAACTCTTTCGTTCTTATGAGACAGACCAGGATACAATGGCAAGTCATTGGTTATTGAATTTGATGATCTGATCGCGTTCGATGCCGCATTGGCGCGATCAGTTCGGGAGCGTCCCGACGATTTCATAGAGTATGCGAGTTCTTCCGCTACCGCTCAGATGCGAGTGGAGGACCCCGAATATGCGGAACATGTTGGCAAGATTTGGGCGCGCTTCAGGAAGGTTGCCGAGGTGACTCCGTTAAAGGACCTTAGCCTTCGGCATCTCGGAAAATTGGTTTCTGTTGAGGGAATGATAACCAAGGTCAGCCGAGCACAATTAGCGCTAGTCCAAGGCGTGTACAGGTGCCAACGATGTCTGGAGATCGTTCGCGTAGTGCAATCAGGTGACCTTTTGGAGGAGCCAATTCGCCGTTGCCCAAGCTGTAGGCAGCCTGCGGCTTTTCAACTACTTACAGAGCAGTCTCGTTTCAAGGACACGCAGGAAGTTCGGATTTCCGAAATTGTTGCCAAGAGACCCGACCGTCAACAATCGCCCCGCTCCTTGAATGTGACGCTGGCGGAGGACCTCGTGGATACGGTTCGCCTAAAGGACAAGGTCGAGGCGACGGCGATTGTTAGAATCAAATCTTTGAGTCGCAACCGTCGTCCCACAACCAGATACTCACTCTCTCTAGACGCCACTTGTGTGGGTCCTCTCGAGCAGTTGGACGGCGATCCAATGCGGGTAGTCACACGTTGACCGCTATTCTCGAGTCAGAATCTGCCCGTCCTGAAGATGCATTTCAGGATTTCTTCCGGTCGTATGAGACCGACGAGGTAGGCTCAAAGTACCGTAAACGACTGGGTCAGGTCGCTGTGAATAATGGAAAGTCTCTGGTTGTTGATTTCGAAGACCTGATCGCGTTCGACCCAGCGCTTGCCCGTTCGGTTGTCGAGCGCCCTGACGACTTCATTGGATATGCGGGTTCAGCCGCCACGGCTCAGATGAGGGTTGAAGACCCAGAGTATGCTGAGCACGTGGGCCGGGTATTTGCCCGATTCAGGCGGCTTCCCGAGAAATCACCTCTGCGGAAGGTGGGAGCCGAAAATCTCAAGAAACTAGCACTGGTCGACGGGATAGTGGTTAGGGCGAGCGAAGACCTTCCTCCCGGCCAGCTTCCTCGCTACTTGGACGTTCGTCTAGAGGAAGACTTGGTCGACACAGCCCGCCCAGGAGACAGGATCGCGCTCACAGCCATCGTGAGGGCGGAGAAACAGTTCGTGGGCGAAAAGAGTCGGCTCCGGACGTTCAACCTCTACCTCGAAGCAAATTTTATCGACGTGGTCGGGAAAGAGACGGAGATTGTCGACATAACTGCTGAGGATGAGAAAAAGATTCTCGAGGCTTCAAAAGACCCTTGGATAGACCGTAACCTCATACGGAGCATAGCTCCATCCATCTACGGGTATGAAGACGTCAAGGAGGCAATCCTGTACCTTCTCCTCGGCGGCGTCGCAAAGAAGCTTCCCGACGGCGTAAACATCAGGGGAGACTCACACACACTCATCATCGGTGACCCTGGTTGCCTGGTAGGCGATGAGAGAATTATCCTCGGAAATGGCGCTATTGCGAAAATCCAGGACCTTGGACGAAGCCACTTGGAGAAGATCTCACTCCAGGTTCAAACCGGAACGGGAGGTGGAACTAAAGATTGGGCCACGTGTTTCCACGCTTACGCCAGTCAGCCAACTCTCGAAATCATTACAGAGAGCGGAAAAAGCATTCGAGGAACCCACAACCACCCGCTTCTTGCAGTTGAGACTGTCAACCAAGCCTACCTCCGCAGATGGAAACGACTTGATGAATTCAAAGTGGGAGACCGGGTCGCAGTCTCTACCGGAATAATATGCTCTATCAAGAAATTCGTGCCCACCAACTGGAAACCTCTACCGTACAAAAGGGGGCCACGCTTCAGGGGTAAACTGCCAAGCGCCGTAACCCCCGACGTTGCTGGGCTACTCGGTTACATGCTGGGCGATGGGTGGGCTGAAGAGTATCGGGTTGGTCTGACAGTCGCTGACGGAGAGAAAGATCTGCTTGGTCCTCTTTGTGAAGTGATGAACAAGCTCTTCGGGAGAGACCCAAAGGTTCTCTCTCGACACCGTCGAAACCGTTCAGTAATAATGCACGAAGCAGTCGTCCACAGCAAAGACATTGCTTACAACCTATCATTTCTGAAGGAAAGGCGAGTTCCAAGCCTGATTCTTAGGTCAGGCAATGAAGTTGTCGCATCGTTCTTGAAATGGCTCTACGAGGCCGACGGCACGGTGTTTACTCAGTCCCGTGGATGCGGAGCCGTAGGCCTCAAAGCGAAAGACCTAGAACTGCTCCGAGATGTTCAGATTCTCCTCTTACGGTTCGGAATCCACTCGAGAATAATTGGAAACGCCCTGCTCATCAGGCGCGGAAACAGTATCCTGAGGTTCGCTTCAAAGGTCGGATTTACCTCTGCGAAGAAGAAACAGCGACTCTCGCAAGTCGTTGACCGCGCAAAGCAGCTGAAACGTCTCAATCGACAGTTCAGCGAACGCATCGTCTCAATTGTCCCCAGGGAGCCAGCCGATGTCTACGACATTGAGGTCCCTAAGGGCCACCGTTTCATAGCCAACGGAATCGTTTCCCACAACACCGCCAAGAGTCAGCTTCTCCAATATGTATCCAGAATCGCTCCGCGCGGACTCTATACATCGGGACGAGGCTCTTCAGCTGCAGGTCTGACTGCGGCTGTCCTTCGAGAGAAGAGTGGAGGAATGGTCTTGGAGGCTGGTGCGCTTGTGCTGGCCGATAAGGGCATTGCCTGCATTGATGAGATTGACAAGATGCTGCCGATCGACAGGGTGGCTATTCACGAGGCTATGGAGCAGCAAACAATCAGCGTGGCCAAAGGAGGGATCGTAGCCACTTTGAATGCGCGAGCATCTGTTCTTGCTGCAGGTAATCCTAAGCTTGGACGATATGACGCGTTCCTGAATGTCGGAGAAAATATCAACTTGGATGTCACCATTCTCTCTCGGTTCGACCTGATTTTCCTGTTACGGGACGAACCGAACACCGAGCGGGACACCAGGATGGCAGAGCATATTCTAGCACTTCACCGGACTCACATCAATCCTGAGGTGGCCCCGTTTCAGCCCGACTTTTTGAGGAAATACATCAGTTATGCGAAGAGGTTCGTCCCCACCCTAACTCCCGACGTCGTGAAGGAATTACAGGACTTTTATCTCAAGATGAGGGCCAAGGGTGGAACAAAGTCGGTGGCGGTCGCGATAACGCCACGTCAGCTCGAAGCCCTGGTCAGGCTGGCCGAGGCAAGAGCGAGGGCTTTCCTCCGGGACCATATCACTGTCGAGGACGCGAAGAGCGCTATCAGGCTCGTAAACGTCTCCATGGGAGACGTGGGAATTGACGTGACAACAGGGGCCACGGATATTGACGTTATCATGACCGGCATCCCCAGGAGCTTCCGAGACAACATGCAGAAGATCATAGAGGTCATTCTTGAGCTGTCCAGAGAGTCGGGAAGTGCGGAAGAAGCCACTGTGTTGCAGGTTTTGAAGGAGAGAGAAAACGTTCAGCAGGGTGAGGCAATCAGGCTGCTCGGACAACTGATTAAGGACGGCATAATCTACACTCCAAAGCCCGGAAGGCTCAAGAGAGCCACCGGCTAGTAACTTTCCGGGGCACACGGCCAGCATGAGAATACGCGAGCTTCCGCTAGACTCTCAGGTTGTCCAGCTACTGGAAGGCGAGGGTCTTGACCAGCTGTACCCACCACAGGAAGATGCGGTCAAAGCCGGAGTCCTAGACGGCAAGAACCTAGTTCTGGCGAGCCCTACAGCGAGCGGCAAAACTCTGGTCGCTGAGCTCTGCATTCTCAAGCATGTACTCGAGAGACACGGCAAAGCAATCTATCTCTCGCCCCTCAGAGCCCTGGCCAGTGAAAAGTACAAGGAATTTCAGAGATTTTCTTCCCTAAAGAAGCCTGGGGGCGAGCATCTTCGCGTGGGCATTTCCACAGGAGACTATGATAGTTCAGACCCCTGGCTTGGACGATACGACGTAATCCTCGCAACCAACGAGAAGGCCGACTCCCTACTTAGACACAAGGCACCTTGGATGAACGAGCTCTCCTTGGTCATCGCTGACGAGGTTCATCTTCTCACAGAGCACGCGAGGGGGCCCACGCTCGAGGTAGTTCTGACCCGTCTCACCGAGATCAACCCGAAGATCCAAGTCCTGGCGTTGAGCGCTACAGTCCGTAATGCCGAAGAACTAGGCGAGTGGCTCCACGCTGGCTCGGTAACAACCGAGTGGAGGCCAGTGCCCCTTCGGGAAGGCATCTACCAGGATGGGCAGGTGCAATTCAGAGAGGGAGCCAGCAGAATAGTGGCAGGACAGACCAACTCTCCTCCCCTCGACATAGCCCTTGATGTGGTGACAAAGGGAGGACAGGCCCTAATCTTCAGCGAGACAAGGAGGTCCGCCGTGGAAATGGGCAGGAAAGCCGCCCTAGCCCTCAGGGGACAATCCCCCAAGCCAGAACAAAGGTCCTTGGATGCCATATCCAATAGAATTCTCTCATCTGGAGAGAAGACGCGGCTTAGTGAAGCTCTGGCAAGTCAGGTCCTGACTGGAGCTGGGTTCCATCACGCAGGTCTACCTGGGGCTCACCGTGGGATAATAGAAGAGTCGTTCCGTGAGGGACGCATCAAGATCTTGGCTGCAACCCCCACCCTAGCAGCAGGAGTCAACCTGCCAGCTAGGACCGTGATCATCAGCAGCTATGAACGGTACGAATCGGG
>WNGG01008190.1_pt1 | contig 11533 bp, 8 predicted proteins | sample 5400661 | NCBI WGS metagenome assembly WNGG01 (sample SAMN13153372, study PRJNA577476) | soil metagenome | isolation source: 100 cm soil or saprolite under Garry oak tree replicate 1 | place: USA:California | collected 2016-06-15 | reverse complement strand
GGTGATCTGGCCTAACGAACAGACCTCGGCCGCTTCTAACAGAGCGGGGAAAACATTTTCACCGCTGTCAGCGACCGCGGCGAGTCTCTCCAAGGCGTGCTTGGCTTTCTCTGCGTTTTTCTTTTTGAATTTCCCAAGCCGATCAACCTGCAACTGTTGTTTTTTGCGCGGGGTCCGCGCAAGTTTCACGTCCGGAATTTCTTCGGCGCCGTCACGATAGCGATTCAACCCAATGATTGGACGAGTGCCATCGTAGATTTGTTGTTCGTAGCGATGCGCTGCGTTTTGGATCTGGCTGCGCTGATAACGTTCTTCCACCGCCGCCAACACGCCGCCGAGCCGCTCGATTTCGCGGAACTCCTCGAGGATCGCCGCCTCCACTGCGCGCTCAACAGCTTTCATTCCCGGCGAACCGCTCAACATGTTCATGGTGTGTTTGAAAATGCCAGACTCCTCCAGCAGGATCGCCTGCCCGTGCGCAGCAAGCCGGATCCATTCTTCACTTGGCGTTGTAAATGGTTCGTCCGCGCTGTTTGAATGACACGAGTTCGTCGCGTTCATGTAAGCGAGGATCAATTCTGCGGCGGTGCGCGTCAGATTGTTTTTGAATTCGGCGGCAATTAAAGAGCGACCGCTGGTTTGTGTGTGCAATTTGAGAAGTTGCGCTTTCGGCCCCGCTCCGAACACATCGCGCATTCCGATCGCCCAGATGCGGCGCGACACGCGCGCGAGCGCGATGTATTCAGCGTCGAGACCGCAATCGAGAAAGAACGAAAGCCGCGGCCCGAATTGATCGACCGAGATGCCGCGCGCGGCGAACATTTCTGCGTAAGCGAATCCATTCGAGAGCGTATATGTGGCCTGCTGCACCGGCGTGGAGCCGGCTTCGCCGATATGATAGCCACTGATCGAGATCGGATACCAGCGCGGCATGTCATGCGTGGTGAACTCGACCATGTCGGTGAGAAAACGCAGGGACGGCTCGATCGGAAAAATCGTTTCGTTCTGTGCCTGGACTTCTTTGAAAATGTCGGCCTGAATTGTGCCACGCAATTTCGGAACAACTTTCGAACCGAACCGCCGTTTGGCCGCAGCAATGTACATTGCCATGATGATCGGCGCCGGGCCGCTGATCGTCATCGACGCGGAGAAATTCGGCGAGCCGAGATCGAAGCCATCGTAGAGCCGCACCATGTCTTCCACAGTGTCGATCGCCACGCCGCCTTCGCCGATCTTGCCGAATACTCCATCTGCGTCGCTGTCGATGCCATAAAGAGTCGGCCCATCAAATGCCGTACTAAGGCGATGCGTGCGCTGGTGTCGTGTCAGATAATGAAAACGCTCATTGGTGTCCTCCGCCAGCATCAAACCGGAGAACAAACGCGTAGGCTCTTCCTGTAGAGGCAGCCGTGTCGGCTGCTTTTTAGACTGCTTTGCGGGCGCCACGCCCGCCGCTACAGCTTCATTCTTCTCAAAGCTTTCGATCTCGCGAACCGGCTCGAGGTACATCTCGCGATAAGTCGCGTTCAAATATGGAAACTCACCGGGCAATCCTTCGCCAAAGAGATATCGCGCAATTTCGCCTGGTTCGTCGATTTCCGGCAACGCAAGCCGCGGCAACGACAATCCGGTCGGAGTGCGCGTGACCGGAATTTTCGCTTTAATGTCGTTCCAGCGTCCCAGCAGTTCACGCCCGAATTTTTCATCGGTACGCGCCCGCTTCACCTGATCGAGCACGAATTTGTTGTACTTTTCAACTGATTCGACGACTTGCCCGAGTTTGCTCATGGTTTTTCTCCTGCTGTAGCGGCGCTCTAAGAGCGCCGTTGGTCTTTCGCTCGGCGGTCATAGACCACTGCTACAGGTGCATTCGAAATTAGCTCAAACAGTTTGTCCACGCCAGGATCTCGATGACGTTTTGCCACCGTGTCGATCAGTTGCTGGTTACGCCCGCCTTCGCCAAGGCTACGGCGGGCAGGGCGGTTTTGTTGGAGACGCTGCTCGATTTCCGTGTGCGCAGTGCGCGCACGTTGAAGATCACTTTTGTTCACCACCACGATGTCCGCCAGATCGAGCATCACGATTTTTTGCAACTGCAATCGGCTGCCGTAATCCGGATTCATGACCAGCACTGTCTGATCCACAATACCATTTTTCTGAAACGGCATCGCCTCCTGGCCGGTGCCCACCGTCTCAATGATCACATAGTCGAAATTCGAATCCGCGAGCAGTGCGAGACAATCTTGCGTCGCGGGCGAGAGTCCTCCGGCCTGTCCGCGCGTGGCCATGCTGCGCATGAATACGCGATCGTCCTGCGAGTTGATCATGGTCGCACGATCGCCCAGCAGCGCTCCTTCGCCGACTACGCTCGGATCGTGCGACAAAATCGCGATTCGACCTTTTGGACTCCGATTCAGAAACCGCAGCACCAGCTCATCGATCAGCGTCGTTTTGCCGGCACCGCCGGGACCGGTGAATCCGATGACGCGCGCTCCGCGCGAATTTCGAATTTTCTTCTTGGACGTTGAGCGTTGGGCGTTGAGCGCCTGCCACGCCGTAGCGTCGCGAAGGGGGGTTGGGCGTTTGCCTTTCGCATAGGCGTCTTCGATTTCACTGAGTTTGTGCGCGAGTTCCTGATCGAACGATTTGGGGCGCGGTCGCTTCGTTCTCGATTTGCCATAGCGCTGATGAACAAAACGCACCATCTCTTCGAGCGACGTGCCGGCGAAAAAAACCTCGTCTACGCCTTTGCGCTTCATGATGACCGCATCATCATGCGTGATCGTTCCGCCGCCGCCGCCGAACACTTTGATGTCGTCCGCGCCTTTTTTGCGCAGCAGACCGATAACTTCAGCGAAAAATTCGATGTGCCCGCCGTTGTAACTCGAGATACCGATCGCGCTTACGTCCTCCTGGATTGCGGCGCGCACAATGTCGCTCACCGAGCGATGATACCCGAGATAAATCACTTCGATGCCATGGCGAATGAATTCGAGGTTGATTGTATTGATGGCACTGTCGTGCCCATCGCAAATCGGGACAGCGGTTAATATCCGGATCGGAGAAGCCATGTCGTTGAAGAGATAACAATAAATCTCGAAGCCAGGAAAACAGGAAAACTAATTGGAATCTAATTTCTTGGCTTCCTGGTTTCCTGATTAAAACTTCCTCTATATGTCTGATCCGTTGGACTGCGCCGGCAAAAGTAGCGAAGCCGCATGAAGAAGTTCCGAGCGCTTCGCGCAATCGTCACCGCTGGCGTGGTCGTTGGTATTTTGGACATCTCATCGGCATTTGTGATTTGGTGGCAACGCGGCCTGGCGCTACAGCACGGATTGCAGGGAATCGCAGCTGGATTGCTTGGCACCAAATCGTACGAAGGCGGAATGGCAACGGCCGCCTTGGGTCTGGCGCTCCACTTTTTCATTGCGTTCGTGGTTGTATCGATCTTTTACCAGGTGAGTCGCAAGGTCCCGTTTTTGATGAAACAGCCGTTTGTTTCGGGCGTGTTTTATGGGATCGGCGTTTACATTGTGATGTACTGGATCGTGTTGCCGGCGGCATTCTCAACGTTTCGACACCGGCCCTCTAACGAGTTGCTCGAGCTTGCCATTCACATCTGTTTGATCGGCTTGCCGACCGCATTCATTGTGCGCCGATACGCTGTAGTGACGGACTAATCATTATGAGCAATCCACTGGATTTTACCGGGAAAATTGTGCTGGTCACGGGCAGCTCGCGCGGGATCGGCGCGGAGATGATCAAAGCGTTCGGCGCACGTGCTGCGGAATGCGTGGTGAACTACATCGCCGATGCACAGGGCGAAAATAAAACCGACGCGGTGAACGTGGCGAAGGAGCTGAATGAACCGCTCCTGATCGAATGCGACGTAACACAGCCGGAGCAGGTCGAAGCCATGATGAAACAGATACAAGATCGACATGGCGGACTGGACGTTCTGGTCAACAATTCCGGGATCATTGGTGATCGCACAATCAAAAAAATGTCACTGGACAATTTTGAGAGCGTCGTCCGGGTGAATTTGATCGGCACATTTCTTGTCACACAAAAGGCGGCCGTGATCCTGCGCAATGGCGGCCGGATCATCAACATGTCTTCCGTCAGCGGCGAAATGGGATTGTTCGGACAAGCAAATTATTCATCGAGCAAAGCGGGCATTATCGCGCTCACCAAAGTTTCGGCGCGCGAGTTTGCCCGGCAGAACATCACCGTGAATGCAATCGCGCCTGGATTTATTGATGTGGGGATGAGCAAAGGTATGCCCGATGAAGTGACGCAAAATTTCATCAAACAAATTCCGCTCGGACGACTTGGTGATGTAAGCGAAATCGTCAATGCAGCCCTGTTCCTCGCCTCTCCAATGGCGTCGTATATCACCGGGCACGTCTTGAACGTGAACGGCGGCTTCTACATGGGATGAGACACGGTAGTGTCGACCGCTTCAACTCTTCAACGTCAGCGTCAGCTCAGTCCAACTTTTGCACGAGCAACCAGACCAAAGCTGAAAGCATCGCTGCGAATGTCGATAAGACATAGGTGGCGCGCTTCGTCTGCCGGATCTTGAAAGCAGGCTTGGGAATATCGTCATGAATGTGACTGGCCTCGAATAGTTTCATCAGCGCAAAAGCAACGACGAAACCGACAGCGGCCCATTTCAGGCAACCCAGAGTAGTCTCCAACATCCCACGCAAACCCTAACGCAGGCACGGGCAACGCTCAAGCGAACTTGCGGGTTATACATGGCACCTGCAAATTGGCAGTCGCGTGCGTTCACGATTTGAAATGCACGTCGAAGGGGGCCTCTCCCTTCGCATGAGCACTTGGAATCCAGCAGCCAGCTACTGCGAACAAGGTCGGACCTATTTCTTGTCAAAAAGCGACAGGTACGCTTCATACCCTCTGCTCTTCATTTCCTCGACTGGAATGAAATGGAAGGCGGCCGAGTTAACGGCGTAACGTTGTCCGGTGGGCGATTTTGGGTCGGCAAAAACATGGCCAAGGTGAGCGCTACTTCGCTTGGCGCGGACTTCGGTCCGACGCATATCGTTCGACGTGTCCAGGTACTCGACCAGAAGATCTTTCGAGATCGCTTTGCTGAACGTGGGCAGGCCGATCTGTGCATCGAATTTATCGACCGAAGCGAAGAGTGGTTCGCCGGTAATGACATCGACGTAGATACCCTTCTTATCGCTGTTCCAAAACTGATTTTGGAAAGGCGTTTCGGTGCCACCTTGCCGCACGACCCAAAATTCCTCGGCTTTCAATCGCTGTTTTAACACGGCGTCGCTCGGTACCGGCCGTTTCGGATCGAAAGTCGTGGTCTCAGCTTTCTCTTTTTGCGCCAGAAAGAAGAAGTAGATCCCCCCGACCGCGAGCACGACCGCGATGCTGACACCCACGTAGGTGCTGATCATCGATTTTTCCTCGCTGGTGATTCGGCCCCCGTGCATCAGATCGCGATGAACGTTATTGAAACAGGGATTGGCTGCGTCGGTCAAGCCAGAACAGGCTGATCTCTTTTGAGGGTTAGTATTGGTCAGGATGCCTGTGTTACGTTCGTTAATGAAGTTGTCAGACAAGTTTGAGGAAGCGCTGGTTTATGCGACGCAGGCGCATGGTAATCAAATGCGCAAGAAAACGGGGATTCCGTTTGTCGCGCATATTCTTGGCGTGACAGCGATCGCGCTTGAGTACGGCGCGAGCGAAACCGAAGCAATCAGCGCGTTGCTTCATGATACGGTGGAAGATTGCGGCGGCGCGGACCGATTGTGCGATATCCGGGAAAAATTTGGCGATGACGTAGCGGGGATCGTTGATGGCTGCACCGACACATATGAGACGCCAAAGCCGCCGTGGTTGGAGCGAAAACGAGCTTACATCGAGCATCTCAAGGATTCCGATTCCTCGACACGCCTGGTATCAGCGTCCGATAAATTGCATAACACACGCGCGATCCTGGCCGAACTGCGAAGGCACGGTACGGACGTTTTCGACCGCTTTGCCGGTAAGAAAGATGGCACGCTTTGGTATTACCGGACGCTGGTGACCGCGTTCCGCGAGCATGGCAATCACACTGATCTGATCGACGAGCTCGACCGTGTCGTTACCGAGATCGAAAAGCTCGCCGGCGTGCGCGGATAATTCACGGCTCCCATTTATCCTTCTTGCTTCTGATTTTCTTCAGCAACTTCGCACCGATTATCAGGTTCAATCCGCCAACCAACAGGAGGGACAACAGATTATGGAAAGAAAAATTATAGTGATAGCATTGGCAGTATTCGCATTCGGGTTTGGGTCTGCTATACGTTCGAATGGCGGCACTGAAGTGATTGAGCCTTACCGCGCGCCAGCGCCGCGATACAATTACGCGCCGCCACCACCCCCACCGCGCCCGATCTTCTTCGCTCCTCCTTTGCCGGTTTTTGGCGTCGTCATTGGCCCCAGGTATGGCTATTACGGGCGCGGTTACGGATACTACGGACGCGGCTACTACGGTGCCCACCGGTTCTACGGCCGGCATCCTTATTGGCGTTCTCATCATCACTCGCGCTAATCAAAAAGCTGTAGACGCTGGAGTTGATTGCGACCTCAACGACTCAACTACCGCACCTCTGTTTTGATTTCCGGAAATCCCGCTCGCTTCAATTCCTGATTCAACGCGGGAAGATCGGACTCGAGTAATTTGTGCCATCCGTCCATCATCGGTTCCACCTTTGTTTCAAGATCCGTGACGGCGATCTTGACCGCCGCTGTTGGTGCAGCGTCTGCACCTTGGATATCGTTGAACAGTCGCGTCGTTGATTCCAACACGAAAAGCGAGGGCGGAGCGCCTGGCCGCGGATGCGGCGGCCCAAATTTCGTCAGGGTTTGAGCAAAGGCCTCCAGTTTTTGCGTGATGTCAGGTCGCTCCGCGGCCTTTGCTTTGAGTTTCGTTAGCTGCTCAGCAACGTCGCCGAATTTCTTACCGATCGGGGCGAGCTTGAGCCGCAATTGATACAACTTCCACGAGAGATCGAACTGTGGCTGAAGATCGGCGGCCGACGTTTTGACACGTGGATCCATTTCGATCCTCAACGGTTGGCTAAAAGTTTTGTCGGCGACCGTCAACATGACCGTGTAATCACCCGGCACGGCCCATGGTGATGTTGCCTCCGCTGCCGTGTTGCGATACGTCGCGGATATCGGAAACTCCGGTTCCACGCCCGGGACCGATGTGTAATGCATGTCCCAAAGAAACCGATGCATGCCTGCTTTCGTGGAAACCGATTGCAGCGGCCGAATCCAGTAGCTCGGAATTTTAAGCCGCTTTGGATTCGCCTCCACCGGCACATCCGCGCTTGAATATTTCCTGACTGACTGGTCTTTGCCGTCTTTGATCTCGATCGTTACCGGACCAGTCGCATCTTTCGAAAGGAAATAATCGATCATCGCGCCGTCCGGCGGATTTTGGCCGGCCGGTTCGTCCGGTGGCAACGGTGTGTCGGTGTTCAGGTTCCCGCGAACGCGCATCGCAGTCTGCGGTTTAAACAGCAAATCCTCCCGCTGAGTTCTGTTGAGTTGCCGCAGCGGCGTAATGTTGTCGAGGATCCAGAACCCGCGACCATGCGTCGCCACGATCACATCGTCGTTCTTAATGATAAGATCGCGCACGGAACTCGCCGGCAGATTCAATCGCAAAGACTCCCAGTTCGCGCCGTCATCAAACGAGACGTAAACACCTTTCTCACCTCCGGCGAACAGGAGACCTTTCCGTTCCGGATCTTCGCGAACCGCGTTGACGATTTGGCCCGCCGGTATTCCCTTCGCAATCTCGGTCCACGTTTTGCCCGCGTCGTGTGTCGCAAGAATGTGTGGCCGCAGATCGTCCATCCGCAGCGTGTTGACCGCCGTGTAAGCTGTGTTCGAGTCGAAATGTCCGGCTTCGATCAGCGAAATCTTCTGCCACGCGGAAATATTCGGTGGCGTAACATCGGTCCAGGTTTTTCCGCCATCGGTTGTGAGATGAATTAAACCGTCGTCGGTTCCGCACCAGATCCGGTTCGCGTCGAGCGGTGATGGCGCGACGGTGTAAATCACGCCGCGCCGATGCGCCTGCCTTGTTGCATCCTCTTTATATTTTCCAATGCTCGCCGGCGGCTCGTAATTTGGTCGCGACAAATCGGGACTGATCTTTTCCCAGTGATCGCCGCGATCGCGTGTTTGCCAAAGTGTGTTTCCAGCGAAGAAGAGTAAATGCGGATCAAGCGGCGAAAAAACAACCGGCTCGGTCCGCAACATCCGGAAGTCTTCTGTTTGCACCGGCACCGGGAGAATATTTTGCGCCTGACCGGTCCGGCGATCGAATCGCGTCAGCTTACCGCCGATGATAATGTCGGGATCGAGCGGATCGGCAACGACGTAACCATATTCCTCGGCTGCGACCGGCTTCCAATCGCGGAAAGTGATCTCGCCCTCGTCCCCGCGGCTTTTGACTCCGACCGATCCGCTTTCCTGCTGGCCGCTGTATAGCCGATACGGAAACGAGTTGTCCGCGCTAACGTGATATAATTGCGCGGTCGATTGGTTATACCACGAGCTCCAGCTCTTGCCGCCGTTCACCGTGACGATTGCGCCTTGGTCCGAACCGAGAAGGATGATGTCGGGATTGTTCGGATTGATCCAAACATTTTGATAATCGTCGCCGCCGGGCGCGCCGCGCCAGCCGCCCCACGTTTTGCCGCCGTCCGTCGATTTCCAACAAACCACGCTCGCCGAGTACACGATCTGAGGATTTTTTGGATCGAATCGCACCACCGGGAGGTCGCCACCACCGATTCCAAGTCCCGGCCGCGGGTCGTCTGTCGTGCCGCTCCATGTTTCGCCAGCGTCGTCCGAGCGATAAAGTTTCGCGATCGTCTTTGTCCGGACCGCGGCGAATAACGTTTTTGGCGCGCTCGGTGCGATCGCGATGTTCGCCTGCACGATACCGCTCGGAAGCCCTTTGGTTAATTGTCGCCACGTTTTGCCGCCGTCGCTCGATTCAAAAACGCCGCCTCCGTCTCCGTTGAATACTCCGTTTTCCCATGGGCCTTCGCGTGATTCCCACAACGCACCGTAAACAATCTGCGGATTGCTCGGATCGATGTGCACATCGCTCGCGCCGGCGTTCTCATCCCGATAAAGCACCTTTTCGAATATCTTTCCGCCATCGACCGATCGATAAATGCCGCGTTCCTCGTTAGGTCCATAGGGGTGTCCGGCAACTGCGACAAAAAGCCGATCGGGAGTTTTTGGATCGATAGCCAGTTGCGCAATCTGCTGACCGTCGCGCAATCCGAGATGCGTCCACGTCTTTCCAGCGTCAGTGGATTTATAAATCCCGTCGCCGACTGAAAGATCAGGCCGATGCAATCCTTCGCCGCTGCCAACGTAGACGACGTTCGGATTTGAAATTGAAACCGCGATGGCGCCGATCGACGCTGTCGGTTGATCATCAAAGATCGGTTGCCATGTGCGACCGTAATCGATCGATTTGAAAACGCCGCCGTTCACCGGCGCCATGTAGAAAACATTCGGCTGCGACGGAACACCGCAGATCGCGCGTGTCCGTCCGCCGCGGTAAGGTCCAATGTTCCGCCAGCGCAGAATCGAATCGAACTCCCCGCCGCCCGCCTGCCCAATCCCGACACTAAGCGCGAACGCGATTGCCATCGCATTGCGAACCCGTCGCATAAGCCGCCACTGTCTTCTGCGAATCGGAAAGGCGCAATCGTGTAGCCGCGGACGTTGACCGCGCTCTATGGAGACGCCGGGTTTCGTGACCGATTTTGTACCATTTAGTCGAACCAATCCGTGTAATCTGTGGATCATTCTATGCGCATCCGCGGCGTACTTGTGCCAGTCGTCACCCCGTTTAAGGCCGATCTTTCGCCTGACCGCGACCGGTTCATCAGGCATTGCCAATGGCTACTTTCGCAGAACTGCGGCCTGGCTGCGTTCGGCACGACGAGCGAGGCGAACTCGCTGTCAGCCAAAGAGCGGAAGAATTTGCTCGATGCGCTGGTAGAGGCCGGCATCGAGCCGTCTCGGATGATGCCGGGCACCGGTTGCTGCTCCATCATAGAGACAGTCGATCTCACGGCGCATGCGATACAACATGGTTGTGGCGGTGTGCTGATGTTGCCGCCGTTTTACTATAAGAACGTCAGCGAAGACGGTCTGTTCCGTTACTTCAGTGAAGTCGTGCAGCGTGTCGGCGACACGCGTCTGAAAATTTACCTGTACCATATTCCACCGGTGGCGATCGTCGGCATTACACCCAAATTGGTCGAGCGGCTCCTGAAAGCTTACCCAGGCGCGATCGCCGGCATGAAAGACAGCTCGGGCGATTGGAACAACACTAAGACTTTCCTCGACGCGTTTGCCAAAGATGCGTTCGACGTGTTTGTCGGCAGCGAATCGTTCCTGCTCGCCAACATGCGCAATGGCGGTGCAGGCACGATTTCCGCAACGGCCAACGTGAACCCGCGGGCAATTCACGAGCTCTATGAGAAGTGTAGCGGCGTTTGTGTCAAACGCCGAAGGAACCAGAAGGCGCTTGGCACAAGCGCCTCTACACCTGCAGATCTGGAAGCTCTGCAGGCGCGCTTAAACGTCGTTCGCGAAGTGTTCAGTAATAAAAAATTTCCATCCATGATCGCGGCGTTGAAGCAGGCAATTGCAATCTACACGAACGACCAGGAATGGACCAGAGTGCGACCGCCACTAATCGAGCTCACGACAGAGCAGGCAAAATTGCTCGCAGCGGAACTCCGGGCCATCGGCTTCCGATGGCAGCAGTAAGAAATATCTCGGCAGCTCCCGCTGCGCTCGACCACATGCCCTCGCTGCATGACCGACCATCTCGCTCATCCCAGTCGCGCCATTCATCCTTTCTTTTTGGTCTCAGGCTCACTGCAAATTTCGAGCTGCCGAGCCGTCCGAACGCCAGCGATCGCACGAATTGTCGTTGCGTGATCGATGCCGTGTAAAGGCGTTTGCCCTAGGCGGCTGGGCGGAATTCTAGGAAGCGCCTGAATAGATCGCGGACATTCAACGACTAAACATGATTATTATGAAAAAACTTACTAGTTTACTGATAGGCTGTTCACTGGCGCTGGCTGGAGCCGCGTTGGCACAACAGCCAGTCGAACAGCAGTCACCATCAAAGGGCAAGCGCGCCCCGGAAAAAACGCGCGCGACTCAAGCACAACCTGGCGCGAACGCCGCCAAGCCACAGGAGAAGCCGGCGAAGCAAACCGGAGCTACGAAGGAACACGGCGCGATGAACGAGCCCGGAGCTATGAATCAACCCGGCGCAGAAAAGGGCCGAAAAACTCACGCGAGCCACGAATCAGCGACCGCGCCAGAAACAAATGTTTCCGGTCAACCGGCCGGTGGACCGACGAATGAGCCGGGTGCTGGAAAAGGCCGGAAGACTCGGGCGCATGAGGAATCTGCGAATGCTCACGCGACGGGAACGGCTGTGTCCGGT
>WNGG01016768.1_pt1 | contig 11535 bp, 10 predicted proteins | sample 5400661 | NCBI WGS metagenome assembly WNGG01 (sample SAMN13153372, study PRJNA577476) | soil metagenome | isolation source: 100 cm soil or saprolite under Garry oak tree replicate 1 | place: USA:California | collected 2016-06-15 | reverse complement strand
TGTTCGAGATCTCTTACCCACGCCCGGCCGAGGACCCGCATTGGATCGATCAGCAACTCGCCGGATTGCGCGAAGCGCCAACGGATATCATGACGCTGCTCGCCCGCCAGAAAGCGGCGCAGGCGGCTGCGTGGGACCGTTTCCAGCACCGCTACCCACGCCAGGCAGCGAAGTTGCGTGGCAAGATCGCCAGGGCGAGAACATCGGCTCATGAGCGTGAGGCGACACGCTCTGAGCAGGCTCGCGTCTTGTGGCCGCTGCGGGCCTTTGTCCTGCGGGCGGGTGCGCTGACCGGGTATGGCGAAAAGCTCTTCTTCTTATCGCTAGGAGAGATCCTGGCCCTGCTCGAAGGCTCCGACACCGCTCTCTCTTCTATTGCGGATCGCCAGGCAATCTACGCTGGCTATTGTGCGCTGCCGTCTTACCCTGTATTGATCCGCGGACACTTCGATCCTTTTCAGTGGGCTGCAAACCCACAGCGACGCAGCGATGTGTTCGATGCAAGCGGCAAGAGTATCCCCTCCGGCGATGCGATTACCGGTTTTCCTGGTGCGCCCGGCACCGTCGAGGGTCGTGCGCGAGTGGTCCTCACCGTCGAAGAGGGCGAGCAACTGCAGTCCGGCGAGATCCTGGTAACCACGGTTACGAACATCGGCTGGACGCCGCTCTTCCCACGTGCAGTCGCGGTCGTCACCGATGTGGGTGCGCCGCTCTCACACGCGGCTATCGTGGCGCGCGAGCTGGGCATCCCCGCAGTGGTCGGCTGCGGCAACGCGACGATGCGCCTGCATACCGGCGATTGGCTGCGCGTCAACGGCGAGCTGGGCACGGTCGAGATCATACGAGTCGCTCAAGCGGTACAGCCTCTGGCTTGAGATGAAGAGCAGGGACATGTCTTCCTCAGAAACACGGAGTGAGCCCTATCAACGCCGGGTGTAGCTCTTTGCTGCAACCCGTCCCATCGTGCCTCATCCGCCTCCTCGGCTCTCGCGGATGAGCCGTCTACCGTTTGCATTGACATTGAAGGGAGTATCCATCATGCAAGAGGCTGCGCTGTCGCCGCTTGCCACCTGGCAAAACTTTTACGTCATCATCGGCTCCGCTGCGGCGACGCTGACGGGCTTGATGTTCGTGGTGATTACCTTGATCGCGGGGAGGCGGGTGCGAGTGTCGTCGCCGAGTGACGGGATTGCGACCTTCAGCACACCAAACGTTGTGCATTTTGGCGCCGCACTCCTGATCGCCGCGACTCTCAGTGCGCCGTGGCAGGCGCTCTGGCATGCTGGCCTGCTGCTCGGCCTTTCGGGTCTCGGGGGGGTGACCTACGTCATCATCGTGCTCCGGCGGGCACGCCGCCTGACGACGGCGTATCAACCGGTGCTGGAAGACTGGCTGTGGCATACGGTCTTGCCGCTGGTCTCCTACACCGCCCTCGTCGTCGCGGCGATTCTGCTCCCAGGCCATCCGGCGCCGGCACTGTTCGTCATCGCTGCGGGAACGGTGCTGCTGCTGTTCATCGGCATCCACAACGCGTGGGATAACGTGACCTACACTGCCATCGAACTCTCCCGGCCCCAGAACAAGAGCCAGGACTAGCATGAGTCTTGCACCGGTTCGCTGACGTTGGTCAAGTGCCATTCTGCAACTGATTGGTTGCGCAGTGAGAGAATCTGTGATAAGATAGTGTAACCAATAGGTTGCACTAGAAAGGAGCTATTTATGGAAGCAGTCGTGATTGAACGGAGCATCGTCGTTACGGCAGATCGTGAGCGGGTGTGGCGGGCGATTACTACGCCGGAGCACCTTGCGAAGTGGTTTGAACCGATACGCTTTGAACGGTTAGCCGTTGGCGAAGCCCTGACGTTTGGCTGGGGCGGCGCGGGCTCGATCGCCCTTGTTGAGCCGATGGATCGCTTTGGTTTCCACTGGCAAATCGCGCCTCCCCATCCTGCGCAGACCTTGGTGGTCTTTGCTTTGGAAACGGTGCCTGAAGGGACCCGCATCACCGTGACGGAGCAGGGGTTCGAGGCGCTGCCAGACGAGGTGCGTCAGGCCCGTTTCAAGGACAACACGCAAGGGTGGGAAAAAGAGCTGGGCGAACTCATCGCCTACCTCCAGGCAGGGAGCTATGATTGAGATCGAAGATCGGGTGTTTACTGCCCTTGCGGATGCAACCCGGCGGCGGTTGTTGACCCGACTTGCGCAAAGCAGCCCCAAAACGGCGACGCAGCTTGCGCGCGAATTTCCGATCACTCGGCAAGGGATCATGAAGCATCTTGATCTGCTGGCCCATGCAGGATTGGTGCAGGTGCAGACGAAAGGACGCGAGAAACGATACGTGTTCAATCCGGAATCACTCCAGGCTGCCAGCGCGTGGATTGAGACGATTGACAAGCAGTGGGACGAGCGTCTGCAGCGGTTAAAGAGTCTCGTTGAAGACGACAACGTATAGCAAGATCGAGTTGCCATCAGCAACTGATCCTTTGAAAGGAACACATCGATGAACAATCTCCAACTCACGCAGATGCCATGTGCAAAAGCGGAAATGCTGAACTTCACCCTAACAAAACATTTGCTTCCATCAGTATAATAAGTATAGAGCCACACCCATAAGGAGGCCTACCCATGACCAGGTCCACTTCAAAAAGAAATCTACAAATTGGACTTATACCTGACCCGCTTCCTCGCCCTGACAGCGCATCAACTCACCAAAAAATATTGCCGAGCAACTTTCTTCCTATTCCCCCCGTAATAGCGAGCGTCGAACAGGTAAGCCCATCAATTTCAAAAACATTACCGAGCAATTTACTCCCTATCCCCCTCAAATTAGCAAGCACTCACTCAATAAGCTCATCAATTATCAAAACTTTACCGAGCAATTTACTCGCTATTTCTATCAAAATAGCGAGCATCCACCCTGGCAGCTCACCTCCCCGCTTAACAACCACAAAACAGCACTGGAGCCACGCCGTAGCCGTAGGGGCGACCCTTGGGTCGCCCAGGAAGGCGCTCGACCTGCCAACGCGCTCGCCCCGGCCCGCCACGTCCCTACAGGATTATCTATGAGGAGGTACTATGACAAGCGAACATTTAGTGCTCGGTGGGAAACGAGTTCCCGCCGCAGAGGGCAAGACATTTAGTGTGATTGAGCCGGGGAAAGGTTTCCCCTTTGCTGAGGTAGCCGATGCCGGAATTGAAGATGTGGAGCGGGCCGTGCAGGTGGCATACCAGGCGTTTGAGGAAGGCAGGTGGCCGCGTCTCAGTGCCACAGAGCGTGGCCGCATTCTGCTGAAAGCCGCGGGTCTGGTGCGGGAGCGCCAGGAAGACATTGCCGCTATTGAAGCGCGCAATGCCGGCAAGCCGATTCGAGATGCCCGCGGTGAGGTTGGCCTGGTTGCGACAGCACTTGAGTACTGGGGAGGAGCGGCAAACAAGATTTTCGGCGAGACCATCCCGGTGCAGGATGCGGGACTCGAAATCACACTGCGCGAACCCGTTGGCGTGTGCGCCCTGATCACTCCATGGAACTTCCCTATGGTGATTGCATCCTGGAAGATTGCGCCCGCCCTGGCCTGTGGCAATACGGTTGTCGTGAAACCCGCACAGCTTACGCCGCTCTCGGTTCTACTGCTGGCTGATATTTTGATGGAGGCGGGTCTCCCTCCCGGCGTGATCTCTGTGCTGCCCGGACCTGGTTCTGCTATCGGCAATGCACTGGTTACTCACCCCCTGGTATCGAAGGTTTCTTTTACCGGATCGACCGAAGTTGGTTCGCAGATCATGCGTCTTTGCGCCGAGAATATCACTCGCGTCTCGCTTGAGCTTGGCGGCAAAGCCGCCAATGTCGTCTTCTCCGACGTCGACCTGGAGCGCTGTATCGAGGCCTCGGTTTTCGCTGTCTTCGGCAATTGTGGACAGGACTGCTGCGCCCGCTCCCGCCTGCTTGTTCAACGGTCGGTCTACGATGAGTTTGTTGAGCGCTTCGCTCAGCGCACAGCTGCGCTGCACGTCGGACAGCCGCTTGACGAACAGAGCGAGGTTGGGCCTCTCATCTCGGCTGGCCAGCGCCAGCGTTCGCTCGACTACCTTGCGCTCGGTCAGAAGGAAGGCGCGCAGGTGCTCATTGGAGGAACTGTTCCAGCTGATAACGAAACAGGCTATTTTCTCGAGCCTGCTATACTCACTCACGTCGATAACAAGATGCGCGTAGCTCAGGAGGAAATCTTTGGGCCTGTTGTATGCGTCATTCCATTCGATACGGAGGAGGAAGCCATCCGGCTAGCCAATGATGTCGCCTACGGCCTGTCAGGCTCGGTGTGGACTCGGGATCTTGGCCGGGCGATCCGCGTCGCGAAGGGGATTCGCGCAGGCGTCCTTTCTGTCAACTCTAACCATAGTGTGCATACAGAGGCCCCCTTTGGAGGCTACAAAAAGAGTGGCTTTGGGCGCGAGATGGGCATGCATGCCGTCCAGCTCTATACCGAGTTAAAGAGCGTGTTCTTCTCACAAGAGTAAGTGCCGTAATTTTGCAATTGTAAAGATAGTCTCATATAATGGTTTTTGGTTGCGTCGCTACGTGCCAAATAGCGGAATATTACCGGTGTGGAATATTATGGGAAGAGCTCCTTGTTTCTAACCATGAAATTCTCGTGTAATCTTTTGCTAAATAGAAACAAGTAATGACGTAGTAACATGTAGATAAAACATCAGAAGGATTGCAGTAGAGCAAGATAATGCCAATTGTGAAAGGCAAAATTTATCATTGCTGTGAGGAACTCATGTAATCTGTATGTCATCCTGGATATTTTAGTCAAGATTAAGGAGTATTAGTGGTATGGCAAAAATTGCTTTCCAGGCCATCACCAAGCAATTTCCTGGCACCAATAAACCTGCTGTCAATGCCGTTACTTTCGAAGTAGCAGAAGGCACTACCTGTATGCTCGTAGGTACCTCTGGCTCTGGTAAGACAACACTGTTACGCATGGTTAATCGCCTCATAGAACCTACCTCTGGCGAGATAATCATCGATGGTAAAAATATCCTTGAGGAAAATCCGATTTTGCTGCGCCGCCGTTTCGGTTACGTCATACAACAAGTCGGCCTTTTTCCACATATGAATATTGCAGAAAATATTCGTGTGACCGCCGAGATTGCAGGTGGCTGGTCGAAAAAGCAGCTAGCTGAGCGTGTCGACGAACTTCTCGAACTGGTTGGCTTGCCACCAGCAGAGTATCGCAAGCGTTTTCCACGTCAACTCTCGGGTGGGCAACAGCAGCGCGTAGGATTAGCACGTGCGCTCGCAATAGATCCCGCGATCCTCTTGATGGATGAACCCTTTGGCGCTCTCGATGCTATCACCCGCGCTCGGATGCAAGACGAACTGTTGCGTGTCCAAAGTGACGTACACAAAACCATTCTCTTCGTCTCGCATGACATCGAAGAGGCATTTAAGCTTGGTGATATGATTGCTGTACTGCATGAGGGCCAATTGATGCAGCTTGGCACTCCAGTCGAACTGCTCGCAAAGCCGAGCAACGAATATGTGCGTAAGCTGGTAGGGGCCGATAACATACTGCGACAGCTTCAGTATTTACCCGTTACTGATGCGCTGGATGGAAAGCCAGAGGCGGTGTCTTCGGCACATTGGGGAGATATTCCAACGATCTTTTCTGATTCTACGTTGCTCGAAGCCATGTTGAAACTCCTCGAAACCAATGCCCCCGCCCTCGCTGTACAGACCAAAGATACCCAAGAATCTCTCGGATATATTACCCTCGCAAGCATCAATCATGAGATAACCAGGACACGAAGTAACGAATCCAACCCTGAGTGGACAAGAATATAAGTCAACGTGCGATGAGTACGTCTGTTGAGGGATTTTCATGCAATATATACTGCAGCCCTACAATTATGATCTGAGCGATCCAGGCAGTATTCCTAACCTGTTCTTACAGTCTCTGGAGTTAGTTGGTACTGCTATGATTATTTCGATCATCATAGCCATTCCAATAGGGTTACTGGTGGCTCGCTACCGGCGACTCTACCTTCCCATCATCACAATTTCAGGTTTGTTATACACCATCCCTAGCATTGCGGCATTTGTTTTGCTTATCCCTATTACTGGATTTTCCGCTGCAACAGCTATTATTCCGCTGGTTCTCTATAACATGCTTGTAATGATCCGTAACACCGCGGCAGCCGTAAATGGTATTGATCCTTTGCTCATTGAAGTGGGCCGGGCAATGGGGATGAAACGTCACCAGGTGCTTTTTCGCGTTACTTTGCCTTTAGCGCTACCCGTCATTGTCGCAGGTATTCGCATTGCAACGGTGACAACGATCGGTATATCGGCTTTAGCTGCACTGGTAGGGCAGGGGGGATTAGGAGAGCTGATTTTTCAGAATATCGTGAGCGGCGATTACAATGCAGTCGTAGCAGGAGCTATATTAATTGCTTTTTTGGCTATCGTGGCAGATCTTTTGCTGTTGGCCTTACAAACAGGACTTAACCGGGGACGTGGCGCACTGTCGGTTGCATAGAAGGGAGAGTCTGGATTAGATGCAATATCTCAACTTTATCCTGGATCCCGCCAACGACTACCTGGGACATACCATCGATTATCTTAAGGTTTGTGCCTTTTCCATTCTTGTGGCGATTATTATTGGAGTTGTACTGGGCGCATTAGTCTCACGCAATGCATTCCTGGCCTTTCTTGCGCTAAATGCAAGTGGCCTATTGCGCGCAATTCCCATCATTGCAGTTCTCATATTGTTTGTGCCTATTTTTGGCATTGGCTTTGAACCCGCCATTATCGCCTTGATTGTGATAGGTATCCCGCCTATCTTGCTCAATACCTATACAGGTATTCGCGGCATCGACCCGGCTATGATTGAGTCAGCAAAAGGCATGGGCATGACGACTATGCAGATCGCTACCCGCATACAAGCTCCACTCGTCACACCGCTTGTTGCGGCTGGCATTCGCACCTCGGCGGTGCAGATCATCGCGACCGCAACTCTGGCGGCGTTTATAGGTGCTGGTGGCTACGGTGACTACATTGTAGATGGATTCAACACCTTCAATTATACAGAACTCACCGTTGGAGCGATATCCGTCGCTATTCTGGCAATAGTAGTGGAATTGTTTATGAGTTGGTTACAGCGGGTTCTTACTCCTGAAGGCCTTAAAGTGCAGGAGCAAGCAGCAATAGCCAATGCATTGCCTTGAAATTATTCCTGCCAATGTCGCTTAGTTTCAGCTACGCTTTTCATGAGGCAGGATGCAAGGCTTTATTGAATTTCGTGCAGTTTCATATCTGCACATACTTCATTGGTTCGTTATAACTTTTAGGAGGTTAACATGACTTTTCACAAGCATTCATTGGGAGCAAAGTTATTATTACTGTTCGCTCTCATCCCCATGCTCATCTTGTCAGCATGCGGTGGCTCGACTGGAAGTTCTACTAGTAGTAGTGGTACATCTACGCCGACAAAAGTGCCGATAACAGTTGGGAGCAAACTTGATCCGGAAGCCCAGCTCCTTGGAGAGATGTATGTCTTGCTGCTTCAGAAGGCTGGCTACACAGTAAACCCAAAATTAGACCCCTGTCGTGTTTAGCGCACTCAAGAGTGGCGCTATTGATCTCTATCCAGAGTTTACCGGGACGGGGCTGAATATACTAGGAGTTAAATCAGCGTACAATCCAGATCAGGATTATCAGACTGTCAAGAACGGTTTCGAGCAACAGTACCACATTACATGGCTCGATCAAGCGCCTTTGAATGATGGCTACGCCCTTTGTACTTCACAAGCAGAATCTCAGAAGTTAGGGATCACTAGCCTTTCAACACTGGCTCCTAAGGTACCACAGTTGACACTGGCAACACAGAGTGATGGTGTTACCTTCTTCGATAATTTGGAGACAATTTATGGATTCAAAACAGCAAGTTTCAAATCAGTGAAGAAGGTTGACTATTCAATCGGTTTCACCGCTGTGAAGAATGGGCAAGCAGATGTTACCGAGTGTTACACAACTGACGGTTCTGTTACAACGCAAGGCTTTATCTTCCTCAATGATGATAAGCATGGATTTACAGAATTTCATCCTGCACCTATTGTACGTGACTCTATATTACAGAGTGATCCAGGTATCGCAAATGCCCTCAATCCGCTGGCTCCAGATCTGACAACTGATGTAAGCATTGCCTTGCAGGCACAGGTAGCAATGAAAAAAGCCAGCGGAACATCTGTCAGCGAGGCTGTCAAAGAGGTTGCGACATCTTTCTTGCAGAGTAAAGGGTTGTTGTAGTTGCAAATCATCTGGCATTCGCAAGAGGCATTGCTATATGCCAATAACTGAAGGCCTTACTGGTGTATAGTAGCGTTTCTTACAAGAAATGAGCGGGGTTAAGCCCCGCTCACATTATATTCAACACAACGTGAGAAAAAATTCTTCAGTTTGATGCCGTTCCAACCAGCGCGTTCTCCATAGTATGTGCATCGTGACCGCGTAGGTGCTCGCGTATGGCCAGGGCTGCAGCAGCGCCCTCACCCGCCGCGCTGACCAGCTGTTTCGTGCTCCCTGAACGTACATCACCAGCAGCGAAGATACCCTCTGTACTGGTCTGAAAGTCGATACCCGTCATTATGAAACCCTGAGCATCCAGTTTAGCAATATCTTTGAAAGGTTTGCTGTTTGGAGTCAGGCCAATAAAGACAAAAATACCTGGAACGTGTAACTCGCCGATCTCTCCAGTCTTTCTATTCCTGTAGACAACGGTATCCATATGATTATCTTTGCCTTTGAACTCAACAACCTCTGTATTGAAAAGTACTTCCATCTCCGGAGAATTGAGTGCTTTATCTGTAGCAATCTTATTAGCGGTCAGTTCGGAACCTCGTACCAGGAGTGTAACTTTGGGGCTGAAACGGGTCAAGAAAGCAGCCTCTTCAACAGCGCTGTTCCCGCCCCCAATCACGGCTACTTCATGCCCTTTGTAAAATGGGCCATCGCAAGTTGCGCAGAAATGTACACCTGCGCCAATGTAGTCTCTCTCTCCTGGAACTCCAAGGCGTTTATAGGTCGAACCTGTAGCAATCAAAACAGCATTGCTGCGGTATCGATGCCCGGATTCAGTTCCGACAAAGTGCGTATCCTCATCGTTGCCAACAGTTATCACATTCTGTGCCGAGAGCAATTCGACTCCATAGCGCTTCGACTGCTCAATGACTCGCTCGGCAAAGTCAGCGCCCGTCACTCCTTCGGGGAAACCGGGATAATTATCGAGACGCTCGGTAATGCCAGCCTGTCCTCCAAGGCCACTACGTTCGATGACCAGAACATCATAGCCATCGCGCGCCCCATAAATTGCCGAAGTTAGTGCGGTTGGTCCACCCCCGACAATGATGAGGTCGTAAAATTCACACTTAGCTTTTGTTTCGAGACCTAATTTCGCAGCAAGTTCTGCATTTGATGGCTCAATGAGGGCAGCACCATCTTCAAATACGATAGTCGGGATTGTCAATCCTCCATTTTGGAACTTCTGAACGAAGGCCTGACCTTCCATATCCTCTTCGATGTTGATGAAATCGTAATGGACGCGCTGCTCTCCAAGGAATTTCTTGCTGCGTTTGCAGTCGCTACACCAGTTGGTGCCATAGAGCTTGATATTGGTATGAGACATAGAATTTGTTTCCTTTCACAAGTATCGAGTGAATTGCAATTTACAAGTATTGCTCAATACTATCTGGCATCAGTTAGAGACATCTTACATTTCACAAACACAGTATCTCTGAAATATCGGAATGTTACAATAAAAATATGACAAATCGCACAACATTAACAGAAACTGAGATTGTATTCACCAATACACAACGAGTTGCACGGCTGGCTACTGCTGATCTTAATGGACATCCACACATCGTGCCTGTCTGTTATGCTTATGATGGTACACATTTTTACATACCACTGGATGAAAAACCGAAGAAGGTTGATGAAAGCAAATTAAAACGTGTACGCAACATTTTAGCACGTCACGAGGCCTCGCTACTGATTGACCAGTATGATGACGACTGGTCGCGTCTGGGTTACGTGCTGGTACATGGACATGCCGGATTGCTTCAACCAGAAGATTCCCTGCATGCGCAAGCGCTGGTTTTGCTACGCGAACGTTACGTTCAATACAGAACCATGGTGTTGGAAAAGCATGCAATGATCATCATTACGCCGGATAGTGTGACGTCCTGGGGCCCAGCTCTTGCAGGGTAATAAGCAGCAACCTAAACCATAAAGGCTGGTAAAAGGGCGGATGATCCGTAGGGGATGCCTTGATGGCCTCCCGTGGGTGGGGATGGGAGGTGGCTCATGGTTCTTGCTGATTCTGCCTGTGTTCTTCTTTCCAGGAGGCGATCATTTCCTGTTTTGTTTCCTCACGTTCTTCTTTGTCTCTATGGAAACACCTGAGAGAGCAGCTATTTCCTGGAGCGTAAGTTGCTCATATTGACATCCTCCCCATGGCAAAGCCAGGAGATTCCCAGCCCTCACGAGCTGGGTTCCTGGTTCATCGAGTCTTGCCCGCGCGAGCTTTCGCCCGTCCAGGTCTTACAGTCTCTCCGCAGGCTGACACCGCGAGCCCCGCGGCCAAAACATTCTGAGCGGCATTGATGTCTCGCTCGTGTGCCATCTGGCACTCAGGACAGACCCAATGCCGAATATCTAAGGACAGGGAATCAAGCACATGTCCACAGTGGTGACACCGCTTCGAGGAGGGGTAGAACTTGTCGATCTTGACGAGGATACGCCCATACCACTGGGCCTTGTAATCCAGTTGGCGTACAAATTCACCCCAACCCACATCACTGATGGCCTTGGCGAGGCGATGGTTTTGAACCATGTTCTTGACTTGCAGGCTCTCGACACATACGACTTGGTTCTCGCGTATGAGCTTCGTCGAGAGTTTGTGCTGGTAATCTCGGCGTCGATCGGCAATTCGTGCATGGATTTTGGCCACCTTGCGACGTGCCTTCTGACGGCTCTTGGAGCCTTTGTGCTTCTTGGAAAGGCGGCGTTGAGCACGGGCCAGCTTCTTCTCGTCTTTGGCGAAAAACTTGGGGTTGCCAAAAGTGTGGCCATCGGAGGTGATAACCATCGATTTCAAGCCCAGGTCCAACCCGACCATCTTGGGGGTAACCTCCAGAGGGGTGATTTCCTCTTCAAAAAGGATCGAGATGAAGTAGCGACCTGCCGTGTCGAGGCAGACCGTCACACTGGAGGGTTTGCAGTCTTCGGGCAAGGGTCGCGACCAGTGAATGTCAAGGGGTTGTTCCATCTTGGCGAGGGTCAGGTTCAATCCCTTCAACTGAAAGGCCGTGCCAACATAGGTGGCGGATTGCTCGCTATGCTTCTTTTTGAAGAGGGGATATTCCGCACGACCCTCAAAGAAGTTCAGAAACGCTTTATCGAGGTGACGCAAAGCTTGCTGCAAGGGTACACTGGCGACTTCATTGAGCCAGTGAGTCGTGTCTTGCTTCTTGAGG
>WNGG01014377.1_pt1 | contig 11535 bp, 10 predicted proteins | sample 5400661 | NCBI WGS metagenome assembly WNGG01 (sample SAMN13153372, study PRJNA577476) | soil metagenome | isolation source: 100 cm soil or saprolite under Garry oak tree replicate 1 | place: USA:California | collected 2016-06-15 | reverse complement strand
CGCAGCGCCGCACTTCCTGCACCGCGGCGTTGACATCCCAGAACGGCGTCGAGGTGATGGGCAGCAAGCGGCGCGCGTCAGCCGACGCCCACTCGGTCTGCCAATCGTTGTAAATCTGCACACAGGTGAGCATCAGCTCGGGGTCGCCCAGCTTCAGGAATTGCTGGGCACCAAAGCCGCCGACGTTGGGATACATGACCATGGCCCAAATGCCCATTTTGTCCATGTACTTCAGCCGCTCCTGGGCGTCGTATGCCCCTGGATGCATTTCCTCGAAGGTCTTGGGCGGGTTCTTGAAATTCCCCACCCCGGCCGTGGCGGTCAGTCCTGGACTGGCGATCAGGGACCCACCTTCTCCTACCACCCATGACAGGCGCCCATCCTTATCGGTTTCGAGGCGCGGCACCCGGTCGCGCAGCCGGGCAGGCGCGCGACTGGTCCACAGGTCTGGGCTTTCGGTGACATGGGTATCGACGTCAATGATGGTGTAGCCACTCATAAGATTCCTCCTTTAGTTGTTCTGTAGAATGTTGACTTTCAGTGATATGTTCTCTTACGCGTCGTAACTGCGCAGGACCTGCCCGGGCAGCCCACCCTGGTACTTGCCGTCCTGGTAGAGGACCGCGCCGGACACAATCGTCGCCTTGATGCCGTCGGCGTAGGCCACGAACCGCTTGGCTCCGCCGGGCAAGTCATAGACGTACTCCGGGTCATGCGCGTCGACGGTATCCGGATCGAACAGCACCAAGTCGGCGGCCATCCCCTGCGCGATCCTGCCGCGCTTGGGAATGCCAAAGAACCGCGCCGGCTCTAGGGTGAGCCGGCGCACCGCCTCTTCTAACGTTAGCGCTTGTCGCTCGCGCACCCAACGGCCCAGCAGATAGGTAGCATAGGGCGCATCACATAGCATATCCACGTGGGCGCCGCCGTCCGAAAGGCCGATCAGGAAGCGAGGGTCGGTGATGAGTCGTTTGATACCCTCAGGCTCATAGTTGAGCGCCTGGATGTCGAAGAGCAGATCAAGATTGTCGGCAATGGCGATATCGAGAAACACGTCGATCGGATGCTTGCCTTGTTCTTTGGCGAGATCGCCAATCGTCTTCTTGCTGTCGGCAATCGCCTTCACCGCGTCACTCTTTGCATCCAACACGGTCATCCGCCCCCACTGCCCGGCGAAGATGCGGCGGCGGTCCATCTCTTCACGGAACGCCTGGCGAAAGCCTGGGTCGCTGTAGATCTTGATTTGCTCCTCCAGACTTTTGTTGAAGACCGGATGCCAGGTAGTAAAGACCGCAAAAATGAAGGGGTTACGCATGTTGAACTGGATGCGCAGCGGTCGGCACGAGACCTGCGGTACTGATTTATCCCAGCCCAGAATCGGTTGTACTTTTTCCACCACGCCGAGATACGAATCCGGTCGTCCTGGGCGATTAAACAGCGCGAGCCAGGTGACTGGGCGCGTGCTTTCGCGCACGAGGAACTCTAAGAGGTCATACTCCTCATCCGCCATATGCCCAGGAGTCTGTGCCGAGAGCGCGAGTTCAATCGCCCCGCGTCCGGCCTCGCGTAGCACCTGGCAGAAGGCTGTGAGTTCTGCACGGCTGGCGTTACGACAGGCCAGCGGCCGGCCTTGGTAGCCGATATGGTTATTGAGGATCGTCGTGGTAAAGCCAAACACGCCGGCATTAATTGCGTCACGCAGGAGCTGTTGCATGCGGGCAATTTCTTCGGCGTTGGCGGCCCGCTCGAAGGACTCTTCTCCCATCACATAATGTCGTAGCGGCGTGAGGGCCGCGAGCGAGGCGACGTTAATGCCGAGCCCGCGCCTTTGCAGCGCATCGAGATATTCCTTGTGGCTCTCCCATTGCCAGTCGATGCCACGCTGCATCACTTCAAAAGGGATGGCCTCAACATTGACGAGATCCCACATCAAGATATCTCGTAGCTCAGGCCTGACCGGCGCGACACCGACTCCGCAGTTGCCCATGACCACGGTAGTGATGCCGTGCCAGGAGGAACAGGTGATCAGCGGATCCCAGGCCACCTGGGCGTCGTAATGGGTATGTGGGTCAATAAATCCAGGCGCGAGCACGAGTCCATCGGCGTTGATGGTCTTGGCCGCGGCTTCGCCGTGGTGATTACCGACTGCGGCAATCAGACCGTTTTTCACCGCGACGCAACCAGGAAAGCTTGGCGCGCCCGTCCCGTCACAAATGCGGGCGTTTTTGATGAGTAGGTCATACATGTGGTTCTCCTCCTTCAGGCGTGTCGCCGCTCCTGTTCCCGCACCACCGGGAGACGCGTGCGCGCGACGTGCGGTGCTGAGTCTGTATAGACTTAAAGATCTAGAATATGGACTTCTCAGTCAATACACAGCCTCCCCCAGACTGTCAACCGCGAGCAGCCGCCGAGCGGGGACAACGGCGGAGCAAAAGAGCAGGAAGAGAGAAGCGGGGAAAGAGCCTCTCTCCCGACACCTTGTGACTACACCGGATTGTGTTCGGACGTTAGGAAAGAAGCGCAGGTGTGCAAACTGGCAGGGCTGCCTAGCGGGCACTGGAAGATGGACGAGGACGCTTCCGGGACGCTGCGGTTCTGTCCGACTGATTCGCCCGGACGAGAGTCACGACCATCGATTTCAATTCCTCGACCTCGCGCCGCAGCGCCTGAACTTCTTGCACGCAGGGCGCATGGTTATTGCCCACTCTATGGGTGAGATAGCCGGACTCGAGGATACGAATAAATTCCTCAGCCACCGTATCAGGGGTCCACTCCCCCCCAGGGCGGTACCACCGGTGCATCCAGTTGCACATCCCCATCAACGCATAGGTAAACCGTTTGGGGTGCAGCGGAATCAGCACACCTTTCTGCACCCCTTCTTTCACTACTTTCTCGATCACTTCACCGAAAGCGCGGTTGGCGCGCCTCACCCACTGGCCCAGTTCCGGACGCAAGCTGAAGATCTCGGAGAAAAAGACGTGTGACAGCGGGATGTTCGTCGCCATGTAACGGACTTGATGACGGATAATCCGCCGCAGCTTCTCGGGGATAGGCAAATCTTCGGCGACAATCTGCTCGATCGCCGCTTGGCTGGTGGCAATGACCTGACTATACATCCGGCGCAGGAGTTCTTCTTTGTTGGGGAAATACAGGTAGAACGCCGCTCGGGAGATCCCCGCGGCGGCGGCAATCTCATCCAGCGTGGTGGCTTGATAGCCTTGCCTCCCGAACTTATCCGCCGCCACGCGGAGGATTTCTTCCTCGATGGCGGTGCGTTTCCTGGAGACGGAGGTCTTCTGTTTAGGCATGTTGGGACTTGTATGATGGCGATCGCGAGGAAACAAGGGTGGGAACGGAGGCGATTTACTGCGCCACCCAACCCCCATCAACCACCATCGGTAGACCAGTCACAAACGACGCCGCATCCGAACACAGCCATACGACGGCTTCGCCCACTTCTGCCGGCGCCGCCATGCGGCCGACGGGCTCCATCGCTACAATTTGTTCTTCTATGCCAGGATTGTCACGTGCCCCACGTTCGAACATCGGCGTGCGGATCGCCCCCGGACACACCGCATTCACCCGAATGCCCGCCTTGGCATACTCCAGCGCCGCCGTCTTGGTCAGTCCATTGACTCCATGTTTGGCGGCCACATAGGCCGAGAAGCCCGGCAGGCCAATTAACCCGGCGACCGACGCCGTGTTCACAATCGCCCCACCGCCCTGCTTGAGCATCTGTTGGATTTCATACTTCATGCACAGCCATACCCCTTTGAGGTTGATAGCGAGCACCCGGTCCCAGTGCGCCTCAGCGTATTCCACGGTCGGCTGGATGACGCCTTCAATACCGGCGTTGTTAAAGGCGCAGTCCAACCGGCCGTAGGTCTCAACCGCTTTCTTCACCAGAGTCTCCACCTCGGCGGCTCGGGCAACATCGGTCTGCACAAAGACCGCCTCGCCACCCGCGGCGTTGAGCAGCCGCACGGTTTCTGCGCCGCCTTCAACATTGACATCGGCCACGACGACCTTGGCGCCCTCGCGGGCAAAGATCAGGGCGGTGGCCCGGCCTATGCCTGAGCTGCCGCCGGTCACCACTGCAACCTTGCCAGCTAATCGTCCCGCCATGTGGAACCTCCTTTTCTCTGGGCGAATCAGAACTCCAAAATTTCCGGTGGATGGGAATCCCTTCGAGAGTGGTCTTATAGTGGGAGAAGGCGGTCATCTCTCGTTCGTGCCGGCGCCAGTCGTACTGGTGTAGCCAATACTCGACTAACTCTTTGCGATAGAGGCATTCGTCCCATATTCCCAGTGATCGTTAGCAAAATCGTTCGGCCAGCGCGGTCGCGTCACGCGGTGGCGTAGATCGGCCAAGACTTCGTCAGCAATACTGATGGTAAACGGCTCTTTCGTACTCCTACGGGTCTCCTTGTGCATTCTTTTAGGCAAACTTCTGGAGTCAAAATACGACGTAACTAGGAAGCCTTCGGTGCGGCCCCCAATCAGGCGCTGGCGGGTTGCATCGGTGCCGGGGCGAGCTCCTTCAGCGCTGGCATGACCTCGCGGGCGAAGAGTCGCATGCTCTTCTCGGCCACGCCCGTCGGCATCCCGCCGTACTTAAAGATGAACATAATCTCGGACGTCCCGAACGCTGCGGCCAAAAATTTGGCCTTGGCGATCACCTGGTCGGGCGTGCCCCACGGATGTTCCTTGTAGAACGCCCGACGGAAAAGGTCTGCATCCTGGCGTAGGGCGTCGCTGAGCGCGCCATAGGACTCGTAGCCGTGGAGGCTCTTCAGATGGGTGCCAAGCAGCTCGTAGTGCCGAAGCGCCGAGTCGGCGTACTCGACCATGTACTGCTCGGCACCTCTTCGGGCCTCGCTCTCGGTCTCTGCGCAATAGGTCCAGAGTGCCAGCTTCGTGTCCGACGGGGCGTAACCTGCCTGGCAGCGGAGATGCATGTAGCCTCGCGCATTCCGGAGCGCATTATCCAGAGAGGTCGTCGGGATGATCAACGGTCTGACGGCGTGCTTCGCAATGATTTGCACAGTCTCCGCGGTCCCACCCGCGCAGTAGAGGTTGGCGCTGAGGTCGCCCTCGGGCTGCGGACGCAGCCGCACATCGTTGAGCCGGAAGTGTTTCCCCTCGAAGCTGCAATGACCGGTGGCGAGGAGTTCACGAAGGATCTGCAAACTCTCGTCGAAGCGCTCGCGGGCTTCTGCTTGATCGACGCACAGTCCGTGGTACTCGCGCCGCCCGAGCCCACGTCCGACGCCGCAAATGATGTCGCGTTCGGGGCCTAAGAGCGCGGCGAGCATGTTGACATCTTCGGCCACACGGACCGGATTATGCCACGGCAGGACCACGACCATGGTGCCGAGATCGACGCGCTTCGTGATGCCGGCGAGGTAGGTGAGGAACTGCAGTGGGTTCGTCACCATCGTGTAGGGTGTGAAGTGGTGCTCTACGGTCCACACGCTGTCGAAGCCGGTATCGTCGGCGATCCGCGCGATGTTGATTTCCTCAAGGAAGATCGATCGGTCGGAAATTACGGGCCGGGCTGGTACCTTCTCTCCGCGCTCCTCCGCTTCGTAACGATCCCAGTCCGTATAGTTCTGCACGAATATCGTGGCCCCCACGCGCATACTCATGTCCTTTCTCTTGCTTACCTCAGCTGTTGCGTTCTATTGGGTAATCACGCCGCCCTCGACAGCCCTGGGAATACCAGTCACAAGGGTCTCCTGCTAGTTCTCTCTGGACGCCCGCTCACAAAAGTAGCAAGGGCAATAACGGATCAAGCCCGAGCAACAAGCGCCCGCCTCGCTCCCATTGTTGAGGAGAGGTTGCGATATGTTGCGTGAGGGCATGAATATCTCGCAAAGAGCGTTGCAAAGGACTCTTCAGGTAATTTGCCGTACCTCCGGCGGCGGTATACGCGAGGTCCGTCGCTGCGGCCGCACTCCGCGTGGCGTTGGCGGCGGCGAGGACGAGACGCCCGCGCTCCTCTCGGGTCGCTGGCCTCCCCGTGAGCGCTACGGCCCAGGCTTGCTCGACCGAAGCATACAGCCAGGCGCGCGCCGACTCTACGAGCGCTACGGCGTCAGCGAGTTGGAAGTGGAACACCGCCCGGTCGCGTAACGTGTCGGTTTGGCCGGCTGGTTTCTTAGTCTGGGCAAGCGTCATGACGGCGTCAATCGCTCCCTGAGCAATGCCCAGCGCTACGGCGCCCATGGGAAAAGCGAAGGCGCTGACAAACGGGTAGGTCGTATACAAGGGACTCTGATAATGTTTGCCCCGGGGCGTTCCTGGCCCGAGGATATGAGAATGGTTCTCCGGCACGAACACCTCTTCAAGGATGAAGTCATTGCTGCCCGTCCCGACTAGCCCACTGACTTGCCAGCTATCCTCAACAATCGTGGCTTGGCTGCGGGGGGTATAGATGATGCGCATTTCCGGCAACCCGCCGACGAGTCGCCGCTCGCCGTTTTCGAGCACGAGGCAGCCCCCAGCCAGCCACGTGCAATCATAACACCCACTGGCATAGGGCCAGCGACCGCTCACCTGATAACCGCCGTCGCTCACTTTCGCCGTGCCTGGCGGGAAGAGGGCGCCGCCGAGAATGACCTCAGGGTCTGCGCCAAACATGTGTTCCGCTACGGCGTCGGGAAGAAATCCGCCAAACAGGCCCGCAACCGCCCCGATAAAAGTGCACCAGCCAGTGGCCCCATCGATGCGGGAGATTTCCTCTACCACCCGGTACAAGATCTGCGGAGGAACTTCGAGCCCGCCCAGCGTTTTCGGGATATACATGCGAAACAGCTTGGCCTCCCTTAACGCCGCCACCACTGGTGGCGACAGGCGACGGTTGCGTTCGGCCTCCTCTACATGGGCGCGAATCAAGGGTTCGAGCGCCCTGATGGACTTCAAGAGCGTATCGAGCTGGTGAGGAGCGTTTTCGGTCATAGGTTTCTCCCTCATACTTCTGTGTCAGTGCCCCAACACCCTAAATCCCTTACTCGGCACACGCGTACGTCGCGTAGCGATGTGTTGATGATAGAGCACTGTCCGTTTGAATTCCTCTCACTTACCGTGGTATAGCATTTTTCTATCATGTCCGAAGAGACATTCTACCAAGTTCTCCCGGCACTCGACCCTTTGTTGTGGTGGAATGGGCTGTGCGGTTGGGGCGCGCACGGGGAAATCCGCTCCGGCGACGGCAGCGCGGCAAAGAGCGCCGGCCACAATCGCGGGAAACAGTGGATACGTTGTGTCACTTCCTCACGCCCGGCGTGCGGTGGACATCTACACCCGCCTCGGCTCGCCCGACCTCGAAGCCGTCCGCGTGACACTGCGGGAATGCGCGCCTTGATCGTCCAGATAGAGACGCGCAGCGGGAAGCCAGGATTTTGCTATGCCTCTAGTCGTTATCCCCAGATTCTCACCCGCCCTTTGAGCTGTAACCCGTAAACGGAAACCGGAGGTTTTATGAAGAACGTACAAGTCTCCAAAGCCGAGATGCTCAAACGGACCGCGCGGTTCACCGAGCTGCGCTCAAGCCGCCAAGCCTTTATTGACAGTAAGATTCCTGGTCACGAACGCGAGATTTTCAACGTCATTGGCCGCGGGGTTACGGAAGACACCACCCTCAATCCGGCGATCACCGATGCGCGTGATTTCAACCTGACCTACGTTCGTGCTGAGCCGGGCAAGGGCGCAGCTTTGCATGCACATACAACGGTCGAAGTGTTTGTTGCGCTCTCAGGCGAGTGGGGAATTTATTGGGGCGATGACGGCGAGCAAGAAATCATTCTCCACCAGTGGGACACGGTCTCAGTACCACCAGGAGTGATGCGCGGCTTCCGTAATGCCGGGAAAGAATCAGCCCTGCTCATGGCGATCCTCGGCGGGACCGATGCCGGCCATGTCAGTTGGACGCCAAAAGTATTGGAACAAGCACGGGCCACCGGCTTGAAGCTTGATGAGCAGGGGAATTTGATACAGTAAACGTCCGGCAGTGGGTTGACCGTCGACCCGCTGCCGGGTTGTGATCCTCGCCCAGCTTAGAGCAAATTACCGGTGAGTGTATGGTGAATCTCCCTGGATATCCGCCTGCGCGGGCATGATGTCATTCCTCCGAAAAAGGCGCCCAAGGACTTCTGGAAGCAGCCGCGCAATCGGCGGCGGTATCTGGACTGGTTGGGCCAGCAACTGGGCTTCCAGCGCGCGGAGGATTGGAGCCGCCTGCGGGCCTCTGATGTCCTCATCCATCGGGGCAAGGGGCTGTTGAAACGGTTTCAGTTTCAGGTCGGGCCGCTGGTGAGGGAGTACCTCAGATACAGGAGCATGCCGACCACGGACTGAGGGCGAGCAGGACCGCCTCCGTTCGGTCTCGGCGGGAGAACCGCGCCTGACTCAGAGTGTACTCTGCGTGCTCGCCCGCAAAGGCGGCAACACTGCGTGGTGCCTGAACCAGGTTCTCAGGTCCGGCTATATCATATTGAGCCGTCGGCGGTATCACATTGATACCACGGGCCCAGCACAAACCCCGACGCGCCTCGGCCCCCTGGCGGCGGGCCAAGGGAAAAGGGCACAAAACCAGGGGCTTACACGCTGGGCGGTCACGACGCCAGCCAGGGTCTCTGCTGGCACGGTCTCTGCTCTCCCAACCTCGTAGAGAGAAGAGATTTTCGAGGAAGGGAGTACTCACCATGTGGAGCTTCATCGCACAGTCGGGCCTCGCGCCCGGAGTTGTGGACTTCACCAACGCCCTCTCGCTGCTGGGTGTCGGGCTGGTGGGCCTGGTAGCGCTGTCTGCGGGGCTGATTGCCTTGACGGCGCTTCGACAGCAGGGGTCTCAGGCCCCTCAGCCTGTAGCTGAGACCACGCCCGCCCCGGTGGACTACCGGGCCGCCGCGTAACAACTTTGGCCTGCAGACGGCGGCCAGCCCGCCAGGGAACACGCAGAGCGCCGGGCCAGAGCACGGGCCTCAGAGCGCTTCTCCACCCGGTGCAGCAGAGACCAGAATGGACTTTCTGAGCATCGTACTACCAGTCATTGGGTTAGGGACAGCTTAGCTGCTCCGCTTCCTGGCGGCGCACTGAGAGGGCGGGGGCATTGCCTGCACCAAACAGAAGGTGAGTGGAGCGCTCCTTACCGTCCTGTGAGCTCCTCCACCAATACCCTCGCCTCCTGCAAATCTGCCGTCTCAACCCCTGCGGTGACCCAGCCGTCGGTCTCGGCCAGCAGCTGCCGGGCTTTGCCTGTCTTGCCCTGCGGCTGCCACAGCCGACTTCAGCTCAGCCTCTGATCGCGCGTGCTGGGAGCCACCGGAGCGCCACCCCGTGTCTTCTTCACCGCGGTCCCCGCCTTCCTCACGACGGCGGCCTCCCCCCCGTGCTATAGAGGACTGCAGGAGACAAAGCCGTATGTTGTCCAAGCCGCTCTCCCCCGCCTATGCCCACCGGTGCTTGATCGCCCTACGGGCGTTTGCCCAACCCGGCGACAGCGTGGTGGCGCTCTGCCCGAGCTACGAGCCCACGGCTGCCTGCGGCCTCTGCCACCGACCGGCCATCTACCGGTGCTTTGCGGTCCAGAATACCCGGACCGGGGCTATCCTCAAGCTGGGGGTCGAGTGTATTCAGGCCTACCGCACGTTGGCGCAGCACCTGAGGCGGAGCCAGGAGAACTACCGTGATCCGGGGACCCTTGTCGCAATCCTGAGGCGGTATCGGAGCCGCGGCGCATTGACCGAGGAACAAGAGCGCGATTTGCTGTCGGCTGGTCACGCGGGGCTCGGTCGGGCGAGGCGGCGCGGGCGGCTCCGGCCTGAGCAGCCCTGAGGGGCTGGCTGCGCTTTCTCCCGGAAGGGTGCTGGCCACCGCCCAGAACCGGGCAGCGGTCAGCGCCGTGAGCGAGGAGGAGATGGACCAGCTCGGCAAGGGCGTGCTGGCCCGGCAGTAGCAGGATGAGGGGGACCTGAACCCAGCAGGGAAAACCGCCGCTCCCCCGGGAGCAGCAGGGGCAGCATCTCGAAGTGGCGCGCCCCCGCCCGGCGCACGTCTTCATGCGCCCGCAGCCGGAGGCAGAGGTCCCAGCCCTGCTGCAGGGCCCACTGCGCCAAGACCCCCGTGCCAAACTCCCGGTCGCCCAGCAGCACCACGTGGGCTCCCTTAGGCAGCCAGGTCGCAATGACCGCCAGCAGCGCCTTTTGCTCGGCAAAACTCGCGGCTCCCCGCCCCAGCATCGCCCACAGCAAGGGCAAGGCCCGCCCGCGCCATCCCACACAGACATACAGGATGTTAAAGTTTCCCCACTCTGTCCGGTCCACGGTCAAAGGCATCCGTGCTCCGCCGGCAGCCAGCCGCTGCAGGATGCGCCGCGCCAGCGGCTCATAGTACGTCTCGACGGTCACACTAGCGTTCTTCACCAACCGCTGTACCCGCTTGACCCCAGCTTCTTTTGAAAGTCCTCCTCTGTGAACGTAAACAGCTTGAATGCCCCTTCTTCGGAATCCTCTACGCTGGTAGCGTCCGTTGCGTTAAGAATGAGGTACGGCCGTTCAGGACTGAGATCGCGGAACGTTAGATTCCTTCCCAGCCATCCCGAGTCAAAGAGGTCATCTTCAAAGATCCCTGCCATAATGTCGGTCCGTGTATAGGGGGTGAACCAGTACCGTACGATGTTATGGGGGAAGAACCAATGGACCGCCCACTTCAGGGTGTAGTTTTTCTTCATGAGCTTTTTCACTGTGTATTCATCCCAGACCCGCCTGTCGGCGATCTGAGGAGGATCCCCGTCCATAGACCCAGTGGTTTGCTCTTTATCCCTCGAGATGCAGTAGTACGCTCCAGCGAGAGACCCTCCGGAGACTGAAGAGATGACATCAACTTCTTTCAGCAGGTCAATCTTCTCCTCCTGGAAAACTTTCTGGAGACGGAGCATCGCAGCAGAGGAAAAGTACGCCGCCCGACTGCCTCCCCCGGAAAGGGCTAGGATGAAGAGCACGTCCTTGTTGCCCTGGTTGTCACGAACCTCACCAGATGCCCGGCTGGGCTCGCTCTTAGGCTCACTCTTCAGCAGGCCCCGCCCCCAAGCGGAGAACAACGACCCGACTGGAGAGCAGCTCGGCAAGGAAAGAAGCATAAGCATAAGAAGAACAACGCGCACGATCCGAACATCTGCCATACGGTTTCTCCTGCGGCTTACCATGCAAACAAATCCCCCCGCTCTTGCGGGTCGGCCAGATCCTGGTCTCGAGGGAGCTGTCCAAGAGAGGTGAAGGGTGAGCAACCCACGGCTTTTCCCTGGTGGTTCCTTCCCTTATGGATCACAGCATCACTCTTCACGGTCGTGTCACTTTTCTTCCGGGAATACAGCACGGACCGCACTCAGCACCCGTCCCAGGAAAGCCACAAGAACATCAAGCGAGTCGAAGCGGGCGGTCTGCCCCGATACCACCTGCTCGACGCGCCCGACGAAGCGCCCTTGCGCCACATCGGTCTCCGGGTAGAACTGGAGGACAAACGCGCGCTGCGGAG
>WNGG01008188.1_pt1 | contig 11535 bp, 10 predicted proteins | sample 5400661 | NCBI WGS metagenome assembly WNGG01 (sample SAMN13153372, study PRJNA577476) | soil metagenome | isolation source: 100 cm soil or saprolite under Garry oak tree replicate 1 | place: USA:California | collected 2016-06-15 | reverse complement strand
CGCTCAGGATCCGGACCTCGGGAACCATGCAGACCTCCGCGATGGCGACGTGGCATAAATTATCCTCGCCATCGGCCCGCCGGCGCAAGGAGATTCGGCGGCCCGCGCTCCGCCGCAATGTCGTATCGGCTTGAGATTCACGCGGATCGCCCGGACTTGAAGCCGTAACAGCAAAGGCGCCCGGCGCCCTCGGCCCGCGTCCCGGACCTTGTGCTAGATTGCCCATTCAGCATCGAGAGCGAGTTCCCGATCGTGAAACGCGCCCGGCGCACGGGGCGCTTCGAAGGAGGTGACGCGTGACCCAGGCGCGCTACGACGCCATCATCGTGGGAGGCGGCCACAACGGCCTGATCGCCGCGGGGTACCTGGCCAAGGAGCGGCTCAAGGTCCTGGTGCTCGAACGCCGCCCGATCGTCGGCGGCGCCTGCGTCACCGAGGAGATCATCCCGGGGTACCGCGTCACACGGACGTCCTACGTCTGCAGTCTTCTTCTTCCCGAGGTCATCCGCGATTTCAAGATGAAGGAGTACGGCTTCCAGACCCTCGTGCCCGAGCCCCACTCGTTCTATCCCTACCCCGACGGCCGCTCCATGCTCTGGTCGGTCGACGAGGAGAAGACGAAGAGGGAGATCGCCAAGTTCTCGAAGAAGGATGCCGAGGCGTACGGCCGCTTCAACGCCGACCTCGCCGAGCTGCAGCCGTTCGTGGACGAGATCCTGCGCACCACCCCGCCGATGTTCCCGCCGCGCGGCCTGCGCGAGCTCCTCGAGTTCGGGAAGCTCGGGCGGCGGCTGTTGAAGCTCGGCGACAAGAAGCTGAAGCACTTCATGGAGCTGATGACCGCCTCCTGCGACGACTACCTGTCGCGGCGCTTCGAATCGGACGAGGTCAAGGCGGCGATGGCCCTCAACGGTCTCATCGGCACCTGCGTCGGACCGATGTCCCCCGGCTCGGCGGCCGTCATGCTGCACCACTCCATCGGCAGCAGCATCGAAGGGCAGCCCGGCGCCTGGGGCTATGTCAAGGGGGGCATGAGCGGCATCGCCAACGCGCTCCTGCGATCGGTAAAGGACCTGGGAGTCGAGGTGAAGACCAGCGCCGAGGTGGGCCGGTTCATCGTCGAGGGGGGCGTCTGCCGCGGCGTGCACCTCGCGAACGGCGACGAAGTCCGCGCCCGCCTGGTGGCCAGCAACCTCGACCCGCACCGGACCTTCCTGAAGATGTGCGACAAGGGGACGCTGCCGGATGATTTCGCCGAGTCGATCCGCAAGTTCCGGATCCAGGGATCGTCGATCAAGGTCAACTGCGCCCTGTCCGAGCTGCCGGACTGGACGTGCCTCCCCGGACAGGACCCGAAGGCGCCGCACCAGCCTGCCATGTTCGAGATCGCACCGTCGATCGAGTACCTCGAGCGCGCCTACGACGATCTCAAGTACGGTCGTCCGTCGGCCCACCCTCTGATCGACGGCAACGTCGCCTCGACCCTCGACGACACACTCTGCCCGAAGGGGCACCACGTCATGTCGCTGTTCGTGCAGTACGGCCCCTACAAGCTGAAGGAAGGGACCTGGGACCAGGTGCGCGAGAAGGTGGGGGACATGATCATCGACAACCTCGCGCAATACGCCCCGAACATCAAGAAGGCGATCATCGCGCGCGAAGTCCTGAGCCCGTGGGACCTGGAAAAGATCTTCGGCCTCACGGAGGGGAACATCTTCCATGGCGAGATGACCCCCGACCAGCTCTTCTTCCTGCGCCCGGCGCCGCGCTGGGCCAATTACCGCACGCCGATCCGCGGTCTCTACCTGTGCGGCTCCGGCGCGCACCCCGGCGGCGGCGTCATGGGGGCGCCCGGCAAGAACGCCGCCCGCGAGATCCTGCGCGACGTGAGGCGTTAGCGCGGGTTGCGGAGGGGCGCGCTGCCGTCCTGCTGGAAGAAAACCGGCGACGGGACGAGCCTCGCCGCGAGGACCCGCCCGGTGGCGGAGTCCGGGAGCGCCTCGGCCGGAACGGCGGTGCGCCCGTCCCAGAGATAGATCCGCCGCGGTCCCTGCGGCGCCGGGTCTGCGACCACCGCCAGCGCTCCCGTGCGCGCGGGCCGCGCCGCGTTGACGAGGTCGGCGAGGCCGATCAGCCCCCCCACGCCGTCGGCGCGCTCGGGTATCAGTTTCCGGATGTTCCCTCTCTCCTCCATCAGACCGGCCAGGAAGGGGATCACCGCGCGCGGCTGCGTCTCGGCGACGACCAGGGTCTCGCCGGGCGAGAGCGCCAGCGCGGGACCGCGCAGAGTCCTGAAGCAGGCGTCGTACGGCTGCGCCAAAATACCGTAGTCGGCGATCTCGCGCTGCACGAGGAGCGCGTTGGTCACCGCCAGGAGAACCACGGCCACCCCGCCCAGCGCGACCGCCGCTCTCCTCATGGGGCCGGACAACGCCGGGAACCGGGGGTGGGCGAGCAGGCCGCAGGCCAGGAGCGGGTAGCCGATCGACAGGAGGTACAGGTAGCGCGACGACACCTTCTCGAGCGGCAGGATCGGTGCGGTGCACAGCGCGATCCAGAGAAGCCCGAGCCGGGCGGGCCGGGAATTCCAGCCGAGCAGGAACACGCCAGCCCCGACCGCCGCGAACAGCACGAAGCCGGAAGCGCCGAAGTCGTACAGATCCCCGAGGCCGATCGGGCGCAGTACGACGAAGGGCAGCTTGAGGAGGGTCGCCCGCACCCCCTCTCCCGACGTGTGGTAATCGGACTTGAAGAGCAGGTTGAAGACGATGAAGAGCGCGGCCAGGACGCCGACGGCGGCCGCCGCGTGCCGGCGCGTGGAGCGGTCGCGCGCGAACAGGGGGGCCAGGAGCATCGGGAAGAAGGCCACCTCTTTCGTCAGCAATCCGGCCGCGAACAGGGGCGCGGCCCACAGGACCCTTCTGCGCGACGAGCCGGTCAGGACGAGGAGTCCCGCGAGGACGAACAGCGCGGCCAGCGCGTGGCCGCGGGCCGCCGGCCAGATGACGACTTCGGAGATGCGGACGCCCGTGCCCCAGAGAAGCCCCGCGCCGAGGGCGGCCCAGGCATTTCCGGCCAGACGCGCGCAGAGAAGGACGACCAGCGTCGTGGTCGCCGCGTGCAGGAGGAGAGACGTCGCGTGGAAGACCGGGGCCGTTCCTCCCCCGAGCAGGTAATCGAGGACGAAGCTCAGGTGCAGGACCGGATTGAAGTCGCGGTAGAAGACGCGGAAGACGTACAGGGGCCGCTCCAGAGCGGGCGTCATGCGGCCGAGCCACTCGTAGTCGTCGGAGAAAAACCCGGCGCCGAGCGCCCTCGCGTACACCGCGAGGGTCAGAATCCCGAGCGCCGCCGCGGCCCGGATCAGCCAGCGCGGCGGCGCGTCCGGACTCGCGTCGCTCCCGGTGTTCGGCGCGGTCGCGGGGACCGTGGCGGTCAACGACGATCCCCGGGCGGCCCGGGCTCGGACACGGCCAGATTGAACAGGCCGATCCCGCCCTCGGAGTCGAGCGGCTCCCCGAGCGAGCGCAGGTAGTCCTCGAGACGATCCGGCCGCTCCCGGAACAGCGCCAGGGAGGGATAGCGCCCCGCCGAGCTCAACAACCCCGCCGGGTCGACGATCACGTGGGTGAACCCGAGCTCCCTGAGGGTCGAGCTGGCCTGGCCGGGGGTGTCGCCCGCGGCCAGCAGCTCGGCGAGCGGGTGCCGGTTGAAGACGCTCGGCGCGGCGTGCGGGATCGCCAGCCTGTGGTGGCGGTCCTCGCCGACGAGCAGGATACGGTGCGCGGCCGGGTCGAGGATCGAGCCCGCCCTGTCGAACAGTCTCAGGACCGGGATCGCGCGCTCGACGAAGGCCCGCGGCTCCATCCTTCCAAGAAGAACCGCCTCCCCTCCCGTGAACGAGAGGACCGAGAGGATCGCTCGCACCCCCGCCAGGCCTCCCAGGACGAGACCGGCCAGAGGGAGCACACGCATGCCGCCTCCCAGCCGCCACAGGCCCACGATCAGGCCGGCGCATGCGGCAGCGAGGAGGGCCGAGGTCGCGACCAGGAAGCGCTCCCAGCGGAAAGTCAGCAGCCAGACGATCCAGGTCGCCAGGGCGACGTAGACGACGCGACGCGCCCAGACGTCACCGCGAAGCATGAGGAGCCCCGCCGGCAGGAGAAGGACCGGGACCCAGCCCCACGCCGGCGTGGGGTAGAACGCATCCGCGTCCGCGTCCCCTTCGACGAGCCGCGGGCCCAGGAGACGCAGGTCCTCGAGGCCCGGCAGTCCGCCCCGCGCGTCGATCTCGAACGCGGCGGCGCCGCCCGGCGCGAGGCCGCGCGTCGGCAGAAGCGACGACAGCGCCGGGGCGACCGGGTTGCCGACGACCAGCGCGTTGGCCACGAGCCAGGGGAGGATGAGCGCGAGCGGGGCCGCCGCGAAGACGGCGGCGCGCCTGGGCCGTCCGCGATCCAGGACGAGCAGGACGACGACGAACAGAGCGAGCGGGACGAGTGCTCCCAGCCATTTCGTCTGCAGGGCCCCTCCTGCCAGGAGGGACGCCCGCCGCAGCCAGGACGGGTCGCGCCCCTTCCAGGCCAGGAGGCCGGCCCCCAGGCTTCCGAGCGCGAACATCCCGTGACCGAGATCGGCGGCGGGGATCCCCAGGGCGTGGATCGTGATCGGCAGGGACAGCAGGAGACCGACGGCGACGGCCGCCGCGGCGGAGCCCCACAACCGCCGGGCCAGGTCGGCCGTCAGGGCGAGGAGGAGCAGGCCGACGAGCAGGTTCGCGTCCGCGGCCGCAGGCTCCCCCGCCGTCGCCAGGCCGAGACCGTAGAGCACCGACATGCCGGGAGGGAACCAGGAGTGCAGGCTCCACGTCGCCGGTGTGATACGGCCGTCGACGAGCCACAGGTTCGGCTGCGCGTAGTGATAGGCCAGCGTGTCGAAGAAGACCGACGGAACGCGGTCCCACGCCAAGCCGGCGACGAGCGTGACGGCGAGAATCACGAGGACGATCCAGCGCGCGGCCCCCGCCCAGGGAGCCGCAGCCTCGTCCCCTGGTCCCCGCGCGCCGAAGCGTGCGAGGAGCAGGGCGCCTATCAGGCAAAGAACCGTCACGCCGACGAGCGGCGCGAATGCGAAGCCGCCGGGGATCTGTCCGGCAACGAGAAGGATCCCGATGAAAATCGGCAGCCCGCACGCCGTGTCCCAGGCGAGACGCGACAGACCGGAGAGCGCGGAGCGGGCGAAGAGGCGCCCGAGACCCCCGCTCAGGACCACGACGGCGCTCCCGAGCAGGAGACGCGCCAGGAGACCCGGCCAGCCGGTGCCGTCGTCGGGGATCGGCATGGTTGTGTCCGTCCTCAGCCGAGGCCGAGGGCCCGGGCGTTTTCCAGAAGCCGTCGATCGAAACTCAGGATCTGAAGATCGGAGAAGGCCCTTGTGAAGGCCAGGGCGGTCGCCAGGTGGATGGCGTCGAGCGTTCGTATCGGTTCCACCGGAAAGGACCGCCCCGCGCGCGCCAGGATCTCCTCCGAAACCGTCATCCGCATCCACCCCGAGGAAGCCCGCTGCAGCAAGCCGCGAAGCCTCTGGCCGTCGGCGGCACGAATGAGTCGTTCACTCTCCGCGCGAATCACGGCCCGTTCGGTCTCGGCGAACGTCAACGATGACGTCATGACTACCTCGGCGGCATCGACTCTGGCTCGCACGTCGTCGGCGTGAGTCTGTCCCAAAAGCCATGTCAGGACGGCCGAAGTCTCGACGTAGAGTGATTTCACTCCCGCGTCTCGTCCCGGCCCTGGTTGAGGAGGCGCCGGGCCGTGCCGTCCTTCAGGCGGACCGGCGAAGCGGGCAGCGGCGCCTTCTTTGCGGAGGGCGGCATGACGGCCCCTTCGCGGATCCATTCGCCGACGATGGGATCCTGGACCTCGGGGACGGAGTAGCCCGAGGTGGGCTCGCGCAGTTCCGCCACCACAGTGCTCCGGTCCGAAACGAGTATTCTCGCGCCCCGGCGCACGTCCCTCAGGTGGGCGCTGAGATTGTTCTTGAGGTCTTTGATGCCGACTGTCTTGATGAGCGTCATGATGACAAAGTAGCCTCTGGTGGCTACTTTGTCAAGCGAGAGCGGCCGATCGCTTCATGCCTCCTTGATCGTCGGCATCACCTTCGGCACCGCGGCCTTGTACGATGGCCGCGCCATCACGCGCGTCGCCCAGTCGCCGATCTTCGCGTACTTCGCGTCGGGCAGGATGCCGAGGACCTTCAGGTTTCCGGTGATCGCCGGGATGAGGGCGGCGTCGGCCAGCGAGAAGATCTCGCCGCCGAACCAGGCTCTTCCCTTGAGCTCCCCTTCCAGCCTCTGCAGGTGCTCGTGCACCTTGATGCGCGACTCCTCCAGGAGCTTGTGGTCCACCTTGTCCGCCTTCTTGCGGTGCAGCACCGGCGGCTCATAGTCGAACTGCGAGTTGGTGAGATCGCGGATGGCGGGATAGAAGTACTGGTCGAAGGTGTCCTCGAGCATGCGCACCCGGGCCCGCTCGTAAGGGTCCTTCGGCAGCATCGGCGGCTGCGGGTGCGTCTCCTCGAGATATTCATTGATGAGGGTCGACTCGTAGATCGTGCGACCGTCCTCCAGGACGAGGACCGGTGTCTTGCGGAACGGGTTCAGACGCGCGAAGGCGGGATCCTCGTTCTTGTTCTCCGGGACGATCATCTCGTACTGGATCTTCTTCTCGGCCAGCGCGACCCGGACCTTCCATCCGAACGGCGAGCGGTCGAAGGCGTAGAGCTTCAGCATGGAGACCTCCTCCTGTGTCGGTGCGACGGAAGGATCGTACCACTTCCGTCAGCCGCGGCCGATGTCGCGCAGGATCTCGTGGGCGGAGTTCCAGCCCGGGGCGCCCCAGACGCCCCCGCCGGGGTGCGTGCCGGAGCCGCACAGGTAGAGATTCTTGAGCGGCGTGCGGTAGTCGGCGAAGCCGGGGGCCGGGCGGAAGGTGAACAGCTGGTCCGGTGTCATGGCGCCGTGATAGATGTTCCCGCCGGTCAGGCCGAAGATCGTCTCGAGATCCTCCGGCGTGTAGACGTGCCGGGCGATGACCGAGCCGGGGAAGTTCGGGGCGTAGCGCGCGATTTCGGCGACGACGCGGTCGGCGACGGTCTCCTTCAGGCTCTCCCAGCCTCCCTCCTTCAGGTGGCGCGGACCGTACTGCACGAAGCAGGTCATGATGTGCCTCCCCGGAGGGGCGCACGACGGGTCGAGGACCGAGTGGATGCACGCCTCGACGGTCGGGCGGGAGGAGAACGCGCCGCGCTTGCAGTCGTCCCACGCCCGCTCGATGAAATCGACCGTCGGGCAGAAGTTGAGGAGACCGCGGTGCTGCGGGCCGGGCTCCCTGCCGGGCATCGCCGTGAAGTCGGGCAGGGCCGACAGCGCGAGATGCACCTTCAGCGACGCCCCCAGGTCCTTGAACCCCTCCATGTGCTGCACGAACGGCGCGGGGAGGGCGCTCGCCGGGAGCAGCTCGAGGAAGGTCCGGCGCGGCGTCGCGTTGCTGACGATGACGTCGGCCGGCACGACTTCGCCGCTCCTGAGGCGGACGCCCGCGACCCGTCCCGCGTCGTCGAGCTCGATCGTCGCGACGGGCGCCCCGGTCCTGATGACCACGCCCCGCTCGCGGGCCGCGGAGGCGAGCGCCTGGGTGATGGCCCCCATGCCGCCGACGACGACGCCCCAGACTCCGGCGGTTCCTTCGACACCGCCGAACACGTCGTGCAGGAGAAGGAAGGCGGTGCCGGGCTGGTGCACTCCTCCATAAGCGCCGATGACCGCCTGCGAGCAGAGGAAGGCCTTCAGCTCCTCCGACTCGAACCGGGTGTCGAGGACGTCCGCGATCCCCAGGGACGCGAGCTGGACGAGAAGCTGCAGGTCGTAGCCGGCGAGGCGGCGCGCCGCCAGTCCCATCGTCAGGAGATCCCACAGGTCGCGCGGTGCGCGCCCGTCGATGCGGGGCGGCGCCTTGAACAGCAGCGGCTTGACGAATTCGCCCACCCTCTCGAGCGCGGCGTGGAACTCGTGGTATGCGCCGGCATCCTGGCGCGAGAATTTGGCGATTTCCTGCAGGTCGCGCTCGTCGCCGCGCAGCGTCATCGACCGGCCGTCGGGAAACGGCACGAAGAAGGCGGGGTCCTGCCGGATGACCTGGTAGCCGTGACGTGGCAGATCGAAGCGCCTGATCGCCTCGGGCATGAGCAGGGTGCTGACGTAGGACGTGGAGGAGACCTTGTAGCCCGGGAACAGCTCTTCGGAGACACAGGCACCCCCGACGATCGCGCGCGCCTCAAGCACGGTCACCCGGTGCCCCGCCTCGCCGAGCAGGTTCGCGGTCACCAGACCGTTGTGCCCGGCACCGATGATCGCGATCCGCTTGCCGCCCGCCATGATCCCGAGCCCCTTATCCTTCGTCCGTTCCGCCCCGCTCCCCGTGTCTCATCTCTTCAAGACGCGCCCGGCAGCCTGCCGGGTCGTGGCTGATCAGCCAGTCCTTGCGCCCTCAGCCGACCGCCATGAAATAGCGCCAGCCGCCGTCCGGCTCCTGCCAGCCGAGGAGATGCAGCCGGTGCTCCACCGACCAGCGGACCGCCTCGTCGATGGCGCGCCGCGCGGTCGCGTCATCGAGACCGGCGAGCCGCGCGATCTCGTCGTCCGACCGCGCCAGGTCCCATCCGAGGAGAAGCCGGGGACCGTCGAGAAAAAGACGGATCACGCGCGCCCACGCCGCCCCCTTCGTCCCGGCAAGGCGGAGGTCGTCATCCTCGCGTGGCGAAAGAAACTCGATCACCGGCCTCCTCGTCGTCCCGGCGCTCACGGGTTGAAATGGCTCTGTTCGGCTGGCGCGTCATCTTATGAGGGCGTCCGCCGTCAGATCAAGTCGATGGCGCGGTCGACCCGCCCCGCCGCGGCTGCGGGGCGCGCCTTTCGACCGCCCTCCGCATCGGCGTTGCGAATCGTGGGATCTCAAGCCGTTACGACATGCGCGCCGGGGCGCGCATTGTCGTTACGGCATTCAATTGCGCAGTTTAATGCGGAAAAAGGATTGACCCGCAAATCCGCGCCGTGTCAAGATCTCCGCAGGAGATCAATCCCATGAACGCGCGCCCGAAGGTCTCGATGCTGTCCGAGAAACAGGTCCGTCTCGTCCACGAGTCGTCGCTCGAGATCCTCGAGAAGACCGGCGTGCTCTACGAGAACAAGAAGGCGCTCGACTACATGGAGCAGAACGGACAGAAGGTGGACCGCGACAAGGGTGTCGCCTGGGTCAAGCCGGACCTCGTGGAGCGCTGTCTGAAGACCGTGCCGCGCAAGTTCGTCCTGGCATCTCGGGACGGCAAGAACGACGCGGTGATCGACGGCGAGCAGATGCACCACATGACCGACGGCCAGGCGTCGTTCACCCTCGACGAGAAGACCGGCGAGAGACGCACCTCGACGCTGCACGATCTGGCGCTCAGCACTCTTCTGGCCGACGCGCTGACGCCGATCAAGGTGATGTGGTCGACCGTCTTCCCCACCGACGCCTCGACCGATTTCCGGGCGCTGTTCGAGATGGCCTCCACCTTCATGTGGTCGAAGAAGCACTTCCAGATGGTGGGGGGCGTGCAGGACCCGACGACGTGCCGTACCTGCTCGCCATGCTCGACGCGGTGTACGGCGACCGGCGCAAGCAGCGCGATCGTCCCTATTTCTCGATGGTCACCTGCCCCGTGTCCCCTTTGAAGCACGACGACATGATGACCGAGGCGTGCATCGCGCTGGCGAAGGAGTGGGTGCCGATCGTCTTCTGGCCGATGCCGCTGCAGGGGGCCACGGCCCCCATCACCGTCGCCGGGACGCTCCTGCAGACCAACGTGGAGTTCCTGAGCGGGCTCGTCCTGTACCAGCTGGTGCAGCCGGGTCTGCCGATGATCTATCCGGCCGGCCCCGAGACGCTCGACATGAAGACCGGTCTCGCCTCGACCGCGTCGCCCGAGGGGATCCTCCTCAATCTCCCGTTCGCGCAGATGACCGAGTTCTACGGCGTGCCGTACATGGCGGGCGGCATCTGCTCGGACGCCAAGATCCCCGGGATCCAGTGCGGCTACGAGAACATGGCGACCGGCATGACCGCGGCGCTCTCCGGCTGCGATCTGCTCGTGGGCATCGGCATCCTCGAGGACGGCAACACCCTGTCCTTCCCCCAGATGGTCATCGACGAGGAGATCTGCAACATCCTGTCCTTCGTGCGCAACGGCATGGAGCTGACGGCCGAGAAGCTCATGGTCGAATCGATCCACAAGGTCGGCCACTCGCCCAACCACCACCTCGGGCAGCCGTACACGCGCGAGTTCCTGAAGTCGGGGCAGGGGTACTGGCCCTACATCTCCTTCCGCGGAACCTACGGCGACTGGAAACGTCGCGGCAAGGACGAGGTGCAGCTGGCGCGCGAGAGGATGAGGAAGCTCCTCGACACCCACGAGATCGAGCCGCCCCCCGCCGAGGCCCAGAAGGAGCTGCGCCGCCTCCTCTGCGAGCGCACCGGGTTCTCGCCGAACGACCCGAAGATCGAGGGCGTCTTCCAGCACCCCTGGAAGGAGCACCCCTCGTCCTGGCGCTGAGACCGATCCCGCCGTTCCGCGTTCCTCACAGAATGTCGGCCCAGCGCGGCGATGCCGCGAACGCGGCGTGGATGAGGCCCACGTGCGAGTACGCCTGGGGGTAGTTGCCCCAGAGACGGCGCGTCGCGGGGTGGAAGTCCTCCGAGAGCAGACCCAGGGGCGGGAGAGCGGCGCGCGCGCGTTCGAACGTTTCGCGCGCCTCGGGGCCGCGGCCCGTGGCGACCAGGGCCTCGACGAGCCAGAAGGTGCAGAGGACGAAGGCGACGGTCGGCGCGCCGAAGCCATCGTCGTGGAGGTACCGCAGGAGCCATCCGTCCCTGGCGAGGCGGCCGCGAATCGTGTCGATGGTGGATCGGAGATGCGGATCATCCGGCGGCAGGAAGTGGAGCGGTGCCATCTGGAGCAGTGACGCGTCGAGATCGCGGCTGGCGCGGGCGGCGACGAAGCTGCCCAGATCCGCGTTCCAGGCGTTCTTGAGGATGTCCTCGCGGATCGACGCCGCCGACGCGCGGTAGCCGTCCTCCCGGTCGGGGAGATGATGCGCGGCCACCCTGGCCATGCGGTCCGCCGCCGCCCAGCACATCAGGCTCGAGAAGGTCTGCGGAATCCACTCGGTGCGGTATTCCCAGATCCCCGCGTCGGGGGTCCCCGCCACGGCGACCGCCTGGCGCGCCAGGCGCTCGAGCAGATCGATCTTCTCGCGTGTCTGATCCGCCCGGAATCGCGCGTCGAGCATGACCGGCGCGAGAGCCAGCATCACTTCGCCGTAGATGTCGTTCTGCCGGTACGCGGCGGCGGCATTGCCGACCCGCACCGGCTTCTCACCTTCGAAGCCGGGCCAGTCGGGAAGAACGCGCTCGCCCAGGTCGGACGTCCCGTCCACGCGAT
>WNGG01008187.1_pt1 | contig 11535 bp, 5 predicted proteins | sample 5400661 | NCBI WGS metagenome assembly WNGG01 (sample SAMN13153372, study PRJNA577476) | soil metagenome | isolation source: 100 cm soil or saprolite under Garry oak tree replicate 1 | place: USA:California | collected 2016-06-15 | reverse complement strand
TTTGTAGATAAAATAAATGCACTTGAACCGTCGATAAAGACCCTGAAGGACGAAAAACTGGCGGCTAAGACTGCCGAGTTTCGCGCGCAGCTCTTTTTGCATCTCAAAGGCGGCATGGTGCTCGAAGATGAACTGGTCAAACTCTTTCGTGAAGCACTGGAGGCTGTAGATGCCCAAAGTAAAAAGTGTACGGATCAGCAGCTGCACGGTGCGGTTACGGAGTACCGCCAATTGCTCGAAAGACGCCGAGACCTGGAGCGCTATCTAAGGGATAACCTGCAAGATGTCCTCTCAGAATGTTTTGAAACCGCCTATGAGCATCTCTTCCCGTCTCTGCTTCCCTTGAAGGTTACGGCGGCGATGGATCTGGCAGAGGAGAGTCAAGATTGGCCTGATGAAGCGAAAGATCCACAGCAAGCCACACTAGCGCTACTCGAGAAGATTGAACCCGATCTCGAGAGCATTGAAAGTGACCAGCTGAACGAGGCGTTTAACGCTGCCTGGCCTGCGTTTGAAGAGGCGCGGCGTAACGCACACGATAAGGATGAGGGGGCAGACCAGCGGCTAGAACAACTCCTTGGCAAGATTGTCACACACCTGCAAGCTGAAATTGTGGCCCTCAAGGCTGAGGCGATGGATACGCTGGTACCTGAGATGGCCAAACGCTACAAAACAGGGAAGACACTTGAGGATCTCTTGCCCGAGGCTTTTGCCGTTGTGCGCGAGGTGGGCCGGCGCAGAATCAAGATGCGTCACTATGACGTACAGCTTGTTGGTGGCGTTGTCCTGCACCAGGGCAAAATTGCCGAGATGAAGACCGGTGAAGGGAAGACGCTTGTTGCAACCTTGCCGGTCTACCTGAATGCGTTGACCGGTAAGGGCGTACATGTCGTCACCGTCAACGATTACCTGGCACGCCGTGACGCCGAGTGGATGGGGCAAATTTATACATTCCTGGGTCTGAACGTTGGTGTCGTGGTAAACGCCGTCGAGCCGCAAACGCCTGAGCGCCGCGCAGCTTACAATGCCGATATCACGTATGGCACGAATAGTGAGTTCGGCTTCGACTACCTGCGCGACAATATGGTTGTCTCACTGGATCAGACGGTGATGCGCGAATTGAACTATGCCATCGTCGACGAAGTCGATAATATCCTGATTGACGAGGCGCGTACCCCGCTGATCATCTCCGGCCAGGGCCAGGAATCGACTGACATGTACGTGCAATTCGCCAGGTGGGCGCCGCGTCTGAAACACGAGGTCGACTATACCGTTGAGGAGAAGACGCGTACCGTCATTCTGACAGAGGCAGGTATCGATAAGCTTGAGCAACTGGCGGGCGTGAAAAACATCTATGACGAGAACAACCTGGACCTGACGCGCTACATGGAGAATGCCATTAAGGCCCAGATCATCTTCAAGCGCGACAAGGATTACATCGTCAAAGATGGCGAGGTCATGATTGTCGATGAATTCACCGGACGACAGATGCCAGGACGGCGCTATAGCGAGGGTCTCCACCAGGCGATCGAGGCTAAAGAGGGCGTCAAAGTGCAGCGTGAAAACCACACGCTTGCCACCATCACCTACCAGAATTTCTTCCGCCTGTACAAGAAGCTGGCCGGTATGACCGGTACTGCCATAACGGAGGCGGAGGAACTGCATAAAATCTATAAACTGGATGTGATGGTGATACCGCCAAATAAGCCTATGATACGGGGAGACCTGCCCGACCTGATCTATCGCACGACCGAGGCAAAATTCAACGCAGTCGTGGAGGAAATTAAGGCGCTACACGAAGTAGGTGTGCCAGTCCTGGTGGGTACTACCTCCGTTGAGAACTCGGAGTATCTTTCCGAAAAATTGGATAATCAGGGCATTTCCCATAATGTGCTGAACGCCAAACACCACGCGCGCGAGGCGCAGATCGTGGCGCAGGCCGGACGAAGCGGCGCCGTTACCATTGCCACGAACATGGCGGGTCGTGGTACCGACATTCTGCTTGGCGGCAATCCCGAGGGCTACTTCGAGAGTATCCTGCGCAAGCATGTGGAACAGGTCAGCTATATTCGTGACATGTCAGTGCGGACCGAGGATGAGCAGGCCGAAAAAGAAGAGGCTATCCAACAATACATAGAAAACATGACCGGCGAAGAGAAGGACGAGCTGCTGCAACAGAAGGTGCGTGAGTGTGAAGAGGATCATATGCGGGTGGTAGCCCTTGGAGGTTTGCACATCATCGGCACCGAGCGGCACGAGTCGCGCCGTATCGATAACCAGTTACGCGGTCGCGCAGGACGCCAGGGAGATCCCGGTCAATCACGCTTCTTCCTCGCTCTGAATGACGAGTTGATGCGTCGTTTTGCCGCCGACCGCGTGGCGAAAGTCATGGAAATGGTCGGTATGGAAGAGGACATGCCGCTGGAGAGCAGCATGGTTTCGCGCTTCATCGAGCAGGCACAGACAAAGGTTGAGGGATACAACTTCGATATTCGTAAAAATGTGGTTGATTATGACGATGTCATCGCCAAGCAGCGCGAAGTCATCTATGCTGACCGCAGGGCAGTGCTTGAGCGCGCCGACTTGCATGAACGGGTGCTCGGCATGATTCGTGCCGAAGTAAACAAGTTAGTCGATGCCTGTATTCCTGGAAACATGGTTGCCGAAGAGGAGCAATTAGAAAAACTCTTAACCGTGATGGAGGCATGGGTGCATGTGCCCGAGGATGTCCTGCCTGAAAATTTCCATGCCATTCGTCGTGAAGATCTCCGGCACAAACTGGTTGACCTGGTCATCGATCATTATGAAGAGCGCGGCAGGCAACTGGATGAATTGGCCAAACAGAATCCCGGCCTGGGTATCCCGACCATCCGCGATTTAGAGCGTTCGTACACGCTGCAGATCGTGGACCGGCTGTGGATGGATCACATTGACGCACTGGATGTCATGCGTGCCAGCATTCACTTCCGTTCGATTGGACAGCGCGATCCGCTGGTCGAGTTTAAGAACGAAGCCTTCAGTATGTTTGATGAGCTGAAGGCGACCATTCAGTATCATATCGTCAACGAACTCCTCAAGCTCGTGCGCGGTGAGTTTACCATTCGCATTCAGCAGCCGGTGCCACAGCGCAAGGCGCCCCGCAAAGTGCGCACCAATGCCGATGAACTTGCCAGGACCATTGGTCAGGCCAAGAGTGATGCGGATGAACGGCCTAACACGGGAAATTCACGGAGAAATGGCGCTTCTTCCGGTCAGCGCGGCCAGAATGTGCGTACGCCTGTCGGCGCGCAAGCTGCGCGTACCAGCGCCCCAGGGAGGATTGGTCGCAATGACCCATGTCCTTGTGGGAGTGGGAAGAAATATAAGAAGTGCCACGGGGCGTAAGATGCTTTGTGCTAGCTTCCTACCAACGTTCGTTCAGAATTAACGTGAGCCGGCGAAGCGAAAAAGCGACGCAGGACAAGGCTACCAGCACCACTCGCCCAACTTTCAAAACCACGCCGCTCGACGATGAAGTGCAAATCCTTCCCAATTTGCGAGAACAGCTGCTGCTTGAACGCCTGGTGCATTGGTTCAAGGAGCAAATCACCTGTCAGGATACCATCATCAACATCGGGACCAGAGAGCTCTACACATTCCGGGTTGAAGATATTGACAAGATTGGCCAGGGACACGCCCAGCAGTATCCCTGCGCGTTGAAAGGCCGCTATCGCAGCTTCATCGCCGTTTCTCGCTCGTTCTACGACCTCAAAAATCGTGGGTTCCTGGATGCCCTTTTCTAGGCTGTATGTGGTTGCATAGACATATTCGAGATAATTTTTGACAATACCGGATTCAGAGATATAGGACTCCAGGCAGCCATGGTTGCCACATGCGCAGAGACGCCCTCCGGTGGTCACCGTCGTATGGCCAAACTCGCCCGCCCCCCCGAACGCCCCGCGATAGAGGTCTCCATTGACCACGATGCCAAGACCGACGCCACGGCCAATGGCTACCACCAGGAAATGCTGATACGGTTGACCCTGGCCGAAGAGTTTCTCATAAATCGCCAGGCAATTGACATCATTATCAAGAAAGACAGGGATTCCCAGGAGCTCCTCCAGGGGACGGCTGATCTCCACGTTTTGCCAGTTCATCATCCATGAATCGATGCAACATCCGCGCTCAGCATCAATCAACCCACCCATGCCAAGGCCCACCCCGATAATCTTCTCCCTTGGAATGCCGCTCTTCAAAAACAGCTCCTCGACGCACTGCGCTATGAGGTCTATCGCCTGCGGGTAATTGTCGTATAGCACGATGTTCCAATGCTGGGAGTAGACGGGGTCGCTGTTCAAATTGAGAATGACTCCCGTCAGCGAAGACGATTGAGACATCAGTCCAACAACGAATCGTCCCTCAGGATTGATTTCCAACAATCCCGCCCTGCGTCCACCGGTCGATTCCGCATACTCGTTTTCCAGGACCAGTTGACGCTCGATGAGGTTGTTCGTGATTTTTAACACCGTCACCTGGCTAAGGCCCGACAGCGTCGCTAATTGTGGGCGTGAAATGGGGGCATGAGCTCGTATCAAATTGAAGAGAATACTCTGATTCATATTACGCATCAAAAAGCGATCGGCAGATTGTATTTGTTCGAAATGTATTTGTTGTTGCATGTTGTCGTATCTGGCTCCATAGTTTATTAATTAACAAAGTTATCTTACTCGAAAAATACCCATTTGTCAAGCTTAAAGCCCTGCCCCTGCATGTCCTCCTCCTTGCACTTTTTTAACCCAACACGTATACTGAGAGAATAATAAGCTTGTTGGGTAAAAACAGCGTAGGGAAGCACATCAAATAGTGAGTCCTCGTCCTGCTTCGAGGAGCTGCTCGCATGCCGAAAGTTGCCAGCTACCGCTTGGCCTGGTCTTTCACACTCAAGACCTACCAGTTGGAGGAGACGCCTAGTCAAAAACTGCTCGAGATCGCACCGGGAAGCCCGGCATGGTTTGCCTGGTTAGACCACATCTCCTCCTTTGCCTTCTGGGGCAAGAGCGGTCACTATACCGCACGCAAGGAGAGCAGGCCACGCGGGGAGGGCTACTGGTATGCCTACCTGGGTATAGGGAAGAAGCTGATGAAAAGGTATCTCGGCAAAACCGGCGATCTCACGTCGGCACGGCTCGAATAGGTGGCAGAGGAGTTGGACACCGCTCAGCAAGCAGTCGTGAACCCCTCGCAGGAAGCATCATCGGCAGGCAGGACCATGCCAGCTGGCGTTTCACCGCTCGTTTCCTCCGGTGCAGAAGGCGCAGAAGCGCCTGTAGCTCTTCCACAGCCCAGCGAGCCGAACACCCAGCGTGCCCCGTTGCTCTCTATCAAGCTCCATCTGCCTCGTCCGCGCAGATGTTTGGTCTCCCGTTCTCACCTCGTCGAGTGCCTACAGCAGGCAATAGAGTACCCCTTCACGCTCATCTCAGCCCCCGCGGGGTTTGGCAAAACCACCCTGCTTGCCCAATGGCTTGCCCAGAGCGGTCTGCCTGTAGCACCGGTCGCCTGGCTCTCGCTCGAACCGGAGGACAACGATCCCGTCCGCTTTCTCACCTACCTGATTGCCGCTCTGCAAACAGTTGATTGCCGCCTGGGCACGAGCGCGCTTGCCCTGTTGCGCACCCCAAAGCCCTCACCCCTTGAGACGGTGCTGGCTCTGCTGACGAATGACCTCATGGTCGATGAAGCTGGGAAAATCGCTCTTGTGCTGGACGACTACCACACCATCACCGCTGAACCCATTCACCGCGCCGTGACCTATCTTTTGGAGCACCTGCCGCCTCAGCTGCACCTGGTTATCAGCACGCGTGTTGACCCGCAGTTGCCGCTGGCGCGGCTGCGGGCCCGCGGCGAACTGGTGGAGCTGCGGGCCCAGAACCTGCGCTTTAGCGCCGAAGAGGTCACGCACTTTCTGGCTGACACCATGGGGCTCATCCTGGAGGCGACCCAGGTGGCCCAGCTCGCGGTACGCACCGAAGGGTGGGTGGCGGGACTGCAGCTGGGCCTCAGCGATGTGGACCAGGTTCTGGCCGGCTTCAGCGGCAGCCATCGCTACCTGGTGGACTACCTGGCCCAGGAGGTGCTGGGCCGCCAGCCAGAACCCATGCAGCGTTTCCTGCTCGAGACCTCGCTGCTCGAGCGGCTCTGTGCCCCTCTGTGTGCGGCGGTGACCGGCAGCAGCGAGGCGCAGACGCTGCTTGAGCAGGCGGAACGGGACAACCTCTTTCTGGTGCCCCTCGACGAGCAGCGCCAGTGGTATCGCTACCATGCGCTCTTTGCGCAGTTCCTGCAGGAACGCCTGCGCCAGACTGCTCCCGAGGAGATGGAGAGGCTGCATCAACGGGCAGCAACGTGGTTCGAGGAGCAGGAGTGGATCGCCGAAGCGGTGCAGCATGCCCTGGCCGGCGCGGACTACGAGCGCGCTGCGCGCCTGGTGACGCAGAACGCCAGAGCGTTCCTCCTCCGGGGGGAGACGGCGACCCTGCGCACCTGGCTCCAGGCGCTGCCCGAAGACCTGGTGCGGGCGCGGCCACGGCTCTGCATGATCCTGGGCCACGAATTGAGCACCGCGGGTGAGTTCGAGGCCGCCGACGTCTGGCTACGGGCCGCCGAAACGCGCCTGCGGGCCGGGGAGTCGGGTGGAGCCGACGGAGCGGACGCTGAAGTGGCCGACGCCGAGGTGAGGGAGGGGGAGGGTGACTTCCAGGGCACGCTGCAGGAGGTGCTGGCCCTGCGCGCGGAGAATGCCGCGCTCGCGGGCGACCTGCCGCACGCCCTCGAGCTGGTGCACCAGGCGGGAGACCACCTCCCTTCGGACAACCCCCTCCTGCGCAGCCTGGTGGCCTTTGATCTGAGCGTTGCCTACTATTGGAGTGGCGATATGGTAGCAGCTGGCCCGGCAGTGAGAGAGGTCAGCAGCGCGGGTGCCGCCGCAGGCTCGCTGTATTTCGAGCTGCTCGGTCTGGTCGGTGTGGGCTGGGTGCAGATCGCACGCGGCGAGTTGCGGCAGGCGGCCGAGACGTTGCGCCTCGTCTTGCGGCGCATTGCAGGCCAGGAGGGCCAGACCTATGCGTTTGCAGGTACAGCCCACACAGGCCTAGGCTGGGTGTTGCGCGAGTGGAACCACCTCGAGAGCGCCGAGCAGCAGCTGCGCACGAGCATCGAGCTGACCACACGCTGGGACCTCATCGCACCGCTGCTGCTCGGCTACTTCCATCTGGCGCGCGTTCGGCAGGCACGCGGCGATGCGGCGGGTGCCCTGGAGCTCATCGCTCATGCAGACCAGGCCATGCGGCGAAGTGGCGGGGGGCTTCTTGTGAGCGTGGTCGCGGCGTGCCAGGCACAGCTCTGGCTGCAGCAAGGCAACCTGGCAGCAGCGAAGCACTGGGCGACGACGGTGCCGCTTGACCCTGACCAGCCCATCACCTTGCTGGGCGAGCTGGAGCGGCTCGCGCTTGTACGCGTGCAGATCGCGCAGGGCCGGGCGGAGGAAGCACTCCAGGCGCTCGACAGGTTACGTACGATGGTGGAGACAGCCGGACGGGACGGCAGCGTGCTGGAGATCCTGCTGCTGCAGGCGCTCGCCCAGCTGCGCATCGGGAATAGCGCGCAGGCCATCGCCAGGCTCGCCCAGGCGCTTGCCCGGGCCGAGCCCGAGGGCTACGTGCGCCTCTTCGTGGATGAGGGTCCCGTGATGGAGGCGATGCTTCGGCAGATGCTCGCGGCTCAGCGCAGTCATCGCCTCGCTGCGCCGCACAGCTCGGGAGCCTATCTCGAGCACCTGCTGGCCGCCTTCGGCGGCTCCCCTGCACCTGGTGCTCCCTCAAGAGCGGCAGCGCCCAGCACGGCCCAGACGCAGGCGCTGATCGAGCCCCTCAACGCCCGCGAGCTGGCCGTGTTGCGCCTGCTGGCCAGCGGCAAGTCGAATGCAGCGATCGCCCGCGAGCTCATCGTTGCGCCCAGCACCATCAAGTGGCATCTAAAGCATCTGTACGCCAAACTGCAGGTGCACAGCCGCGCGCAGGCCGTCGCCTGCGCACGCCAGCTGCAACTCCTGGAATAGCCCCCAGATCCCCCCTGACATCCCCCCTTTTTGGGGGGAGACAACCCTCTTGGCAAAAAATATCCTCTATATAGGAGTTCGCTGCTCTGCCCAGTGTCCTGGAAAGCGGTTGAGCCGTTCATTCCAATTTGCGTTCTAACAGACAAATTTGAATGCCAACAAAAGCAGAGTGACGAGGCATGTTTGCTCTTCTTTCTTCACCACTACAATAGAGAGCGGGCTATCCTGCTTAAGTGAGCCACTACCATCCAAAGCATTCTTTCAAGTTACTTGCTAAACGGCGGAAGATGGGCACTACCAAAAAAAGTTCAGAATTTGCAACGGCCCTGAGGTAGAACGCAAAACTCTTGACAAAGTGGATATTCCCCAGTATACTAACTTTAGTAACTTAGTTTAGTAAGTAATGTGTGTCCAAATCTCATTGAGGAGCTCGAATTGGAGAGCGCTCTATCCTCACGAAAAAAGGACCAGAAGGGAGGAAATGCAGGTTCATTGATCACCACTGTGACGGCTACCTCTGCTTTCGTAGGTTGAGTGCCGCCTTACCCTATCTTGATTATTCCCGCTTTCATGTGTTTTCGGCTTACCCTGTAGCATACGTCCTATTTTAGACGCCCAATACGAGAGGAGTTTAAGAAGTACATGTCTCGACAAATGTCTCAATTCGAAGATGCCATGGATCGGCGTCAGTTTTTAAAGGTCGCGGGTGGTAGCACACTGGGTTTGGCGGCGTTGCTGGCCGGATGCGGCACTTCCACCAGTAGCAGCCCGACCAGCAGTAACGGAAGTGTTACGATCCACTTCCTATCCGTCCAGGCTGCGGGCACGGGATGGCCGCTCGTCCTGTCCACCATCACGGACCAGTATGCCAAGACAAAACCTGGCAGCACCTTCAAGGTGGACTTCCAGGACCAGGCATCCCTGAACCAGAAGATTCAGTTGCTTGCCGGGCAGGGTGCCCTCCCGGTCCTGTACAACACGCCACCAGCTGATCTGCTGGCGCAGTTGGCGAAGAACGGTGAGGTGCTGGACCTCGAGTCAACCTTCAACCAACTCGGCGTCACCCAGGAGCTCGTCCCGGCAGCGGTCACTCTCCTCAAGAAGGTCTACAATGGCAAGCTCTCCGCACTCCCTTTCGAGCTCAACATCGAGGGGTTCTGGTACAATAAGCAGATCTTTGCAAAAAATGGCCTCCAGCCACCACAGACATGGGACGAGCTGGTCCAGATTGCGGCCAGCCTGCAGCAGAAGGGCATCCAACCGTTTGCCGCGTCGGGTAAACAAGGGTGGCCGCTCACCCGCCTGGTTGGCAACTACATTTTTCGCTCACTCGGCCCCGACGCCCTGCAAAGCGTGCAGAGCGGTCAGGCAAAGCTGACAGACACGGCTTATGTTGCGGCTGCCCAGGCCGTCGCCAACCTGGGAAAGCAGGGCTACTTCGGCAAAGGTGTAGCCACGCTTGATTACATGCCGGCAGTGGATCTGTTCTTGCAGGGCACAGCCGCCATGTTATATATGGGCAGCTGGGAGCTGCGTGATTTCAACTCTCCCACTGTGAACAAGATCGGCGCGAGTAACATCGGCTTCTTCCCATTCCCAAATGTCACTGGCGGGGTAGGAAACTCGGGCCAGACACCCATGAACGCGGGTCAGCCTACTTCAGTGAACAAGGCGAAGTACAACGCCGACGTCGGGAAGTGGCTCGCTTACATGGCGCAGAATTACGGCGATGTGGCGCTGCAAAGGGAGGGAGCGGTGACGGGCTTCGTCGTTCATCATCCACCCGCGAATCTGGACGCGCTGACCTCGTTGGTCATTGCACAGATCAAACAGGTGTCACAGCCGGTGCTCTGGTTCGAAGCGCTGTTCTCGACCAAGGCCCAAAACATCTCTCAACAGAATGCCGCTCTGCTGGTAACCAATGCCATGTCAGGAAGTGACTTCATGGCATCGATCCAGCAAGCTTCTTAACCGGTCTGAGCGCACATGGGGCGGCCGGGAGTCGGCTTCGTTTGATTCTCGGCCTTGAGATACCGTGGTGGCGAAAGCGCGGCTACGGGGTGCTGAGCCTCGCCGATTGGCAACACTGGTGGTCCAGTGATCAGGACTGAAATCGGCATGGCTTGCATGTGTTCATATGAGTGAAAGCCTAAAGGGGGCTTCAGGAGGTTACTGAATGGAGTTACTACTTCGCGATCGGAGAGCGATTCTGACCTTTATAGGGCCTGCGCTGCTCGTCTACACGTTAGTCGTGCTGGTGCCGATTGTCTGGTCACTCGTCTATACGCTGTTCGAGGGAAATGTTATCGCTGGATTCCAGTTCGTCGGCCTGCACAACTTTGCCCTTCTGGTCAGAGATCCGGCGTTCTGGCAGTCCGTGGCCTTCACGCTGAAGTACGCGTTCTTCGTGACCATTGGCCAGGTGGGGGTGGGCCTGCTGCTGGCGTTGTTGTACGTTTTCTACCTTCGCAATGCGTCCGGGCTGGTCCGTACGTTGATATTTTTCCCTGTTATCCTGCCCACGGTAGCTGTCGCGCAGATGTACTCGAAGCTCTTCGAGATCGCACCGCAGCTTGGTCTGGTAAACTCCCTCCTACAGGCAGTGCACCTCGACGGCTGGGTTCAGCCGTGGCTCGGTCAGGGTGGTACAGCGTTCATTGTTCTCGTCATCATGGATATCTGGCGATCAATGGGCTTCTACGCCGTGCTGCTCTACGCCGGACTGGTCGACGTTCCCAGCGAAATGCTCGAGGCCGCGCGGGTTGACGGCGCTTCCGGATTTCGGCTCGTACGCTCCGTCGTCCTGCCCCTGATGACGCCAATCCTGTTCTCGTCTCTCATCTTCAGCATCAATGGGACGCTCAAGGTGTTCGACAGCGTTCTGGCTTTGACGAATGGCGGTCCGGGACAGGCGACGACGCCTCTGACATTGTTAATGTACAACACGGCTTTCTCCAACGGTCAGTACGGGTATGGGAGCACCATCGCATTTGCGCTCGCCTTTATGTGCCTTATCGTGACCCTGGTGATCTTCAGGTCCGCACGCCGCAACGTTGCCTAGAAAAGAGAGGTTCGCATGAGTCAAACACTGACCGGCCAACTAGATAAAACGCAGGCGCTCGCTCGCAAGCTTCAGGCGGAGAGGAGGCGATCTGTAAAGAAGCTGCTCGGCAAAGCGCCGCTAGCGGTAATTGTCGGGTTGCTCCTTGTCGTAGTGATCTATCCACTCGTGTGGTTACTGCAGTCCTCGTTCAAGACGACCGTGGAGTTCGCGACGCAGCCGACCTGGGCCTTGCCCAAGGGTTTTGCATGGCAGAACTACGTCCAGGCGTGGAACTCGGGCATGGCCACCTACTTCCTGAACAGCATTCTCGCGGTGTTCCCGTCGCTGTTGCTGATCCTCGCGATCAGCGTCTCCGCTGCCTTCGCTCTCGAGGTGA
>WNGG01008186.1_pt1 | contig 11536 bp, 12 predicted proteins | sample 5400661 | NCBI WGS metagenome assembly WNGG01 (sample SAMN13153372, study PRJNA577476) | soil metagenome | isolation source: 100 cm soil or saprolite under Garry oak tree replicate 1 | place: USA:California | collected 2016-06-15 | reverse complement strand
AGCCTCGGATCCGAGCGGACGCAGCGAGCCGAGGTACACCTCGATCACGCGCGGATCGCGCAGCACCTTCGACGGCGGGCCCTGCGCGATCTCCTGCCCGTGGTGGATTACGAGGATGCGGCCGGCCAGCGCCTGCACCGCCTTCATCACGTGCTCGATCATCACGATCGTTACGCCGGTCTTCGCGACCGCGCGGATGAGATCGATCATCTGCGCGCGCTCGCCTGGGTTCAGACCACCCACGGGCTCGTCAAGCAGTAGAAGCTCGGGGCGCATGGCCAGCGCGGTGGCCAGCATGAGCCGCTTGCGCGCGAGCACCGGGAGCTGCCCGGCCAGCATGCGCTGCTGCTCGCTGAGTCCGCAGATGGCGAGCGAATCGATGGCCCGCGCGCGAGCCTCTTCGTTGAACCAGAGCGTCGGGTACTCGCCTGCGCGGCCGAATGTGCTGCCGACCAGCACGTTGGTGAGGACAGTCTGGCTGACGAAGGCGACGGTCGTCTGGAAGGTGCGCGCCATGCCCAACCGGCAGATGTCGTGGGCGCGGAGGCCCTGGATCTCGCGGTCCTTGAACTTGATGGCTCCGCTGGTGGCGGCGTTGACGCCGGAGATGCAGTCGAAGAGGGATGTCTTGCCGGCGCCGTTGGGCCCGACGATGGCGAACACCTCGCCGGGCTCAACGGCAAACGTCAGGTTGTTGACCGCGAGCAGCCCTCCATAGGCCTTGCTGACCTTCTGGCACTCCAGGATGGCCACGGTCTTAGTCTGGTCTGTCTCGGCGGTCTATCTCATCCAGCTGGGCAGCACGAACGTGCCGCTGGTGAACGGCGCCGGCGACACCACCTTCTGCACGCCGTCCTGGATCTGGACGATGATGTGCGGCTGCCCGAGCGAGGCATCCGCTGTGCCCGCCGGAAACTGCACGCCGGTGTGATCCACGAACGAGATCGAACCGGTGGTGCCCCGCCAGATGACCGACTCGGTCGCCTTGGCCACCTCCTTGTAGTTCTTGGGGTCTCCGGCCTTGGCCACCCCCGCCGCCCAGACGTTGACCGAGTCGTAGCAGCCTCCCGCGTTGGCCCAGCCGGGCTGCTGCCCGAACTTTGCCTGGTAGCGCGAGCGGAAGTCGTTGCCGATCTTGTCCGGCAGCAGTCCGAGCACCGTAGCCCAGACAATGCCGTTAGCGGCGGAGCCGGCGAGGTTCAGGTATTCGGGCACCGACGGTCCGTACTGCTGATAGACGAGCGTCTTGGTCGGGCTGGCTGCCCAAGACTTCGCCATGGCCGCGTCGTCTGCGGGCGAGAAGTCGCTCGTGAACAGCACGCTGGGCGCTGCCTGCTTGACCTTGGATAGGACCGAGCCCCAGTCGGGCACCGCGCCTTCGCTAACGCCGTCGTTCGTAAGCTGGTTCCAGCCGAGCTGCTTTATCACCGTGTCGAAGCCGGTCGCGATGACCGTGCCATACGCGCTCTTGCCGCTGATGATCGAGTAGGTCTTGGCGCTCAAGTTGAGCTGGCCGGCCCTGAGCGCCTGGTCGACCCAGTAGGCAAATCCCTGTCCGTACCACGCCTCGGTGGGATCGGTCTGGAAAATGCCCCAGTACTTGCTGGGGTTGTCCTTGTAGCGCTTGACCCACGCGACCTGTGTGTTGACGTTGTAGTAGAGAGCGCCCGCGTTCGCAACGATGTCGAACTCCGGGCCGGACGCGAGGTGGTAGCCGGAGAAGATGACGTCGGCCTTCTCGACGCTGACAGCCCGGTTGAAGGCGGTCGTGATCTGGTCCGTGGACGAGTCCTTGTCATCGATGACCACGTAGTCGAGGTGGTATCCGATGAGGCCGCCTCGCGCGTTGATCTCGTCGACCGCCATCTTCACGCCGTTCTGCATCTCCTTGCCGTCGGAGGCGATGACGCCGCCGATGGGGAAGATGCCCACGACCTTGATGCTGCCCCGCGACCCACCGCCCGTGCCGGTGGCCTTGGGAGCGAGCGCGCCGCCCGCAAGACCGCCCACGACGAGTCCGCCCACTGCGCCCACGCCGCCGGCGATGAGCTGCCTACGGGTTACCTCACGCTGAGTGATCGAATCGCCAGCCACTTCAAACCTCCTCTGGTGGTTGCAATGGAGCTTTCAGGCTCGTGCGGGGGCCGCCTCGACCTGGTAATCGACCTTGACCGGGGTGCCGTTCTTCTTCGCGGACTCGTCGATCGCGAAGCACACGGCCATCGACTTGTAAGAGTCGTGGATCGACGCATGTGACTCGACGTTGTTCTCGATGCAGTCGAGGAAGTGCGCGATCTCGGGCACGAACGGGTGGTGCGACACGTCGCCGGAATCCGGCTGAACGGTTGGAAAGGTCCAGTAGTCGAGCGAGCCCGGGTAGTGCTTCTTGGAGTAGACCCGGTTGTTCTGGACCGTGCCCTCGGTGCCGAAGAGCCGGACGTTGAAGATGTACGGCGTATCGGCGTCGAGCACCGTCGACAGCTTGCCGACGGCGCCGTTCTCGAACTTCAGCGACGCCACCATCACCGGGTCGTACTGGTAGTTCATGTCGAGCTTGGGGCCGGCGGAGAACGCGGCCACCTCGGTGATCTCGCCCGCGAAGTAGCGGATCGCGTCCGCGGCGTGGCAGCCGGCGGCGATGAAGGCGCTTCCGCCCAGCGGCATGGCCACCGCCCACGGATAGCTCGGGTACTCCTTCTTGAGCGGGTGCCAGTAGTCTGCCTCGGCGTAGATCATCTTGCCGATCACGCCGTCGGCCTGGAGCTTCTTGACGGTGATGAACTGAGGGTTCCAGCGCAGGACGAAGGACGTGACGCTCTTCACCTTGGCGTCGCTGACGGCCCTGTGGATGCGCCGTACGCCCGCGTAGTCCAGTGCGATCGGCTTTTCGATCACCACGTGGCGCCCGGTCTTAGCCGCACGCTCGAGCTGCGCAGGCCGGACGTCAGGCGGGGTGCAAGAGGCGATGATCTTGACGCGGTCGTCGTTGAAGAGCTCGTCCTCGCTCTTGTACTCGCGCGCGTCAACGCCGTGCTGCTTCATCAGCTTCTCGGCCTTGCCGGGCGTCCGGTTGTAGACGCCGACGACCTCGGTCAGCGGATGGTCGCGGAACGCCTTGACGTACTCGCCTGCGACCCAACCGGCGCCGAGAATCGCTACTCCGTACTTTTTAGCCACGGGCGTGCCTCCTCGTTGCCCTCCCCAACGTGGTCCGTAGGGTATGGGGGGCCAAGGCACCTGTCAAGTTCGAGGTTGATCAAAGCGTTGTACATTTCTGCAGCTTGGCTTACGACAGAAAACAGGGCGGGCACAGCGTCGCTCAGGCCAACCGCCCCGACTATCGGCTGGAGATCGGCCGGGCTGAGGTGCCTGTCGGCGAGCCGCGCGGTTTCTCGGTACTCGATGCGCGGCGCGCGACGACGCTGCGGGCGTGGGTCGCGACGCTGATACCGGCGCGTGGCGACCGCCCGGACGCTGCGGACGTCGGCGCAGCGGAATACGTGGACGCGACGGTGTTTCTCGTGCCTGCGCTGAGGCCCGCGCTCATTCAGGCCATCGACCGTCTGGAGCGTTCAGCGACCGACCAGCGGCATAAAGCTTTCAGTGAATGCAGCGCCGAGGACCGCGAGGGCTTGCTGCGCGAGTTGGAGGCGGTCGACGCGAGCGATGCATTCAACATGGTCCGCGACTTCACGTACGAGGCGTATTACGGCCATCCGCGCGTGCTGGCCGCGCTCGAGAAGGAGACGGGCTGGAGCAGCGCGTCACCGACACGCGGCAGTGCCATGAAGCCGTTCGACGTGTCGCGCCTGGAGCGAGTGAGCAAGCTGCCGCCTCGCTGGCGCAAGGCGTAGAACGATGACCCAGCCCGCGGTGGCCGATGTGCTCGTGATCGGTTCGGGGGCATCAGGCGCGGCTGTCAGCTGGCGCCTGGCCGGCCTTGGCGCGAGCGTCATCTGCCTCGAGCAGGGCGACTGGGTCGATCGCGAGCGGCTGCCCAAGAATCACGTCGATTGGGAGGTACGCGGGCGCCGCTTCTGGGCGGCCAACCCGAACGTCCGCCGCTGGCCGGCCGACTACCCGGTGGGCAGCGAGGGCGAGAACCCGGTCGACATCTACATGTACAACGCTGTCGGCGGCAGCACGATCGGGTTCGCCGGCAACTACTGGCGCATGGCTCCGTCCGACTTCAAGGTGCGCACGCTGGATGGCGTCGGCGCCGACTGGCCGCTGACCTACGAGGAGCTTGCGCCCTACTACACGATCAACGAGGGGGTCATCGGCGTGGCCGGGCTCGCCGACGACCCTTGCGGGCCACCGCGCGATCCGCTGCCGGTTCCGCCCGCACCCATCGGCCGGCCGGGCGATTTGCTTGCGGGCGCCTACGAGAAGCTGGGCTGGTACTGGTGGCCGACCGAGCAGTCGATCACAACGGCCGCTTACAACGGCCGGCCGGCATGCGACAACCGCGGCTGGTGCACGTTCGGCTGCCCGCAGAAGTCGCTGTCGACCGTTGACGTCACGTACTGGCCGCCCGCGCTCGAGAAAGGCGTGGAGTTGCGCACGGGCGCCCGCGTGCGCGAGGTGCTGCTCGACGCGACCGGCAAGGCGGTCGGCGCCCTCTATTACGACGGCGACGGCGCGGTACGCGAGGCGCGAGCGAAAGTCGTCGTGGTCGCGGGCGGCGGACTGGGAACGCCGAGGCTGCTGCTCATGTCAGCGTCGGCGTCGCATCCCGACGGCCTCGCCAACTCCAGCGGACTTGTCGGCAAGAACCTGATGACGCACGTGCAGAGCTTCGCGGTCGGTCAGTTCGAAGAGGCGGTCGAGGGCTGGCAGGGGACGTGGGGCGGCACCGTCTCGACGCGGCAGTTCTACGAAACAGATCCGTCGCGCGATTACGTGCGCGGCTTCATCATGAGCGGCTGCCGCGGCTGGTCTCCGCTGAACCTGGCGCTGCAGGTGGCGCCGTGGGGCTCGGGTCATCACGACGCACTGGACGAGCGCATCAACCACGAGATCGTCATGTACCTGTGCGGCGAGGACCTGCCCGAGGAAGCCAACCGCGTCGAGCTCGACTGGGAGCATCAGGACCGATTCGGATTGCCCGGCGTGCGCACGCACTACGCGCTCGGCGACAACAGCCGGCGCTTGGGGATGGACATGATCGCGCACGGACACCAGGTGCTCGACGCTGCGGGTGCGTCGTCGGTGCGCGACTTCGGGCTGTCGCCCATCTGGGGCTGGCACCTGCTCGGCACCGCGCGCATGGGCACCGACCCGCGGACATCGGTCGTCGACGGCTCGAACCAGGCGCACGACGTGCCGAACCTCTTCGTGGTCGACGGCAGCAGCATGCCGACGAGCGCCGCGGTCAACCCGACCCACACCATCCAGGCGGTCGCGCTTCGAGCAGCGGACAAGATCTGGGAGATGCGGCGCGAATGGAACGCTTAGGTTAGAGGCGCGGCCAAAAGCCCTCGACGGATCTTCGGCGCCCATGCGGCCGATCTGCGGGTTCAGCTCCTGCGCTGCTCGCTCACGCAGTTCTCCAATGCGTTCGCTCCGCTGCTCGGAGCTTCACCCGCATCTCAGCCACCTGGATCGCCGAATCTCACGCCGAGGTTTTCGGCCGCGCCTCTTAGAGCAGCGACTCGATCGCCTCGACCACACGCGCGTCCTCGGGCTTGACCCTTGATCGGAATCGCCTGGTCACCTTGCCATCGCGATCGACTAGGAACTTCTCGAAGTTCCACCCAACGTTGCCCGCCTTGCCGCCGTCATCCGGAGTTTCGCTGAGTAGCGCAAACAACGGGTGCTGGTCCGAGCCTTTCACGTCGAGCTTGGCGAAAAGCGGAAACGTGACGCCGTAGTTGATCTTGCAGAACTGCTCGATCTGATCCGCGTTGCCCGGCTCCTGGTGCCCGAACTGGTTGCAGGGAAAGCCGAGAACCGTGAAGCCACGATCTGAGTAGCGCTCGTACAGCGCCTCGAGCCCCGCGTACTGAGGCGTGAAGCCGCAACGTGACGCCACGTTTACGGCAAGCACGACCTTGCCTGAGTAGGTCGAAAGGCTTTCCGGCTTGCCCCCGAGGCGCGGCATCTCGATGTCGTAAACGGAGCTCGCCATCACCACAATCAACGGCTCGAACGGGCACGGAATTCCGACGTCACAACGCCAGGAAGGTTGGGTCAGTCCGTTCCCCTCCACGCCTGGCTCAGCTTCACGCGCGTGCCGATGCGTATGACCGAATTGGCGTAGATGCGGGCGGCAAGCGCGTTCAAGAGCGCAATCTCGCCGATCGTCAGGATCACCGCCAGGATGACTTGCCATGCCTGCGCTTCACCGGTCGCCATCCGCGCCGGCATCAGGATCGGCGACAGCGGCGGGATGATCGAAAGCGCGATGCCGATCGGGTTGGTCGGATTGGCTTGGACCCAGAAGAAGGCCAGGTACGTGCCCACGACGAGCATCGTCAGAGGGCTGGTCACCGATGCGAGGTCCTCCTGCCTGGAGACCAGAGAACCTGCCGCCGCGTAGACGAGCGCGTACAGGATGAAGCCGAGCACGAACCACATCAGCCCGCCCGCGATGGCGGTGACGCCGACGTTGGGAATGCTGATCACGTGCGTGCGGCTGACCGCCACAAGCGCGGTTGCTCCCAGCAGCGTGAGCTGGAGAAAGCCGACAAGACCGATGCCGAGAACCTTGCCCAGCAGCAGCTGGCGCGGCCGTACTGTGGCCAGCAGGATCTCGATGATTCGGTTCGCCTTCTCCTCGACGACGCCGGCAGCCACGATCTGGCCGTACACGACCAGCGCCGCGTAGAGCAACGCGGCCACGAAGATGCCGACCACGTTCTGCTGCGTCTTCAGGGCCGCGTTGGGGTCGAGGTAGACGAGCTGGATCGACGCCCTGGAGACCGCTGATTCCACCGCCGTTGGGTCAGCGCCCGCCACCGTGAGGGCTCGGTTGAGAGCCACCTGCTTGACGATCGCGTTCAGGGTCACGGCGAGCGTCGGGTTCAGGTCGTCCTTCACCTCCACCTGCGGCGAGGCGGGGTCTCCGCTGATGAGCGCGTCGAGGCCGCCGTTGCGGACCTTTTCCTCACCTGTACGGATGTCGGACGGATCGTTGCGTTCGACCTTTAGGTTCTCGGGGCCGGCCGCGGCGGTCAGCGGCTGGGCCAGCACCTGGGCCTGGCCGACGAAGCCGACCTTCACGGTCGTCGTCGCGCGGCCGAGCACGAGCGCCTGCAGGACGATGTAGCCGGCGAGCAGGGCCATGAAGAGGAGGGTTCCGATCACGAAGAAGCGGCTGCGCACGCGGGTCATGAACTCGCGCCTCGCCACGAGCAGGACCGTGCGCACGGCCTCGTTGCGGATCCGCCCCGGCTCAAGCAGTTGCAGCAGCGCGGTCCTCCGTCAGCGCTTCGCGGAAGATGTCGAGCAGCGACGGCACGTCGCGCCGGAACTCGCGCACCGGTCCGGTCGCGAGCGCGGCGCGCAGCACGGCCTGGTCATCGGACGCACCGTCCAGCTGGATCAGCCAGCGCGTGCCGTCGTTCCGCACCACCTGCACGCCGCGGAGCGAGTCGGTCCACCCCGCGCGCGCCGACGGAGCATCGACCCAGAACCGGTTCGGACCGCCCGAACGCAGCTCCTCTACGGTCCCGCACGCGACCAGGTGCCCGCGCTGGATGATCCCGACCCGGTCGCTGATGCGCTCGACAAGCTCGAGCTGGTGGCTGGAGAAGACGACAGGCACGCCGGCCGCCGCACGCTCGTGCAGGACCTCGCTCATCGAATCGACCGCCTCCGGGTCGAGGCCTGCGAACGGCTCGTCGAGCACGAGCATCAGCGGTTCGAACACAAGGGCCGCGGCCAGCTGCACGCGCTGCTGGTTGCCGTGGCTCAGACGCTGGATCTCGTCTTTGGCGCGGTCCTTCAATCCGAACCTGTCGAGCCAGTGCGCCGAGGCCGCGGCTGCGGCGTCGGGAGCCGCGCCGTGCAGCTGCGCGAGGTACGTCAGCTGTTCGCCCGCGCGCATCTTCGGATAGAGTCCGCGCTCCTCCGGCATGTAGCCGATGCGCCGCCGGGTCTTGAAGTCGATCGGCGCGCCGTCCCACAGCACCTTGCCGCGGTCGGAGACGAGAACGCCCAGGACGATTCGCATCGTGGTGGTCTTGCCCGCGCCGTTGCTGCCGACGAAACCGAACACCTCGCCCGGACGAACGTCGAAGCTGAGGCCGTCCACCGCCAGCAGCGAGCCGTAGCGCTTGGTGATGCCCTCGAGCCGAAGGCCGCGGCCCGCGGTCAGGGCCTGCCGCCCGCGAATTTCATGAAGTCACGAACCTATCACCGGCAAGGCTTCAAACGTACGTTCGAAAGAAAACAGAGCGCACAGGCAGACGCCCGCGGCGGTCATCACGGTCACTTCCGACCCCTCATCGCCAGTGATCGATTGCGATCACGCGCGAGTGCAGCAGCTGCTTTCAATACTCATCGACAACGCGGTCAGGTACTCGCCGGCGGCGAACCAGGTCGACGTCGCGGTGGCGAAGCGCGCGGACGAGGTCGAGGTTGCTGTGAGCGACCGCGGGCCTGGCATGGCTGAGGACGATGGCGTCGCGGCCGCCGCCGGCAACGGGGCCCGCGGCACCGGCCTGGGCCTTCCGATCGCGCGCCAGATCGTGCGGTTGCACGGCGGTCGCATCTGGTTCATCAGCAAGCCCGGGCAGGGGACGCAGGTGCATTTCACACTGCCGGTCGAGGCCAAAGCGGACGTGGAGACAAAGGTCACCGCCCCGGCTTAGCTCGCGCGCCGGGATGTCGCGCAATCACAATGCGTGGCATGGCGAACGAAGTTTTCGAGGCGGTGCGAACGGTGCTCGCGGTTCGTGAGTACGCAGAGAGCGACATCACCGCTGACGTGGTGCGCCGGAGCGCGGAGGTGGGCCGGCCTACCGCGAGCACATCCAATGACGAGGTCGTGTCCGGAGAGCTTTTCGGCAGCCCGCTGCGCTGATGGCGACCGCGCACGGGCTCGAGCTGCTGCGCCGCCTGCGGCTGTACGAGCCGCCCGACGGCATGTGGGCGAACCTCGGCATGCGGATCACGCTGGCGGATGAATCATCGATCACGGTCGAAGGTAACTTCTCGCGCGAGGCGCATGGGAGGGGAGGCGAGATCCATCGCGGCGCCGTGGCCGCGATGGCGGACGGCGCAACCGCATGCGCCGCCGCGACGCTCGTAGCCGAGGGGGAGATCGCCACCACGGTCGAGCTGCTGCTCGACTTTTTCCGGCCTGTGCGGCCGGGTCGTGCGCTCGCCAAAGGCACCGTCCTTCATCGCACGGGGCACCTCGTTTACTGCACCGCGACCGTGGAGCAACGTTGCGCCGTGGTGGCGGAGGCGCACGCCACCGTTGCCCTGGTCCGGCCGGCGTGATCGACGTCGAGACGGTTCGCCGCGAGGAATTTCCAATCACACGGCGCGGCGTCTACCTCGACAACGCCACGCTCGGGCCGCCTCCGGCACGCCACGTGCGCGCCGTCACCGCACTCCTCGAGCGCATGTCCACCGAAGGGTTGGACGACCTGTTCGCGATCAGCGACGAAGGCGTCGACGCCGTGCGCTCGAAGGCGGCCTCGCTGCTGAACGCAGATCCGTCGCATGTCTTCTTCGTGCGCAGCACCAGCCATGGAGTCGGCGTCGTGGCCGAAGGGCTTTCCTGGCGCGACGGCGACGAGGTGGTGCTGTACGAGCTCGATCATCCGGCCGGTGTGTTTCCTTGGCTGAACCTGGCCGACCGCGGCGTGAAGGTCAGGTTCATAAAGGACCGCGGCCGGTTCGGATTCGACGTCGACGACGTTCGCGAGATGCTGTCGCCGCGCACACGCGTCGTGTGCGTGAGCCTCGTCAACTTCGCGCATGGCGCGCGCGCGGATGTGGAGGAGATCGCCGAGATCTGCCGCGCACGCGGCGTGTGGTTCGTGGTGGATGCCGTGCAGGCGCTCGGCGCGCTCAGCGTGGACGCGTCGCGCCTCGGCGCCGACGTGGTCGTCGCGCACGGTTACAAGTTCCTGCTTTCCGGCTTCGGGCTTGGGATCGCGTGCTGCTCGGATCGCGCGCTCGCCGAGCTCAAGGTTCGCCAGATCGGTTGGAAGAGCGTCGAGAACCCCTTCGACCTGGATCGCATCCTCGCCTTCGACATGCGTTTCCCGCCCAGCGCGAAGCGCTTCGAGCCTAGTTTCCAGCCGCTGCCGCAGGTGTTGGGACTCGGCGCGACGCTCGACCTGTTTCACGAGGCCGGCATCGATGCGATCGAAAAGCGGGTGCTGTCGCTGGCCGTCAGGCTTGTCGCCGGACTGCGTGAGAAGGACTACGAGGTCGTCGGCCCGCAGGCGTCCAAGACGCGCTCGCCGATCATCTCGGTAGCGGTGCGCAGCGACGACGAGCGGGAGCGCATCCAGCGCGGCCTGCGGGATAGCAAGACTACGTGCGCTATGCGAGAGTCGCGCGTGCGCCTGTCACCGCATTTCTACAACACGGAAGAAGAGATCGACCGTGTGCTGGGCTGCCTGTAGTGGCGGAGCCCGAGGAGACGATCCGCCGGCGGCTAGAGGAGCTCGGCGTGCGCATATCTCCGGAGGAGCTGTCGGAGCTGGCGTCCACGTATCCCGCGCTCGTCGCATGGATGCGCATGGCCGAAGAGCTGGCCCGCGACGAGGATGAGGAGCTGCCGAAGTGAATCTGCACTACAGGACGCTGCTCGAGGTGAGCGACCTGATGCGGACGAAGCAGCTGTCGCCGATCGAGCTCACACGCGAGATGCTCGATCGCATCGAGCGACTGAACCCGAGCCTCGGCGCCTACTACACGGTATTCGGGGACCAGGCGCTTGCTGAGGCCAGGGCAGCCGAGTCCGAGATCGCAGGCGGCACATGGCGCGGGTCGCTGCACGGCGTCCCGATCGCCTTCAAAGACCTGTACGAGCTAGGCCCCACGACCGCAGGCTCGAAGCTTCTCGCCGGCCACGTCGCAAGGCGCGAGGCGGACCTGGTGGGACGGGCTCGGGCTGAGGGCGCGGTCATTCTCGGCAAGCTCGCCACCCACGAGTTCGGCCTCGCGGCGGCGACGCTCGCCGACCACTTCCCGCCGGCGCGCAATCCCTGGGATCCAGACCGCACGCCGGGCGGCTCGAGCACAGGGGCCGGGACGGCGCTCGCGGCCGGCATGGCGTTCGGCGCGTTCGGTACAGACACCGGCGGATCGGTCAGGCTCCCCGCGGCGTTCAGCGGCGTCGTCGGCTACAAGCCGACGTTCGGCCTGCTGAGCACCGAAGGGCTGATCCCGCTGTCGCCGAGCCTCGACCACGCGGGGCCGATCGCCCGAACCGTCGCCGACGCCGCGGCGCTGGGGTCGATGTCATTCGAACGCGAGGGCGGCGCGCGCGGCCTGCGCGTCGGCGTGCCGCGCGACTTCTGGGATTCCGGCGATCCCCAGGTGCGTGAGCGCGTCGAGGCGGCGATCA
>WNGG01021940.1_pt1 | contig 11537 bp, 9 predicted proteins | sample 5400661 | NCBI WGS metagenome assembly WNGG01 (sample SAMN13153372, study PRJNA577476) | soil metagenome | isolation source: 100 cm soil or saprolite under Garry oak tree replicate 1 | place: USA:California | collected 2016-06-15 | reverse complement strand
AAGAAATCACGGCAACTGAATTGAAGCAGCGCCTGGATAAGGGTGACGATATTCAAATTATCGACGTGCGCGAGCCGCATGAATACGAAATCGCGCAGATTCCCAACTCGCGTTTGATTCCGCTCGGTCAGGTGCTCGGGCGCATGAACGAGATCGATCCCGAACGCGAAACCATCGTGCATTGCAAGATGGGCGGCCGCAGCGCCAAGGCGATCGAAGCGCTCAAACGCACCGGCTTCACCGGGCACTTGATCAACCTCAAAGGAGGTATCACCGCCTGGTCAAACGAAGTCGATCCGAGCGTGCCGAAGTATTAATCCGGTTAGCGGCTTAAGTCGAGCTTAGTCCCTTCGGCACGAGAGGCAGTGACCTGAGCCGCACTCCGGTCGCACTGAAGATGGCGTTGGCTACGGCCGGTGCTAAACCAACGATCGGAGTTTCGCCCGCGCCTGCCGACGGAATATCCTTACGATCCACCAGAACAACTTCGATTGCCGCCATGTCGCGGAATCGCGGAACTCGATAGGCGGAAAACTTTGGGTTCGTGATCTTGCCGTTTTCGAATTGTATTCCTTCGAACAACGCACCGCCGACTGCCATGGCGATCGCGCCCTCGATTTGGTTGTTCAGGTGAGTCGGATTGACGATTGCGCCGCACTCAAATGCTTCGACCACGCGCACGATCCTTACTCTTCGTCCTTCGTCTTTGCTTGCCGCTGGCTCCAACGCGATTTCCGCGCAGGTAGCGACATAGCCGCCCTTTTCAAAACCGCACGCCAGACCAAAGCCGTGGGTCTGTGCCGGTTTTGCCTGGTGCCAACCAAAGGCTTTCGTCGCCGCCTCCAGCACCGCCCGCAGGCGTTCGTCTTTCAAATTCTTAAGACGAAAAGCGAGCGGATCCATCATGACGGTGTGCGCGAGCTCATCGATATGCGATTCACGCGCGAAGTGATTGGCAGTCGCCGCCAGACCGCGATACGAACCCTGGCGCAACGGGGAGTTTGACTGGTGAAACTGATTGATTTGGTTTGGAATCTCGTACTTGCCCTGAATTCCCGACGGACCTGAGTTGTAGTTGTGAAATTCCCAGGCGGTGATGGTGCCGTCGTTTTTGACGCCGCTCTTAATATCGATTACACCTGCCGGACGAAAGTACGCCCAGGTGAATTCTTCTTCGCGCGACCAGACGAGTTTTACCGGCTTGCCGGCCGCACGCGCCAGCCGCGCTGCTTCGATCGCGCATTCGCCGGTGTGTTTACCGCCATAGCCTGAGCCGGTATCGGGGACAATCACGCGAACCTTATCTTCCGGAATCCGAAAAGCTTCGGCGAGTTCGCTGCGCACGCCAAATGGCCGCTGCGTGCCGGTCCAGACCGTCAACTTGTCGCCGTTCCACTCCGCCACCGCCGCGCGTGGCTCCAACGGCGCATGAGCGATGTAAGCGACCGTATACGTTTGTTCCAGCTTTTTGTCTGCGGCCGCCAAACCGTCGGCGATTGAACCCTGCGGTCGGGCTGCGCCGCCGCCACCTTCGCTGCCACCACCTCTCTCTACTGAGGGCTTACGAAGGAGATCAAACAACTGGGCATTCGAAGGCTGGCCCGGCGCTTTCCAATCAACGGCGATCGCGTTCGCGGCCTTCGCCGCAGTTGGCTGATCGGCAGCGGCAACGCCGATAAAGTTTCCATCGCGCACCACGGTCACGCCCGGCATCGCTTCGGCGGCTTTTGTATCAGAAAAAACGAGCGTCGCATTAAACGCGGAGGGCCGCACTACTTTTCCGTAGAACATGCGCTCACGTTTGATGTCGGACGTGTATTCATGTTTTCCGGTTACGAAGTCCCGGCCGTCCATTTTCGGCGTCGAAGTCCCTGAGACGGACCATTCAGAGGCGGGCGTGAGGGCGACATTCTCGGGAATGACTTTCAGCAGCTGCTGTCCCTTCGCAACGTCGGCAAAGGTGAGCGTCTTGCTCTTGTCGTGATTGACAAATTGCGCGTTAACGATTCGCACGGTGTTGGGCTCGACATTCAATCTTTGCGCGGCGAGTTCGATCAAAACTTCACGTGCGGCGGCCGCGGCCTTGCGCAATTGCGGCGCCATCGTCGGCGTCGTGCGACTGCCGAAGGTCCCCATATCGAAAGGGGTCAGATCAGTGTCACCCATAGTCAGATGAATCATCGAGACAGGAACGTGCAGTTCTTCAGCAACTGCTTGCGTGAGCGACGTGCGAATGTTCTGGCCCATCTCGACTTTGCCGGTAAAGACATTGACGCGGCCATCTTCGTCGATGTGGATCCAAGCGCCGATATCATTCGGTATGCGTTCATTTAATCCGCCGCGTCCCGATTCGCCCTGGGTGCGACCCTGCTGCGCGAGCGCGCGCGTCAGCGGCACGACTAAAACAATGCCCGCGCCAAAGACTTTGATGAAATCGCGGCGATGAAATTCAAAGTTGTAAGCCCGCCCGGAGAATAGTTCGTAGCGTTCAATCTCAATCAAATCGAAGCGGTCGCCTTCGTTGGTCATCGCGCCACCTCCTTCACCGTGCCGGCGGCAATCTCGATCGCGTTCACGATTCGCTGGTACGTACCGCAGCGGCAGATATTGCCGTTCATGGCACTAATGATTTCGTCGCGACTTGGTCGCGGGTTTTTCTGTAGCAGGCCGGCGCTCGACATAATCATTCCCGACGTGCAATAGGCGCACTGCATGGCGTCGGCTTTCAGAAAGGCTTCCTGCAGCGGATGCAGACGGCCATCTTTTTCGAGTCCTTCGATGGTGGTGATCTGTTTCCCGGCAACGCGGCCCGCCTGAGTGATGCACGATCGGGTCGGCTGACCATCGACTAAAACCGTGCACGCGCCACATTGGCCTTCGCCGCAGCCGTACTTGCTGCCGGTAAGGTTGAGATCATTGCGCAGTACGCCCAGCAGGCTGGCCGTTGAATCTACGTCAACCGGCAATTTTTTTCCGTTGACAGTGAGCGCGGTAATCTTTGCCATAACACTCGCCCTCTTTTATGAATTTGTATTGGAGAGGGTTCAGTATAACTCTCTTCGCGCGAGGTTCGGCAATCGAATAAGGCAGGAGTTGACAGGATTGACACGATTTACAAGAACCAGGTAAGAGGTTACAAGAGCTGTGTCATGAGACATCAGTTCTTCAACGCCGCGGAAACTCAGCCCGGGCTTCTTACTCTGTTAATCCTGTAAATCCTGTCAATTGTTCTGATCAGCTAAGAAAACGACATTTGCGACAATTGTTTGTAATGCTGCCAGCGATGTTGTACAGCTTGCTGTGCGTTTTGCAGCAACCGTTGCGCCGTTTCCGGATCACTGCGCTGCAGCATGCGATAGCGGCCTTCGGTGTAGATGTACTCCTGTAGCGGAATCTTTGGATCGTGCGAATCTAATTGAAATGGATTTTTCTTCTCATCCTCGAGTTTCGGATTATAACGATAGAGGGGCCAGTAACCCGATTCGACGGCCAGCTTTTGCTGATGCATGCCCTTCGCCATGTCGATGCCATGCGCGATGCATTGGCCATAGGCGATGATTAGCGACGGGCCGGGATGCGCTTCGGCCTCGATAAAAGCCTTCACCGTGTGCGTATCGTTGGCGCCCATTGCCACCTGCGCAATGTAGACATTGCCATAGCGCATTGCAGTCATGCCGAGGTCCTTTTTAGCCGTGGTTTTCCCGCCCGCCGCAAATTTCGCCACCGCTCCGAGCGGGGTCGCTTTCGATGCCTGACCCCCGGTGTTTGAGTAAACTTCAGTGTCCAGTACGAGGATGTTGACGTTCTGACCGCTGGCCAGCACGTGATCGAGTCCGCCGTATCCGATGTCATAAGCCCAACCGTCGCCGCCTACAATCCACACCGTCTTTTTGACCAGCGTGTCGGCGATGCTGAGTAGATCACGAGCTTCAACCTCTTCCCGGTCATCTAGTTTCGTCCTCAGTTCGACAACGAGATCGCGCTGTTTGTTGATACCTTCATAACTTGACTGATCGCCGGTCAGCAAGGCGTTGGCCAGATCGTCACCTATGATGTCTCGGAGCCGGGCAACCAGGTCTCTCGCGTACGCGGTTTGGTGATCGAGCGCCATGCGCATGCCCAGACCAAACTCAGCGTTGTCTTCAAACAATGAATTGCTCCACGCCGGACCGCGACCTTCGCGGTTGATCGTGTACGGAGTCGTAGGCAGGTTGCCGCCGTAAATGCTGGAGCAACCCGTGGCATTCGCGATCACCGCGCGATCGCCAAACAGTTGGGTCATCAGTTTTATGTAAGGGGTTTCACCACAGCCGGCACAGGCGCCGGAAAATTCAAACAGCGGTTGCAGCAACTGGACATTCTTCACTGAGCCGAAACCAAGATGACCATTCTTCTTGATTTCCGGCAGTTGCAAAAAGAAATCCCAGTTCACCCGCTCCGTTTCCCGCAGAGGCAATTGCGGATGCATATTCAGAGACTTGCGCGATGGGTCTTTCTTGTCTTTGGCCGGGCAAACTTCGACACAAAGTTGACAACCGGTACAGTCTTCGACGGCTACCTGAATCGTATAAAGCTGATCGGGCAGCTCGCGCCATTTTGCCGGAATGTTCTTGAATCCTTCTGGCGCGCCTGTGAGTTGCGCCGGTTCGAATACCTTCGCGCGGATCGTCGAATGCGGACAAACTAAAACGCACTTGCCGCATTCAATGCAGAGATCGGGTTCCCACACCGGCACTTCCTGCGCGATATTGCGCTTCTCCCATTTCGAGGTGCCAACGGGATAAGTACCGTCCACCGGGAATGCGCTCACCGGCAATTGATCACCACGCCCCGCGATGATCTCGGCAGTCACATGTTGCACGAAATCCGGCGCCATGGGTGAGACTGCGGGCGCAAGAGCAAGAGTGCTGGTCGCTTTTGCGGGAATTGGAATTTCATGCAAGTGCTCAAGCGCAGCATCCACCGCGGCAAAGTTCTGGCGCACGACCGGCTCGCCGCGTTTGCCGTAGGTTTTCCGGATGGACTCCTTAATTTTCTCGATTGCCTCTTCGCGCGGCAGGACTCCGCTGATAGCAAAGAAGCAGGTCTGCATGATCGTATTGATGCGATTGCCGAGCTGTTTTTCTTTTGCGACTGCGTAAGCGTTGATCGCATACAGCTTAATGCCTTTAGCAATAATCGTCTCTTGCATTGCCTGAGGCAGATGATCCCAAACCCCTTCGGCATCGTAAGGACTGTTCAGTAACAGAGTGGCACCGTCCATTGCCCTCTCGAGCACGTCAGCCTTTTCCAGGAAGGTAAAGTTGTGTACGGCAATGAAGTTGGCCCGTTGAATCAAATAGGGGCTGTGAATTGGTTTAGAGCCAAACCGCAAATGCGAAACTGTCATGGCGCCGGACTTCTTGGAATCGTAAACAAAGTAACCTTGCGCAAAGTTCGGCGTGCCTTCGCCGATAATCTTGATCGAGTTTTTATTTGCGCTGACAGTGCCATCCGCGCCGAGGCCCCAGAATAGAGCGCGGACTTGATCTTCGGGCTCGGTATTGAAACTCGAATCTACGGACAGGGAAGAAAAAGTCACATCGTCGACGATTCCAACCGTGAAGTGATTCTTTGGTTCTGGCCTGGTGAGTTCGTCAAAAACTGACTTGACCATTGCCGGGGTGAATTCCTTGGACGAAAGGCCATAACGGCCACCGATAATTCGCGGCAGGGTGGCAAAGGGCGCGGAGCGATCCATCACGCTTTCACTGAGCGCGGCCACGACGTCGAGATACAGAGGTTCGCCAATGCTGCCTGATTCCTTGGTTCGATCGAGAACGGCGATCGCCTGAACTGATTTTGGCAGTGACGCCATGAAGTGTTTGACCGAGAATGGTCGATACAAGCGCACCTTCAGCAAGCCGACTTTCTCTCCGGCGGCCTGCAGCGTATCAACTGTCTCCTCGGCCGTTTCACATCCTGACCCCATCATTACGATCAAGCGCTCAGCATCCGGCGCGCCGGCGTATTCAAACAGTTGATAGCTTCTGCCGGTGAGATTGGCGAACCGCTTCATCTCTTCTTCGACAATCGCCGGCGTTTGTGAATAGAAGAGGTTAGCCCGCTCTCGCGATTGAAAAAATACATCCGGGTTTTGCGCCGTGCCGCGCATGACCGGATGATCCGGCGAAAGCGCGCGCGCGCGATGCTCCCTGACAAGCTCGCCGTTCATTGTCTCGCGGATAACTTCATCGGAAAGCTTTTCAATCTTCATTACCTCGTGAGAAGTACGGAAACCATCGAACACGTGCAGGAAAGGGACGCGCGATCGCAGCGAAGAAGCTTGCGCGATCAAGGCGAAGTCCATCACTTCCTGTACTGAGTTCGCGAATAACATCGCCCACCCCGTGGTTGGGGATCATCAACAATAGTCCCTGGCTGGAGGTGAAGGTGGTAGTTAGGGAACCTGTCTGCAGCGTGCCGTGAACCGCCCCGGCGGCGCCACCTTCGGACTGCATCTCGCGCACGAGCGGCGTCATCCCCCAGATATTTTTTTCTGACTTCGCTGCCCACTCATCAGCTGATTCGCCCATGGGCGAAGATGGCGTAATCGGATAGATCGCAATCACCTCGTTGGTCTTGAAGGCAACATAGGCGGCGGCTTCATTGCCATCGATGGTCACCGTGCGATTGTTCATGATTCAGCTTTTCGCCTCCGTAAATTTATTTCTTGAAATGATCGAATAGAGCAGGAACAGAAAACTCGGCGAGGAAAACACGATGAATGCCCATCCCTGGATATGGCTTCCAAGAAGAAAGCCATATACCCCGTAGAACGCGAACAAGCTGAGGATTGAGATGCCGGCGCCCACGTCTTCTTTCCACCAGGCGACAATCATTCCGATGACTACGCCGGAGGGGAAGAAGAGCAATCCAATCCACTGCTTCAAAGTAACTTGCGTTGTGTCAAAACCTTCTCCGATGAGGAACAATAAGATCAATCCGATGCTCAATAGGCTTCCAGCTCTTGCGATCCAACGGAGGCCGATCCTCAATACCCTAGGCGTCATGGTTAACCAGCTTTCTTCGTCGCAATGTGGTGCGGGACGCGATTACCTGAAAAGTCATCGATCCCTTCTCTTCTCCTACTTCGCCTGAGAAATTCAAATCTCTCCTGAATCGAGTTCGCGGCAACAGCGGTGTCGCTGCTGCCGCGATTAGAAATCAGTAGGGACCTGCTATGAACATTTCGTCCCGACGGGACTCGAACCTGGGCGAAAGGTCAATCCAACCACGCCCACCCGCGACACCAAATCAGTCGACGTTCTGCCAGAACCCCCCACCCCCCTGAGCTTCGATCTCGCTGATTTGGGTTCTTAGCCACTTCTTGACCAAGTTTTCCATTTTTGATTCGTTGCCTTTGGCCTCCATCTCCTCGATCGTGTCCCCGGCCGCATTCAGGGGGATGTGGTGACAGGGCACGGGTTGAGATCGAGCCTCCGGCTGAACGAAATCAAGCAGACTGCATTCGGTGCACGGGTGAGCGCGATATGGGTAACCGTAATTGAGACAACTCGTGGAATCCTGGAAGACCGATTTTGGCAGCCACGGCGTACGAACCGATCGTCCGTATCCTCCCTGCTCAATGAAGTCGAGCTCCGTTTTGAGAAGTTCGAGAACGTCGCGGTCGTCTTGAGTCATGGCTCTTTACCTCCAGGTTTCTAAATGGGCAATCAGCCCGGATCTGAGATTGCTCAACGGGAGCTACCGAGCTCCTCGGAGAGCAACCAATATGCCGATGTAATTCACTGGAAATTTCAGGAGAATGAAGGCCTGCCCGATCGGGATTGCGAAAAGTTACTCACCACATTGCGAAAAAGCACCTTTAAGCATAACGTTTCGTGCCGTCAGGCAGGGGTGGCCTGCAAGCTTAACTGTTTATCGTTGGGGGCTTGCAGGCATGAGAGTTGCCGACATCCGGAGCGGCTTTCTCTGGTCAGATGAGAAGGATATTCTTAACGAGACCGGCGAAGAGGACGCACAAAGGGAGAAGAGAGCATGAGTCAAAACACACTCAAAGTCATCGACAACCGCAACGGCAAGGAATACGAGATTCCCATTGAAGACGGAACGATCAGGGCGATGGACCTGCGCAAGATTAAGGTCTCGGATGATGACTTTGGTTTGATGACTTACGATCCGGCGTTCATGAACACGGCGTCGTGCAAGAGCCGAATCACGTTTATCGATGGCGACAAAGGCATCCTGGAATATCGCGGGTATCCCATTGATCAACTTGCCGAGAAGAGCACCTATCTGGAAGTTGCATATCTGTTATTGCACGGTGAATTGCCGACGGAATCACAGCTAAAGGACTGGACCACGAACATCACTTATCACACGTTCATCAATGAAAACATCAAGAAGGTCATGGATGGTTTTCATTACAACGCGCATCCGATGGGCGAAACAGATCTATCGCCTGATTGCCAAGGTGCCGACAATCGCGGGGTTCGCCTATAGGCATCGGGTGGGCATGCAGTATTCGTATCCTGACAATGATCTCAGCTATGAAGGCAACTTCCTCAATATGATGTTCAAGACGACCGAGTTGAAATACCAACCTAATCCGGTGCTGGAACGTGCCCTCAGTGTTCTGTTTATTTTGCATGCGGACCATGAACAAAATTGCAGCACCAACGCCATGCGCAGCATCGGCAGTGCGCATACCGATCCGTTTTCCGCGATTGGGGGCGCGGCGGCGGCGTTGTATGGGCCGCTGCACGGCGGCGCGAATGAAATGGTGCTGCGAATGCTCAACGAGATTGGATCGATTGACAAGATTCCTGAGTACATCAAACGCGTGAAAGCCGGAGAGTTTCGATTGATGGGATTCGGTCATCGCGTTTACAAGAACTACGACCCACGCGCACGAATAATCAAGCAGATTGCATACGAGGTGTTTGAGGTTACGGGGAAAGATCCTCTGCTGGATATCGCTCTCGAGTTAGAGCGCATCGCTTTGGAAGACGAATACTTCGTGAAGCGCAAGCTTTACCCGAACGTCGACTTCTACTCAGGAATTATTTACCGTGCGATGAAGTTTCCGGTTGATATGTTTCCGGTTCTGTTCGCAATCGCTCGGACATCAGGTTGGCTCGCGCAATGGTCCGAAATGCTCGACGATTCAGACCAAAAGATCGCGCGACCGCGCCAAATTTATCTGGGTCATCGGACCAGAAGCTATCAGCCAATGGCTCAACGCGACGGTAAGGGCGACGCGGCGAAAGCATGATCATCTGGACCAGTCAGGCGGTTTGGGCCTTTGCCCGCGGCCTGGTATCTTTATCAGCCTGCCTCGGTTTTTCCGGAACCGACAGATATTGCTTGAAGATGCGGGCCGAGGCGTCGAGAAAATCGTACGAAGTCACAATCCCAACCAGCTTGCCATCGTCGACGACCGGAAGGCAGCCCACCTTTTCGCGCCGCATAATCTCCATTGCTTCCAAAGTCCACGTGTTTGATGAGACAGTCAGCGGATCGGCTTTCATTATCTCGCGCACGGTCAACCTGCTCTGATCTCTCGAAGGCACACCGCGACTCAACAGATGCAGCACGGTGCGATGGGTCACCAACCCGACCAACTGGCCGTCGTCATCTTCGACCGGCACATGACGAACGTGACGCCAGTCCATCACGCTGGCCGCGAGATCGACGAGGTCATCGGGACGCACCGTGAACAAATCCGTCGACATAAATTGTCCCACCGTCTGATAACTTTCACTCCAGTTAGAATCCTCAGCTTCGCGAATTATTGGCCAGTTATGCACGGGCTTACCCTCCTTTTGTAGCGAAAGCATTGTCGAGGCCAGCATGCGATAGCGTAAGTCCCTCGGTTCGGTGCTTTGCATCGCGGCGAGCGACCGCAATGTCCATTGTGCTCCGGTTTGTCCACGCCGCACGCGTTTGTCGATAACGCCCAGGTACTTGTCGATGTCCGAACTGTTTACTGCCGCCTGCTGCAAACCCTGCCGCGCCAGCCCCAATAAATGCTCGAGTATCAGAGGCGCGGCAGGAAGGCTTCGGCCATCAAGCCATTTGAATTGAGCGCTCAAGCCGTGGCGGGCTGCGGCAAAAAAGTTCTCCTTAGCATCATCAAAACTCATTCGTTTCGAGATGTCGCCATATTCATGTGGCGCCGCCACCATTAGACCCGTGAAGAACGCAGCATTGGCAACTTCGTCAATGGTCGTGGGGCCGGCGGGTAACACGCGGTTCTCGATGCGAAGGTGCGCCACTCCGTTGATTATCCCGTAACAGGCCCGATTCCATGGCCACACGGTGCCGTTATGCATTCTGAGCGCCGAAAGCATTGGCGTCTCGCTCCGGGCCAGCACCTGAAGCGGGTTTTCATCCGGACGGGTGATCATAAAGGTGCGAAATCGTGCAATTTGATCGCGCAACAATTCGATCACTGAGTCTTTCAACCAACGGTCGCCAAAGCCGACGCGTGTTGGGTGGCTGCGCGCCTGCTGCATCCGCGAACGCGCATCGGTCGAATGTTGAAATAAAGCGACACGCGTCTCCTGCCACAGTCGACGACCCAACCAGACAGGAGAGTTGACGGCGGCAGCAAGTACCGGCGCAGTGATCGCCTGGGCGATATTGTAAGCGTTCGCAAACTCGTTAGGATTTACCTGGAAGTGAAGCTGAAAACTGGTGTTGGATGATTCCATCATCATGTTGTCGTGACTGATTTCGATCTCATCCAAACCTTTGATGTAAATCCTGAATGGGCCACCGTGCAGCCGTCTTACTGATCGGTCCAATTCGTGGTAACGCGAAACAGGCGTGAGGTTATCGAGTGTGAGATCAGACACTTGCAACGTGGGTAGAATGCCGGTAAGCAAAACATCAGCGCCCAGGTTTTGTGCCGCGCAGCGTACTATGGCGATCGTTTCGTTAAGTTCCGTTTCCAGCTTCTGAAAGCAGGCGCCGGTTAGTTCGAGCGGAGTGAGATTCGCCTCCAGATTGAATTTTGCGATCTCGGTGGTCAGGCGTGGATCATGGGCGCGATCCAGGACGTCGAGGGCCACGGGCGCCGGACGCAAGTTCCGATCGACCAGGAACATCTCCTGTTCAGCGCCAATTCGTCGCACGCCGGTTTCGATAAGGGCGTGGTCGAGCATGAACTCGAGCGCGCGCAAGTCAGCCAGCAGCGATTCGGTGAACGCCTGTAGCTTGCGCTCGTCAAGGTCCTGTTCGACGTAATGTTCGCCCATCCGTGACCCCTAACTCACAGTGGAATAGGATAATTTTCGGTTTTTCAATCTGGCGGACTTCGATGCAACAAGGCAATCAGCGTTCCGACGCGCTACGGTTGGACGCCGCTATACACGTATCAGTTATTCAGAGTAAATCAGCGCAGATCGTTGGTAAGGATGCTCGTCCCTGGTTCATCATGTGAAATTGTTCGCAGCGGACCACGGGGAATTGGGCAAAGTTACGTGTGCCCACGAAGGTCCCCAGGCACGATCTTTGATAAAGCCGCTCAT
>WNGG01010329.1_pt1 | contig 11537 bp, 6 predicted proteins | sample 5400661 | NCBI WGS metagenome assembly WNGG01 (sample SAMN13153372, study PRJNA577476) | soil metagenome | isolation source: 100 cm soil or saprolite under Garry oak tree replicate 1 | place: USA:California | collected 2016-06-15 | reverse complement strand
ACGGAGTTGGAGGCGACGACGTTCACGCCGCGGTAGTAGCCATGGATGTGGTTGCCGGTGACCGTGACGCCGTCGCCGTGCACCTCGATGGCTGCGCTGTGGTAGGCGGCCTGGCCGGCCAGGGTGTTGTTGCTGATCACGGTGCTGGTGCCGCTGGTGTAGATGCTGGAGTGGTCGTGCAGCGCGGCGTTGCGGGTCTGGAAGGAGTTGCCGCTGATCGTGACGTTGCGGGTGCCGCCGCCGGTGACGATGGTGTTGAGGTTGTCGGTGCCGACGAACTTGTTGCCGGTGATCTTGATGCCGTTCCCCGCGCCGACCAGCAGGACGAACCGCGGCATGCCGCTGAGGAGCTTGCCGGGGTGGCGGATCGGGTTTCCCGCGCTGTTCTGGTCGAAGGTAACGCCGGTGATGGCCAGCCCGGACAGGTCGGTGACGGCGCTGGCGCCGGCCAGCACAGCAGCGTAGTCATGCAGGCCGGACGCGACGCGGAGCGTGGTGTGGTGGCCGATGATCCGCTCGCCGTGGTGCAGGCGCAGCGGCGCGCCGATGGTGAAGGTGCCGCGGGGCAGGTTCACGGTGCCGTTGACCGGGCTGTCCAGCAGGGCCTGGATGCGGGCGGTGCCGCTGGCGGTGGCGGCCTGCGCGGCGGGCGCGGTGGCTGCGGTGACCGAGAGGAAGACCCCGGCCGCGGCCGACGAGGCGATCGCGTAGGTGGCGGCCCGCCGGAGTGCGCTGCGGGTGGTCTTGCTAGCTGGCTGGGCCTTCGTGCCGGACATTTCGTTCTCCCCCGAGATCTTGGCTGGAAGCCCTTTTTGCGGGCTTCCGTTTGCCGCTGATCTCAGATTCCGGCTCGCCGGTTATCCGCCCGGTGCGCGGAAAGTTGCGCCCGGGTAGCAGTGCGAAAAACCCGGCAGTACCGGGGTTTGCGGCCTGCCGCAGGGGGCTGACAGGCACGCCGGGAACCAGCCGGCCAGCCGCGGTTGACTCTCCGGTGAGGGGAGGGCTCAGACTGGCCGGTTCGAGGAGGACGGCAGCCGCTGGGTCACGCTCACCGACCCCGACAGCAACGAGTTCGACCTTGTCGCCGGGTAGACGCAAGGCAGCGCCGTTACCCGGGGGCGCCGGCCAGCAGGCCGGCGCCCCCCGCTTTCCTGGGCAGGAGACGGCAGGATGGGGCGTGGCCCGGATAGGGCCGCTGTCAAGGAGGCGGTATGAGCAAACTTCGGTTCGAGATCACGATGTCGCTGGACGGCTACGTCGCCGGGCCGAACCAGAGCGAGGCGAACCCGCTCGGCGAGGGCGGCGGCAGGCTGCACGAATGGGCTCTCCCGCTGGCAGCCTGGCGCGAGCCCCATGGCCTCGGCGGCGGCGAGACCAACGCCAGCACGGCGGTGGTCGAGGAAAGCCTCGCCCACCTGGGCGCCACGATCATGGGCAGGAACATGTTCGGCGGCGGACCAGGGCCGTGGGACGCTGACCGGCCCTGGCCGGGCTGGTGGGGTGACAACCCGCCGTTCCACCGGCCGATCTTCGTGCTCACCCACCACCGGCGGGAGCCGCTGAAGCTGCAGGGCGGCACTACCTTCACCTTCGTCACCGACGGCATCGAATCCGCGCTCGCGCAGGCGCGGCACGCCGCGGGCGACCTGGATGTCGCGCTCGCCGGGGGCGCGGACGTCGGGCAGCAGTACCTCGCCGCCGGCCTGATTGACGAACTGGAGATTCACGTCGTGCCCGTGCTGCTCGGCGGCGGCGCCCGGCTGTTCGACCATCTCGGCGGCTCCGTGGCCGAGCTCGAGCAGGTCCGCGCGGTCGGCGCGCCCGGCGTGACGCATATCAAGTACCGGGCCGTCAGGTAGCGGCGCACCACGAGGGCCGCCGCCGCGGCGCTCCGGCCCAGCCACCCGCCTGTCAGGATGAGGCATGACCGTCGTGCTGAACGACCGGGCGGACTTCACCCTCGATGCGTTCCGGCGGGTGACCGTGACCGGCGAGGATGTGGTCATCGGCCCGGCCGCAGTGCGGGCGATGGGCGCGGCCCGCGCCGGGTTCGAGCGCCTGCTGCAGGCTGACCCGCACGGCTTCGTCTACGGGGTGACCACCCGGCCGGGCGTCGAGGTCGGCATGGCGATCCCGCCGGAGGAACGGCTCAGCTACGCGCGCAGCTTCCGCGGCACCGGCCGCGGCTTCGGCCGGGAGTACCTGGATCCGCGGGTGGTCCGCGGCATTATCTTCGCCCGGCTTGCCGACTTCGTCGGCGGTCATGCCAAGGTCAGGCCCGAGCTCGCCAGCCAGGTGGCCGCCCTGCTGGACGGGCCGCTGCCGCTGGTGCCGCTGGACGGGCAGCAGGGCGCCGGGGAGGTGCTGCCCCTCATGCACGTGATGGCGGCCGTTGACGGCGACCTTGCGGAGGGCGAGGGCATGGCCCTGCTCAACGGCTCGCCGTGCGCCACCGCGCTGACCGCCGACGTCGCCCTGCACGCCGGGCACCGGCTGCGCCTGGCCGAGGCCATCTTCGCGCTATCGGTCGAGGCGTTCCGCGCTCCGCTGGACGCCTATGACGAGGCCCTGGACGGGCTGCGCGGGGACGAGGCGGACCGCGCCGTGCTGCGGCGCCTGCGCGGCCACCTGCGCGGTGCCGAGGCGGCCGGGCGGCTGGCCCATCAGGCGCCGGTCAGCTACCGCATCATCGGGCAGGTTCTCGGCCAGGCCCAGCGCGGCGCCCGGGCGGTGCTGCACGCCGCCACGACTGCCCTGGGCTCGGTCACCGAGAACCCGGTGTACCTGCCGCCCGGGGACGGTCACCCAGCCGGCCGGGTGCTGTCCACCGGCGGGTTCCACAACGGGGCGGCCGGCCCGGCGATCGACTGGCTGACCGCCGCCTGGGCGGACCTGGCCCTGGTGGCGCAGCGCCAGGTGACCGCCATGCACAGCCCCACCTCGGGGCTTCCGCACCTGCTCGCCCCGGCCGGCTTCGTAGCCGGGGCCTCAGGTGGGGCGACCAACCTCTTCGGCTGGGTGGCCACCGGGCTGGTGGAGGATGCCAGGGCGGCCGCCGCGCCCACCCTGCTGCCCGCCAGCATCAACGACACCCAGAACGACATCGCCTCGCCCGTCTTCGGCGCGTACCGCACCGAGCGCAGGGCCGCCGAATGCCTCGATGGCGTGCTCGCCATCCTGGCCCTGGTCGCCAGCCAGGCCCTGTTCGCCGCCGGCCGCGACCCGGCGCCGCCGCTGGCCGGGCTGCTGGCCGGCATCCGCTCCGTGTTCCCGCCCCTCGAGGCCGAGCGGGCCGGCCAGGGTGCGCAGGCCGGAGAGCTGGCCGGCATCCTGAGCCGGGCCGCGCTGACCGGCCGGCTCGACCTCCCTGGCCACCTGGCCCGGCCCGGCTGGCTGGCGCAGCCCTGACGGCTGCCCGCCGTCGGCAGGCTGCCCGCCGTCGGCGAGGCGCCCGGCCAGACGGGCTGCCTCGCCGGGGGCGGCGGCGCCGATGACCCGCCGCGGGATCGCGCTCCAGCGTTCCGGGTCGGTGATCGCGCGGCCATCCACCAGCGCCCGGACCCCGGGCAGGTTACCGGGCACCAGGGCGCGGTACTCGGGGTGGTCGGTGTGGACGATCGCCGCGTCACACGGCTCGCCCAGCCGGTACGGCCGCAGCCGCAGCCTGCGCAGCTCGTCGTCGCGGTACAGCGGGTCATGCACCAGCGCGGCGGCGCCGCGCCGGGCAAGCTCGCGCACGACCGCGAAGACGCCGGAGAACGCGGTCTCCTTCACGCCGGCCCGGTAGGCGGCGCCGAGCACCGCCACCCGGAGGCCGGCCACGCCGCCGGTCAGCCCGGAGAGCAGCTGCACGGCCGCTGCGGGAGCGGCGTCGTTGATCTCACGCGCCGCCGCGGGCAGCCGCGCCGCGGGGTCGCCGGCCAGGTACAGCCGCGGGTACACCGGGATGCAGTGCCCGCCGACCGAGATGCCCGGCCGGTGCAGGTGGCTGTACGGCTGGCTGTTGGCCGCCGCTATGACCTGGTACATGTCGATCCCCGCAGCGGCGGCGAACCGGGCGAACTCGTTGGCAAGCGCGATGTTGACGTCGCGGTAGGTCGTCTCGGCGAGCTTGGTGAACTCGGCGGCCTCGGCGCTGCCGAGATCCCACACCCCGTTCGGCCGCGGCAGGTCCGGGCGGTCGTCGAAGTCGAGCACCGCCTGGTAGAACCGCGTGGCCCGCTCGCCGCTGCGGGCGTCGATGCCGCCCACCAGCTTCGGGTAGCGCCGCAGGTCAGCGAAGATCGTCCCGCTGGACACCCGTTCCGGGCTGTGGCAGAGCGCGAAGTCGAGCCCGGGGCGCAAGCCCGAGCCCGCGGCCAGGGCCGGCCCAAGCCGCCGCCGGGTGGAGTGCACCGGCAGCGTGGTCTCGTAGCTGACCAGGCTGCCTGTCCGCAGCCCGGCCGCGATGCTGGCGGTGGCCGCGTCGACGGCACCGTAGTCGGGCTGGCCGGCCGCGTCGGTCACCAGCGGGACGACCACCACCACGACCTCGCTGTCCGCGACCGCCGCGGTGGTGTCGGTGGTCGCGGTCAGCAGGCCGGACCTGACGACCTCGCCGAGCCGGCTGGCCAGGCCGGGCTCGCCGCGCAGCGGCGGGCGGCCGCCGGATACCAGGCGCACGACCGCCGGGTCCACGTCGGCGCCGCGTACCCTGGCTCCCTTCCCGGCCATCTGGACGGCGAGCGGCAGGCCGATCTTGCCGAGGCCCACGACCGTGACAGTGCCGGGCGCCGGCCCGGCGGCTGCCGCCGGCCCGGTCACCGGGCCGCCCGGTGGCCGGCCGGCACCGCGGCAACGGGAAGCTCGGTCCGCCCTGGCCGGCTGTCGGCCAGCCGGATCGCGGTGCAGCCCCGCGACGCGGCCAGCACCGCGGCGGCGACCTCGATCGTCTCGACGCCCTGGCGCATGGTGACGATCTCCGCGGGCTTGCCGAGCACGGCGTCGCGGAAGTTCTCCAGCTCGGTGGCCAGCGCCTCGCGCTTGGCGACGGCGTACCGGATCAGGTCGCCCTCGGACGCGCCGTGGAACGGGTGCTCCGGCGGGCCGGCCGCGGTGACGGCGCCGTTGCGATGGAACCACAGCTCGGTCGCGACCGTGTCGGCGATCAGGCAGCCGCGCTCGCCGGTCACCGTGACGACCCGTTCCTTCATCGAGGAAAGCCAGTTGACCAGGTGGCTCGCGATCGTGCCGTCGCACAGCATGCCGCTGACCGCGACCAGGTCCTCGTGCGGCCTGCCGCTGGGGCGGCCGGCGAAGGCCGACACGCTGAGGTAGCGGCTGCCGGTGATCCATTGCGTGACGTCAATGTCGTGCGTGGCCAGGTCCATCACCACGCCGACATCGCGGATCCGGGCCGGGAACGGCCCCTGGCGCCTGGTCGCGATCTGGAACGGCGCGCCGAGCTCGCCCTGGGCCAGCCGGGCGCGCAGGGAGCGAAGTGCCGGATTGTAGCGCTCGATGTGCCCGACGCACCCGACCAGCCGGCGCTCCTCGAAAGCCGCCGCCAGCAACCGCGCGCTGGCCGGGTCACTGGCCAGCGGCTTTTCTATCAGCGTGGGCACGCCGGCCTGCGCCAGCCGGAGCCCAATGTCGGCGTGCTGGAGCGTGGGGGCGGCGACGACGCAGATGTCGATGCCGAGCGCGAGCAGCTCGTCAAGCCCGGCCACCGCGCGCACCGAGCGCGCGGCGCCGCGCGCCCGCGGGTCCGGGTCCACCGCCCCGGCAAGCTCCACGCCGGCCAGCTCGCCGAGCACCCGGGCATGCTGCCGCCCCATGGCGCCCAGCCCGACCAGGCCCGCCCGCAGCGGCCTCATCGGGCCGGCCGGGCCGTGGCCGCCTGCGCCAGCCCGGCTGGAGCGGCTCGCGGCGCAGCCACCTCGGGCGACGGCGGCCTCGCCCGCGCCGCGCGCCTGACCGCCTCCTCGACGGTGTCGGCGATCCGCACCAGCTCGTCTGCGGTCAGCCGGGAGTGCATGGGAAGCGAGAGCATGCGCGCGGCCACGTCTTCGGTGACCGGCAGCGCCGTGCCGCGGCTGGCGAAAATCGGCTGGAGATGCGCCGGCGGGAAGTAGATGCGCGCCTCGATGCCCGCGCGCAGCAGGTGACCGAGCACCGCGTCCCTGTTCCGCTGCACCAGGCAGGTGTAGAGCATGTACGGCGAGCTGGCGTGCGGCAGCTCATGCGGCGGGACGATGCCGGGGACCTGCGCAAGCCGGCCGCTCATCCAGGCCGCGTTCTGCCGCTTGCGCGCCAGGATCGCCGGCAGCTTGCGAAGCTGCACCCGGCCGATGGCCGCCTGCATCTCGGTGAGGCGCCAGTTGTAGCCGGTCAGCACGTGCTCGTACTGGCGCGCCTGCCCGTGGTTGCGCAGCAGCCGCAGCTTGCCCGCGGTTTCCGCGTCGCCGGTGAGCACCAGGCCGCCCTCGCCGGTGGTCAGGTTCTTCGTCGGCGTGAAGCTGAACATGGCGGACTTGCCGAACGTGCCCACCGGCCTGCCGCGGAACCCGGCGCCCGCGGCCTGCGCGGCGTCCTCGAACAGCAGCAGCCGGTGAGCGGCGCAGGTCTCCTGCAGCTGGTCGAGTTCTCCCGGCTGGCCGGCGTAGTGCACGGTCATGACGGCACGGGTCCGCCCGGTGACCAGCCTGGCCACCTCGGCCGGATCGAGGTTGAACGACCGCGGGTCGATGTCGGCGAACACCGGGGTCGCGCCGACATGCGTGACGCAGGTCGCCGTCGAGACGAAGGTCATCGACGGCACGATCACCTCGTCTCCCGGCCCGATGTCCTCGGCGAGCAGCATGGCCGCGAGCGCGGCGGTGCCGGTGCAGAATGTCACGCCGTGCGCCGTGCCGTGCCGGTAGGCGAACTCCCGCTCGAACGCCGCGTTCTGCGGGCCGCCGGTGAGCGTGCCGCTGGTGAGCACCTCCCGGACGGCCTCGATTTCCTCTTCGCCGATGTCAGGCTTCGCCAGCCGGATGCTGGGAGCAGCGTCAGCCACTGCGCACCGTCCTTTCCCCCTGTGTGCAATAGGGTCACGGCGTGAGTGGCCCGCCACGCCGTCCCCGCCCAGAACCGCCCAGAACGTACGGGCCATGATCTTCAGGTCCAGCCAGATGCGCTGGTCCTCGATGTACCGCAGGTCCCACTCGATGCGCTCCGGCCAGCTCATCTTGTTCCGGCCGTTCACCTGGGCCAGGCCGGTCAGCCCTGGCCGCACGGCGAGGCGGCGGAGCTGCCGCGGGTCGTACCGCGCGACCTGGTAGGGCAGCGTCGGCCGCGGCCCGACCAGGCTCATCTCGCCGCGCAGCACGTTGATCAGCTGCGGCAGCTCGTCGGCGGAGATCCGGCGCAGCAGGCGGCCGATCCTGGTGATCGCGGCCGGCTCAGGGAAACCGTCGCTGCGCTGCCCGCCGGCCCGCATCGTCCGCAGCTTGAGCAGCACGAACGGCCTGCCGTCGTGCCCGGCCCTGACCTGCCGGAACAACACCGGCGGCTGGTCGAGCAGCACTATCGCGGCCGCGAAGACCGCGCCGAGCGCGACCGCCGGGATCGCCAGCAGGCCCACGACTGCGAGGTCAAGTACGCGCTTGCCGCGGTATGCCGCCCGGCCCGCGGCCGGCGTTGCGCGCAGGCCGGCCTGGCCCCGGCTGAGAGTAAGCATCTCAGCGCACCTGAGACGGTATGAGCCCCCGGCGAGCGCGGCCGGCGCAGCGGGCCAGAGCTGCCGTCAGCTCGCCCGGGTCGGCGTCCGGATCCAGGTCGGGGATCTGCTCCGGTGCCAGCGGCGGCACCGGGACGTGCCGGATCAGCGGGTGGCAGGGCCGGTGATCCACCTCGTCGCGGCCGAGCAGGTCCTCGCTGAGCTTCTCGCCCGGGCGCAGGCCGGTGTACTCGATGTCGACCTCGCGCGGCGCGGCGGCGGCCAGCCGCCGGGCAATGTCCGCGATCAGGACCTGCTCGCCCATGTCGAGCACGAGCACCTCGCCGGGCCGGCCGATGACGGCGGCCTGGAGCACGAGCTGCACCGCCTCGTCGGCGGTCATGAAGTACCGGCTCACCCCGGGATGCGTCACGGTGACCGGGCCGCCGGCGGCCACCTGCGCCGTCAGCGCGGTGAGCACGGAGCCCCGGCTGCCGAGCACGTTGCCGAAGCGGACGCTCAGATAGGTGCCGGCCGCCCGGCCGGCCATGTCGGACGTGAGCCGCTCCGCCATCCGCTTCGAGTAGCCGAGCACGCATACCGGATCCGCGGCCTTGTCCGTCGAGATGTTCACGAACGACTCGACGCCGCAGGCAGCCGCGGCCTCCAGCACCGTCAGCGTGCCGTGCACGTTGGTCTTCAGCGCCTCCGCCGGGTACCTCTCCAGCAGCGGCAGGTGCTTGAGCGCGGCAGCGTGAAAGACGATCTGCGGCCGGAACTGCTCGAAGACCTGCCGGACCCGCCGCGGGTCGCGGATGTCGGCGAGCGCGGCCTCGTCGGAGTCCAGCAGGGCCCGGCCGTGCAGGGCCAGCTGGATGCCGTGCAGCGCGGACTCATCGCGGTCCAGCATGATCAGCTCGGCGGGCCGGAACCGGTGCAGCTGGCGGCAGAGTTCCGACCCGATGGACCCGCCGGCGCCGGTCACCAGGATCCGCTTGCCGGCGAAGCTGCCGGCCACCGCGGTGACGTCCGTCTCCACCGGCCGGCGGCCGAGCAGGTCAGCGATCTGCGGATCGCGCACGCCGTCGATCCGCGCGCTGCCGCTCAGCAGTTCCTTGATCGAGGGAATCACCTTCGGGGTGAGCCCGCACCGCTCGGCCTGCGCGGTCAGCTCGCGGACGGCCGCGCCGCTCGCCCGGGCGATCGCGATCACGAGCACGGTGGCGCCCGTCGCCGCGGCGGCAGCCGCCATCTGCTCACGGCCGCCCACCACCGGGATTCCCCGGATCCGCAGCCGCCGGAGCGCCGGGTCGTCGTCGAGTATCGCCACCGGCCGGTACTCCGAGCCCGGCTGGCCGGCCAGCCGGTGGACGAGCTGGGTGCCCGCGCTGCCGGCACCGAAGACGATCACCTTCACCGCCGATGACGCCGCGGCGCGGGAGCGCTGCCGGACGGCGAAGGCCACGTACCGCGCGCCGAGCATGGCGGGTACGGCGAACAGGGCGGCGCCCGCCACGGTGGCCAGCGGCGCGCGCTGGCCGGGAACCGCCGCGCCGCCCGCCACGGCCAGGATCAGCGTCGTGCCGCAGGCGGCCATGACGACCGCGGTGGCCTCGCCGGCGCTGCCGCGCTGGTGCCGTTTCTGGTACAGCCCGGCGAGCAGGCCGGACGCGACCGCGGCCAGGCCGATGATGAACGCGATCGTGGCGATGGCGCCCCGCCCCGGGCTGACGCCGTCCAGGTCGCGGGCGATCCAGCCGGCCGCGAGCAGTCCGCACGCCCAGGCCGCGGCGTCCGCGCCCGCCTCCAGCGCTCGCCGGTTCCACCGGTGCGCCAGGTACGGCCGCGCCGGCCGGGTGCACGGCGCATCCCCCCGCAGTGCCTCGTTGCTCATGCCAGCCGCCCGCGGGCCCATGGTGCTGCCACGGGCGCCCGCAGCGCGAAAGTCGCCTGCACGCTATCCCCCCGAATGCGCCGACCGGTACTCTCAGGTACATTGCTCGTGGTAGTTATGCAACTACGATCCGTAATCTAAACTGAGCGCAATTGTCGCCGGCAGGGGGAGCCGTTGTGGACGTAGGGACGTTCTTCCAGCTGTTCCGCAATCACTGGAAGCTGGTTGCCGCGGTCGCCGTGCTGGCCGGGGCGGCCAGCGGCGTGCTGACCGCGCGGATGACGCCGCGCTATGCATCCAGCGTCTCGTTCTACGTGTCGGCGCAGACCAATGCGACCGATCCGGCCACCGCCTATCAGGGTGCGCTGCTCTCCCAGCAGGCCGTGCAATCCTACGCAGACCTGCTGACCGGCAGACCGTGCTGCTGACCGCCACGGTGACCGACACCTCGCCGCGGCGCGCCCGGGAGCTCGCTACCGCCATCGGCATCCAGTTCCCCCGGCTGATCTCGGTGCTTGAGCGCCCGCCCGGCAAGAAGCACGCGACGGTCCGGGTCACGGTCGTGGCGCCCGCCAACCTGCCGACGGCGCCGGTCTCCCCGCAGCCCGTGCGCAACATCGGCGTCGCCGTGCTGTTCGGCCTGCTGATCGGCATCGTCCTCGCGGCGATCCGGCGGGCGCTTGACACCACGATCAAGTCGCCCGAGCAGCTCGCCGAGGCCACCGGCGGGCGGCCGGTCGTCGGCACGGTGCCGTTCGACTCGGCCGCGCGCAAGCGCCCGCTGGTGGCCGGCGACGATCCGCTCGGCCGCAGGCCGGAGGCCTACCGCAAGCTCCGCACCAACCTGCAGTTCATCGACATCGACGTTCCGCACAAGGCGCTGCTGTTCACCAGCTGCCTGGTGGGAGAGGGCAAGAGCTCGACGGTCTGCAACCTGGCGATCATGCAGGCGCAGTTCGGCAGGCGGGTGATCGTGGTCGAGGCCGACCTGCGGCGGCCGCGCGCGACCGGCTACCTCGGCCTGCCGAGCAGCGTCGGCGTCACCGACGTCCTGGTCGGCAGGGTGACGCCGGACGAGGCCATCCAGACCTGGGGCAACGACCAGTTCGACGTGCTGGCCAGCGGGCCGACCCCGCCGAGCCCGAGTGACCTGCTCGGATCGCAGCGGATGAGCCAGCTGGTCGAGCAGCTCCGCGGCCAGTACGACCTGGTGCTGATCGACGCGCCGCCGATCCTGCCGTTCGCCGATGCCGCGGCCACCGGCCCGGCCTGCGATGGCGCGATCCTCGTGGTCCGCTATGGCAAGACACGGGCCGCGCAGCTGCGGCAGGCCATGGACGCCCTGGGCGCCGTCGGCGTGCCCATCCTCGGCAGCGTGCTGAGCATGAGCCCGGCCAGGGAGCACCCGGAGTACGGCTACGGGTACCGGCGCTATCGCGCGGCTCACGAGGCGCCGCGTGGTGACACGACAGCAACCGAGCACGAGCCCGAGGAAGCTCCCGCCGCGATGTCCTAGGCGGGACCTCGGTACGGACCATCTGGCGTTCTTAGACAAAGGGGGCAACTACAGATGCCAGAAACACCCAGCCAGCAAGGCCAGCAGGCAGTGGTCTCGCCGGACGAACCAGCAGGCACCGGGCACCCGGCGGGCTCCGCCGCGACCCGGCGGCCCGGGCGGAAGGGGCGCGGCCGCCGGATCGCACTGATCGCCGTGGCTTCGCTGACCGCGGTGGCCGGCGTGGTGGCGCTCGGCGGCTTCCTCGCCATCCGTCACCTGGAAGGCAACATCCACCGCATCCCGAACGTCTTCGTCGGGCTCGCGGCGGCCACCAAGCCGCTTATGCCCGCAGCGACCAAGAAGAGCATGACGATCCTGCTGACCGCGTCGGACACGCTGCCCGCCCACGTCGGCGGCAGCGGCATCGATCACTCCGCCACGGCACCGCAGGCGCCAAGCGCCCT
>WNGG01016649.1_pt1 | contig 11538 bp, 7 predicted proteins | sample 5400661 | NCBI WGS metagenome assembly WNGG01 (sample SAMN13153372, study PRJNA577476) | soil metagenome | isolation source: 100 cm soil or saprolite under Garry oak tree replicate 1 | place: USA:California | collected 2016-06-15 | reverse complement strand
ATGACATGCGCTTTAAGTTGGCGTGGATGCTCGGGCAGGCCAAGCTTTCGAGAGAGGCTATCCAAGAGTTCAACAAACTGCCGACCGATTACCCCGACCGGTTCCGGCGCAACTACGGCCTGGCCTTGGCCTACTTCAACGAGCGGGACTATCAAAAGTGTATCCAGACGCTCAAACCGGTTCTTGCGACGGGGCGAACCGAGCCCGAGCTTTACAGCCTGCTGGGTGTTGCCGAAGAGAAGAGCGGACAGACGCAGGAGGCGTATGAAGCCTTCCGGGAAGGCATCCTCCAAAATCCGACAAACCCACGGAACTACCTCAACATTGCCACGCTGGCGAGCCAGCACTTGAACTACAAGCTTGCGGCGGAAATGCTTACAGAAGGCATTGCGAGAATCCCGCAAGCTCACGAATTGTTCCTAAGTCGGGGAATCGCCTACACGCTCGCAGCGCGCTTTGACGAAGCGAAGCGGGACTATCAGCGCGCCATCGAGATGGCGCCGGAAGATTACGGAGGTTATCTGGCGATGGGCATCTCCGAACTGGAAGAAGGGAACCTGAATGGCGCTATTCAATCACTCAGGAAGGCTGCCGTCCACGGGACTAACGACCCGCGCTGCTATTACTTCCTGACGGAAAGTCTGATTCAAAAGGGCGCAGCTCCAGGAGGCTCGGAGTTCCAGGAAGCGCTGGAGTCGATTAACACAGCAGTTTCACTCGAGCCAAACTTCGCCCACGCGTATGTGGATCGGGCGAAACTGGAACTCGCCCGAGGGGACGCTAAGACGGCGCTTGTTGATCTTGAGCATGCGCGGTCCATCGATCCGAACTCGAGTTCCATCGCTTACTTGCTGGCGCGGGCATATCAGCGGAAGGGCGAAAGAGCCAAAGCCGACGCATTGTTCGCCCAGGTTCAGGAGCAGGGCGACCGAGATCTGCAGCAATTTGCTAAGGACTCTCTAACGGAAACTCTCGTGGTTGTTTCGACAGGTAATCGCTGAGGTTGCGTGATGGACGGAGTTGGAGCGGTGCTGAGAGCCGCCGCCGGCATCTTTGTCTTTATGTTTGGCCTCACCACCGCGGTTCTGGGCGTGGCTGGTCAAGGCTTTCCGTCAGAGGGGGCATCTAGAAACGCGGATTGCACCGCGGCACTCGAAAAAGGAAAGCAGCTCCTGGCTCAACACGGCTCCAGCGAGGCTCAGCAACTCCTGGCTGAAGCCGTGGGCAGCTGTCCGGATGTGCCCGAGCTGTGGAACAGGTTGGGACTTGCTTACGACGGCGACGGACATCACAACGAAGCGCAGGCTGCCTTCGGCCGTGCGATTCGGCTAGATCCCCACGATACTCGCTTTCGCAATAACCTTGCGGCAAGTTACATCCGGTCGGGGAAGCAAACGATTGGCATTGCGGAGTTTGAAAAAGTGCTGGAGCTCGATCCGGGAAATCCCACGGCTTGCCTGAACCTGGGCAGCTTTTATCTTCGGAAGAAACAGTACCAGCGCGCAGTTTTCTACTTTGATGCTGGAGCGTTCCAGCGGTCGCAAGATCCGCTTGAACTGTTCGAATTAACAGAGGCTTACTACGGCGCAGGAAAAGCGAACCAAGCAAAACAGACGGCAATCCAACTTGCAAGTCTCCCGGGTGTGGACTCGAAGACTCATTTTTCTCTAGGCCTGCTTCTAGCTGAGCATGGCGAATACCACTTGGCCGCGGGACAGTTTGAGGCCATTCCACCTGTCGAACGAGACGGGGCGGCGAACATTAATCTAGGCATGGCCTACTCCAAGCTAGGACGTTTCGACCAAGCGCACGCCGCATATAGCGCCGCGATCCGGGACGACCCAGCGAACCCCGAGCCTTACTTCCGCATCGGGCTCGCTGAATCAGCGATCGGCCGGCACCAGGCAGCAGCCGATTGGATGAATGAGGCCAAGGGTAAGGCCCCAGGCCGCACCGATATCTCCTATGCGCTGGCCGAAGAATTGATGCACGACGGGAACTTCGAGCGGGCCAACTCTGTGCTGACTTTAGCGCTTAGCGTTCATCCGTCTGACCCTGCCCTTCGCGAGGCAACGGGCGACCTCCTTGCGAGCCAAAATCGACTGCAGGATGCCGTGAAGGCCTACAAGGAGTGCCTCCGATTCGATCCAAGACGCCTAAGCGCCCGTTTATCGCTTGCCCGGGCTTATGGGGATATGGCGCAAACCGAAAATGCCAGAGCGGCGCTAGCCGAAGTCCTTCGTCTCGATCCGAAAAACGCCGAAGCAGAGGCTCAGCTCGGGCGTTATGCCCTCGAAGCAGGCAACCCCCAGGATGCCTCGGCGCTGATCAGAAGCGCACTCGCCCACGATCCTCGCAACATTTCGGCCAATGAATATTATGCGCGGCTCCAGATTCGCGACGGCAAGCTGAACGGGGCGCGGGAAACTCTGGAGAAACTCGTGCAGCTCGATCCGCAAAATTACCGATTTCATTTTCTGCTTGGAGGTCTGCTGGCCCGTTTGGATCAGGCCGCCGAAGCAGAAAAAGAATTCGAGCTCTTCCGAAGGCTGCAGCCTAAACATGGCAGTTCCGAGGAATAACAGGACAGCGGCATAAGAACGATGCTCTATCCCATTTCCGAAGTGCGGAACTTGGTGAGCCAGCTGAATCATCCAGAGGGCCTTGCCGTGGCTCGCGACGGATCCATTTATGCAGGTGGCGAGACAGGAGAGGTCTATCGCATTTCTGCCGATGGGATGAAAGTGCAGAAATTTGCGGCAACAGGCGGCTTTTGCCTGGGCATCACGCTTGACCGCGACGAGAATATCTACGTTTGCGACATCGGCCGCCGTTCACTGCTTCGTGTGTCGCAGCGCGGCGACGTGGTCGTGCTCGCGGAACAAGCCGACGGACGCCCGCTCGTGAATCCCAACTTCAGCGTCTTCGACTCCCGCGGCAATCTCTACTTCAGCGACTCGGGCAAATGGAAAGAGGCGAATGGCTTGGTCTGCCGGTGGCGGCCCGGCTGCGAAGCCGAAATCTTTTCGCCCGGTCCATTTCACTTTGCAAACGGCCTGGCGCTGGATGCAGCTGAGCGATACCTGTATGTCGTGGAAAGCAATCTGGATCGCGTATTGCGGATCGAAATCCTCCCGGACGGCAGAAGCGGTCTTCCCGAAGTATTTGCTGAAGGTTTTGCGCGTATCCCAGACGGGCTGGCTTTTGACGCCCGCGGGAACTTGTACGTGACCACCTATGCCTCGAATTGCATTTATCGGGTGGACTTACAACGGAATGTGGAGCTTTTGTGCCAGGACCCCGAGAACTTGCTTTTGTGTCAGCCTACAAACTGCGCTTTTGGGGGACCAAACTTCGATCAGTTGTTCGTCAGCAATCTTGGCCGTGACCACATAGCCGCGCTCGATCTGAAGATCAAAGGTCAGCTCTTGTGGCACCAGCGATCATGAGTTTTGCAGGTGAAGTCTTTGACAACGTCCGGTGGAAGGGCGGGACTTTCGAGCCGGGCCGCAAGGGAAGATAGAAATCATCGATTCCCCGCGGATCGGGAGAATTCTGATGAATTTCGAAGGCAAGGTTGTCGTCATAACGGGTGGAGCCTCCGGAATCGGCCAAGCTTGCGTGCGGGAATTCGCGGAGCGCAATGCAGCTGTAGCTGTCGTGGATCGAGACCGGAAGCTGGGCGAAACGACAGTTACTGAGGTTCAGGGACGCGGTCGGAAGGCGGTTTTGTTTTCCGCGGATGTCAGCAAGGGGAGCGAACAAGATGCAGTTAGCCCGTATATTTTGCTTGGCATAGTCAAGCGCAATTCAGTCCATTACGTTGTAAGCAAGCATGGTTTGCTGGGCTTGGTCCGAAGCATTGCGCTTGACTATGCCAAGCAAAATATACGCGCTAACTGCGTCTTGCCGGGCGCGATTGACACCCCGATGCTGCGCTGGGCCGCCAGTCTCGATGCTCATCCCGACCGCGTGCTTGAAGCCTGCAATCAGCTGCATCTGCTTGGTCGCATGGGAAAGCCCGAAGAAGTCGCCCGAGTCATTGTGTTCCTGGCAAGTGACCTAGCCTCTTTTGTGACGGGATCGGCCGTTATGGTGGACGGAGGATTATCGGTCCCCGTGGGCGGCACGATCTTTCAAGAGTCGGGAACCGGCACCACAAGGGTGCCAGGCTCCCACTGAAGCTGAATCGAACTATCGTTCAAAGGAGGGGAGATGAAAGGAGGAAAAGTCCACAACCAATGGTTGGCGTCTCTGCTGGCGCTTGGACTATGCGTGTCGGCAAGAGCTTCTGAAGCCGTGCGGCCCAGTGACGAACCAAATGTCGAGACGGTATGGCGCATCGGCAGCTTTGACGGATCATCGGCGGAATTCCATGAGGGCCAACCGCCGGCGCCAGCACCCGCCTTTGTGATCGGCAAAAGCCAGCCTAGCAAGGATTGGTACGCTTTTCAGCCCGGTTCGGCAAACGGTGGGGCGGGAAGCCGAAGCCATCCTGTTCGCGTGCAGTTTGAACTGCGGGATCAGCCCGTTGGTCTTTATGAAATGAAGATTGCGCTGCTCGTGGAGCACCCGCGTATTTCTGCCCTCCAGGTGGACGTCAATGGACACGCAGGGCGTTTCTACCAGCACCCGAAGCTTGATTACGCGATGGGCGACGTCTATGGGGCATTTTTCCCGGAGTATTCAACTGACACGATAACGTTTGACTTCCCCGCCTCCTTTTTGCGCCAAGGGAGCAATCAATTGGAATTTACGGCCGTGGATGAGCCTTCACCGGGAGACGAAACAAATTCGGAGGGAGTGCCGATCGGAGACTCCGGGCTCGTTTACGACGCTCTGGAGCTTGACCACGTAGGTACCGGAGGATATGAAGCCTCGGCCGTACGGTCGCAGATCGTTCCCACCATTTTCTATCGCATGGAAGACGGCAAGCTCCGGGAGCTCATCGACGTATTTGTCGGTTTTCACGAGAAGCCCGAGCGTGGCAGTGTTGAGCTTTTGCTGAACGGAGACGTGTTTCGCCAACCTTTGACCGCCGACCGGGCCTTCGGAGAACAACGAGTGGAATTTTCCGTCCCGGCCTTCGAGAGCTCCTGCGAAACAACGGTCTCGGTGCATCTCAACGGTAGGACTCGTCGCTTTACAGAACGAATTGTTCCCGGCAAGAAATGGACCGTCTTCGTCGTCCCCCACGAGCATCTCGACGTCGGCTATACCGACTTTCAGGCCAAAGTAGCGGAGGTTCACAGCCGCGGGATCGATGAAACCGCACCCCTTGCCGAGAAGTACCCTGGTTTCGAGTTCAGTTTAGACGGCGCATGGGAAGCAGAGCAATTTCTTCACAGTCGCAGCCAAGCCGACAGGGAAAAGCTGTACCGCATGGTTCAGGACGGCAAAATCCATATTCCGTCACAGTACGCAAGCCTGCTCACCGGCTTTCCGACGGCGGAGACGCTGCTTCGCTCTCTCTATTGGGGCTACGCTTTCAATCAAAAACACGGCGGCCCATGGGAGTATGCGAATATCACCGACGTACCTTCTTACTCTTGGTCATACGCTTCAGTTCTGTCAGAAGCGGGGCTGAAGTATTTCATTGCAGCCAGCGATAATTACCGCGGCCCTATGCTCCTGCTGGGACATCTGCACGAAAAGTCGCCCTTCTGGTGGGAAGGGCCTGATGGCGGCAGGGTGCTGATGTGGTATTCCCGCCACTATCACCAGATGCTGACGCTGTTTGGAATGCCCCCTCAAGTGGCGGCGGGTCATGACGCTCTGCCCATATTTTTGCAGATCTACGGTTCTCCTTCCTACAAGCCCCACTCCGTTCTTCTCTACGGAACGCAAGTGGAGAACACCGATCTCTTTCCGCAGCAAGCGGAAATTGTCTCCGCCTGGAACAAAATCTACACATATCCCAAGCTGGAGTTCTCAGACTTTTCCAAGGCAATAGGCGAGATCGCAAAAGAAGCGGGGGACGCGATCCCAACTTACCGGGGAGATGGGGGCCCCTATTGGGAAGACGGAATTGCTGCTGATGCCGCTTATGCGGCGCTTGAAAGGGCAAACGAGGCCCGGGCGCTGTCTGCGGAAAAACTTTCCACGGTCAGCACGCTGGTCAATCCAAAGTTCCTGCTTGACCGCGGCAAGCTCGACGACTTGTGGAAGGAAATGGTGCTGATGGACGAACACACCTGGGGAGACTCACGCAGCATCACCGCACCCGAGAGCCAGGAGTCAGTGGAACAGCTGGCCGTGAAAGACGCCTTCGCGGTCCGCGCGCATGCCTTGGTCAACGACATCGTCGAACGCAGCCTCGGGGTGATCGCTGATTTCGTTAGTGATCCGCCCAATACGCTTCTCGTATTTAACGGCCTCAACTGGACACGTAGCAGCTTTGTAGACTTCGATTTGGATCACGGGTGGGAAATCGTCGATCAGAAGACCCAGGAGGTTGTCCAGTATGAGACGGTCTCGGACTTCAAGTTATACAGCCGTGTCCGTTTCCTCGCCGTGGACGTTCCAGCCGTTGGCTACAAGGCTTATGAATTAAGGATGGTAAAAGGACAGCCCGCCGAGAACGCATCCTCGCATGGCGAAGTCGTCGAAAGCCCCTACTATCGCGTCACATTGGACCCCGAGAGCGGCGCGGTACGAAGCATTTTTGACAAGGAGCTCGCGCGGGACATCGTCGACTCCTCATCGCCCTACCGTTTTGGCCAGTATCTGTATGTCAGCGGGGCCGACGAGCTCCCAAACCGCTTGGTCCAGTATCGAGCCATTTCACCCGTCCCGGACCTGCACATACAGCCTGCGGGCGGAGGAAAGCTCGTTTCCGTCGTCCACACAAGCTTTGGAACAGTAGCAAAACTGGAGAGCTCTGATGTAAACACCCCGAGAATCGAAACTCGGATCATCCTTTTCGACACGCAGAAAAAGATCGAATTCATAAACCAAATCCGCAAAGAGAAAACCTTCAGCAAAGAAGGCGTATACTTCGCTTTTCCCCTTGCTATGGAGCATCCGCGGTTCGAGTATGAAATCCAGAATGGCGTGGTCGACCCTGCCAAGGACATGCTACCCGGTGCGGGCCTTGAGTGGTTTTCGGTCCAGCACTGGACCGCGGCTCAAGATGGCAACGTGGCAGCCGCCATTTTCCCCCTCGACGCTTCACTCGTCACCTTTGGAGACATTGCTCGCGGAATTTGGCCGCGTGAGTTCGGCCAGCGCAAGCCGGCGCTCTTCTCTTACGTGATGAACAATTACTGGGACACGAACTATCGAGCCGGCCAAGGCGGGGATTTTGTCTTTCGTTATGTGTTTACCAGTGGTCGCAAGCTCGACGCTGCTTCTCTCAGTCGCCTCGGTTGGGAGGAGAGCACTCCGCTTGAGACCGACCGGATTACATCTCAGGACAAAGCCATTAACCTCCCGCGTCCGCTGGACAGCAAGCAGGGCAGCTTCCTCGAGGTGAATCGGCCCAACGTGCTGCTCCTGACCTGGAAGGAGGCGGAAGACGATCAGGGTACCATCCTCCGGTTCCTCGAAATTGGCGGCGAAGCCGGGCCAGCGGAAATAACCATTCCGTTGTTGAAGGTTGAGTCCGCATGGAGATGCAACGCCATGGAGGCAAACCAGCTGGCACTTCAGCTGGTCGGCGATCACGGATTTAAGTTTGACATCAAGCCGCACCAGATTGTTACGGTGCGCGTAAAAGGGACGTCTACCCTTCCGGCCCTCGTGCGCTGACTGGCGTCGTCTTGATCCCCGCGCGGCTCGAGAAAAAAGTGCTAGGTTGTTCCAAAACGAAATGGCATGGGCGCGAAGCCTTCGTGCTCGTGAACGATCTCGTCCATTTGGTCACTCTAACCGGGGGCGGGCACATTGCCGAGTTCCGGTTCCGCGAGCGCAAGGGCTTATCCACCCTCAATCCGCTCTGGGTGCCGCCGTGGAAGACGATTGAGCCTTATCACTACCGGCCAGGGCAGCATGCGGCGCGCTACGGGTCTCCGGCCACGGGTCGAACGCTTTCCGGTATCACCGGTCACAATTTGTGCTTGGACTTTTTTGGCTCGCCTTCGGAGGAGGAAGCCCGGCAGGGACTCTCGATTCATGGCGAAGCGCCAAGTCTTCGATGGCGGAAAGAGCGTATTGGGGTGCGCCCGCAAGAGGTCAGTCTTAAGCTTTCAGTGCGGTTGCCGGTGGCAGAACTTCGCTTCGAACGCGAACTCACTCTCCGGCGAGGGGAGTCGGTCGCTTATTTCGAAGAAACCGTGAAGAACGAAAGGAAGGCAGATCATTTCTTTCATTGGACGCAGCATGTCACGCTTGGTCCGCCATTCCTCGACTCCCAGGCGAGTTGCATTTGCGTACCGGCACTCAAGGGGAGAACCTATCCTCATGGTTACGAAGGCAAAGAACTGCTTCGATCCTCGTGCGATTTTAAATGGCCACGTGCCCCGGATCTGCAAGGAAACTTCGTTGAACTTACACAACCCTTCATCCGTTCCGGGAAGGGATTTGTGGCAACGGCTCTGCTCGATCCGAGGCGGGAGATCGGATATATCGCAGCACTGAACCGCGAAGCGAATCTTCTCTTTGGCTACTGCTTTCACCGTAGCGATTTTCCGTGGGCGGTCAGTTGGGAGGAGAACCGCGCGAGACGCTATCCGCCTTGGAATGGCCGGTGCCAGGTCCGCGGGATTGAATTTGGCTCAACTCCCTTTCCTTTACTCCGCCGTGAAGCTTTTGCCCAAGGCCCGCTATATGGGACAGGGCATTTTTCGATGGTCCCGGCGCGCGGTTCGCGCACCGTGCAGTATCTCAGCTTCCTAGCGGCTGTCCCCGAGGACTTCGCTCATTTACGAGGGCTGCGCTTGACGGATAGCGAGATTCTCCTAAGCGACGCTCGTGGCCGCGACCGCGTCCGAGTGCGGGCGTCTGGGCTTGCTGCAACAAGCCTTGCAAAAAAGTCATGACTCACCAAGGCTTGAATCAAAATCAGGCACAGCGAAACCCGGAGGCGCAAGATGTGTTCAGTTCCGCAGAGGCCGACAACGGAGAAAAATGGCTCCTGAATCCCGCGATTTAAACGTGGAAGACGCATGTCGGCGATTTTCGCTGATCTACACCGGAGCCATCGCCGATGTTCTGGATGAAATGGGTTACTCGAAGCAATGCCTCCCAGCGGCGATCCAGAGCCTCAACTGGGATCAAAGAGTGGCCGGAGCGGCAATGACCGTAGAGGGGCAGCAGACTTCAAGCAAGGACCCGGAGGAGATTTATATTCCAGTACTCCAAATGCTAGGCGACCTCCAACCAGGTGACGTTATCGTGTCACAACCAAACGACGGCATCTGCGCTCATATCGGCGAGCTATCGAGCGAGGCGGCCCAATTTCGGGGTGCCCGGGGAGCTGTGATCGATGGCGGCGCTCGTGATACCGACTACATAAGGAAGCTGGGATTTCCGGTTTTTTGCCGTTATCGAACGCCTCGGGATATCGCCGGTCGATGGAAACTAATCACTTACGGACGGCCCATTACCATCGGCGAAGTCACGATTCGGCGCGGAGACTTCATTGTTGGCGATAACGACGGAGTGGTTGTGATTCCCCGAGAGGTCATGCCACAGGTCCTCGAGCGCGCGGAAGAAGTAGTGCACACGGAAAACGAAGTCCGAAAGGCCATCTTAGAAGGCGTTCATCCCGTGGAAGCCTATCGGAAACACGGGCGCTTTTGAGGTTTGAGAGATTGGTGGTGATATGGAGCGGGCCGTCGAGCGATGCACGCCCCTTGCGCAGGTTGCAGACCTTTCTGGGTGGATGGCCATGACGGCAATTCTCCCAAGCGTCTTGGTCGCCGGCATTCTGAATGGCAGTGGTGCGGCACCCACGGCGGGGGCGGCAGGCTGTCCCGAACACGGCAGGTGGATCCTTCGAGATCTTTTCCTGTCAGCACACATTTGTTTTGTGGAGGATTTGACCATGAAATTGGGGCTTGGACTTTATCGGCATATGCTCACTCCCGAGAACTTTCGTTTTGCCAGGCAGGCTGGGGCAACGCACATAGTCGCTCACTGGGTCAATTACTTTGCTGGGACTGTCAGACTTCCCGGAACAGATGGAAGGACGAATTGGGGCGTCAGCGACAATCGGGGGAAGCTTTGGACCTACGAAGAACTGCGCGATTTGAAGAATGCCATCAACGAGCATGGTCTGGAACTGGCCGCCATAGAGAATCTTGATCCTTCCCATTGGTACGACATTTTGCTCGACGGGCCCAGCAAGCGCGATCAGCTGGAAGATTTGAAGACCATCATCCGGCGGCTAGGGAAAGCGGGGATTCCTGTTCTCGGCTACAACTTTAGCATTGCAGGAGTCTGGGGGCATGTGCAAGGCCATTTCGCCCGGGGGGGAGCCGAGTCTGTTGGTTTCCTTGGCAAGGAAGGACCGGAAGAAACGCCGATCCCGAGCGGACAAGTCTGGAACATGACATACGACGCGGCTGCGCCTCCGGGGACGATTGGAACGGTGACTTCCGAACAGATGTGGAAGCGTCTGGCCGACTTCCTTACCGAAGTCGTTCCCGTGGCTGAAGAGGCGGGAGTCAGACTCGCGGCCCATCCCGATGACCCGCCGATGCCCACATTAAGAGGTACCGCGCGGATGGTTTATCAGCCGCAGCTTTTCCAGCGGCTGCTGGACATCTATCCGAGTCACTACAATGCGCTCGAGTTCTGCCAAGGCACAGTCGCCGAAATGAGTGATGGCGACGTTTATGAAGCGATCGACAAATATTCTAAGCAAGGCAACATTGCCTATGTGCACTGCCGGAACGTAAAAGGCAAAGTGCCTCGATATCATGAAGTTTTCATCGATGAAGGCGACGTCGACATAGTTCGCGCCCTGCGCATCTACGAGAAGAACGGGTTTGATGGCGTGATCATCCCTGACCACACTCCCCAGATGACCTGCGCTGCCACCTGGCACGCCGGGATGGCTTATGCGCTCGGTTACCTGCGGGGCGTGCTCCAGTCTTTCCAGTCGCCTGTATAAACGTGCCAATGCCGGGAGCGAAGCAACTTCCGGAGCGAGCGCGTCGAATCAATGCTATAAGCCGGTCGCGCTAAGGCTGTGCCTTCTTGCCGAGGCTTGCTCTGCGGATCGAAATGATGCGTGCCTCCCTCTTCCGTGCCGCTTGATAATGAACACTCTCTTGCCGTCAAGCCGTCAATACGGTTCCATTCCCTAATCCGTCGCAGGTCATGGCCCTTTTTCCAAGGCGCATGCCAGCGCACTGTAGATGTCTTCTGCTGGCAGTAGCAGGCAGTGCTCGCACATTACTCCGTCAAGCTGCCGGCGTTGTTGATCGTCGCAGCCTTCATAAGCGCCGTTGGTGCAAAGGAATGTTTCCCCGGGTCAGGCGTTTGTCTTGGCGAGATTCGCGAGAGTTCACTCGCCTCATTCAGGGTGGCTTGCAGAAAGCGCTCGACGCGCAGCCTGCAGCATCACTTGCAGCGCTCCGTCCCAGTAGTACC
>WNGG01008182.1_pt1 | contig 11538 bp, 10 predicted proteins | sample 5400661 | NCBI WGS metagenome assembly WNGG01 (sample SAMN13153372, study PRJNA577476) | soil metagenome | isolation source: 100 cm soil or saprolite under Garry oak tree replicate 1 | place: USA:California | collected 2016-06-15 | reverse complement strand
TTGCTGAACGTAAGCACGCAACACGCGCGCAAATTGCGCTTGCCTGGCTGCTGGCCCAGAAGCCATGGATTGTTCCGATTCCCGGGACTACCAAACTGCATCGCCTGGAAGAAAATCTCGGAGGCGCCAACATCGAACTCACTTCAGAGGATCTTCACCAGATCGCGCAATCCCTCTCAAAAGTTGAGATCCACGGTGCCCGCTATCCGGAACGCCTCCAGGCCATGGTGGATCGTTGACCGAACAGTGCCGGGCTGATCGTACCACTATGGACATCGGCTCTCACCAGAGGAGTAACAATGCGTAGAGATGGCGTCAGTGATATTGATTGGCCGCCCGTATCGAATAGGGCGCAAGAAAGAGAATAAAAATGAGAACAAAATTTCAAATCATCGCGTTCGCGGTGAGCCTAGTATTCAGCTTCCAATCTCAAGCACAAACAGGAGACGCAATTTTCCCAAGAGGCGAACTGTCCACGACTAAAAATCACACGGGAAATATTTGGCTTAAAGAGTTAAATGTAGGTGACAGTACGTTCGATCCCAGTATTGCTGTAGCAACCTATGATGCCGGTGCAAAGCTGGATTGGCATATCCATCCTGGTGGTCAAGTTCTACTTATCACGGAAGGCACCGGCTATTATCAGGAAAGGGGAAAGCCCATGCAAATAGTTCACAAGGGGGGATGTAATAAAATGCCTTCCGGGCGTAGAGCATTGGCACGGTGCATCACCGAAAAGTGGCTTTGCCTATCTGGCAGTTACACCCACTCAAAAAGGAAAAACAATTTGGTTGGAGCCTGTTAGCGATAAAGACTATAACAGCTTGAAATAAAAGATTTCCGGGGTAACCGAGGCCGTGCGCCAACACTGTCTGCCGCTTGGGAAATTGGGGACTGACCGGAACTGCCCTCCAATTCTATTCATACCGGCTTCCGCATCAAGATCCGGCACGCACTTTCCGATGTCGGACCTGTACAAACCTTCAAATGGCGGATCAGATGTCGAAGTTCGTGTTAGAAAAGAAGCTGGACTGATCCGCTGGATCGCGTCGGTGGTTTTTTGGCCAGCGAGACGTGAAATTGTCTCGAAGTCGGCTTGGGGGAAGTTTGAAGCTTCACTTGGAGCTTGCAGCTGATTGCGTGCGGAATCAAGGAAGAAGGTCTGTGACCCTATTTGTCTATACGACCAGAACGCTGACCGAGGAAGCTACCTGGATACGGTAGAGGTCCTTTGACGACGCTGGTGTTGCACTCCGCCACTGCGGACGTCCCGAAGGAAGGTGCTACGGCAGGGGGGCGTGATCGGTCCAATCGACAAATTGGTGTTACGCTGCGGCAGCGGCGTTAGAATTCCTACCCAAAATCGCTAACGTGGAAGCCCATTCGGGTGCAGCCGATCTAAAACCTGCCTCTACTTCATCCGCCAAACGTTTCTTCGTAGCCGAGGAAACCGATGCGGGGGAGTTCCACACTTGGCTATGGAGGGGCGCTAGTTTGGTGTCAGTCGTTTAAAGAGGATCTCACTGCTGAGTGAATTTCAAGTTATTATTTCACCGAGACTGGCTAGTACCGCTGCTTGCGACCTTGGGAATAGTGGCAAATCATTGTGGGGGAAGTATGGCGATCAAGATTGAGCAGACACGTGACGGAGACTACGACTCCCTAACCTTTCAACCAATGGAACGCCTGAAGGTGTATTTGTTCGGGCTAACTGTGTTGTTCGCATCTTTTGGGGCGGGTGAAGCGGTCTATCGCCTCTTGTTTTCCGAGTTCGACGGCGCGACCGATCGTATTCCGGTTGAAGGGCTGTTTGGTTTGGTATTTGCGTGGCTCGCCACTAAGTTCGTCGGAGGCGTTTACAGAAGTCGTAAGGAGAGGAGCGCACGCCTCAATTTCGTTTTGGCTCGGAATCATCAAATACGAGGCGCTCTGGAAGGAATCACTCCGTTCGCTCACCCATCGAGAAACCAACAATCGATCAGAGTAATCCGCGAAGAAGTCGACAGGATTGACTGCGCCCTTAAGGAGATCTTGCCGGGTTAAGCTTCTCGGGCGAGGCTTGGAAAGAAATTGGGTAGAATCTGCTCATTGCGTCTGCTCGACGCATGCTAGCAGAGGGGAGTTTCGGTAATGTGGGGGTCTTGCACGTCCTGGACTCTCCCTTTCCAGTCGCCACCACTGCCGTTCCAGTACTTGACCGCCGAATGCATTGTCGCGCCCAGATAAAACAGAGCCGCCAGCGGCATGGCCAATGCCCATGCGGGGTTCAGTCGATAGTAGCGCACCATGGTCGAGTACGTCACCGTCATGGCAGCCCAGGCCGCAGCGCCGATAAAGAACGCCTGCCTGCTGCCGCAGAGCAACAACAGTGGAGGCGCCAGATAAGTAATCACCATGCCCGCAATAGTGCACAGTAGCAGCAGCGAAGAGTGCTTCAACTGGTTGAAGGCCGTGCGCGAGACCATGCGCTCGATGTCCGAGAAGGTCTCGTATCGTCGCAAGCTTTGGCTCTGATCTGTCAATCCTATCCACAATCGGCCGCCGTGCCGCTTCAGGAGCCGCGCCAGAGAGCAATCATCGATAAGCGCGTCGCGAGTGGCTTCTAGTCCTCCGGCGCGTTCCAGAGCCTCTGATCTCACAAGCATGCAGCCCCCGGCCGCGCCGGCAGTCGAGTGCCGGGTATCGCGAACCCAGGCTGGCGGGTAGAGCATGAAAAAGAAATATACAAAGGCCGGAATGAGCAGTTTTTCAGGAAGGCTCTCGCAATGCAGCTTCACCATAAACGAGACCAGATCGTAATGACCCCGCGAAGCAATGCAACTCAGATTCACTACTGTCTCTGCATCGTGCAGTACATCGGCGTCCGCGAACATGAGCCATGCGGGATTCAACTCGCGTGCCCGCTCAATGCCCTGGTGCATCGCCCATAATTTTCCTGTCCACCCCGCCGGCAAGGGCTTGCTCTGAATCACGATAAGCGCATCGGCCTTGCCTGTTTTTTCTGCAGCGCGCCGTGCCACATCGGCTGTGCCGTCTGTACTCTCATCATCCACAAGGAGGACGGGCATAGCCGCGCGCTGATTTAATAAGGATGTGACGACCGGTCCTATCAGTTCTGCCTCATTGCGGGCCGGAACTATGGCAGCGATGCAGCCGGAAAATTCCGCCTTGTCACTGGCGTCGACCTTCAAGGTCTTAAGACGCCAGAAGGACCCCCTGGCCAAGGCGAGGTAAGACCAGGTCACAGCCGTAAGCGTAGCGACGCTCGTGGCAAGCACCGACATCGGCGTGAGCCCGAGGGTACAACTTCGGGAGATGCGGATCAAGGCGCATGTAGACGAGGCGCATGTAGACGAGACCGACCCGATTGTTTTCCTTCAGAGCGCTCCGAGGTTCCTCCAACAGATGTAGCAAGGGCTTTCTTGGCAGGGCGAGATTTCAGGCCGGAGAGCACGTACTCGTGTATGGCGGAACAGCCATCGGTGTCTTTGCCATACAGCTATCTCGGTTTCGTTGCGAACATGTGCCGATGGTAGACTGCTCCTATGGCTGCTAAAAAGAAAACTAAGAAGAAGCAGATGAAGTCGAAGAGAACTGCCGGTAACAAGATGACGCCGATGAAGAAGACGGCTAAAAAGAAAGTGGCTATGCAGAGGATAACTCCCAAGAAGGAGTTGGCGAAGAAGGCAGCTCAGAGAAAGGCGACGGTGAAAACGAAGGCCGTTGCCAAGAAGACAATTGGCGCGAAGAGAGTGAGAGCACTCAAGAAACAAGCTACGAAGAAAAGCCAGAGCGTGGATACGGTGGCCCTGCCAGCGGAGGAGCGGGAAGCTCGTTTGGGCCGGCAATCGGGAGATCTGCAGGGACTATCCAACGTCCAAGGTGCGGATTCGGAGAGTGTCGACGAGTTGCTTGAGGAGGGAAACGCGTTCGAAGCTGATGTAGTGACGGGCGTAGAAGACGCTGGGGGCGCTGATGAGAGGGAAGTTCGCACGCATGAGGTACCGGAGGATGATGTTCCCGAGGAATATCTGGGTAAAAAATAGAGAGTGAGAGGCTCTCTCCGCGCCGGTGAGGTTCGTATCTTTCCATAATCCTGACCAGTGAGGATGCGGCCTCGTTTCATCTGTTTCCCCGTTGACTCCCTGCCAGCTGACAAAGGAATCAAACAGGTGGTATCGATGGCAAGAACGAAAACTCCGAGACCGGGAAGTATCCAGTCACTCGTTCCCGCTTTGAAATGCTGGCTGGAGCACACCCTGGAAGGTCGCTTGGAGGATGTTTCTCAGCGGCTACGAGGTCAGGGCGGTAATCGACGACAAACAATTCGCGGTGCTCTCCAGTTCTAGACCTTTCGGCAGGGGCTCACCGAAAGTGCGCACAACATCGGCACGGCCTGGCGCAATGTACTCGTGCAGTGGCCGCAAGAAAATATCGTCTGCAACTCCGGCTGACGTCAGTTCTGCAATAGCGGATCGCACCACGTCCCGACCGATGTCGCGGGTGCGATGATCGACCCGTCTGCCCAGCTGAACGACCGCAGACGCCGTCTCATGCGTTAGCTCACGCAAGTCCAGAAGTGCAGTGATCCAGTCAGCCGCTGTCTCCGCAGGAATCACACAGCTGAGCGCCCCGTAGAGTGGGATGCGCACCCCGAATCTGCCCAGCGACCACAACCAGCCGCTGTCAGTGGGTTCTCTCCTGAGCTTGCGAAGTAGCTCACTTCCCAGCGCCGCGCGTGTCGCGCCTGACAGATGCTCAAGGCTGGCCAACAAACGCCAACCATCATGCTCCAACTGGGAGTTCAGACGCGTGCCAGGCTTCTTACGGCCAATACCGAGGTCTCCGAGGTAGTTCCGGAGTTCCTGTTGATGGACAGAATTGAGGCCGCCCCCGATCCTTCGCCACAGCACCAGCCAATCGACCTGGGACTGAAGCTCTCGGGGGAATGCCAATCCCACCTGATAAATCCGGCGCGCCTGGATAATTCGAAAGCTGTCCTGCGGATCTCCAAAACCTGGCCGCAGGCAAAAGCCAAACAGGTTTAGCCAACGAACCTCGTGTCGCGGACTCAGCGTTCGCCCGTCTGCCACCTCCAGAAGCACATCGCAGAAGACCCGCACCGTCGCGATGGGCCATGATTCTCTTTTCAGCCCCGTGACTGACTCCAATTCGCCCACCAGTGAAGCAGGATCCACTGGGACACCTTCGCCCACTCCGGATCCAGTGAACGCACGCTGAATCAGCCGTACGGCAGATTCCTGCGCCTGCTCCGAAATACTCGAGGAGTCATGTCGATTCGCAGTTGACGCTGTCTGCGATGTGTACCCGCTCTGATCCGTCGCGGTTGCCTCGCGTCTCAATTCGAACCGAAGGCGCCATCGGTGCGGTGAGCTCACGGACTCGCACCAAAGTTCGAGCGTTCCCACCTCGGTAAAGCTCACGGACAACCGCACTGCCAGTTCCATCTGCTGGAGCTTCTTTCCATAGCGCAGCAACGTGACCAAAGGCGCGTGACGATGGACCTCCTCGGGGTCCAAGTCTGCAATTCCACCGTGCGCGTCATGACGAATCGTCGAGCTGTACAGATGGAACGATACCGGGCGGTTTGTCAGCACGGAGAATTTACGATCCAGCAGCGGCAATGTCGTGCCCTCGTTCGTGCCGGAAGGCAGTACGCAGACCGCCTTGATGCCATGTTCCGAACGCATTCCGATGTAGTAGGTCGAGGCGCTGCCGGCCTTCACGCGCAATCCGGCTCCCCGCCTCACGCGGCCGTAGTAGGCAGCCCCAATTGCGACGGCACTGCTCATGACTTCGTTGCTGAGAATCTTCGGGCGCCACCCGCCGCCAGCGCCAAACCAATTGGCAATGGCCTCGGTGATCCGCTCGCGAGCGATAGTGGGAATGCAAAAGCCTCCGTTGAAGAGAACAGCGTCCGGCCTTGCCATCTGCAGGCGATCATCGATGTGTGGCCGAGAATTTTCTCCGGCGCCCATCGCCGTGGCGGCTTGCTTGAGGAACGCCGCAAGATGTTTCGTGATGGCGGGGTCCGTGGCGTACGGTAGTCCGATTTCGCGAAGACCAGCGGCGCGGGTGCGCAGAGGCATCTCGTCAGGGGTGGTCAGCGGGAGGAAGCCGCTGGTGATCAACTCGGCCACTTCGTCATGGCACAACTCGCTGCTTAACATTTGGCCTACGACCGCTCGTCCGCCACCCAGAATGTTGATTTGAAGACGATCGGTGTTTTCCTCGCTCAGTAGGCGCTCTTTGGCCGCTGAACATATGATTCGCAATGAATGACGCTGACGCAGACTGAGCTTCGTGGTGAGCTTATGTTCGACGCGTCGCGCCAGCGCGAGGTCGAGATTCTCGCCCCCGAGCAGTAGGTGCTCGCCGATGGCGGTGCGTTGAAATTCGACGTTTCGGCCTTGGACGTGGGCCAGCACGAGGCTGAAGTCCGAGGTGCCGCCTCCGATGTCGCAAATCAGCACGAGCTCGCCATTTCGCAGGTGCTCTCCGAGAACGTTCTGATGCTCTGCCACCCACGCGTAAAAGGCAGCCAGCGGCTCTTCCAGCAGAGTCAGGTTTTGCAGTCCTGCCTCTCGCGCCGCTTCCACCGTCAGCTCTCGAGCTTCCTCGTCGAAGGAAGCCGGCACGGTTAGTACGATTTCCTGGTTCTCGAAGAGCTGTTGCGGATTGGTGGCTCCCTCGGCCGTCATCGCGTGGTTCCAGGCGTTCCGCAGATGCATGAGGTAACGGGCAGACGCTTCGACGGGAGACACCATCGGTTCGGGCGGCTCCGCGTCGCGCGGCAGAATGTTCGCTGTTCGATCGATGGCACTCTGGCACAGCCATGACTTCGCCGAAGATACCTGCCGCCCCGGCACGAGGGCGCCCTGGTCGCGGGCCATCATGCCGACGATTGAGGACGGATGTTCTTCCCACGGCAGGCTCACTGTACCCGATGAGACTTCGTCTTCGATTGGGAAATAGAGAAAGGAGGGCAAGAGTGGCACCGCGCGCACTTCACCCGGGCTGGTGAGCTGCGCAACCTCAAAGATCCTTATTCCTGACGAATCGGCTTCGTTCGCACTTTCGCGGGTGTCGACAAAGGCCACAGCGGAATTCGTCGTGCCCAGGTCGATGCCAATCAGGTAGCGGGAAGGGCCTTCCATCACGGTCTCAAAACAGACTGCTGCCGATTCGTCATTAGTCGCTCTTCTCGCGGATGTTCAGCTCGAGCTTCCAGCGGTTGGCACCGTCCCGCGAGGCACACCAGAGTTCTAACGTACCGATTTCTGTCACGCGTGACTCCAAGCGCACAGGTAAAACAGTTCCTTGCTGGCCATCAAGCCTCAGCGTGACTTCAAGCGGGTTGAGTTCCTCGATCTCGCTGCCCCAGTTCTCCAGAAGATCGCCGACACGGTCCTGCTTTCGAATCGTGGAACTCAGGAAGCGGAACTCTGCGGGCTCCCCGACGACCAACCCGAACTCCCGGTCGGGCACCACCGCCTCGGTGCCTTCCTCCATCCCAAAGGGCACCACGCAGAGCGCCTTCAGCGGGGCTTCCATTCCTGGGACGGCTGGCATCGCACTTTCGATTCCGACGTAGTACGTGCGCGAGGTCCCACTCCGGATGCGAACTCCCTGTCCGTGCCGGGCCCTTCCGTAATAGGCCGCCCCTCTCGCCACTGCATGCTCGAGGTCAGGCGCTTCCAGAACATTGGCAGGACCAAGCGCTTCAAATCCCTCTTCGGTCAGCCAGCTATTGAGCACCTCTACCAGCCGCCTCCGCAGCACGTCCGCCTTCATGACGCCCCCATTGAACAGAACATGCGTCGGGCATGCCAAACCGTTTCGCCCTCGCCGAATGTTGCCAGCTTCCGGACTGTTCTGTACCTGATGGGACAGAAAGCGCGCCAAGTGCTTCGTGACTGCCGCATCAGCGGCATACGGCAGGCCTAGTTCTTGAAATCCGATGCGGCGCTGCCCGGTCGGCATTTCATCATGGCCTACCTTCGGGAAGAATCCTTCGACGAGGACGCGGTTCAGGTCTTCGCGCAACACCTCCGTCTTGATAGTGCCCCCAACCAACTTGCGTCCTTTGCCCAACAAGGTGACATCTTGCTTTTGGCTTTTAGGATGTTCGAACAACTGCTCTTTCGCAGAGCGGCACTGATACCACAGACCCTGCAACTGATAGGTGTCGATGCGATGGCCTGCAGCTTCCAGATTCTGTTGCAGTAAGCGGGCGAGGGCGAGGTCCATGTTGTCGCCGCCCAGCAGGATGTGATCGCCGACTGCGACACGCTTCAACGCCAAGTCTCCATTTTCTTCCGAAACCGCGATCAGGCTGAAGTCGGTGGTTCCGCCGCCGACGTCGCAAACTAGAACCAAGTCCCCAACCTTGATGCGCTTGCGCCATCCATTCCCCTGGCTCTCGAGCCACGCGTAGAATGCGGCCTGCGGTTCTTCGAGGAGCGTCACGCACTGCAGCCCAGCCTGCTCAGCCGCACGCCGGGTTAGTTCTCGCGCTTCTTCGTCAAACGAAGCGGGCACGGTGAGCAGAACGTCTTGTTCGGCCAAGGCATGGCTTTTCCCGTCCGCCGCATGATGCATGTCCCATACTGTCCGGAGGTACTGCAGATAAAGCGAAGAAACCTCCAGCGGAGAGAGTTTGCTGACCTCTTTCGGAGCCTGCCACGGCAGAATCGGCGCCGCGCGGTTTGCGGCAGAGTAGGAAAGCCATGACTTGGCTGATGCGACCAGTCTTCCCGGACTTTCCGCCCCGCGCTTGCGCGCCAACTCTCCAATCACGAACTTCGGTTCCGCGTCCCAAGGCAAGCGGAGGCTGCCCTTGGGAAAATCCAAGTCGCCCGGAATGTAGAGAAAGGATGGGAGCAATGTCCGGTCGGCTATTTCATTCGGATGGACGACCTGAGGAATGGTGCCAACTTCGATGCGCGCTCCTTCCGAGGCAGCGGCACTTTCACAATATGCCAGCGCGGAATTGGTAGTGCCTAAGTCGATGCCAACGATGAATTGTGAGTCCAACTAAGTCTCCTGTGGCCAGCATTGCGCCACGTGAAAATTGCTTTGGTGTGCGCAGAGGTGCAGGTTTGCTAGGGGACCTCAACCTCTGCCGGGGCCACAATCGCTCTGCCCGTACCCTGCGGCAGTGACGGCAGGGTCACTTCGGTGACGCGCCAGCCGCGATGGCGCAACAAACCACGAATTGGCGGTTCGCCGGTTACATTGCCGACCAGTTTGATAGCTCCCGGATCGAAGCCCACCGGTACGGTGACGGGCTGGTCTTCCTCGGAAGAGAGGATCGGCTCGAGTCTGATATAGCGGTCCAGAACCTGGCGGCATGAAGTGTGAATGCTGCGTACGGCAGCCCCGAGTTGACCGTCAGGGTAGGAAGAAACGTCTTCCTCCAGAAAATCCACAAGCCGGCCATCACGCTGCAACAAAGCCAGCATCTGCACCGCCCGGTCGGGCGATTCAGGGCTCGGCTTGTCGCCTCTGACCTTTGGTGCGGCAGGAGTCACCTTTGCTGCGGTGGCAAGGGGTGCGACTTCTACTTTAGCCCACCCCAGCGCCTGCAGTACGTCCTGCGGGATCTTTCCCTGAAACAGCAGCGAGAAAAAGCAGCGAAACGCAAAAGATAGCCGTGTTGAAAATCCAATCATAGTTATATTTGCTCCGAAGTCCAAGCTGGCACCCGGAAAACACTTTTTATATTCTAAATGCACAGTTGCCCTGCAAAACGCCGTCTCAGTGCTCTGAATGCGATGTTGTCAGCGATAGTCCACGCGAGAGGGTCTGGTTACGGAAATGGCTCACTGTTCAACATATCTCGTATGTTGGCGGTAAGCTTCTCAGGAATCGCGCAATCTTGATCAAACCGGCGACATTGGAGCAACGGACGCCGGAACCTGTGCTGAGTTTTTCGAGGGTCCATACTGTCCGAAGAAACCTTTCCGTCTAGTCATCTCGAGCATGGCGGTCGTGCCGGGGCCATACACCGACGTTGCAGGGAGTCAGCGTCTTTTACAAGAGACACGGCAGGTAGCGTCTTTCACACGTATTCAACTCATTCGTGCCGGCATCGACCTTATGAACACGGCCTACAACTATCTTGACCTCACGCTAAACGGAGGGGATGAAGGTGGTCGCGGACAATTTCTGGGTCCGGCGCCACAAACGAGTACGAGGATTGAGGATAGCGGGCGCAATCCGCAAATTATTCCGGGCAAGAAGTCGGCTTCTGGGAAATCTGCCAGTCATGATTTCTGAGATTCCTCTCGGGCACGCCGGGCATTACAAAGTTGGCTGCGATTTCGGGATCAACGGTAAACGTCCTCGAATCGGCCGCCGGGTCGCTGCTCGTTATTCGCATTCCTTTCCAGTTGAAGGTAGTGCAATCTCGGCACCCGATTTCCCAACATTCGATTGTGCGACTGGTAGGTAATCGAGTGCCGAGCAGCAAATGCTCAGTTAGAGATGAGACCCCCTTTCCCAAAGAGCATCGCCTCTACTTTTGTGGCAGCTTCGTCCTGCATGTGGGGGAGCACGTGAGCGTAGGTGTCCAATGTAAACGCCGCGCTGGCGTGCCCCAACTGCTCCGATACCACCTTGGGCGACACGCCGGCTGCCAATGCGAGTGTGGCTGCCGTGTGCCGCAGATCATAGAGTCTGATCCTCGGTAAATCAGCAGCCTCTAGAATTGACCTGAAATGCTTCGCGAGACCGTCGGCGTTCACCGGATGGCCCGACGCAGTTCTGAAAACTAAGTCAATGCCGTCAGGAAACGGGTTATTCGAAGTTGTCGTCGTCGTTATCGACATATTCAAATCATGAAGAATATCGGCGACCCAACTCTGTAGTTTGATCGGTCGACGGCTTCGCGAGCGCTTCGTATCAGCGAAACACCATCTCCCGTTCAACCTTCGAAGACTGCGAACAACGGAAACTGTTTGTCGCGGCCAGTCGATGTCTTGCCATTTCAAACCTAAGTACTCGCTCGGGCGCATCCCTGTCGCTACCGCCACTGCAAGTACTGGGCCATGCGGAGTGGCCAGCGCGGCCTGGAGAAATACCCGAACTTGCTCCACCGTCAGCGCTTGCATTTCGGGTCTGGGCTGCAGCGGTAGTTTGACGCCATCGGCCGGACACTCCAGTAGTAGACGCCAGCTCACCGCCTGCCGCATAGCCGTCCTCAGCACAGCATGCGTGTAACGGACAGTCCGCGCAGACAGACCACGTTGCATCATCTGCTGGTAGGTGGTTTGAAGGTCCAGAGGACGCAGTGCCATCAACAGTCGTTCGCCTAGGCTTGGGCGAACGTAGCGGCGGAGCATGCTTCGTAATCCTGGCAAGTCTTCTCCCGCACTCTCGGTTTCACAGCCGTCTCAAGCCATCGATCAAGATATTCGTTGAGTGTGATCTTTGCGCCTTCCAGGTCGCGGCCCAAGTCCCGTTCGCGCAGTCTCCGGGTCAGGTATGCCTGTGCTTCCCGCATGGGACCGTCGA
>WNGG01026851.1_pt1 | contig 11540 bp, 10 predicted proteins | sample 5400661 | NCBI WGS metagenome assembly WNGG01 (sample SAMN13153372, study PRJNA577476) | soil metagenome | isolation source: 100 cm soil or saprolite under Garry oak tree replicate 1 | place: USA:California | collected 2016-06-15 | reverse complement strand
TGCCGGTGCCACGCGCGTTCGACCGCGGCCCCCGGCGCGACGTAGCCGAGGGCGGGCCAGTTCGGATTTCGGCCTTCCTTGAGGGCCTTCGCGTACGTCAGGAAGAGGACGAGTCGCTTCACGGCCTGGAAGCCGCGCCGCTTCACCGGGAGGCGGCTCCTCGCCCATCCGAGGAGGTACCGCTCGCGCTCCTCCGCGGACATCGCCGAATAGGCGCGGGGCCGGCCGCCGAGGAAGGCGTTCAACACGGGGTTCTCGAGCGTTCGCAGGAGCCGACCGAACTCGCGACGCCGTCCCGGCCCGACGTACGAATCGATGATCCGCGCGACGTCTCCGTCGACGCCCAGATCGCCCGCGCTCCGGCGGTAGAAGCCGCCCGGATCCGGCGAGACCTCGAGCGAGGGCACGAGGGTGTCCGCGACGAGGCGGAGGGTGCGCCGCTCCGCCACCGACATGGATGCCGCCATCGCGCTCAGGGGCGAATGGCCCCGTGCGGTAAGGTCCTTGCCTCGCGGATGGGCGCATGTATTTATCCGCGGGCGAGGTTCGCGCGCCCGGGGAGAACCGATGTCCGAGTACGAGGCCCTCGCGAAGAACGTGATCCGAAAGACGCTCCGCATCCGGCCGAACGAGAGCGTGATCGTCGAATCGTGGAACCACGGAGCCGACGTCGCCAAGGAGATCGTCTACCAGCTGCGGGCCGTCGGTGCAAGGCCGATGTCTCTCTTTGAGGACGAGGAGACGTACTGGCGATCTGTGGAGACGCTTCCGACGTCGAAGCTCGGCCACGTGTCCGCGTCGGAATGGGCGGCGCTCTCGAAAGCGGACGCATACATTTTCCTCCCGGGACCCGCGGATCTCCCGCGCTATCGGAAGAACCTCCCGAAGTCCTCCGCCGCAGCCGGATACAATTCCGATTGGTACCGTCGTGCGGAGAAGGCGAAGCTCCGGGGGGCGCGGCTTGCCCTGGGCTACGCGAGCCGCGAGCGAGCGGACGCATACGGATTCGACCTTGACGCTTGGCGGTCGATGCTCGTCGACGCGAGCTCCATTGACTTCCTTCCGATTTCCCGGAAAGGCAAGAAGATCGCCGCGCTCTTGTCCCGTGCAGCGGACGTGGAGGTCAGCGCCCCGAACGGGACGCGCCTCGCGTTCGCGCTCAAAGGGCGGGACGCGACCCTCGACGACGGGATTGTCGACGCGGAAGATGTCCGCGATGGCGACGTCATGGCGGGTGTACCGCCCGGTCAGGCGTACGTGGCGCCGGACGAAAACTCCGCGGAAGGCGTCCTCGTCGCAGACCTGCCCGTCGCGTACCTCGGCTCGCTAGTCAAGGGCGTCCGTATTTCGTTCAAGGATGGCAAGGCGACCTGGTCCTCGGAGGAGAACGATGCAGTGATGCGTCCCTCTTGGGACAAGGCGACGGGAGGAAAGGACCGATTGGCGGCTTTGGGGATTGGACTCAATGCCGCGGTCAAGACGGGATTCCTCCAAGACGACCTTGCGGCTGGCGTCGTCGAAATCGCGATCGGCGACAACTCCGAGTTCGGCGGCCGGAACAACACGAACTTCTATCTCGGATCAAAGCTGGACAAGGCGACCGTCCGCATCGGAAAGAAAGTCGTCGTGAAGGACGGCCGTCTCGCGGCGTAACCCAACGAGTCCGTCATTCGCAGGCGCGCGACGCACGACCCTCAGCCTTAAACCGAACCGCCGACCTGAGCGGCAGCACCATGGTCCCAACGTCTGCGGATCCGTCCACACACCATGAGATCGATGACCTCCGGGAGCACGACCGCGAGGTCCTCGAGTTCCTCTCTCAAGATCCATCGTCCCAAGTCGCGTTCCAGGGCTTGCGGCGTCGACTCGGGATCCATCCGGAGCAGCTCTCCCGTGCGCTCCACCGCCTCGCGGACGACGCGCTCGTCGAACGCACGGATGTGGGGTACCGCGTCACCCCAAGAGCGCTCCAGGTCTTGAGCCCAGGGAGCCAACGCCCCGAGGAGCCAGGCGTGACAATCCTGCAGACGTATTTGCCGGCGAACCTCGATCTGAGGGGACTTGTCCAAGCGCTTCGTGGCAGCTGGATCGGGCCCTTGCGGTGGTACGGGCTATCCGAGTTCGCCGATGGGATGCGACTCGCGTGGGCCCTCGAGGACGACACCATCCGACTGGAGACGTTCATCCGCCCCGGACAGCTCGTCGTCACGGCGAACGTCGCGGGTCCGAGCCATCTGGACGACGCGACGCGCCTCGGACACCTCTTGTTCCAGCACATCGCCCGCGAAGCGTCCCGCGAGCCGCATGCCGGAATTAGCGGCTGAGACGTAAGCATCCAACCTCTCGCGGCGACAACGCATACACAATGCCATTACAGTCGGATGGGCGCGGACACCTCGTCCCTATTCCGACGGGCGTGGCTCTCACGAGATTCGCTGGCCTGTACCAGTATTTCTCTGTGTTCTTAGTGGCCACTTTTGGCGCGGACTGTCAAGTCGCCGAGCCTGAAATGCTGTCCCGGGAGGAGTGTGCCCCCAAGTGAATTGCTTTAGCTAAGGATTGGCCATTCCCTGGACATGGTCGGCCCAGGGTCTGTTGACTTGTAGGGGCGCCATGACCACCCCTCAGAGTCAGTCAGGCAAGGAAAGTGATTCGCCGCCCGATCTTGCACAAATGCACTCGCTCGCGCTTCTGCTCGAGGAACTCAGAGCGCGCTATGAGGATGAGGACCTCCGGCGAGAAGGCGCTGACACCAAAGCAAGCATTCTTCTCACGGCCCTAGGAGTCATTATCGCAGTGCTGCTTGCATTTCCTCGACCGGGGATCATTTTCATGACTGTGGCACTCATCTCGCTTGAGTCAGCAGTTGCTGCACTCTTGTCAATCCGTCTGAGAGACTACGATCGGGTCGGGGGAGCTTACGGAGATTTCTACGGCTACGCAAGGCTGTCACAGGTGGATTTCGCTGACAAGTTCGTCTTATCGTACATGAATGCCCTTGAGCATAATACTCAGCAGACGGATAGGAAACAGTGGCTGCTTTCGGTGTCATACAATCTCCTAATTGTGACACTGTTCGGCCTTGCGGTCTTGGCGATCCTTGGCGGAGTGGCTCAATAGGCCGTTCCACACCGATCGCAAAACCGCTTCTCTGATGTCGAAATCCTCACAATCGTGTGAGGTTTCTGTACATCGACGGTGAGCGCCTTAGACAGTGGCCTAATCTCACCCACTGACTGGCAGGCAGAACAGAGCCCCATTACCAAGACTGTATCTCGTGGCCGCGAGATAAACCTGGGCATGGGATGACGAGATTGGGCTGATTGGAATAGACTTTGGCGAGCCGAAAATGAAACGGACCAGCAAATGGATCTCGACTACTAGTCAGAGCACATTCCCGCATCGATCGCATCGCGCAGACGTCTCCTTGGGTCCTCCATGCAGGGTAATTGGCTTCGGCTCGGGATGATGTCTGTGCACTCTCGTTGTACTCCCGAATAAGTTCTTGCACTTGGAACAGAGCGCCATTCGAGTACCGCTAACGGGATCTACGTAATAGGTTAAGCTTGTCGTGGTCCTAAGCGCGAACCGACCGGGGTTGTCTTACCGTGAGGAGCTCGAGGAATGATCTCGACAAATTGTTTCAACTCCAAGAATCTGAGCGCGCGGCGCGTATTGAACCGAGTCTTTTGAGAGTCGTCGATCGGGGCTGGTCCCAACCCTGGAATTCTGAACGATTGCACAGAGTCTTCATATGAGAGATTCTCGCTTTCCAAGGGATGGAGGGGTTCACGACATGACAGACGACTGGGACCGCCACCTCGAAGAGTACAAGCTCTGTGAGGAGGCAAGGCATCACCACGAAAGGACTATGTGGCAATTGCTCGGATTTTACCTCGCCGTGACGGGAGTCCTACTGAACTTCTGGCTTCAAGCGGACCCATACACCGAAGTGGCGCAACGGAGCGATTCATTCTTGATCCTGTTCATTCCCTTGTTCCTGGGAATATTCACGGCTGGAGCGCTAGTCAAACACAAGTTCTTCTGGAGACTGGAGCTGCGAAGATCGGTTGAACTCGAGAAGCTTCTCGATTTCCAGCGCGAGCGAGTGTTCCTGCAGGAGTTATACTCACGTCCTCTAAGGTACCTTAGATCGGGTGAGATGGCGCTTCTGGCGGTCGTTCTCACGGTTGTCGGAATCGGCTACCTAATAGGAAGATCCCTATGGTTTAAGCCCCCAACGGCTCCAGGAGGAATCTTCTGGTTTCCAATCTACGTCGCTGCAATCCCCGCCGGAATGACTGCCTACGGCGCCTATAGAATTCTGAAGGTCGACAGAGAAAGAACCCTCGAGGACGCCACTCCTCGGCGTGACCGAACGAGAAAGTTTTGGATCTTGACCGCGATCGGGATCGGCATTGGAGCCGTTGCATCCGTTCTACTCGGGTGGAGCTTAGAGTTGGCGCGGGCAGCCGTTCCATTTGGCGTGGCCGTGGTGCCGCTGTGGTTGGGACTCTGGCAAGCCCAAATTTCGTTGGCGCTCCTGATTCTGCAACTGGGAATGTTAGCCCACTTCGAGCCGCGTCGCAAATCCGACCCTCAACAGGGCGGTCCCGCTCCGCACGACAAGTAGCCTCCGCCCTCGTTCGCAGTGGACACTCTGCGTGGCAATCGCGCCGTAACGTGACAGTGGCTCCCGAGAATCAACGACTCAGCGGACGTCTGGGTCCTCACCTATCGCGGCAGGGCTGTCTCTATCCGCAGTGTTGATAAACCCAAGCATGGTAAGGCAAACGGCATCCGATGGCCTCAGAACTAGAACTCGCAGCCGACGAGACCTACTTGCGAGAAATCTTCGATGAAGTTCAGAAAGAGGCGAAGAAACAACGAATTCGCGATGCAGTTGACCACGAGGACTTCAGGGCGAATCTTGACTTGGAAATCCCCCGAATCTCAAGAGAAATGCTTTCTGGAAGATACGCAACGAGCGGGCTCCTTCGGGCAGATATGGCCAAGTCCGCTTACAGTGAGAGACCCATAGCGATTCCGTACATCGAGGACGCCATCGTGTATCATGCGCTTGCCCGTTTCATCCAGAATCGCGTCGATCCTCGACTCTCGACGATGTTGATGAGCAATCGATTGAGAACTACCGAGGAGGAGATTCCGGGAGAAGACGAACTTCCGGAACGTCTAAGAGACGAAGAATATTGGTTCATAAGCTGGCCTCAGTTCATGGGATCAGCGGAGACTCTGGCGACCCAGTACAAGTTCGCGCTCCTTCTTGACGTCGCCGTCTATTTCGAGAATATAGATTACTCCATCCTCAGAGCGCTTATTTCAAAATACGATATCAACGATCCTCGCATTCCGAACTTGCTTCTGGAACTTCTCAATGCCTGGGCATGGAGAAGCCCAGATGGGTTCTCCCGTTCGAGAGGGCTTCCCCAGAGTCCAGATGCATCTTCGATACTCGGCTCGCTCTATTTGGACCCTGTCGATAAGATCTTGGAATCGATCCTTTCCAAGGTCGGCGGCAAGGCCCTGCGCTGGATGGACGGATACAAGATCTTCGTTAACGACTTCGACCTGGGAGTGCGAGTAGCGCGGGAGGTTGGTAGGGCCGTCAGAGACTTGATGCTCAACCTAAACGAAAGCAAGACGGTTCTCATGCCTGGACCCTTCAAAGACACCGAGCTAGTAGAAATTGAGTTCTTGTTCACAACGCCGGGAAAGGAGATTCTCGAAGTTGCGACGCTAGTGAATCGTGCAAAAATCAAAGGAGACAAAGCAATTACACGACTCCGCGCGTCGCTGGGGAGTCTTTGGAAGGACGACGACGCAGGAATCTGGGGAAGGTATACACAGGTCGATCTTTGGAAACGGCCTCATCTGACTGACAAGGTAATGCTCTATCTCGTTGCGTTTCCTGATCGGTTGAAGATTGCCTCGGGAATTCTCGACGACCTCCGGACCGGAAAGTGCAAGTCAGACTATCAGGAAGCGATTATCCTGCGCTCGCTTGGAGATATGCATTATGAGAGCGATGACCTGAGGTCACATCTTTGGGGCGTAATCACGAATGCTCAGCGGCATTGGTATCTCAGGTGCCAGGCCCTTTACCTCATGGGAAAAGTGGGTCGGGCTTCTGATTTGATAGGGCTCAAGAAGATTTTCGAGAAGCTCGGACACACCTATGAGAAGCGTTACTGCGTGGCGGCGTGCACCCGCTTGGACAAGCAAGATCGCGAGGAGCTGTACGAGCTCGGGTCTACCGCAGCTGATTTCCGTTTGTCGCGCCTCATTTCTTACTTCAGACGGCTGACGGCAAGTCAGGAGACCTGTCGCGCGACGCTGGACGAGATTCACTACAGAACGAAGTGGAACGAATATCTCTATCAGCTTCACCTCCTCCGCGACTTTCCATCAAGAGATGTTCAGGTTCACCTTCGTGATCAGATTGCCGAGAGACAGAAACACTTGGCCGATCCCGTCCTCAAAGGAATCCTTTCAGATCTTCAGAAAGCCGTCGGCCTGAACATCCTGCGACTTTAGACTGCATGTCGAGAGCGAGCAGATCGATTGCTTTCGCCACGTTGCCTAAGGCCTACATCCCTGTCACGCTGTGAGGGGGAAGGCGCCCACCACACGAATGGTAGGACTTGCGTCGAAGCGTCATGACCAATGTATGGAAGAGCGGGATACCTCCGTACGCTCCGATGGCTGCACGCTTATCTATTCGAAGGTTCCTCCCTGAGCAAACATGTCGCTTGCTGACGAGGAGCCATTCAAACTATTCGATGTGCCGCAGATCGTGTCGGAAAACCTGAAAGACTTGGACATCGCGTTGGGACAAATGGGCGAGGTGCTCGCCACAATTCTTGGTCTCATTAAAGAACTCGAATCAAGCCCGGTTCAGGGTGAGCGTGAGGTTCTGGCGATCCTGGGAAAGAAACTGGAGCAATCGTGGGAACTGTACTTGTTGCTGGAGGAGACCATTGAAGCGTTTCCGGCGATTCATCGGGCGATCTACTACGGACCGTTTCGAGATTCGGTGTGGTCCAAGGTACCCGTTGTGGAGACTCCACGTGGAAAAGCGTTCGCCGCTCGTACTACCAGCGTGTTCGAGAGCTTTCTCGTTCACTGCGAGTCTGTGTTGGACCACCTGTTTCGGACGGTTTCCCAGCCAAGGCACAACCCTCCGCCATGGATTCTGAACCTCCAAAGCATGGGGGAGCTGATTTCACTCCACGGCCGAGAACCCGAGAAGTTCAACTCGTCCGAGGGGAGCCTTTCCTTCGCCGCAATCGAGAGTATCACCGAACACTTCGACGCACTTGACGATGTCAGAGCGTATCGTAACTTTGTCGTCCACCACGGAAGCATACCCCTCCGCAGCACGGTCGTCCGGACGCCTTCCGGTTACCTCGATGGCCGAGTGACCGGGTCACGCGTACGTCGTGTCGCAGCTCGCGAATGGAAGATCTCGGATGACGAGTTGGGGTGGTTAGGAGGATTTGATGTGGCACTCTTTTCACGGTACGCCCTATGGCGGGTCCTCACCGTCTGCGAGGTCGCTCTCACCCGATTGCTCGGCAAAGTCCCCGGCAAATTCCCGAGATAATGTCCTCACCACCCACGTGAGTACGGGGAAACTCCCGCTTCGCGTCCTCAGAGACCATAGGCATTATGACGCCGCGAATCTCACACGGCCGTGCGGTACCGCGTTAACAGAAGAGCGTCTCGCTCGACGACTCGCTTGTGGCGTACGAAGGTTTCCTTGCTAAGGCCTGCCTCCTTTGCCAGGACCTTGTTAGATTTCTTGAGTGCGGGATCGACAGTTTGATCCTCGGCGTATTTCATCAACACGGCCTCGACTCGAGCCTTTGTCGCGGCACTGCGGCGAGTGGAGGATGGCTTCGATATCCCTTCGACAGCCCTTGCCAGGTCCGCTTCGCCCACACGCCCGCGCCCTCCAAGCTCTACGATGTCGAGGCTCTTGTCTTGGAGAACTCGCACGATGTAATACCGCAATCCAGCAGTGAGCAAGATTTTCGCAATCCGTCGTTGGGGCCTGCTCAGTTTGTCCATTCCCCATTTCACCTCTATCGCCACTGGGGGCGTGCTCAACACCGCAAAGTCAGGCCAACCGGCCCGACAGATTTTGTCGGCCGTCGCGTACTTCAGAAGGAACTCCCTGACTTCGGCTTCGGCTGGCGTGAGGGCAAGCCCTTGTTTGAGGTCCATATGATTCTCCCGCTGGAAGGAAACTCTGCACGAAACAAGGACCTATCGGCGTGGCGGCCTTCGTTCTTGGCTTGTGTTCGCCGTTAGACCCTCGCCTGTCGCTCTGAAGGGGTCCAACGACTTCGGCGGAGTCGCGCCATCGAACCCAGGCAGACGATTGCGCCATGACGTGACTATGGCGGGCTGTAGAGGTCTGACGCTCCCTGGATCGGTTGGCCCGAGCGACCGGCAGTTCCGCCTTCACGCGATTCGTCGCTGGAGTCACCGCGGAATCAGCCTTTGTATTGGACGTCAAATCCGAGCTTCGCGAGAACTCCTTTCGCTGATACGCTGTTGAATAGGGAGAGATCCACACCTGTGAGATCACCAACGATGAGCTTTGGCGGGATCTCGACACCGCCATGCACGATGTAGTAGTTCCTGGGGCTCCGAATCACCTGCCCCTTGATTTTGTCTAGATGCTCAAGGACTTGGCTTCTAGTGATCGCGACCGGCTTGCCGCCCAGTATACCTCGGTACTCTGGATTGGCAGACTCCTCCGAGCTAGCCTTTGGCACTCGACCACACTTATCGAGTGGCACCTTCACCTGATCGCCAATCTCGAACCCGAAGACCTCCAGGAGCGGCCTGGGCACCACGATTGCGGCATCTTCCCCATATCCAACGATTCTGAGAGTCGCATCCTTCATTTGTCAGACCCCGCCTTGCGGTAATCGCCGGCCACTACTAATACCTACCCATGTACACCTTTTCACCCGTTTATGACTTGCGTTCCATCCTGAGAGGCTCAATTCGCGTCTCAGGTATCGGTACATTCGCAGACCTCGCCGGAAACCTAATTCAATCCTCCCCAATTTCACGAGGGAGGACGACGTTGGAGCCGCCAAGCACATCAGAGTTCGACCAGAACTTGGTCGTAGGGGCAGCTGCCAAAGAGATGGTCCGAGCCCTTCTGGAATCATGTGGATACGCCGTTCTTCCGTTTGGCTACGAAAACGTATTGGCGGGCGTCAGGCCGGAAATCGGAGACCGTGAGCGTTTTGGCCGCGGCGACCTTGTCGAGCGTATCCGCTCCATGCCCGACCTCCTGGTGCTTGGCGAAAAGGAATTGTACTTGGTAGAAGTGAAGTTCCGCGCTGGATCCGTAAGAAGAGGATACCAGAGGATTCGGCTCAGCAATTGGGAGCTAGCTCGATACCAAAAGTACTGGCCCGAATCAGTCCTGACTGTGGTTAGTCCGTTCCGTGACGGTTTCCACGTTCAGCACGTCGAGCAGCTCTCTCCGCGGGGCGAATTGGATGCTGCAACCGAGTTCTCCTACGACGACTTCCTCCCCATCGAAGCGATCTTCAAACAGGCCGAAGGTGGCGACTTCGGAGCCTTTTCGCAGGGAATAGAAAACCTGGCGAGCCTCTGGGACGGGTTCCCACGACGCCGGAGATACCGCGGACGAGGTCGATAATAGGTCCAAAGCTTCGGGCCTGAGTTCTTTCGGTATTCGAAGGAGGCATTAGCTGTGAAGTGCCACAGTTGCGCAAGTCAGCTATCAAAGGCCTTGCGGACTCTGAGAATGAGAACAACGTCTGCGTCATCAGCACCATAGTTCCCGTGCCCGAGATCCACAAGGCAAGGCAAACAAATTCGCATCCGCTGCGGTAGGGGGCATCTTTAAGTCCATAAAGCCTCTGTTCACGGCGCATTGCTGTGGTCTGAAGAGTCAAGTGGGCATCGGAGGCTTCGAGAACTGGTCGTGCGAATACGATCAGACCCACGCTACAATTCGCTCCTGGAGGAATTCTGGAAAGCAGGTTCATCTGTTCAACAGCTGTTGAGCCTTCCTCGTGAGCGCCTTCATCCCCGGGCCTCCGCTATACTCAACACGCCAATTCCTCGCGTCTTCGACTTCCGCCTTCCTTATTTCCCCTTCGCGGAACCGGTGAGCTACGAACTGCTCGTGGAGCATGATGGTCTCGCCAAAGTACCGGCCGACATGCAAACAGAAGTGGACGACAGCACTGAGGAGGAAGAGGAGGATCCTTTCGAGTTCATGAGTGACAAGGAAATACGGCGAACAGTCGCGCACGGCGTGATCCTGACGATCCGAAACAATCCCGCCCTGCTGAGATGCGTTACCTCGCCTGATTACGACTGGAACATGATGCTCCGTGAGACGAAGGACTTGTCTGAGGTGAACTTGGACTTCCTCCAAAGTACTGATTTCTTTGAGAGGTTGCAGGAGTCTGCCCCACTGAAGATAACCCCGGAAGACAAGGATGTCGACAAACTCCTGAAACGGGTCGCCCGGCACCTTATGGAGCCGTTTCGACGAGATCCGCTGTTTCTCTTGCGGTTTTTCGGAGAGAAGCTAGACAGGTTGGGCAGCATACAAGAATTCCTCCGAGACAAGCTCCCGGCCTACTTGCGGTTTCTGGGTCTCGCCTACGACGTTTATCGGGATGCGCTGCAACAATTGGCAAAGCGCGACCTTTTGGTGAGTTACGGAGGTGTCCTTGCGTGTCGCGTCTGTGAAGAAGCTGATTCGCGTTCAACCCTGTTCAGCTTCTCCAAGTTGCCAACAGACGCACTTCGCACGGATTGCCCGAGATGCGGCGAGACGATGGAAGCCGCAATCCTCTACGGAATTGACGACTTGTTGTACGACCTAATCGCTTTTTCTGATGGATTCCTCACGGTTGCACTGGCTTGGCTTTTCGAAAATGACCACGTGGATTGGCGATACTCGATTCCCACTCCCGGAAGCGAATGCGACTTTGTGATCAGGAAGCAGGGCGTCGCGGCCGCTATCGAGGTTAAGATGCTCGACTCCCGGAGTAGCCTAGCTAGCTCGCGGATACGTGAAGGGGTGCGTCAGGCCGTTGACGCCGCAAAGTACCTTGACACCACGGAGGCGTGGTTAATATTTCAGGGGCCGAGAACGAAGAGCCCGGATGGAAGTCTTGACCAGACACCCCAGAAGAGTTCAGGTGTGAGCCTCGTTGAGTTTGGCAGGGTACCGCAACTGTTGGAATCGTTCGGGCTTGGAGCGCGCCCCTCTAGACGGCGATGACCGCGGGCGGACGAGAGGCCAGGTTCCGTCCCTCTCGGCGGTAACAACGAGATGAACAATAGGTGTGAATCATTACCCCAATAGCACGAGGCGCAGAACCTGCGCGGCGAAAGCGACGCCGAGTCCACCAATCGCTCCTGTCACAATCCGCAGGGGATTCGTACTGTGCCGTAGCCCGGCAAGCTGCGAGAGACCGTCTACCAATAACGGTGCAACGAGAAGCAAG
>WNGG01009172.1_pt1 | contig 11540 bp, 6 predicted proteins | sample 5400661 | NCBI WGS metagenome assembly WNGG01 (sample SAMN13153372, study PRJNA577476) | soil metagenome | isolation source: 100 cm soil or saprolite under Garry oak tree replicate 1 | place: USA:California | collected 2016-06-15 | reverse complement strand
AACGCTCTGTTCATGCCGCTCTTGATCGGCTCGGCGGTGTCGGTGGCGACCTTTTGCGCGAGCGCGGTAAGTTCCTTGCCCTGCTCGGTGTATGCCTCGAACTGCTTGCGCGCGTGCACGCTCGACAGCTCGATTACTTCCGACAACGTCTTCGCAGTGATCAACTCGCCGGCAAAATCGAACGCAGCATTGGTGTTCACGCGCGCCGCCTCGATGACCTTGAGGCCGTAATCGGAAGCGCCTCGGGTCGCCGTCGAATAGGTGGTCTCAAGCACATCGGTGGCCTCTTCGGCCGCCGCCTTCATCTTCTCGTAGGTGTCCTTGCACTGCGCAACGCCGCGCTCGGCGAATTCACGGAATGCTGCCGGCATCTCGACCTTCGGAATCTCGAACTTCGGGATTTCGAATTTTGGCATTTCGAATGCACTGGTCGATGGCTTGCTTGTCTTCACTCTGGGGGGAGTTGTGGTTGTGGCTTCCGCCATGACACGATCCTTGATGTCGTTCTTCACTCGTGGGGCTGTCTCACTCACGGAGAATTTTTTTGCTTGTGGCATCGCCGCCCGTTGCACGCTGCCTGTGTCCATTGTCCCGGGCCATACGCCATACGCTTCAGGCCCAAGCATTTCCGTAGCCTTATATAGCACCCATTTTGGTGCATTGCAACAGAAATTATTGCAACGCACAAATAGGCGCAACACGCTGGTTGTGCAGGGTTTTGGCATACGCTTCAGGCCCAAGACCTCGGCGCCGTCTTTCGCCTTCATGAGCTTCTGGGCGAAATCGAAAGTCGCCTCGACGTTCTGCTCGGCATAAGAGATTGATTTCTGAGCGATCTCGGTGGCGCCGCTCTGCGCGGCCCGGGCACTTCCTTGGAACTGCCCGACGGCCTTGGTGGCGGCCTCGACAAAGCCTTCGAAAGCTTGGCGCGCCTGCGCCACGCCACGTTCGGCAAATGCGCGCATTTCACCGGGCATCGCGAATTGTTCGAATGGATCCTTGGCCATGGTACGCTCCTTGTTTCGAGTTCCCTTATCAGTCCAATTGCCAGTCCCATTGCCAGCCCGAGGACTGCGGCGGTCGGAAAAATGGCCGGGCGCCCTGACGCTCGTGGCTGTTCGCCCATGGCAGTTAAGCATGGCAGTTAAGGTTATCCCGGGTTCTCGCATTAGGCCACGGCCGGCTGGCATGGACGCTGCAAACGCCTCGGACTATTAAGAATCCCTGTAGCAATTGAGTTCCGTTAGCATGTCCACGGTGGGGAGTGAGCGTGCGGTATTGCGTCATCCGCGACTTGCGTCGCTGGCGACGCGAGAGTGGCCAGCTTGGCTATGGAGCGCCGACGGCTCACGGATATTGTGGGCGAACGCGGCCGGGGCCGCGATTTTTGGGGCGGGAACGGCGAGCGCCTGCGCCAAACAGCGCTTTGATGCCACCGAGCTTCCCGCCGCCCAGGCGATCCGTCTAACTGCGACGCTGCCGTCTGGCGGCCAAGAGCGCCTCGAACGATTGCGTGGCTTCGGTGCCACAATGGGCCGGCCGCTGACCTGCACCTGTTCGCGCATTGTTGCCGAGGACGGCAGAGGCGCAGTGCTGATCGCGGCGGCCGAGCGAGCGGGGCCGGTGCTGACGCTCACCGAACGGGTGCGACGCCTATTCGACGATGAGGACGAAGCGATTGCGGTCTTTCTGCCCGATGGCCAGCTGCTCTACAGCAATGCCGCGGGACAGAAACGGCTTGGCGGCGCCACCGGGTTGGATACGCCTGGGCTTGAGACTGCCGCCACCGCCCTGCAAACCGGCACGGCCAGGGACAGCACGCGCCTGAACGGGGAGCCCTGCGAAGTTCTCGCCGCTCGTCTCGGCCAAGACTCCAGCACCGTTCTGCTCGTCATTATGCAGAAACCAGCCGCGGCGCTTGCCACGCCAAATGTTGCGGCCGATGCTGCGGCCATGACGGCGCCAAGGAGCAAGAGGCCGGCCGCGCCGGCCGCTGCGGCAGCAATCGCCCCGGAGCCCCGAGCGCGGACTGCGGATCCCGTATCCATGCCGGACCGCCGCCACCCATTGCGCTTCGTCTGGGACATGGACGCCGATGGACGTTTCACCGTCACTTCGGACGATTTTATCCAACTCGCCGGGCCGCGCGCCGCGTTGTTCGGCCGGCCTTGGCGGGAAATTGCCGCCGCGCTGCAGTTCGATCCGAACGATCGGGTGACCCGCGCCGTAGCTACTCGCGAGACCTGGAGCGGCATTACCCTTTGGTGGCCGGTGGGTTCCGATCAAGAAGCCGATCTGCGGCTGCCGATCGAACTTTCCGGGCTCCCCATATTCGATCGTGACCGCAACTTTCGCGGCTATCGCGGATTCGGCGTCTGTCGCGATCTCGGCCGTCACGCAGATGCGCGCACAGACCGTAAGCGGGAAACGCTCCGCGACAGTCCGGCAGCAATCGCCGATAAATCGGGCGACCGAGAACCGGCAATCGCTGATGCAGCCACCGCGGCGCCGGGAACGGCGCCACCGGCCGCCGACTCGGCTCTGGCGAATGTAGTGCCGTTTCGGCCTGCTTCGCAGGCAGAGCCAAAGACCGCGCCGACCCTTAGCCCGGTCGAACGCAGAGCGTTTCGCGAATTGGCGCAAGAGCTGACGTCACGGCTGCGTGGCGGACAAGCTCCCGCGCCAGTCGAGATCATTGAGGATGTGCCGGCAGCGAGCCAGGCGCACAATGAAGTGCGCGGTGAAGCGCTAAACCAAGAAGCGCTGAACCAAGAAGCGCTAAACCAGGAAACGCTGGGCCAACTGGAGCTCGCCCAGGTGTTGAGCCAAGCGCTCAACCAGGAGCCTAATGAAGATCTAAGCCAAGATCCGAACCAAGATCCGAACCAAGATCCGAGCCAAGATCCGAGCCAAGATTCGACCGAACATCCGACAGAAGAGCCGAGCGATGAGCAGCCCGAACTGGCCGCGCCTTCTGGTGGTGCGGTCGGTGAGCAGGCTTTGCTCGATCGAATCCCGATCGGTGTTCTGGTCTACCGCCACGACAAGCTCATTTACGCCAATCGGCATTTTTTGGATTTGAGCGGCTATGCCGATCTCGCCGCGATCGAAGCGGACGGCGGACTGAACAGACTATTCGCCGAACCTAGTGCCGAGGCGCTCGCGGATAGTGCCGGCGCGCAGGCGCTGGCGATCGTTACGCAGCAGGGCGACCGGCTGCCGGTCGAGGGGCGGATGTTCAAAGTGCCCTGGAGCGGATCGCCAGCAATCGCCCTCATCATCACCACTGGCCAAGATCAGCCTGGGACAGCCCGGCAGGCGCAGAGTGCAGTTGAGGAAGAATTGCGCGATGCCAAGCGCGACGTGCTGCACGCCGCCTGCGCGAAGGCCGAATTCGTCGCCAAGATCAGCCACGAGATCCGCACGCCGCTGACCGCCATCACCGGCTTTGCCGAGGCTATCATGGCCGAACGCTTCGGGCCGATCGGCAATGAGCGCTATCGCGAATATATCAAGGACATCCACGCCGCCGGCGCGCATCTGTCCTCGATGCTCAATGACTTGCTCGATCTATCCAGGATCGAAACCGGACGCATCGACCTGACCTTTGCCAATGTAAATCTGAACGATCTCACGCAGCAGTGCGTCGGCATCATGCAGCCGCAGGCAAATCGCGCGCGTCTGATCATCCGCACTGCGCTGAGCTCCGGCCTGTCGCCGGTCATGGCCGACGAGCGGGCGTTGCGACAGATCGTGCTGAACTTACTAACGAATTCGATCAGGTTCACTGGCCCTGGCGGCCAGATCATTGTCTCGACGGTACTGTCCGATGCGCACGAGGCAGTGCTGCGCGTACGCGATACGAGTGCGGGCATGAGCGAAAAGGATATTGAGGCGGCGCTGGAGCCGTTCCGGGACATCGCAACCGCCGCGAGTTGGGGCTCTGGGGGGACCGGCTTCGGGCTGCCTTTGACCAAGGCCTTGGCCGAGGCCAACCACGCGCATTTCCGGATTAAAAGCGCGCCGGACGCCGGAACGCTGATTGAGATCGCGTTCCCGCCGAACCGTCTCGTTGCCGCTTAATTCCGGCCGGCCGCCGCGTAACATCATTTTGGTCGAGCTTTTGCCGAGATTGGCGGCGATGCTAGCGGACATGTATGCGGCGACCCAACTCCGCCGACTGGTCCACGCTCTACTTCTTGTCGGCTTTGTCTTTGCTCCACTGGCAGCGCGCGCAGCCGACGTCGATTTGCTGCTGGTGCTGGCAGCCGACGTGTCACGCAGCATCGATGCCGCAAAATTCCAGCTGCAGCGCGATGGATATATTGCCGCTGTCTCCGACTCGCGGGTGCTCGATACGATTCGCGCCGGCCGCACCGGACGGATTGGACTGACATTCATCGAATGGTCGGGGGTCGGCGCGCAACGTGTGGTGATTGATTGGATGGCGATCGGCGACGCCGCTTCGGCAAAGGAGTTCGGCGATCGTTTACTCGAATCGCCGCGTTCGTTCGCCGACCGCACCTCGATCAGTGGCGCCATCGAATTTGCCATGGCCCAGCTGGCGCGGGCGCCGTTCAGCGGGGCGCGTCAAACCATCGACATTTCGGGCGACGGCACGAACAATTCCGGCCGCGATGTAGCCGAGTTACGCGATCAAGCCTTGGCGAAGGGAATCACGGTGAACGGGCTCGCGATCCTCAGTGAAACTCCACTGCCATGGAATCCGGAGCACACCAATCCACCCGGCGGTCTGCAGCACTACTACCGCAACAACGTCATCGGCGGCCCAGGCGCATTCGTCATGATAGCCAAGAATTTCGACTCTTTTGGTGAGGCAATTATCAGCAAGATCATCGCGGAGGTTGCCCAAGCACAGGAACCACGCTCGCAGGAGCCGCGGCGGCAGCGGGCCGCGACGCGCTAACATGGCCGAGGCCGCGAACGTAGTTTTGCTGCCGCGCCCTCTTATTCGCCTCAAGCATGCCCAGAAACCACGCCCACAAGCCACGAAAGCGACACAGACGCCCGCCATGTTCGCACGCTATCTGCGCCCCGGTATATTCGACGGTCCTCATAGCAATCGGAAAAGCGTCCCGTGAACGCGGCTATTGGCACCAAACGCCTTGCGATTGCCGCCGCCGCTCTCATTGCGGCGGCATTCGTTGTGCTAATCGGCTTTGCTGCGTTCTTGCCGGCCGCTTCGGTTCGGGACGCGGTAAAGGCGGAAATCCGCGCCGTGACCGGTCTCGATCCGGCACTTGGCGATGACGTCTCATTATCGCTGTTTCCATCCGGAAGCGTACGCTTTCACAACGTGCGTCTCGCCAATGAGGCCGCCGGCGAACCGGTTGCCACCGCAGACGAACTGATCGCGCGGTTGCGATATTTTCCCTTGCTGGCGGGTCATATCGAGATCGCCGACGTGACGCTCGTTCGCCCCGTCATCAAGGTTGCCTTTTCGGCCGCCGGCGAGTCGAATTGGTCGGGCCTGATTTCATCGCTGGCTCGTGCGCTCCAGCCGCATTCGGATCGCACCGCCTCATTTTCGGAAATTGGCGTTCAGAATGGCACGGTCATCGTCTATGACGGCGGCAGCGATGCAACCGAACGGCTGGAGGGCGTTGACTTTCAGGTTGCTTGGCCCTCGATTTCACGCAGCTTCGGGGCCAACGGCCATTTCTCGTGGCACAATGAGAAGGTCGAGGCCAGCCTGACGCTGAGCGACTTCCTGGCGGCGCTCACTGGCGAGCGTTCAGGTCTTAAAGTCCGGCTGGCCAGCGTCCCGCTCACGCTCGCGTTTGATGGTGCGGCGAGCGACGAACCAACGCTGAAGATCCAAGGTACGCTTGGCGTCGAAGCGTCCTCGCTGCGCGAGGCCCTACGCTGGATCGGCAATGATAAGCTACCGTTTGGCGGTTTTGGGCGCTTTGCGTTGCGGGCGCAAAGCGACATCGGCGGGCGCGTCGCGTCGCTCTCTAACGTCAATGTCGAGCTTGACGGCAACAGCGCGGAAGGCGCGCTCACCATATCGGCCGATCCGCATCGCTTGGTACAAGGCACGCTGGCGGCCGACGCGCTCGATCTGACGCCCTATGTTTCCGGCATACGGCTCCAAGCGCGCAACGAACGAAATTGGAATCAGCTGCCGATCACGCTGGACGGCTTCAACGATTTAAGTCTCGATCTTCGCCTGTCAGCGGCCAACATAAAAATATCCAGCGCTCGACTGGGCCGCACCGCTGTCGCGGCGACGGTGCGCGATGGCAAGCTCAACATCACCGTTGGAGAATCGCAAGTATTCGGCGGGCTCGCCAAAGGCAACCTTGGCCTCGCCAACGCAGCGGGCGGCGTTGCAGTTACCTCGCACATGCAGTTCGCAGACGTCGATTTGGACAATTGCCTCGGACAGGTCTTCGGGTTGCACAGGATCGAAGGCCGCGGCACCCTAACCGTCAATCTCGACGGCACCGGCGACTCGGTGTTGGCGGTCACGCACGCGCTCAATGGCGCGGCATCGCTAAATGCAGGCTCGGGCGCGCTGACCGGTATCAATATCGAGCAATTGCTGCGCCGCCTCGAGCGCCGGCCGCTCTCCGGCAGCGGTGATTTCCGCAGCGGCCGCACGCCGTTCGATCAGCTCGCGATCAGTCTCAAAGTCAACCAAGGCGTTGTCTCAGTTGACGACATGCGCATCGTCGGCCCGTCGGTCCGTCTCGCCGTCAGCGGACAGGCTTCGTTGCCGACCCGCGATCTCGATCTTAAAGGCATTGCCACGCTGGTATCGAGCACAACCACCGATGAATTCGTGCTGCCATTTGTGGTGCAAGGTCCGTGGGACGATCCGATCATGCTGCCCGATGCGCAAAGCCTGATCCGCCGCTCGGGGGCTGCCGCACCGCTCCTCGGCGCGGGAAGGACTTACAATGCCGGCGATGCGGTGCGCTCGGTCATCGACCAATTAATGGCGGCGCCACCCACATCCGCAACGTCGCCGAGTGTGTCGCCGGCCGCAACGCCGGCGGTGCCGAACTCTTCGCAATGATTGATCAGTGGTGCCGGGTCGAAACAGCCTGCGACAGCAGCGGTCGTGCGCGGTCTCAGATTTGTGCTTCGACGCGCACCGGCGCACCGCGCGCCGCATTGAGCTTGGTGAGAATCGAAGCGGCAAGCACCGCAATTCCAACCACCGCGACGACGATGCTGCACACCGCGTTCATCTCCGGACTGACGCCGAGACGAACTTCGGAATAGATGCGGATCGGCAACGTCGTCGCGCCGGGGCCGGTCGTGAAACTGGCAATGACAAGATCGTCAAGCGACAGCGCGAAAGCCAGCATCCAGCTTGCCGCGATCGCCGGCAGGATCAGCGGCAAGGTCACCACCAGAAAAGTCCGCACTGGTGATGCGCCGAGGTCCAGCGCCGCCTCCTCAAGGCTCATGTCGAAATCGAGGAGCCGCGACTGAACAACGACCGCGACAAAGCACGTCGCCATCGTGGTGTGGGCGATGACGACCGTCCAGAAACCGCGCTCGACTGAAACAGCAACAAACAAAAGCAGCATGGACAGGCCGGTGATCACCTCCGGCATGACCAGCGGCGCATAGATCATCGCGGCAAACATTAGCCGGCCGCGAAAACGACCGAACCGAATCAGCGCTATTGCGGCGAGCGTCCCCAAAAATGTCGCGACGCATGCCGAGATGAGGGCAACGCGAAAGCTGATGGATGCTGCCTGGAGAAGCGACGCGTCCTGCGCCAGGGTCGCATACCAGCGCGTCGACCAGCCGCCCCACACCGCGACCAGGCGCGACGCATTGAACGAATAGATGACCAGGATGACGATCGGCAGATAAAGAAAGCCGATACCGAGGACCAGAGTCGCGATGTTGAATGCCGATAATCTTCGCATCTCAGGTCCGCTCCATGCCGCGCATGGTCTGGTGCTGGAAAACCACAATCGGCGTGACCAAGAGGCACACCAGGACGATGGCAACGGCCGAGGCGGTCGGCCAATCCTTGTTGGCGAAAAATTCGCTCCAGATCGCTTGACCGATCATCGCCGTCTGTGAGCCGCCGAGCAGATCGGGAATGACGAATTCGCCGACGATCGGGATGAAGCACAACAGCGCGCCTGCGACCACGCCCGGCGCCGATAACGGCAAGGTGACCATCCAGAACGTCCGCCATCGCGGGCAGCCGAGATCGGCCGCCGCTTCGAGCAGCGATTCGTCCAACTTCTCCAGCGCCGCATAGAGCGGCAACACCATAAATGGCAGATAGGAATAGACGATGCCGATATAGACCGCCGTGTTAGTCGACAGCCAAACCAGCGGTTCGCGCACGATATGGAATGCGAGCAATAGTTGGTTGAGCAGCCCATCGTGCTGCAGAATGTTCATCCACGCATAGATGCGGATCAGAAACGAAGTCCAAAATGGAAGAATGACAAGCACCACCAAGACGGCCTGCACTCGCCGCGGCGTGCGGGTAATCGCATAAGCGATGGGATAGCCGATCACCAGCAGCATCAGCGTGGAAAACGCTGCAATCTGCAGGCTCTTCATGTAGGACAGGACGTAGAGCGGATCGGAGCCGAGAAAGACAAAATTCTCGAGCGAAAGGCCGGCAAAGAACGATCGGATTCCGCTCCAGCCGGCCGAGAGGTCGAACACTGGCGTGTACGGCGGCTGCGCGATCGCGCTCTGCGACAAGCTTATCTTGAGCACGATCAAGAACGGCAGCAAAAAAAATGCGACAAGCCACGCATAAGGTATCCAGACGACAAAGCCGGCCAAGCGCGATCGTCGCGGCTGCGGGTTCATTCGTCGCGACCTCCGATCATCGGGTCAACACGATGGCTGCTTCCGGCGCAAAGCTGAGCCAAACTTTGTCGTTCCAGCCGATGCCACGCGCGATGAGCGGTTCGGTATTGGCAATTGCCGCTTGCAGCGCAACGCCTGCCTCGGTGCGCAGCCGGTAAAGCGACAAATCTCCGAGATAACCGATGTCGACCACGGTCGCCGCGACACCGTTTTCCGCGACCGCTTGTTCATGCCGCCCGACTTCGTAGCGAGTGAGACGAACTTTCTCCGGCCGCACCGCCACCCAGACGGTCGCGCCCGGCTCGGCATTGATTTTTCCGGCCGCGCGCAGCCGGCCCAATGCCGTGCCCTCGATCGTACCTTCATCATTGCCGACGCGGCCTTCGAACAAATTGACACTGCCGATAAAATCCGCCACCCAGCGCGAATTTGGCCGCTCGTATATTTCGGCCGGCGGCGCGACCTGGATCAGGCGGCCCCGATCCATCACCGCGATGCGATCGGCCACCGTCATCGCTTCGCTTTGATCATGGGTGACGATGATGAATGTAAATCCGAGGCGGCGCTGCAAGTCCATAAGCTCAAATTGCGTCTCGCCGCGCAGTTTTTTATCCAGTGCCGCCATCGGTTCGTCGAGCAAAAGCACCCGCGGCCGCTTGACCAGCGAGCGCGCCAGTGCGACGCGCTGGCGCTGTCCGCCCGATAATTCATACGGCTTGCGACGGCCGAAGCTTTCGAGTTTAACCAGGTAGAGCATGTCGGCGACGCGTGCCGCGATATCGTTCTTGGGCAGTCCCTCCTGCTTGAGACCGAAGGCGACATTGCCTTCGACCGTGAGATGCGGAAACAAAGCGTAGCTTTGGAACATCATATTGACGGGGCGCCGGTGCGGCGGCACCGGTGCAAGATCGACCCCTTCGAGCATGATGCGGCCGGTTCTCGGCTGCTCAAAACCGGCGACAAGCCGCAACAGGGTTGTCTTGCCGCAGCCGGAAGGGCCAAGCAGCGCGAAGAATTCGCCTTGATAAACTTCGAGCGAAAGTTGATTGACGGCGACAACCTCGCCGAAGCGCTTGCTCACAGCTTCGATCCGCAGCAGCGGTTGCAAATTGCGATCGGCCCACGGTTCGAAGCCGCGCTTCGCAAATCCCGAACTTGATCTTGCGCTCGCCATGGTATTCCGATCGACACAGACGCGTTGATGCCACGCGCCGTCACGCTAATGCATTTCTATGATTCTCGGAAACACGGCGGCCCGCACCGGCCGACTGCACCTCCCGGTCAAGGAGACGCGGCCGGTTGCGGCTGGGATATGAAGCGCTCGAGCGCTTCGACCTGCGCGGGAGAGAACCGCAGCCCCAGCTTCGAACGCCGCCATAACACATCGTCCGCGGTCTGTGCCCATTCCTTGCGCATCAAGTAGCGAACTTCGGCTGCAGTGAGATCGGCGCCAAACCACGTTCCGAGGTCGTCCATGCGGCTCACTTTGTCGAGCACGCGCTCCACGCGTGTGCCGTAAGCGCGCACCAGGCGTTGCGTATGCTCCACGTTCAGGAATGGCCAACCGCGCCGCGTGCGTTCAACCAGCGTCTCGATGCCGTCATAGACAAAATCGCCGCCGGGCAAATGGCCTTTCGCCGTCCACGGCCGCGAATGCGGGAAAAAGTGCCTCAAGCGCGCCAGCACTTGTTCGGCGAGGCGCCGATAGGTTGTGATCTTGCCGCCATAGACCGTGAACAGCGGCGCTTCGCCGTAGCGCTCGTCGAGGATCAACTCGTAGTCGCGTCCGACATCCTGCGCTTTGCGCGCGCCATCGTCGTAAAGTGAGCGCACCCCGGCGAAAGCCCAAACGACATCGGCAGCCCCGAGCTCGGTGCGGAAGTACTCGTTCACGACTTGGCAGAGATAGTCGATCTCTTGACCGGTCGGCAGCGCCATAGACGGGTCGCCCATGAATGCCTGATCCGTGGTGCCTATCAGCGTGAACTCGCCCTCGAATGGGATAGCAAAGACAACCCGCCCATCCGCGGCTTGCAAGATGTAAGCGCGATCGTGCTCGTACAGGCGCCGCACCACGATATGGCTGCCCTTATCGAGTCGCAGCCGGCGGGCCGGCTCTTGGCGCAACGCAGTTTCGGCGAATATTTCGTTCCAGGCTCCCGCCGCGTTGATCAGAATCCGGGCGGACACGACATCGCGCTGGCCGCGCGCGATCAGCACGAGCCGCCACACATCGCCACGTTCGGCGCGCACGCAACGGGTGCGAGTACGGATCACGGCGCCGCGTTCGGCAGCATCGACGGCATTGAGCACGACAAGCCGCGCGTCGTCGGCAAAGCAGTCGGAATATTCGAAGGCGTGATGAAATCGCGTTTTGAGCGGCAACCCCGCCGCATCGGTAACGAGATCGACCTCGCGGGTGCCCGGCAGGATTTTGCGCCAACCGATCCAATCGTAAACCAGAAGCCCGAGCCGCAGCAGCGTCGCTGAGCGTCGCGCTTCATTGATCGGCAGCACGAAACGGATCGGCCTGATCAAGTGTGGCGCCGCCCGCAATAGCACTTCGCGTTCACGCAGCGCCTCGTGCACCAGCCGAAATTCGCCGTGTTCGAGATAGCGCAGACCGCCGTGGATCAGCTTTGAGGAAGCAGACGATGTGCCGGAGGCGAGGTCGTTCTGCTCGATCAGCACCACACGCAGGCCGCGGCCGGCGG